>Ga0255338_1000398_pt1 | contig 150613 bp, 122 predicted proteins | sample MeOH1_35cm_T4_19_FD_203715 | JGI IMG/M metagenome (GOLD analysis project Ga0255338, IMG submission 203715) | Sandy soil microbial communities from University of British Columbia, Vancouver, Canada - MeOH1_35cm_T4_195 | ecosystem: Engineered > Artificial ecosystem > Sand microcosm >...
CTCCGGCCCCAGAGTGGGCAGCAACTCCACGTAGAGCTGCCGGGTTTCATGACCATGCTGCTGCCGGCCTTCCAACCGTCTCAACAAGGGCAGCAATCCGGCGGGAGGCCCCGCGGGGGTCTCATGCTGCCGAATCCAGAGCACATCGGCGGCGGCGTAACTCAGGCGACGGGCCGGACGGAAATTGTGGTCGCCCCCCGCATGCTTGGTCAACAGGTCCAGCAAGGGTTCGATCTCGCCGGGACTGGAACGCCACTTCTCCGCGACGGCTTCCGCCACCGCCCAGTTCAACAGGCGGTCATGCCAGATTTCCGCACGGTCGTCGCCCACCCTTCTCAACCAGCCGATTCGTTCCAGCCGGTTCCGGATTTCATCGGTGATGCCGGCGCTGTTCAGAATCTCCGCCGGCCAGGGATAAGGCGTCTCCGCCTCAAAGCCGGCCAGGACGAGCCGCCGGAGCGCGCCGGCGTCGCCGGCGTGCTCCGCCTGTCCATCGTGCTCAAAAAGCCGGCGCCAGTAGCCGGCATAAAGTTCGTATTCGTTGTTGGGCTTCCAATCGCCCGCTTTCAGCAGATCGCAGTAGAGGCGCGCGAGGATGGGGCGGTGCAGCGTGCGGCGGATGTCGACCGGCACCTTCAGCCAGTCGGCCCCACGTCGATCCAGATAGCGCTGCAGCTCCTTGGGCTGAAAGTCGCCGACCAAGATCAGTTCGACGGTCGGTGCCTGGTGGCGCAATTGCTGGGCCAAGGCGACGGAAGTGCCGACAACCAGCTGCATACGCCAGTCTTTCCAGGTGGCCTCGCCCAAGTCGCGCAGCTCGGCCCAATGCTGGACGTTATCCACGAAAACCGTCACGAGGATTTCCTCGTTGCGCGGGCGGGCTTCGGCCAGCCGCTTCGCCACCACTTCTGGGGCGACGGCGGTCTCGCGCCCCAGGCCATGAAACCAGATTTCCCAGGCGATTTTTTTCAGGGTCTCGGTGGCAGTGCCGGTAGCGCGCACCCAGACTACCGGCACGGCGGATCGCTTGGCGGCCAGAGCGGCCAGACGCCAGGTTTTGCCGCAGCCACTCTCCCCCGCCAAAATTGTCACCGGCCCAGCCATGGTGGCCAGCGGATCGCGGGCCTCAAATTTTTCGTCGTACCCCTCGGCGGCAACCTGTGCGTCCACCCTCGTCTGGGTTTTCTGGCAAAGGTGGATCCAGCCCGCTGCCGAACGGAACTCGCGGCCGGTCAGGCCTATTTCCCGGAGCAGTTCCCCACCTTTGATCCGGGTTTCTCCCTTGCGCAGGATATCCAGCAGGAGCCCGCACGCCTCCCGCCGCTTGCCGGTCACGTCCTGCCTGAAGTCCACCCAATCCCTTAGTTTTTCCTCAACCTGCACTTGGATTTCGGCGAGCGGTGGCGTGCTCTCCAGACGAAACCTGCCGAGCAGAAAGGCCAGCTTCCTCGCCCGCAGCTCCGCGGGCTCGTCCCGGGCGGCTCTGCGCTCAGAAACTGTCTTCAGAATTTTCTCGAAAAGCTCGTGCGCGGTGCAGGGCGTGGCTGGCTTCGCAAAATAGGCCTTGGGCGAGGTCCGGTCCAACCCCGCCGGCACGTCCCCCGGCGGCACCGCCACCCGCAAGCCCTGAAAAAAAGTCTCGGCCTCGCTCCATTTGCCGCGCCGCCCCTCGGTCTTGAAGATGAATTCCACCTCCCGCGTGAAGTGCTCCGGGCGCACCGCGAGGAACAGATCGGGCAGGACATCGTCGATCACGTCTTGCAGCGACCAGGTGCCCTGGTCGCCTTTGGCCTTCCACTGCTCAACCGTCAGCTTGGCCGGAACCTGCAACTGGATATCTCCCCCTCCGCCCGTCGGCTCCAAGACCAGGGTGATGTCCGGGTTCGCCACCGACGCATCGGCACAACGCAGGCCGGTCATGGCGTGATCCAGGCTTCCCAGAAGCTGGTAGAGCACGCCGTTGATGGTCGAAGAACCGCCGGGTTCACTCATTGTCCGGCCAAACTGCGCCGGGCCTGTGCGGGTGCCAACGAGAAACGGGCTGGGCAACCGGCCAATAACGCGTCCGCTCTGCCCCGATCCGACTTTCCGGTCACTGACTCCGATTTCTGTCAGACCGACACCACATTCGCCGGCGAGTGTGATGCGGTTACCGGTCGATCCTTGCCATGACCACCGTCAAGTGCTGGACTGTATCAGGGCCATCGACCGCACGACCGTGCGGTCCTTGGCCTTTTTCCCTCCTCCCCATGCTTCGCTCCCGCTCCCTCCCCTCCGAACTGAAAATCGACGCGCCCGAACCATCGACCCAGTTGCCGGACGGCGCTCAATTCGCCCTGAATGCCTTTGAAATCGGGTTCAATGTTACAGAATTCACGGCCAATCGCGTCGGGGGCATGCTCCCAGCGGATGTTGATGCGCTGCGAGAGAAGCACGGCAATGAATGGTTTTTATATTATCGAGACGGTGTGGTCTGGGCTTTGCCCATCGTGGCAAAGCCCACCTTCAGTTTGGGCACGGCTGAGGTTTTCTCGGCGACCTCGCATGCAGGTCTCGACCTCTTGCGCGCGCGGTTCTCCGATGTGATTCCCGCAAGACTCGAGGCCTATACCCCGCTTCGCACCCGGCCATTTGTGTTCCTCGGTCAACGGCCGGAAAACAACCTCGCCGCAGCCGCATTTCAGGCCGCACAACTTGACCATCCGTTGGCCGACTTGTTTGAAATCCGCCCACGATTCAAACTCGATGCCCGCCTCGTTGAAATTGAGGATGGCAAACTGCAGGTCGCGCTCACCGTGGATATTTCATCAAAATGGTCGATCACCGCACCTCTTGCCTCGTTGGCCGAAAAGATAGACTTGGCCGGCCTATACGTTATTCGTCGCCAACGCCTGCCGAAGCAGCGGCAACTGGTGGGCCGCATCTCGCGATTGGACGGTGACCTGGTTGTTCTCGATGAAGCCTATGATGGGTTAGTGGACATTCCGGCGAAGGAGGTTCAACTGGAGGGCAGCAAATCGGCCTTCCGGCGTTGTCTACTGGGGCTATTTGGAATTCACGGCTACAAGAATTTCGATTTCGCTCGTGAGATTGAAGAAGCCAAGTGGTTGAGCGGGAAGGAATCATTTCAGCGTGCCTCGCGATTGATCGAGAGCATGGCCAAGAAAGGCCCGATGGCGCTTGCCCCAGGGATTACCGCCAGCCTTCGCAATCGCCTGATCTATCCACTGAAAGGAGAACGGAAATCCTGGGTGCAGTTTCAGCCGGTAGAGTACTGTTTTGACGCCGCGCGCTCGAAGAAAAAAACACTGCCGTGGGACGGCATCAGTGAATGGGGCCCATTCGACCAAGATAGCTTCGAAAAACGTTCACCAAAAATCCTCCTTGTGGCGCTCGACTCTGTCATGAGCCGGGTCGAGCAAGCGATTCGTGAGTTTAATGAAGGAGCCCGGATCAGTTCATGGCCCCGGGGCTTTGCCAGTTATTTTCATCTCGTGAACGTGAAGTTTACGGCCTGTGCTGTTCCCTCCACTGGCGGCACCGATCCTGCCCGACGCTATTGTGAGGCGATCGAAAAGCACCTGCAGCGAGATACCGATATCGATGCGGCCATCGTGATCATCCGCGACGCAGATTCTGAGCTCCACGAAGGCCACAATCCTTATCTGCACGCCAAGGCACTTCTGCTTTCCAATGGAATTCCGGTGCAGGAAGCCCGCGAATCAACTATTCTGAAGCTGGATCGAACGGGCAAACCAGATCCGTATATCGGCTATACCTATCGCAACATTGCGGTCGCGCTATATGCCAAGCTGAACGGGCTGCCTTGGACCGTAAGTCATACCCGTACGTTTCATGACGAATTGGTGCTAGGGATTGGCCTGGCCGAAATCACTGGCAGCCGCGTCGACAAAAAACAGCGCCATATGGGAATCACGACGGCATTTCGTGGGGACGGTAACTACCTCCTTTCAAGTATCACCGACGAATGCACCTACGATGAGTACCCGGCCGTGCTCCGCGCCTCAATGGTCCAGACGCTTTCCGAACTGCGCGTCCGCAATGGCTGGCAGAAGAACGACCGTATTCGCATAGTCTTTCATGGCTCAAAGCCGCTCAAGAATGTTGAAATTGACGAAATCATGGCGCAATGCGTCAAGGAAGCGGCCCCGGACCAGCAGGTCGACTTCGCCTTTCTTGATGTCCTGATTGACCATCCCTTCACCGTCTTTGACACCTTCGCCCCTGGCCTCGAGATCAAGAACAAGACCACCCGAAAGGCGGTGTTCGTCCCAACCCGAGGCCTAATGGTTCAACTCGGAAACCGGACCCGCCTGCTCAGCACCATCGGGCCCACCCAGATCAAACGCGACGTCACGCCAATCCCGCGCCCACTGCTGATCAAGCTGCATGATCGCTCGACCGCGCGCGACCTGGTCTACCTCTCGGAGCAGGTCCTGAAATTCACGTCCCTGACCTGGCGCTCCACACAGCCTGCCGCTAAACCTGTTACGATTTACTACTCGGAGCTGATTGCGGAGTTGCTTGCGCGCCTCAAGAGTGTCCCGGGATGGTCGCCTAATATGCTGCGCACCCGTCTGCTCACCAGTAAATGGTTCTTATGACCCCCGTGGCCCAAAGTCTCGAATTGCTGCAACGCGAATTCGCCGGGCGACTCGAGGGACTGCACGAATGGTCCTCTCCGACCGCCGGATTCTGCACGCACCTTTTGCGGCTCAGTCGAATGGATGCGGTCCTGAAGACGCCTCCCGGGCGATGGCCATCGCCCGTGGTCAATCACGACGAGGCACCGGGACTGGCGATTCTCGGTTATTATCTGACTTACACCGGTTCGGCCGCCGACCCGAAATTAGTGACGTCATGGAATGACGGTTATACCCGTTTAAGGCAACGCGACCCCCTGCCCCGGGACCGGCAATCTTTTTTGCACCGACCCATCGAACTGTTAGGCGTCATTCTCGGCGCTCGCCTCACCTCCGCTCCCACGGATTGGATTAGCACAGCCCTGCGCAACAAAACTGTGCAGCCGAACGCCGAGGCTTTCTCGAGTGTAATATCTGCCTACGCCGCGCACCTTGTAGGAGCACCTTGGGCGCTAGGATTTACCGCAGTCAATGATGCGCCCGCGGAGGCCCATGCCCTGCTCACCCTGCTTTTCCGGGAAGGGGCGCTTCCTGCTCCGGCCACGCTCCACCCAAGTGCACTAGCGGAATTGCAGGACCACCTTTTGTCCCGGCTTATGGGACCGCTCAACGGACTGGACGACAACGCACGCGTCGCCGCGGTAGTAACCGCACTGAAACACAGCCGGAATGACCGGCTCTCGGCCGAGTTGCAGGCCGCCGGCCAAGGAAATCCATCCCAACGCGACGCCCTCCTCCTGCTGGAAACGCTCTGCCGTCATTTTGAGGATTTTATCCGCCAGATTAACAAGCGTCACAACCAACGGCCGGGGTTTATCATCAAGGACGAATACGATGTGCAGGATGCATTTCATGCGATCCTGCGCCTCCATTTTGAGGATGTCCGGGAGGAGGAATACGGTCCCTCCGTCGCCGGTAAGCATGGGCGCATGGATTTCCTTCTCCAGCAATATCGGATCGGCGTGGAGACCAAAATGACCAGGAAAGGCCTTGGGCGGGCTGAACTGATCGCGGAGTTGGCTGAAGACACGATCCGCTTCCGCAAGCATCCTGAACTCGAGCATCTGTTCTGTTTTGTCTACGACCCGCTGAAGATATGCGACAACCCGGCAGCTGTGGAAACCGACCTCGGCACCACCCGCAATCATCCTCAGGTTCGCGTCGTCGTCAGTTCGCGATAGTGCACCCTCCCGGCCAACGGTAAACCGCTCCCATCCGTCAGGGCAGCACTCAATGACCCGTCACGTTGCTCTCGACTACGCAACCGCACCTGACTTGGGCCATTGGTTTAGAGGCAAGGTTACTCCTCCGAAGATCGGCACCTATTGCCAACCACTTGGCCCGGCGGATTCCATTAGCAATACCAACCAGTCTCATCATGCGAGCCCAACGGGTTAGCCTAGCACAGCCTTTGCCATCGATTGCCCATCCGCTTGACTAAGTGCGGTGGCCCCGTGGCTGATGCACATCCGCCCTTGCATTCCGGCGCTCCGGTCGGCATCTGAATGGATATGGGCAGTTCAGGTTCTTCCCGGTTTTCTGATTACCCCGAGCGGCCGCCAACTAAGGTGACGTCCAGCGGAGGTCGCGGGGGCGTGTCCGGTGGTTCTAGTGGGCAAGATCGCTGCGACCAAGCGTTCTCGGCCGTCTTGGAGGATTTTGAGCATTCGGCGTATTTCGCGAAGCATGGCAGCCCACCCAAAGTTGGAGCCCGCGTGGGCATCGCCAAGGGCACTCGCTTGTTTGCGAAAACCACCGGAGGGCTGTCAATCGGCAATCTCCCCACGCCCTTCAACTACCTTGCGGGCTGCATGGCCGGCGGGCGAAACTATAGCGGCGAGATTACCGCGGTTTCCGGCAGTAAAGTCGTGAAAATCACGATCGACGCCGCACCTGAATGACCGGACGCCGAATGGTTCTGGTCGGCGAACTCGTCGTCGACGTCACGCTCGCAACCCCCACTGCGGCCACGAAAGTCAGGATGGGTGGTGTCTTTCACGGCGCCCGCGCCGCTTGGGCTGCTGGCATTGAATATGAATTGGCCTATTTTGCCCCCGATTACCTGGACGGAGAAGCTTTGAAACTAGCGCAAGCTCATGGCGCCGCTCGCGTGACCAAGCTTGGCACAATTTCCGGTGGCCCCAACGTAATGTTGATTGGGGAAGCAACGGAGGCCGGCTCGCAACGCTACGAGCACTTACTGAGCGACCACCTAGCCTTCACCTTCGACGAGGAAAAGCTGTCCACGTTATGCACAAGCGCTGTCGATGTCATCGTCTTCAGCGGCAACTTCCAGCTCGCCACCGTCCTTTCCGTCCTGGCCCGGACAAAGGCCCGAGTGCACCTCGACCTCGGCAATGGTCCTCAACGATTGGAAGACCTCACCCAACTGGGCCGCCCATTAGACACCCTGTGGTTGTCCACCTCCGCGCCAGTCTTTCCCGCCCTCGCGCCAGGCCTGCCCGGCAGTTTCGCAGATCTGGCAGGCAAAATCGCCGCCAAGGTGATCCTGAAGGAAAACCGCGGTGGCGCCCGACTCTTCTCCTCAGCCGGGTTGGTGGCAGTGGGAGCCCAACGCCGGACTATTGTCCACTCAGTTGGCGTCGGCGACGCCTTCAACGTCATCTACGTGACGCAGGCGGAAAAATCCGGCGATCAAGCCGCTCTGAGCTATGCCGCGTGGATCGCCGCGGAATATGCCGCCACGACGTTCCCGGATGATTTTCGCCGCGAAGTCCAGCGGGTGCTGCAAATCCCTCCCGAGGAAATCAGCACCCTGCCTGGAGTCAGCCTGCCGTGGGAAGCGCGCTCCGCCTGCCAGATCTATATCGCCGCCCCGGACTTTGATTATGTGGACCAGCGACCCATTGATGCACTGGCTGAATGCCTAAAATACCATAATTTCTCGCCGCGTTTGCCCGTCCGCGAAAATGGCCAGGCCAACGGGGAAATGACTTTTGCGGACAAGCGAGCGCTCTACCAGTCTGACATGGCCCTCTTGGAAAAATGCGGGTTGTTGATCGCGGTCAACCTCTACGACGACCCGGGCACCCTAATCGAAATCGGGCTCGCCAGCGCGATGGGGATTCCGGTGATCGTTTATGATCCGAAGGGAAAGGCGCAAAATGTGATGCTCTTGCACGTCCCCGAATTGGTCAGCAGCTCTCTCGATCAAATCATCACCGCCACATTCGACATCATCGCCCGACAATGCCGCCCCGCGTGAAACCAAGGTCATTGTTGCTTGCTTCCGGTGGTCTCGATTCGACCACCTTGGCGTTTTGGCTGCGTCACCGCGGCATTCCGTTCGAACCGCTGTTCGTCAATTATGGACAACACTGCGCGGCAACCGAGCTGGCCACCTTGCGCCGCGTGCTGCCCAAGGCCGCCCTCCGGCGCCTCAGCATTGTCGACGTGTCCAGCGTCTACGCGGGGTCGTCGTCCCGGCTGATCAAAGCCACCGACCTCTGGCGCGAGCGGATTGACAAGGACGACCTGTACCTGCCCTACCGCAACATCCTGCTACTCAGCATTGCTGCCGCACGGGTCCAATCGGCTGGCGGAGGCGACATCTACACGGCCTTCATCAATTCGAACCACGCGATCGAGATAGATTGTTCGTCTGCGTTTTTCGGCCAACTTGCCCAATTGCTCAAGTCATTCGGGGGCGTGCGCGTCAAAATGCCGTTCCGATTCAAATCAAAGCTGCAGGTCGCCCGCATCGGGATCCGGCTCGGTGCCCCGATCGGAGAAACCTTCTCGTGCCAAGTGAACTCCGACGTACCCTGCGGCGCCTGTCCCAATTGTGTCGACCGCCTCGAAGCGCTTCGCATGCTGAAGAATTAAAATGGATACCTTGGTAAAAGCCCGGCAAGTTGCGGATTACATCAAATCGAATTGGCGCCTGCCGACGGGAACCAACGCCCGGCCGATGCCGGTATCGGAAAATATCGCGGCCATCATGGTCGACGCGGTCTTCCAAGCGGGACTTAACTACCGCACCGTCGTCCTCCCTCGAGTATGGGCCGTGGCCCGGACTTTTCCCAAACTAGACTCCCTGCGAACACTTGAAGCTGCGATGCGAACGAAGTCCTTTGCCACAGCCCTGGCTTGGAACCACCCAGAAAAACCCCAACGCCTGCGTGAGCTCGTGTCGTTTCTCCGGTCGCACGGACTCGACACGATTGATGATCTCAGAACCTGGCTGGAGGCCCCGCATCACCGTGAATTGCTTCGTTCCGTCCGAGGAATCGGGCACAAAACCGTCGATTACCTGGCCAAGCTCGTCGGTCTGCCAACCATTGCGGTCGACCGCCATGCCCATCGCTTACTCCGGGATGCCGGCATCATCGCCCGCGGCTATGAACAGGCCCGGCGGATCCTAGAATTTGCCGCCGATCTCCTGCGCATCAGCCGGTGGACGTTTGATCGCCTCATGTGGGATACGCTCAGCGCGCCGGCCTGACTGACATGCCGCTGGACTGGACCAAACTCCTGAGCACCCGGCGGCGGCTGGAATCGACCAAACTCCCCGTCGACCATCGCTCAGAGTTTGAACGCGACTACGACCGTGCCCTTTTCTCTACTCCGGTCCGGCGACTACAGGACAAGGCCCAGGTGTTCCCGCTGGAATCAAATGACTCGATTCGCACGCGCCTGACGCACTCCCTCGAGGTCTCGAGTATTGCCCGGATTCTTGGTTACTACTGTGCTCCGTTTATCCTGGCATCGGCCGGTCTGCCCGCGACGCACCGGCGCGACATCGAATTGTTGTGCCAGACCTGCGGACTTCTCCATGACGTCGGCAATCCGCCGTTCGGCCATGCCGGGGAAAAAGCCATCGCCGGGTGGTTTAAAGAACTCTTGCGCGCGAATCCCCGCATTGAAGAGCACATTCGAGGCGATTCCAGCGATCCACTTGGCGAACAGCGTGTGAAGGATTTCGCCGACTTCGACGGAAACTCGCAGACCTTTCGGATTTTAACAAAACTGCAGCTGGTCGACAACTACGCCGGCTTGAACCTCACTTTCGCTACACTCGCCACCCTGCTGAAATATACCGCACCCTCGCACCAAATCGACAAGGGGACTGCGCGGTCCAAGAAGCATGGCTATTTCTTTTCGGAAAACACGATCATCGCCGAGGTGCGTGACGAGACGGGCTTGGGGACATTCCGCCACCCGCTAACCTATCTAGTCGAGGCCGCCGATGACATTGCGTATGCCGTCGTCGACATTGAAGATGCCCTGAAGAAGGGCGTCATCCAGTGGCAGCTACTAGGCACGCCCGAATTTGCGGCCATACATGAATACAAAAAGACTGCCGAGGAAACCGTCGCCGGCTCCCAGGCAGTTGAACGCCTCAATGTTTCTTCGCGCGAACATGCCTACGCCGCCCGGCTCCGCTCAATCTTGATTACTGAATTGGTAGCCTCGGTCGTCCGCGCCTTTGAGACGCATTATCCCTTGATCATGGACGGGACAATGGTCTCGGCGTTGGAAAAATGTTGCGACCGGAATGATCTTTTTGACGCCTGCAAGCAGGTCACCTGCAGATATGTCTATTTCGCAAAGGAAACCCTGAAATTGGAAATCATGGGAAAAAAGGTGGTTTCAGACTTACTGCAGCTTTTCTGGGAAGGCGTAGAAGGCTACGACCACAAGGCAGGCACGTATCACTTTCCTAACAAGGTCTGGGAAATGCTTTCCTTGAACTATCGGCACGTATTTGAGCACGGCGTAAATCCACCTTTCAAGAAAGGCGGCGAATTGGACTACCATCTGGCGCTACACCTAGTCGCAGATCATGTCTGCGGCATGACGGACACATTTGCGTGCCAGCTGCATCGAGAGCTGTTTAATGCAAGCTAGTCGCACCATGCTAATATGATCCGACTGCGTCGGAAAGAAAACTGTGGTTCTTGCTGTAGTCGTCGGAGTTGCCGCGGCGAACGTCACCCCAACGTTCGTCGCTCGCCCTCAAGAAACTGTGTCCGGTCGCCCTTCAGCACGAGGTTACGAGTGCCGACCGCCGAGTTGGAATCCATGACGGTATTACAACGAGGACGGAGCCGAGAGAAAGAGCCCAAAGCCCGCCTATTCCGGCAAGAGGCTCAACAAACGGGCCTTCACGAGTTCGCCCGCCTTTTGCGGATCGTAGTTCAAGCCAACGCGCAGCAGTTGGTTCATGTCCGAGCAAAAACCGGGGTCAGCGAGATGGGCATCGAGAATCTCGATGAATTCCGCACGGGCGGCCTTGTTGCCCTCCTGCTGCAGGTAGTGGAGGAAAGACTCGATGACGAGAGCAGGAGTCACCGTGGAATTTTCGGCTGCCAGTGCCCAATAGAGATCAAATAGGTCGCGGCCGCGCCGACGCTGGAACAGGGCCCGCATCTTGGTGCCCAGCATTTCATGCAGGTCGTAGCCGTTGAGCACCGACCGGACCGGGGCATCGCGAAACGGAAACTCAAAGGGGATTTCCTCCACTTTGCGGTGCGGCTTCCGTTCGGTCACATTCGCCTCGACCACGATGGTCAGGTTCGGACCGGTTCCGCCCACCGGCGGAACTTCATACGTCAGGCGCAACACGCGCGAGGGCTGCGCAAGGTTCCGGATCGCCAGTTTAAGATTGTCCCAGATGGAACCGACCGGTTCGCCGAGCTGGTCGCGCAGCACCCGGCGGATCGCGGCCTCGATGTGGCCCTCTGGGCGGTCGCCAAAGACCACCAGATCGATGTCCTCGCTGTAGCGGGAGGCCGGCGCGAGATGGACTTTGTGCAGCAAGGTGCCGCCGCGCATCGCGATTTGGGTCTTCAGGAATCGATCATCAAACAGGGCAGCCATGGCGCGGCAAAGCAGCAGGTCCTGCTCAACCTGCCGTAGATTGGGCCAGGGGACTATGGTCTGATGGGCGAGCACGTCGCGGCGGGTGAGCGGATTCATGGATTAAATTCTCCGGAGTTGTCGATGATGCGCCAGCGCGAAGCGAGCGGCGCATCCGACCGGTTGGCCGACGCTGAGACCAGCGGGATAACCGGCTGCCGCCGGCCGGCCAGCCAGTCGGCGACGAGGTCGGCCAATTTGGCCTGTCCGGACTTTTCGAGGATATAGCCGAGACGCTGGGCGGTGGTTGTTTCGTGCTCGATTTCCAGCACCGCGCGCAGATCCAGTGCGCGGATTTGGGACAAGAGAGGACGGAGCGTCTCGACCGCCCGGCCGATGCCGCCGATGCGCGTTGCATACCGGACCAGATCAAACGCCGTGGCCGCTGGCGTGCTCACGCACGTCGGGGCAAAGGCGTTCAGGAGTTGTTGGGTCGGAGTGCGCGCGATTCGTCTCTTCACGAAGAAGGTGATCTTCAGGCGCCCGAGTTCGATTGGCCTGCGAGGGGTATCCGTCATTACCTGGGTGACTTGGATGGACTGAGGACTTGAACCGAGGGCGCTGGCTGCGGATTGCAGGGCGAGGTAGTAAGGGCGCTTGAGCCAGGTGAAGTAATCATCGAGCCACCATTCGACGGGCGGTCCGCCGGTCGAATGGTGCTCAGGGCTGACGATCAGAAAGAAAGGATGTGCCGGCGGAACGCGGACCACGCGCGGGCCGAGGCGACGAAGTTGGGCCTTGGCGGCGTCCACCTTCAAGCCGGTCGCCAACAGCAGTTGTGAAAGCGGAAAGCCGACGCGACCAACCTTCAACTGCTCGTCTACAAACACCGCAGCCGCCTTGGTTTGCCTGCCATTTGCTCCCGTGGGGTCGCTCATTTTCGTTTTCTATATGTGACGTTAAATATCACGTTTAGCAAACGAATTTGCGTATAAAAACGAGCCAATTTATCCGCAAGTAATTATCCCTATGATACATACCAAATATAACCCCTACGACATCAAAGACCATGCGACAAACTCCAGTATCGTAGCTCGATCTGAGGTAACGATTATTGAGATTGGGTGGCCATGACGGCACCGCGCAGGAAGATTTCCTCCATGGCGAGAATACTCTCCGACGAGGACGTTGAAGCCCTGGCCCTTCGCGTGGCTCAGATCATTGGCGCACGCCTAATGGCTGAGGAAAGACCCAAGGAAGTGCCGCCTCCCCCACCACCGGTCGCACAGCCTGAACCGCAAAAGACCGCGCAACACAAACTCGCCTACACGGTGAATGAGTTGAGCGCCGAACTCGGGATTTCCAAACCGACTAGGTCACTCGCAGATTCGGTAGCGCGCACTCCTTGTCTGGCCTTGCACCGCAATGACACCCGATCCGCTTAACCGTGCCAGCCGGCGTGTCATAGTTGCCCGGGGCATCTTTAACTCCTGGCACAATACCCGAGGAGCCGTCGGGCCGAACCTTCGGAGCAAATCCAGAATCCGGACGTCAGTTTCGTCCGCGACCGCAGGAGAGCCCGACAAAGGGCCCCCCGGGGCCGGAACCGGCGCCTCAATAGCCCGCATTTGACCCAACACGAATGCTTTTCCCAGTAGGTGGCAAAACTCGGCCATACGCTCGGCGTCGCTCTGTTTTTCAATCAGTTCCAGGCGCGCTTCGGCAGTCATAGCTCCAAGGTCCGGCGAAAATAGATCGCGTGGTTTCATCTTCCGAAAGGTATAAAATATGTAGGCATGGCGATTTCTAGTAACGATATGACGCTGCACTAGTTGGCCGAAAAGACCGGCATTTTCACTTTCGCCGCTGCGGCAAAACTGTGCTCCGTTCGCAAGTGGCCATAGGTCCGCATGGCCAGGACTCCGCCATCGGAATGGCCGAGCCAGCGGCTGATTGTCGGAATATCCACCCCGGCTTCTATGCAAATGGTCGCGAAGAAATGCCGCAGCGAATGGTGGGTCATCCGTTCGATACCCACCTTCTTGCAAGCCGTCTCCATGGCCTGTCGGCACTGCCCGACCGAGAAAGCCCGACCAAATAATTCGCGACCCTCGGCTTCGCGCCGCTCACGCATCCTTTCCAGCAGATCGCGCAGAGCCGGAATCTTGGGCACCTCACGATCCTCGGAACTCCGGCTCTTGGTGCCGCGCACGATGACCGAATCCTTCCGGTCGTCTTCCCAAACGAAGGCCGTCGCCTCTTTCAGCCGTGTCCCGCTGTAGGCCATGAACTCCGCCAGATCCGCCGATTCGTTGGAGCGCGTGACTATATATTCGATGAAATGCGGCTGCGTGTCCGGCAGGTTTTCGGGAATGAGGCGCATCTGCGCGAACAGTTCCTGGATCTTTACGGTCGAGGGCAACCGCAGTTTTTTCCGGCCGGCCTGTTTCCGAATCGGACCACCCTCAACCGGATCCAACTCGAAAGGCACCTTAATGAGACTGCCGTTGTTCACTGCCAGTCGGAGCACCCGGTGGATCAGTTCCACGGTCTTGTTGACGCTCACGGCGCCGTAGCCGGTCCGCACCGCCTCGGCGGCATGCCGCCGCCACTTCGCCTCGGAGTGAAGGAAATTCGCGAAGCGCCGCACATCGGATTCCGTGATGGACTCGGGCTTCGCACGACGTAGATCACGATCGAAGCACGTCCGCCAGCAACGCACGAGCCGGGCGATGGTGATCTTCATGTTCGTCTTCGTTGAACGAGCGTAATCCTGATTCGCCTCATAATCGGCCTTCAGCTTGTCCAGCAGGTCACCAACCAAGCCTTCGCCGTCAGCGAGTCGTCGCTGCATCTGTCGCCGCCGCTCGGCCTGCAAAAGGCGATCCTGGTGCCGCAGCTTGGCCACGGAAAAGGTCGAAGTCTTGAGTGCCTCGAAGGTGCGCCGCCCGTTGACCTGGAGACGCGAATAGTATCTGCCGGAAGGCACGTGCCTCAACAATGCCTGCACGCCGCTCACGCACTCCCAAATACTCTTATGTAACGCCGGTGGTGTATTCATTCGGGCGATATAATAACCCGGATTTTTGATACCGCCACTGCAGAGGAGAAATCAGCAAAAATGCATACCTTCCATGAAGTAAATCCGCATGCCCTTGCCTTATCTCTCCTCGCGGCATCAGGCCAATCGAATTTTATCCGCGCCGGCCGGCACGGTCCTTGATCCACCACCCGGCTCGTATCTCATTCCGATCCCAATCCCTGTGCCCAAGGCCAGCACTCCCGCGCCGAGCAGGCAGGCCCAAGTGGAGACTATCTTCGGGGCCAGCCACGACAACCAGCCGACTTCCACCGGCTCCGAGACCGCGAGTTCGGCTCCCGCGGCAGCCTCGATCACCACGCGCCTAGCCCCCTCTCCACGCACAATATTTACGCTTTTCCAACGCCCTCCCGAATCCGCGGCTTCATCCATCGCCGTGAGCCGCCGGCCCGCTCCATCTTCCAGGTATATCCCGGCCTGCCCCGGCCCCAGGCGTCCCCTGAGTTGGAACCGCCAGACCGGCCGGCCGGAATCGATCAACGGTTGGCTCACAAACTTGGCTCCGGCGTCGCCGCCTTTCAGTGTCACCACCCTGGCCCCGTTGGGCGATCGGGCTGACCATGGCACCAGCGCGACCGGGCCCGAACTGCGCGACCGGTCGGTCTGCAGGACGAGGGGTGGAGCGAGCGAAGGAGGCAACGACTCCCGCGCCATTCCATCCCCGAGCAGGTCGAGCGTGTGTTGAAAATGCGGCAAATACGAACGGACCAAACCATCGCTCTCCAAAGCGGCCGGATCGTTGCCGACCGCATAGACCTCCAAGGCCTTGAGCTGGCGCTGATGAATATCCCTCCATGCTTCCAGATTCCCCCGCAGGTGCCCAGGACGGTTTTCCAGCCAAAGTCCGCAGCAGAGGGTGACCGCCCACCCCAAGGCCAAGACGGCGCCGACCTGACGGGCCCGGCCGTTCATCTGCGCGACCAGCCAGCACAACGCCAGGCCGGCAGCCAGCAAGCCCATCGTCAGCGGATCGTAATAGCGCACCGCCACTTCGCCCGGCGTGCTGCCCCGTCCATAGGCAATGGCCGCCGCGACCAACCAGCACCAGACGATCAACCCGGCCAGCAACCGCACCGGCATTTCCGACAGGCGGCAGCGCACCTGCCAGAGAAAGACCGCGGCCGGCAGATGAAGCAGGAACACCCAGTAGGGAGTGCGCAGCGGCCAAGACAGCATGTGGCCCAGCGCGACCAGAAACGGCCCGGGCGAGGCAGTAGCATGAGCCGGAACATAAAACGAATGCGTCAGCAGCGCCCCGCCAGCCAAGACCAGCAATCCGTTGACCGTCAAAGTTGCCCATGCCCACCGGTTGCGCGGCTGGACGCACAATCGCCAGAACGCCATGCCTGCCACCACCGCCGCCGACAGGAACCCAGGAGCGATGGAGAACAAACCGCAGAGACCGGCCGCCTGCGCCAGCAGCCACCGGGCCCCCAGCCGTTCCTCGTGCAGCGTGCCCCACAGATGAGCCGTGCCCAAGAGAAGCAGAAACAGAAACTGTGTCTGAAAGCCCCAGAGGAAATTCTCGTAGTTGGACGGCAAGGCGAACAACACCGCGGCCAGCCCGGCCGCGACCAGCGGCCAGCGACCGGGCAGGATGCTGCGCACGAACTGCCAGACCACCATCACGCTCAGCACATGGATCAGGACACAGGCGAGCATCTCCACCCTCGAATCCCACTGTTCCGAATTCAGCCAGAACAGGCCCAGATCCAGGACGCGAGTCAGCGCCGGGGTGTGTTCACCATGAGAGAAGAACAGGTAGCGCCACTCCAAGGTCCCGGCATGATACCAACGGTAGATAGTCGCCCCCTCCCCCGCCCATTGGTCGCAAAACGGCTGGTCGCTCGCATAATGCTGGATCAGCGCCAGCTTGGCCCCGGCGATGAACAGCCCCAGCCCCAGCGGCACCAGAATCAGCGGAGAAAGGAGCCGGCGCAACATGGTCGGTCAATGCAGCCAAGTTTTCCCAAAAAAACAATGCTTACCCTCCATCGCCAGACCGCCTCACATCAGGCTCATCGGGTCGACGTCGAGCACCTGGGTGACGTCGTCCGGCCAGTTGACCGTCGCCTGCAGCTTCACGAGTTCCGGCACGACCTTCGTCGCGCGCGCGCAGAAATACCAGACTTGAAAGCGATACTCGTCCTTCGACTTCTCGATGGGCGACGGCACCGGCCCGCGGATTTCCACCGCGGCACCGAGTGTTTTTTCCACCTGCTTCACCCAATGCTCGGCGAAGAACCGGATTTTTTCCGGATTCGGCCCGCGGAAAAGATGGTGGATGAGATGCCGGTAGGGCGGATAGTTGAACTTCTTCCGCACGGCCAGCTCGGCCTCGGCAAAGCCGTCAAAATCCACCCGCTTCGCAAACTGGACGGCGTCCGCCTTCGGCGTGAACGTCTGCACGACAACCTCGCCCGCGCGGTCGCCGCGCCCCGCCCGGCCGGCCACCTGCACGATGAGCTGGAACGTGCGCTCGTTGGCCCGGAAGTCCGGCACGTGCATCGAGAGGTCCGCGTCCACGAGACCGACGAGGGTGACGTTCGGGAAATCCAGCCCCTTGCCGATCATCTGCGTGCCGATGAGCACATCGATCTTGCCGGCGCGGAAATCGCCCAGGATCTGCCGGAACCGGTGTTTTTTCGACATCGTGTCCGTGTCCATGCGCTCGAGCCGCGCGCGAGGCAGCACGCGACGCACCGCCTCCTCCACGCGCTGCGTGCCAAGCCCGCGCCAGCGGATGTCGGGCGCGGCGCAGCTCGGGCACACCGCCGGCGCGCCGCGCTGGAAGCCGCACAGGTGGCATTTCAGCGTCTCGTCGGCCCGGTGGTAGGTCAACGCCACGCTGCAATGCGGACATTCCTCCACGTGCCCGCACTTCCGGCAGATCATGCTCGATGAGTAGCCGCGCCGGTTGATGAACAAAATGATCTGCTCCTTCCGCGCGAAACGCTGGTGCATGTGGTCCACCAGCAGCCGGGAAAGCGTCACCATGCCGCGCGTCCGCATCACCTCGACGCGCATGTCCACGATGTGGATGTCGGGCAGCTTCTTGTCGTCCACGCGCTTCAGCAGCCGGTCCAGCTGGTATTTGCCAGACTGGACGTTCGCGAACGACTCCAGCGACGGTGTCGCCGAGCCGAGCAGGCAAACGGCATTGGCGAGTTTGGCGCGGTAGACCGCCACATCGCGGCCGTGGTAGCGCGGCGTCTCGTCCTGCTTGTAGGCCGGCTCGTGCTCCTCGTCCACGACGATGAGCCGCAGGTCGCGCACCGGAGCGAACACCGCCGAGCGCGCGCCGACGACCACCCGCGCCTGCCCGGTCGCGAGGGCGGTCCAGCCGTCGAGCCGCTCGCCCTCGCTGAGGTGGCTGTGCCAGACGACCGTCTGGTGTCCGGCCGACTGAAAGCGTCCGCGCAGGCGCGCCACGGTCTGCGGCGTGAGCGCGACCTCGGGCACGAGGTAGATGGCGCTGCCGCCCGCGGCCAGCACCTGCTCGACCGCGCGCAGGTAGACCTCCGTCTTGCCCGAGCCCGTCACCCCGTGCAGCAGGTGCACGGCGAATTTCTTTTTCAACAAACTGTCGCCGACCGATTTCACCACGGTTGCCTGCTCGTCCATGAGCTTCGGCGGCAGGCCGGTGACGATCTCGCCGCCCGTCCAGTTGTCGGGATAGGCGACGCGCTCCACATGGCGCGTCTCCTCGCGGACGAGACCGCGCTTGAGCAGCGCGTTGACGACCGCGGCGGTGGACTCCAGCCGTGACAGCACGAGGGACTTCTTCACCGGGTGGAACTGCTGCCCCAGGAAATCGACCAGCCGGGCCTGCTGTGGCGCCTTCTTGCGGAGGGCGGCCAGCACGTCGGCGGCGACGGGGCCGGCGAGGCTCAGGTATTTCTCCGACTTGAGCTTGGCGTCACCGCGGACCGCGGCGGGAATCATCGTCTCCAAGACGCCCTCCATGCGGGCGGCGTAGTAGGTATGCATCCAACGGGCGAGTTCGAGCAGATCGGGGGTCAGCGCCGGGAAGGCGTGCAGCACCGCGCTGATCGCCTTGAGCTTTGCCACCGGCACGTAGGGCACGGCATTGACCTCGGTGACGAGCCCGAGGTGCGAACGGTTCATGATCGGCACGCGCACGAGCGAGCCGGCCTGCAGGTGCGTGCGCAGAGCCTCCGGCACCTTGTAGTGCAGGAGCTTGTCAAAACCCGCCAGCGGCTGGACGCCCACGATCATATCGCTTTCACCGCATCGAGCTTGAGCGAGACGAAGACCGGGCGGTGGTCGCTGGCTTCGCCGACGCCCGGGCCGTCCCAGATGGTGGCGCGGTTGCCGGCCACGAAGGACTTCAAGGCAGGCGAGACCAACAGGTAGTCGATCCGGCTGTAGATGTCTTCCCGGCGAAAGAAATGCGTCCAGACCTGGCCGCGCGAATCGGCTGCGTAGACGAGATCACCGACGACCGTCTCGCCGCGTTTTTGCATCGCCTTCACCGGCCGGGTGCCGCGCGTGTCGTTCCAATCGCCGCAGATGATGAACTTCCCCTTCGTCGGGTCGGGATGACGCGCCAGCACGAGGTCGCGCACGGCCTCGGCTTCCAGCGCACGTTGCAGGGCCGATTCGGGATCGTCCTTCCGCTCGGTGTATTTGCTCTTCAGGTGCACCACAAAGAGCGAGAAATCGCCCTCCGTGGTCGTAAACACGACCTCGAGCACGCCGCGCTTCACCAGTTCCTTCTGGCCGAAATACGTGAGAGGCACCGCGGCGTGGCGGTGCACCGCCTTGAAAGGCACCTTGGAGAGCACGGCGACGTGCCGGTCCTTGTCGGCAGCCTCCAGGACCACGGCGTGAGGATAATTCTGCCCGGCCTGTTTCAGCTCGCGCTGGAAGTCCTCAAGATAGGCCTGTGCCCCCATCTCCTCCACCGCGAGGATGTCCGGGGCGATGCCGGCGATGACCTGACATAGCGCGGCTTTTTCCTTCTCCGGCTTCGGGTAGCCCGGACGGTAGACGCCGTCGACCATGCGGTTGGCGAGGGTGTAGTTCTCGACGTTGTAAGCGGCCACCGTGAGCGCCGCCGAGGCACCACTGAGCAGACCGATCCACAACACGACGAACCGCCAAACCTTGGAACCACTAATGGACACTAATGGACACTGATAAAGAGATCCTGATTCAACCGGTTCAGCATTAGTGCTCATTAGTGTGGATTAGTGGTTAAATTCATTTCTGCAGGATCCGTTCGCGCTCGACCAGCGTCGGATGCGAATAATACACCGCGCTGTAGAGCGGGTGCGGGGTGAGGTTGGAGAGATTTTTCTGGGAAAGCTTGCGCAGCGCGCCGATGAGCGGCGCGGCGGAATTCATCGCCTTCCGCGCGAAAGCGTCGGCTTCGTATTCGTTTTTGCGGGACAGCCGATTGCCGAGGAAGCCGAACCAGAACGTCACGAGTCCGCCGAGCAGCGCGAAAAGCAGGAACGTCGGCGCCAGCGCGCCCGCCGGCAAGCCGAAGGCGGTGTTGAACCACGGGGCGTCGGCCAGCCAGGCCACGACGCCGAACGCGCCGAGCTGCAACGCCGCCATCACCGCGAGGAACTTCGGGATGTGCCCGCACTTGTAGTGGCCGATCTCGTGCGCCAGGACGGCCTCCAGTTCCTCCTGCGTGAGCTGCGCAATGAGGGTGTCGAAAAGCACGATGCGGCGAAAGCGGCCGAAGCCCGTGAAGAACGCGTTGGAGTGGCCGGAGCGCTTGCTGCCGTCCATGACCTCGATGGTCTTGGCGCGGAAACCGGTGCGCTCAGCCAGCGAGAGCAACCGCGCGCGGGCGTCGCCCTCAGGCAGTGGCGTGAGCTTGTTGAAGAGCGGGAGGATGAGCTTCGGATAAAGGACCATCATGAGCATCTGGAAACCAAACAGCAGCACGAAGCCCCACACCCACCACCACGAACCCACCCAGCCGACCAGGGCCAGCAACCCCCACGCGAGCGGGAAACCGATGACAAGGCCCAGCAGCGTGGACTTGACCTGATCGGTAATCCAGAGCCCGGACGTGCTCTTGTTAAAGCCGAAGCGCGCCTCGAGGCGGAACTGCGACCACCACGCTAGCGGCAGACCCGGCAGGCCGAGCAAAATCATGGTGACGATCAGGAACAGCGCCCCGCTCCACGCCGTGCCGGGCGCGAGCGCGTCGAAGCGCTGCCACAGCCAGGGCAGGACGCCGCTGAAGAGCAGCACCAGCAGGATCGCAACGTCGTAGACAAACTCCACCGATGCGAACCGGCTTTTCGCCTGCGTGTAGTCCACGGACCTGGCGTAGGTCGGCTCGTCCATGACTTCCGCCACGGCCGGCGGGCGTTGGGCGGCGTGGCGGCGCGACTCCGCGCGATTGAGGGCCTCGAGGGCGAGTTGGGCGGCAAGGCGCAGGGCAACCAAGCCCGCGACGGCAAAGGGGAACCAATCCATAAGGGGAAAGGGAGAACAGGTTTCCAACAACGCGCCAGCACGAAGAATGCGCGCCCATTTCGCGGGCGAGGTCGCCCGCGCTCCAGGCCGTCATGGGCTGGAACCACGGCGAGCCCGCCGGGGAAGGGCGCGGGCCGGCCGGCCGGAGCGCCCGTCACCCTAACCCGCTGCCGTCATGGCAGTTTCATCCGGTCCAAAGTTTGATTGAAATCCCCGCCCCCCCGCCCACATTAGCCCTGTGGATTCAGACAAGACCGCAAAACTCAGCTTCGAAACGGCCCTGGCCAAGCTTGAAGCCATCGTCGACTCGATGGAATCGGGCGAAGTGCCGCTGGCCGACCTGCTGGCCAGATACGAGGAAGGCACGAAGCTCCTCAAGGCCTGCGAGAGCCGCCTGAAAGAAGCCGAGTTGAAGATCGAGAAACTGAAAAAGGCCAAGGACGGCGCCGCTGCCTTCGAGCCGTTTGAATCCAACCGTGCGGAATAACCGCCGGTCCGCGTCCGTCCCCTGATGAGCACCTCCACGCCCGCTCCCACCCTCCTCTCCCGCATTGCCGGTCCCACCGACGTCAAGGCCCTTGCCTCCGCCCAGCTGCCGCAGCTGGCGCAGGAAATTCGCGAGGAGCTGATCAATGTCACCGCGAAGAACGGCGGCCATGTCGGCCCGAACCTCGGCGTGGTCGAGCTGACCATCGCGCTGCACCGCGTCTTCCACACGCCGGACGACCAGATCGTCTTCGACGTCGCCCACCAGGGCTACGTGCACAAGCTGCTCACGGGCCGGCAGGGCGAATTTTTCCACAAACTGCGCAAAAGCGGCGGGGCCTCGGGCTTCCTCTGCCGTCCGGAAAGCCCGCACGATGCCTTCGGCGCCGGCCACGCCGGCACCGCCCTCTCCGCCGCGCTCGGCATGGCCACGGCCCGCGACCTGCGCGGCTCCGGCGAGCACGTGGTCGCGGTCTGCGGCGACGCGGCCTTCACCTGCGGCGTCACCCTCGAGGCGCTCAACAACGTCGTCAGCTCGACCAAGCGCCTCGTCGTCATCCTCAACGACAACGAGTGGTCCATCGCCAAGAACGTCGGCGCCATCGCGAACTACCTCAACCGCATCAGCACGAGCCCGACCTACAACAAGCTCCACCACGACGTGGAGGCGTTCTTCAAGAGCTTCCCCACGGGCGTGGAGATGAACAAGATCTACCACAAGTGGAAGCGCGAGACGAAGGACTTCTTCGTCGAGTCGTCGCTGTTCGAGAAGTTCGGCCTGCGCTACCTCGGCCCCGTCGACGGCCACAACATCGACGCCCTGTGCAAGAACCTCGAGTTCGCCCGCGACTGCGAGGTCCCCGTGCTCATCCACGTGCTGACCAAGAAGGGCAAGGGCCTCGACGCCGCGATGAATTCGCCGGAGAAGTTCCACGGGGCCAGCCCGTTCGACCCCGAGACCGGCGAGAGCCTGCAGTCCGGATCCGGCACGCTGCCGAACTACCAGGACGTCTTCGGCGCCGCCCTCACCCGCTTCGCGAAAAAAGACCCGAAGGTGCTCGGCATCACGGGCGCCATGCCCGCCGGCACCGGCCTGTCGCTGCTGGCCAAGGAGGTCCCCGGCCAGTTCTTCGACGTCGGCATCGCGGAGGAACACGCCGTGCTGTTCGCCGCCGGCCTCGCGACCAAGGGCTTCCGCCCCGTGTGTGCGATCTATTCCACCTTCCTCCAGCGCGCCTACGACATGGTCATCCACGATATCGCGCTGCAGAACCTGCCCGTGACGTTTTGCATGGACCGCGCCGGCCTGTCGCCCAACGACGGCCCTACGCACCACGGCCTGTTCGATATTTCCTACCTGCGCTGCGTGCCCAACGCCACCGTGATGCAACCCAAGGACGAGGACGAACTCGTCGACATGCTGCACACCTCGCTGCAACTGCCCGGTCCGGGCTTCATCCGTTATCCGCGCGGAGCCGGTCCCGGCGCCAAGGTCAAGGGCGAGCCCGTCGCGCTGCCCGTCGGCCAGGCCGAGCTGCTGCGCGAGGGCTCCAACATCATGATCTGGGCCCTCGGTCCGATGGTGCAGGAGGCGCAGAAGATCGCCGGTCGTCTCGCCCAGGAGGAAGGAATCTCCGTCGGCGTCGTCAACGCCCGCTTCATCAAGCCGCTCGACCGCACGCTGCTGCTCAGCCAGGCGGCCGTGGTGCCGCTCATCGTCACGATGGAAGACCACGTCCTCGCCGGCGGCTTCGGCAGCGCCGTGCTCGAGGCGCTGCAGGACGCCGACTGCTCGACCCCGGTGGAGCGCATCGGCTGGCCCGACAAGTTCGTCGAGCACGGCAGCAACGTGGACATCCTCCGCGCCGCCTACGGCCTCTCGACCGACGACATCACCCGCCGCATCCGCGACCGCTACAAGCGCCTCGGCAAGGCGGAGGTCGAGGCCGAGGCATAGCTTTGGGCAGCCGGAGGCGGGACTACCGGTCTCCGTGCATAAAAAAAGCCGCGCCAGCAGGCGCGGCTCGCAGGAAGAAATCAGCCTGACGGCTTACTTCTTCGGCTCAGCCTTGGGGGCGCACTTTTCGCAAGCCTTGCCGTCCTTGGCCGCGGCGGCGCAGCACTCATGCGTGCACTTCTCGCCGGCCTTTTCGGCTTTCATGCAGCACTTGGCCTTGGTCTCTTCCTTCTTGGCCTCATCGGCGTTGACGAGGGAGGTGGCGAAAAAGCCGGCCAGGGCCAGCGCGAGGATGATGCGGATATTCTTCATGTTTGGGATGGGGTTGTGGGTTCTCGTGAGAGAATTAACGAAGATGTTTCGACCGATGCCTCAAGGCAAGGCTCCAGTGCCAGTGCCAGTGTAAGCCCCAAGAACAGCAGCTTACTTCTTCTTCCAGGCGCCGGACTCGTCCTGGAACCAGACCCCGGGGCGGCTGTTTGCAGCGATCTGTTTGGCGCGGGCTTTCCCTACGGAGTCGGGGGTGGCGCCGGTCTGCTGGGCGAGCAACGTGTAGACCTCCTGACGGTCGCGGTTCTCGTCGGCCACCACCGCGCCGGCGTTGGCGCCGCCACTTTTGCGTTCCTCGAGGAAACCACGGTTGTTTTCACCCAGAAATTCCTGGGCCTTGAGAGCGTCGATCTGGGAGAGGCGCTGCTCCATGCGGCCGCGGATGGCGGCGGCGCTTTCGGCAAAGGCCGGGAGGGCGAGCAGGCAGAGGGCGGCAAAAAGGGCGAAGAGTCGGGTTTTCATAAAATCAGGATTTCGGGGTTTCGATGGTTGTGGACTTCTTGTCGAGGTCGCCGAAGAAATCATCGAGCGCCTTCTCGACCTTCACGTTCACGTCGACGGTGATGTGGATCGGCTTCACCTCGATGGGTGCGGTCTTCACGTTGAGGCAGCCGCCGAGAAGCAGCGGGGCGCAGGCCAGGGAAAAAAGGAATGGGCGGCGTTTCATGAAATGATGTTTTCCCTCGGATAACGCGGATTGTCGCGGATAAAGGCAAACTTGGTTTTGCAGGCATCCGTGTCCATCTGTGTAATCCGCGGCTAAAAGAGTCTTCCTTAAGTCACTTCCCTCACGGTTTGGTTCCGAAACTCAGCCGGGAATCCATTCCCATGTTAAGAAGCTTCTCCAGCGGACCGTTGACGTTGAGGTCGAGCGTCACGGGGGCCTTAACCCCCGGGTCGAGCGGCGCGCCGGAAATATGCAGCGTGGCTGAGCGGCCCGGCGGGGCGCTTGGCGGGCGAATATCCAGTCGCAGCTCCGTGACGCCCAGCTTGAGCAGGCCCGACTCGACCTTCTTCAACACGGTGTAGCTGGGGCTGCTGGTGGACATCCCGCCCGTGAGCAGCCCGCTGGCATTGAACTGCACCTCGGCCGCGACCCCGGGTTTGAGTTCCAGCCAGCCGCTGCCAAGGCGAAATCCGCCTTCGTTGATCTGCACGGGGAAACGTCCGTTCACCCGGCCGGTCGCCTTTGCCGGCAGGTCCTTGGTCAGCGCCATGACTTCCTCGATGCTGATACCGTCCACCAGCACCACGGCGTCAAGTTCCCGCAGGTTGGTGAAATACTTGAATGGCTCCAAAGCCACGCTGCCGCCCAGCGCCTTGAGCGCGGCGCGCGTCACGACAACCTTCTCGCTGCCCTCGAGGGCAAACTCCAGATCCAGATCGCGCAGCACCAACTGGCCGGTGCGCAGCTCGCGGACGCGCAGCGTCCCCGGCTTGGTCAGAAGATGATCGAGATCGATGAACTCCAGGTCGGCCTCGATGCCATCCGCGGCCACGGCACGCGCCAGGTTGGCCGCGCGAGCGTCGTGAATCCGCACTTTCGCCGTGGCGGTGAATTCCTTGCCTGCCCACCGCCCTCCGGCGCTCGCCGTCACCCGGCCGGAGAGCTCCCACGCGCCGCCGGGCAGGAGCACGAGACGCTGCACGAAGCTCTGCCACGGCTTCAGGTCGAGCGACAATTCGGGCAGCTTGAAATCGAGCACTTGCGTCGCCAGGTCAAAGGCGCCCTCCGCCTTCACCCCCAGGCCGGGGCCGTCCACGCAAGCGTGGCCGGTCCAGATGCTTTTTTCGCCCTGACGTGCCTCGATCTTCACGGCGAGCGCCTGATCCGGCACGGCCGCCGCCTTGATGATGAGCTGTCCTTCGACTGAAATGTCGTCGAGCGGCACCCGCGGGGGAACGGAGGGCTCGGTGCTATTCTGGTAGGTCGCCCACGACCACGGGTTCGTGTCGGAACCGTCGATGGTCAGCGGCACCCTGGCCTCTTCTACGCGCAAGGTTCCGAGCGAAGGCGACCACCAGTGGATCCGGGCGAACGTGACGCGTTTCGCCGCGAACGCCTGCGTGCGCACCTTGAATCCGATGTCCTCCACGACCACCCGCCAAGGCGACGCCTCGGTGATGGTGAACCTGATTTCGGAGGCACCCGAGGCCTGCAACAGCGCATTGACCACGAAACCCGTCAGCGCCTGCCGCGCCAGCACGCAGCCGATCAGGACGACCAGGACGAGCAAGGCCGCGGCGGCAAAGTGGCGTTTGGTGAGCGTGATGGTCATGCCATTAATTGGCTCGGCGTTCCGGGACTGGTTGCTAGCGTTTCGATGGGCCAACTTCTACAACCCTTGAGCGCTTCCGCCATGAAAAAGTCGTTGTTGTGCCTGCTCCTGCCGGGGCTGTTCCTGCTGCCCGCCCTTGATGCCGCCACGCGCAAGGTGCCGGCCCGGCTCAGGGAATTCACCGGCCGAGTCGTGAAGGTGACGGACGGCGATTCCCTGGAGGTGGAGAAGGATGGCGACATCTACGGCGTGCGGCTCGCCCGGCTCGACGCGCCCGAACTGCTCCAACCCCGCGGCGGGCAGGCAAAGGAATTCACGCGGATCAAGGTCGAGGGCTCGATGGTCATCGTGCGCGCCAAGACTATAGACCAATATGGCCGGTTCATCGGCGATGTCAGTTACCGCGGCGGGCGCTCGCTTAACGAGGACATCGTCGCCGCCGGCTGGGCGTGGTGGTATAAGCGGCAATACCCGAAAGACACGGTGATTGCCGGTCTCGAACGTCGCGCCCGTGAGCAAAAGACCGGCCTCTGGCAGGACAAGGAACCGGTGCCGCCATGGACCTGGCGGACGAAGAACAAGCGGTAGGGGCCACAAAGCGCTTGTTGGAGGCGGGACTGTCAGTCCCGCGAGGCAAAGTCAGCGCAGCCGGCAACCCGCGGGACTGGCAGTCCTGCCTCCAAGAACCGCCAAGGACAGTTCCCTCCCCCCTAGATCTTCACGGGCTTGAGATTCCAGATGTCCTTGGCGTATTCGCGGATGGTGCGGTCGCTGGAGAACTTGCCGAGGCGGGCGGTGTTGAGGATGGCCATCTTCGCCCACTTCGCTTTGTCCCGATAGGCCGCGTCCACCCGGGCGTGGGCGTCGGAGTAGCTGCGGAAATCGGCCAGCACCATGTAGGGGTCGCCGCCCGACAGGAGACTGTCGTGCACGTGGGAGAAGACACCGTGCTCGCCGGGCGTGAAATAATCGCTGCCGAGCCACTCGACCACTGCGCGCAGTTCCGGATCCTGCTGGTGGAACGCCTGCGGGTGGTAACCGGCCTGGCGCAGGGCCACGACCTCCTCGACGTTCATGCCGAAGATGAAGATGTTCTCGTCGCCGACCTCCTCCTTGATCTCGACGTTGGCGCCGTCGAGCGTGCCGATGGTGAGCGCGCCGTTGAGCGAGAGCTTCATGTTGCCCGTGCCCGACGCCTCCTTGCCGGCGGTGGAGATCTGCTCGGAAAGGTCGGCCGCCGGGATGATCTTCTCGGCGAGCGACACGCGGTAGTTGGGCAGGAAGGCGACCTTGAGCTTCCCGTTGATGCGGAGGTCGGCGTTGATGCGCGCGCCGATGACGTTGATCGCGCGGATGATGTTCTTCGCGAGGTCGTAGCCCGGCGCGGCCTTGGCGCCGAAGATGAAGACGCGCGGCACGACATCGAGTCCCGGATTCTGCAGCAGGCGGCGGTAGAGCGCGATGATGTGGAGCAGGTTCAGGTGCTGGCGCTTGTATTCGTGCAGGCGCTTGATCTGCACGTCGAACAGCGCGTCGGGCGAGACCTCGATGCCGCACTCGGCCCGGATGATGGTGGCGAGGTCGGCCTTGTTGGCGCGCTTGATCGCCATGAATTCCTTCTGGAACGCCGCGTCGCCGGCGAATTTCTCCAGCTTGCGCAACAGGTCGAGGTCGCGGATCCAGTCCGGGCTGCCGAGCTTCTTCGTGATGAGCGCGGAGAGGCGCGGGTTGCTCTTCAGCAGCCAGCGGCGCGGCGTGATGCCGTTGGTCTTGTTCTGGAACCGGCCGGGATAGAGCGCGTCGAAATCCGGGAAGAGATCCTTCTTGAGCAACGCCGTGTGAAGCGCGGCGACGCCGTTGACGGCGTGCGAACTGACGACCGAGAGGTTGGCCATGCGCACCTGCTTGTGGCCGTTCTCCTCGATGAGGGAGCAGACGGACTTCTTCCAGTTGTCGCCGGGCCACTTCGCCTCGACCAGCTGCATGAGTCGCTCGTTGATGCTGTAGATGATCTGGAGGTGGCGGGGCAGCACCTTCTCGAAGAGTCCGACGCTCCACTTCTCGAGCGCCTCGGGCAGGAGGGTGTGGTTGGTGTAGGCGAACGTCCGGCTGACGATGGCCCAGGCGGCATCCCACTCCATGTTTTCCTCGTCGAGCAGGATGCGCATGAGCTCGACCACCGCGATGGCCGGGTGCGTGTCGTTGAGCTGCACGGCGACCTTGTCGGCGAAATTGCCCCAGGAGTTGGCGGGATTGCGCAGGTGGCGGCGGATGATGTCGCGCAGCGAGCACGCCACGAAGAAATACTGCTGCATGAGACGCAGTTCCTTGCCGTTCTCGGTCTTGTCGTTCGGATAAAGCACCTTCGAGACGGTCTCACCGATGGCCTTTTCGCGGACCGCCTCGACGTAGCCGCCGCGATTGAAAGCTTCGAGGTCGAAGTCCTCCGTGGATTTCGAGGCCCAGAGCCGGAGCAGGTTCGCGGTCTTGGTGCCGTAGCCGGCGATCGGGATGTCGTGCGGCACGCCGAGGATGGTCTTGGTGTCGACCCACCGCGGGCGGTAGTTGCCGCGGTCGTCGAAGACGTTCTCCACCCGGCCGAAGAGGCGGACTTCCTGGATGAACTCGGGCCGCATGACCTCCCACGGACTGCCAAAGATGATCCAATTGTCCGGATGCTCGATCTGGTGGCCGTGCTCGAACGCCTGTTTGAACAGGCCGTATTCGTAGTAAATGCCGTAGCCGAGCGCCGGATAGTCGAGCGTGGCGAGCGAATCGAGAAAACAGGCGGCGAGCCGGCCAAGACCGCCGTTGCCCAGGCCCATATCCGCCTCGGAATCGCGGATCTTCTCGAAATCCTGTCCGAGCGACTTCAGCGCCGCCTCGGCGGTCTCGAGCAGGCCGGTGGCGAGCAGGTTGTTGCCGAACATCCGGCCCATGAGGTATTCGAGCGAGAAGTAATAGACGCGGCGGACATTGCCGGCGTTGTGCACGGCCTGCGTCGCGATCATGCGCTCGTGGATGGTGTCGCGCACGGCGAGCGCGGTGGCCACCCACCAATCGCGCGGCGTGGCCGAGCCGGTGTGGCGCGCGAGGGTCGAGACCAGGTGCCGCTCGATGAGCGAGCGAAGGATCACTTCCGGGCTGTCAGGATGGGGACGGCCCGGGCTTTGCGTGGCTTTGGCGACTTTGGCTTTGGCTGACATACTTAAGACGCATCACAAGTCGTGCCAATACGGCAAGCAAGGAGGGATTAGCGGATAAAACTTTGATTTACCGGCAATCTTCCACCCTTTCGGCTGGGCGTGGCTGCGGCTTCCAGCCGCAGTCCTTCACCGGCTGCCCTTCGACTCGCTCAGGGCCGTGAGCCCGTCGAACCGGGAAGCCGGTGCCACGGAACAGCCACTGAGTTCACCGCTGAAACCGCCGGCCCAGTTCGCCCTTGCTCAGCTCAAAATGCGTCGGACGGCCCGCCGGGCTCGTGTGCGGCTGTGTGCAGGCGAAAAGTTGCGCCACGAGGGCCAGCGCCTCGGTTTCGCCGACGGTGGTCGGCAATCGCACGGCCTTCTGGGCCGCCAGCCGGGCGAGTTCCTCATCGGCCAGACCGGCCTTCTTCTCGTCGAGCCGTCCCTCGCGCATCAGGCCGATGACGTCGCGCAAAAACATCTCCGCGTCCTCCGGCTCCAGCCAGACGGGCACCGCCTCGATACGGAAGAAATTCCGGCCGAACTCCCCCACTTCGAGCCCGTGCCGGTGGAGAAATTTCAGGCGGTCCAGCAGCAGCGCACTGGCGATGGCATCCAGTTCCACGGGCAAGGCGAACAGCAGCCGCTGGCTCGCCACCTCGCCCTTGGCGAACTGCGCCTGCAACCGCTCGAACCACACGCGCTCGTGCGCCGCGCGCCGGTCCAGCACCACGACGCCGCCCGGCGCCTCGAAGAGCGCGTAGTCACCGTGCGCCGTGCCGAGGAAACGCCAGCCCGTGAGCGCGGACGCGCGGGATTGCGGAGTGCGGAGTGCGGAGTGCGGAGTGGCCGGCGGGGGCGCGGCGGTGTGGGCGACGATGGGTTGGCGGGATGGCGCCGACGGCAATGCGGTGAATGGCCGGAACGGCTGCGACATCACGCTCGGGGGCGCAACCGGCGGTGCCACCGGATCACCGGGCATGGTCTCCGCCGGTGATGCCGGGACGGGGGCACTCCAATCCGCACTCCGCACTCCCAAATCCGCAATTTTTGGCGCCGGCGTGCCAAGTTCCCGCAGCCGTTGCAGCACGGCGCGGATGACGAAACCGCGCACCTCGCCCTCGCTGCGGAAGCGCACCTCGCGCTTCGCCGGGTGCACGTTCACGTCCACCGCCGCGGGATCGAGGTCGAGGAAAAGCACGGCGACCGGATAGCGGCCCTTCGGCAGCGCGTTCGCATACGACTCGATGAGCGCGTAGTTCAGCGTGCGGCTGTCCACCGGCCGGCGGTTGACGAACATCAGCATCTCGTGCCGCGTCGCGCGGCTGATGCCCGGCGGGCCGATCAGGCCGCTGAGCTGGCAGCCCGCTTCGGTGACGTCCACCGGCAGCAGTCCGGCCGTCATCTGCCGGCCGAAGATCTCCGCCACCCGCTCCGCGAGCGTCGTGCAGACCGGCGATTGGAACAGCACCCGGCCGTCCTCGATCAGCGTGAACGCCGTCGCCGGACACGCCAGCGCGTAGAGCCGGACCGTCTGGATGATGTGGGCCGACTCGGTGGCGTCAGTCTTGAGGAACTTGCGCCGCGCCGGCACGGAGTTGAACAGGTGCGAGACGGTGATGCGCGTGCCCGCCGCCACGCCACACTCGCGCACGTGGACGAGCTTGCCGCCGTTGACGAGGATCTCGGTGCCCGCCGCGGCCGCCGCGGGGCGCGTCTGTAGCTCGAAGCGCGACACGCTGGCGATCGACGGCACCGCCTCGCCGCGGAAGCCGAAGGTGCCGAGCCGGTCGAGGTCGGCCGTCTCCACGAGCTTGCTCGTCGCATGGCGCTCGAGCGAAAGCAGCGCATCGTCCTTGGTCATGCCGCTGCCGTTGTCCTCGATGCGGATGTAGCTGCGCCCGCCGTGGCGGAACTCCACCTCGATGCGCGTCGCCCCGGCGTCGAGCGAGTTTTCGACCAGCTCCTTCACCACCGCCGCGGGCCGCTCGATGACCTCGCCCGCCGCGATCTGGTTCGCGACGCGGTCGGTGAGGATGCGGATGGTGGCCATGGGAAAATCCGGAACGTGCAGAAAAACGCGGCGCGCGGCGAGCCTATCGTTGCTCCGGGTCGGCCGGCTTATCCTCCGCCGGGGCGGGCTTCGTGGCCGGGTTGATGAGGGTGGCCACCACCCGGAACGGCCGGAGGAGCCAGCCGCCCTCGAGGAGTGGATCGACGTGGCCGGGCTTTTCCTCGAGTCCGTTGATCAGGAACACAAGCAGCCCGGCTCCCAGCAGGGTGAAAACGAAGAACCATTCGAACGCCAGGAGGTTCACCGAAGGCACCGGACCGGCATCCTTCAGGCAGAGCCCCCAGACAATCGGCGCCATCCCTCCCGTGAAATAGCCCAGCGCACCGTGCAGCGAAACCGGCAGGGCCCGCTCCTGCACGGGCAGGATTTTCGCGAGGTAGCTGACATTCGCCGCACCAAACATGCCCGTGCCGGCCCCGAGCATGAAATAAAGCCCCGGCAGCAACCACGGCATGACCGGCCGCCAGCCCAAACACACGAGCCAGCCGGCGGCGATCAGGGCGATCAGGCCGAACGACAGGCGGAAAAACGGCTTGCAGCCGGTGCGGTCGATCCGGGAACGCATGAACCAGTTGCCCAAGATGACGCCGGCATACTGCACGATCGTGAAACCCATGATGCGGGCCGAGGAGATGCCGGCCTCCACCTTGAGGTAGTAGGCCCCGAACGGCACCAACGGCGTGGCGATGACAAAATAGAACACTGAGAGCCAGAGGTAGTGGCGGAACGGGCCGGGACCGAACAGGTGTCGCGGCGTGTCCGCGCGAATCGTGGCCAGACTCATCACGGTGGGCCGCTCGATGTCGGGCAGAGTCCGCAGGCAACGATACGCCACGACCGCCCCCACGATGCTGACCGCATACTGCACGGAAAAGGCCCCCGCCGTCGGCAACCAGGTGAACGTCGCGGCGCAGAGCAGCAAAATGGCGATGGACGCCGTGCCGCTCATGATCTGATCCGTGGACCAGTAGCGTCCGCGGACCGACGCCGGCACCAGCCCCTGCAGCCAGGTGGTGATCGCCGCCGCGCCGATGGAACGGCTGATCGAGTAGCAGAATATGGCCGCGATCATCGCGTAGACCATCCAGACCCTCGGTTCGCCCGACGCAAACAGCGCGAGGCCCAGCGGCACCAGCAGGAACCAACTGCGGGCGCCCCACCCCGCCAAGGTGAGCCGCTTGAACCCCAGTCGCGGCAGCAGCACGGTCGCCAGCACTTGCACCGGCGTGAGCAACAAGGCCCAGCTGTAGACCAGACCGGTCTGGAAGGAATCGGCGCCGAGATAGGCCATGAACAGCACGGTCGGCGTGGCGGTGGCGACCTGCCAGTTCAGCGCATTGAAGAACGCGAAATACAACCCCCGCCGGTAGGGATACAGGCCGGGATCGTTCTTTTGCGTCAGCGGGAACACGAGAGTGGGTGGATTAGAATATGCCTTCTGACAAACTGTCGCGGAACGACAGTGGAGTTAAACGAAAATCTCTTCCACCCCCGAGGGTGGAACGTGGCCTCCGAACACGTTTTAAGATGCGCGCATCCTGAAAACGCGTCCGGAGGCCGCGTTCCACCGGTTGGGCAGGACGTCGGCTCGGGCGAAAATGCACTCGTGCGCATCGCCCGCCATTCGCACGATTTCCTACCCCAGCAATTTCTGCCAGCGCTTGAACTCCCGTGCCACCTGCGTCGGCCCGGGCATGCCGGTGCCTTTGCGGCGCGCCATCGCTTTTTGCAGCTGGAATGATTCTTCCCAGCCCTTGGCAAATTTCGGATGCACCGTCCGCACGTCGGCAAGGGTCAGTTTGTCCAACGCGACCTGCTTCTGCTCCGCCAGTCGGACGACGGCGCCGACGGCATGATGCGCCTCGCGGAACGCCACGCCCCGGCGCACGAGGTAGTCCGCGAGGTCGGTGGCGAGCAGCGCCGGATCGGCGACCGCGGCCGCGCACTTTTCCTTGTAAACCTTCAGCCCGGCGACCGTGCCGGCGAGCACCTGCAGGCACAGCACCGTCTGGTCGTGGCTGTCGAACACCGGCGGCTTGTCCTCCTGGAGGTCGCGGTTGTAGGTGAGCGGCAGTCCCTTCACGAGCACCAGCAGCGCATGCAGGTTGCCCTGCAGCCGCGCCGACTTGCCACGCAGCAACTCCAGCGAATCCGGATTTTTCTTCTGCGGCATGAGGCTCGAGCCGGTGCAGAATGCGTCGGGCAGCTCGATGAACTTGAATTCCTGGCTCGCCCACAGGATGAGGTCCTCGGCGATGCGGGAGAAATGCACGCCCGCCAACGCGCACGCGGTGGCGAACTCGAGGTAGGTGTCGCGGTCACTGACCGCGTCCATGCTGTTTCGCGTCACGCGCGGCCGGCCGGCGGCGTCGACGAAGCCCAGCGCCTTCGCCGTGAACTCGCGGTCGATGGGCAGGGTCGTGCCGGCGATGGCGCCCGAGCCGAGCGGACACCAGTTGGCGTGGTCCGCCACGGCGGCGAAACGCCCGGCGTCGCGCGCCAGCATCTCGAGATAAGTGAAGAGATGGTGCGCGAGGAACACCGGCTGGGCCCGCTGCAGGTGGGTGTAGCCGGGGATGAGCACGTCGCGGTTCTTCTCCGCGATGCGCAGGATCGCGCGCTGCGCGGCGGTGATGTGGCCGATGATTTCCGCGCAGGCCGCCTTGAAGTAGAGCCGCACGTCGGTCGCGACCTGGTCGTTGCGGCTGCGGGCGGTGTGCAGCTTGGCGGCGGCGGGCACGCGCTGCGTCAGCGCCTGCTCGATGTTCATGTGCACGTCCTCGAGCGCGGTTTGCCACTTGAATTTTCCCGCCGCGATCTCGCGGCCGATGGCGTCGAGCCCGCGGTGGATGGCATCGCGTTCCTTCCGCGTGATGAGCCCGACCTTCGCCAACATGGCCGAGTGCGCCTTGCTGCCGGCGAGGTCGAACGGCGCCAGCCGGTGGTCGAAGGAGACGGATTCGCTGAAACGCAGCATCAGCTCGGCGGGGCCCGCCGAGAAACGACCGCCCCAGGTGGCTTGTGCCTGCTTTGCCATAGAGGGCGAAGCAACGGCCCGGCGCCGGTCTTGGCAACGCGAAATGTGGGGTATGCGCCCCACCCGGCCCCGCAAGTTCCCGTTTGCGCACGGCGCCGCCGCCCGCATGGTGAAGCCGATGAGACTGTGCCGGTTTATTTTGCTCCCGCTGTTCTGCCTGCTGGCCACCCTGCCCGCCGCCGAGCCGGCGGCGCCCATCCTCACCGGCTGGGACCGCGTGACGGTCGCGCCGATGAAGACTTCCATCTACGTCGGCAGCGTGACGCTCACCACGGAGCCGTTCGTGCGCACCGGCTCGACCCTGGCCACCACCTACGAGGCGAAGGTCTGGCCGTGGTTCTTCTGGGGCGAGACCGGCCGGATCTCCATCACCCTGACCGACGCCAACCTGGCGAGCATGGCCCGGAGCGAGCGGACGGAGTTCACCGGCGAGGCCACCAACCACAAGAACAAGCCGCGCACGGTGACCGGCCGGGCCGATCCCGCGGACGCCGTGTCCGGCAAATTCAAGATCCGCATCATGGCGGACGGCCACGAACTGATCTTCAACGGCACCTACCGGTTCGGCGAAGCGCAGCCGGTCATCCGGGCGGATCGGCCGTAGGGGCGGCGCTCGACGCCGCCCGCGGGCGTCCGCAAGGGACGCCCCTACCGCCCTACCCCAGCCAGTGAAACGTCACCGGCTTGCCGATGGACGGATGCAGGCTGTGGTGCACCGGGCAGTTCAACGCGGCGCGTTCCAGCACGCCGCCCGGGTCCTTGGACTTCGGGAACGGCAGCCAGATCTGCGTCACGATGCGCTCGATGCGGCGCGGCGCGTCCAGTGACATCTCCTTCGTGACCTCCCAGCGCACGCCGGGGATGTCGAAGCCGAGTTTCGTCTTCGCCGCGATGGCCATCGTTGTGACCATGCAGGAAGCGAACGACGCGACGGTCAGGTCGGTCGGGGAAAACGCCTGGCCGCGGCCGTGGTTGTCCTTCGGCGCGTCGGTCTCGATCTTCTGACCCGAGGGCCCGTGCGTGAGCTGGCAGTGGAATTCGCCTTGATAGGTGCCGGTGCTTTTGACCATGCGGAAGAATTACCCACGAAATGAGCGAAATGACACGAAAAATATCCGTGGACCCGCCGCGCAAGACACGCGGGCGGGGTCGCCCGCGCTCCAGTCAGACGGCTGGCCTGCCAGCCGTAGGCCCGGCGAAGGCTGGAGCCACGGCGACCTCGCCGTGGAATCCCATCAGCCCTGCTTCAGGCTCAGCCACTCGATACGCTCGGCGCGGCCCGCGGGATTGAATTCCACCAACGCCGCGGAGAGCCGCACGTCGCCCGTGGCCACCTCGAAGCGTCGCGGCATGCCGTCGAGGAAACGTCCGACCACCGGCTCGATTTCGCGGCCGAGCACCGACTCGTGCGGGCCGGTCATGCCGACGTCGCACAGGAAAGCCGTCTGCTTCCGTAGCAGCGAGGCGTCGGCCGTGGCCACGTGGGTGTGCGTGCCGAGCACGGCCGTCACCCGGCCATCGAGATGCCAGCCCAGCGCCTGTTTTTCGGAGGTCGCCTCGGCGTGGATCTCGACCAGCGCGCCGTCGAACTGCCCGTCGAGTTTCTTCAACAAAGCATCGGCGCCGAGGAACGGGCAGTCGGCCTTCGCGCCCATGAAGCTGCGACCGAGGACGGTGCAGACGAGCAGCCGGAAACCGTTTTTCTCCACGATGACATGGTCGCGGCCCGGGTTGGACGCCGGCAGGTTCGCCGGCCGGCACACACGGTCGAAGGTCGCGATCTCGTGCTCGAAGCCCTTCTGGTCCCAGACATGGTCGCCGAGCGTGATCACGTCGACGCCGGCCTCGAGGAGGGTCTTGCAGATGGACCCTGTGATGCCGGCGCCGGCGGCGGCGTTCTCGCCGTTGGCGATGACGAAGTCGATGCCCCGCTCGGCGCGGATCTTAGGCACGAGGGCAGCGACGATCTCGCGCCCCGGCTTGCCGACGATGTCGCCGATGAAGAGGAGTTTCATGATCGATTCTCAGGCGGTAGGGGCTGTTGCCCTTAACGGCCCGGGCGCTTGGGGGCAAGCGCCCCTACCACTCACGGCGACCCTCACGGCGCGAGATACGCGGCACCGAGGGCGTTGCCGAACGCGGTCGGGCTCAGGCGCGTGGCCTTCTTGGACTCGGTGTCGATCAGGTAGAGACTGCGCGTGTTTGCCCCGCGGTAAGTGCAGATGATGTGGCGGCCATCTGCCAGCCAGACGGGCTCGATGGCATCACTCGGTGCATGCGAGACGACGGCGCCTTTCCCGGTCGACATGTCGTAAACGGCGATCTGGTAGCCACGGCCTTGGGCCGCGGTGAAGGCGATCTTGCTCGGGCTGGCGGCGCTCCAGTCCGGCTCGGCACAGTAGTTGAACCCGGTGACCAAGCGCGTCATCGAGCCGCCGCCCGCCGACATGACCTGCAGCTGCGGCCGGCCAGTGGCGATGACATCGGAGGTGAACACGAGCCGCGAACCGTCGGGCGACCATGAGGGCGAGGCTTCCACCGCGTCGTTCTTGGTGAGGCGGCGGATCTGCCGGCCCTGCGCGTTGCCGACGTAAACCTCGGCGTTGCCCTCGCCCGAGAGCACCATGGCGACCTGCGCGCCGTTGGGGCTGTAGCGGCCGCCGCTGTTCGTGCCCTTGAAGCTCGCGAGGAGCGAAATGCGGCGGTTGTTCAGCTCGAGCACATAGATGTCGGGGAAGGTCGTGCGGTAGCTCGTGAAGACGATCTTCGAGCCGTCGGGCGCCCAGCGCGGGGTCATCACCTGCTTGCCGTCGTTGGTCCACTTGAGGACGTCGCCGAAGAAAAGGTCGGAGGTGTAGATCTCGGTCTTGCCGGTCTTCTCGCCGACGAAAGCCAGCTTGCCGGCGAAGTAGCCGCGCAAGCCGCTGGTCTTCTGGACGGCGACATCGGCGGCGCGCAGCAGGGCGTTGCGCAGGTTCGAGCCGGTGACGGTCTCGCTCGCGACCGGCGTGCCGGCGGAGCCCTTGGTGATGGTGACGGTGACCTGGTTGGCGCCGGCGGGCGCGAACGTCACGCTGTAGGCGGCGCCGCTCGCGACGAGGCGGTAGCGGCCGTGGGTGTTGAAGGCCTGGAGCGCGAGGTTCTGGAGCTCCGGCGTGGCCGAGCGCACGTTGAGCGCGATGGTCGACACGTCGGAAGCGACATCGACGATGCCGATCTCGCGCTGGGCGAAAAGGTTCGCGACGAGCGCGAGACCGAGGAGGAAGCGAAAGGCGTTCTGCATGAGAGTGGGACGGTAATTAATGAGAAAAGTTCGCGGCCGGTTTTTGTTTTACTCCCGGCAACCTACTCACAAGGTCAAAGCGCCCTGTTTTCCAAGCCATTTTCACACCACGCATGACGACCGACTCGATCAAGGAAGCCCTCAAGCAAGTCAAGTATCCCGGTTTCAGCCGGGATATCGTGTCATTCGGCCTCGTGCGCTCGGCGGTCTTCGCCGAGGGCACCGCCAAGGTCGCGCTCGCCATCACCACCTCGGACCCGAAGGTGCCCCTGCAGCTCAAGGCCGACATCGAGCAGTGCCTGCGCGCCCAGCCGGGCGTGAAGGACGTGATCATCGAGCTCGCCGTCTCCGCCGCGAAGGCCCCGCCCGCCCCCGGCCAGTCGAACATCGGCGGCGGCACCGCCCCCGCGGGTCTCAAGCATTCCGTCGCCATCGCCTCCGGCAAGGGCGGCGTCGGCAAGTCCACCTTTGCGGTCAACCTAGCCTGCGCCCTCGCCCAGCTGCTCGAGCAACGCGGCCGCCCCGGTCGCGTGGGTTTGATGGACTGCGACATCTACGGCCCGTCCGTGCCCCTGATGATGGGCCTGCAGGGCCGGCCCGAGATCGACGGCGAATCGCTCGTCCCGCTCGAACGCTTCGGCGTGAAGGTCATGTCGATGGGCTTTTTGGTGGACGACAACACCCCGGTTGTCTGGCGCGGCCCGATGATCATGAAAACCATCCAGCAGTTCGTCCAAAACGTGAAATGGGGCGAACTCGACGTGCTCCTGATCGACCTGCCGCCCGGCACCGGCGATGCGCAGCTTTCCCTGGTCCAGACCCTGCCCCTCGACGGCGCCATCCTCGTCACCACGCCGCAGGCCGCGGCCACGAACGTGGCGCGCAAGGGCGGGCTGATGTTCCAGAAGGTCAACGTCCCGCTGCTCGGCGTCGCCGAGAACATGAGCTGGTTCGAGGACGCCAACGGCAAGCGCCAGCTGCTCTTCGGCGAAGGCGGCGGCGCGACCATCGCCGAATTGCTCGGCACAGAGATGCTCGGGCAGGTGCCGCTCTTCTCCGAGATCCGCGCCGGCGGCGACACCGGTCATCCGGTCGTGGTCAACTCGCCGGACAGCCGTCCGGCGGTGGTTTTCCGCGAGATTGCCGGCGGCTTGCTGAAAAAACTGAAAGTTTAGGCACTCACCGCGATGTATGCCACAAGCCGGCCAGCACACTGGTTGACACGGACACCGGGAAACATCTAGGGTGTTTCTCGCATGACACTGCAGCAGGGCCAACATCAGCCGACGATGATTGTCGGATTCATCTCCGTTTATCGCTGAGTCCGCCCATGCCTGCCATGACGATGACCACTCCAGAGACCAACGGCAGCCGCGAGTTCGTCAAACAATCGAGCCTTTACCAGGAATTTCTGGCCGAGCGGGAGGAGATATTGAAGCACAAGTGGATCGAATCCGAGCGGCTTGGCTACGACATCGGCTTTGAGCGGGCGCTGCTGGATTGGATCCGCAAGCATCGCGACAGCTGGCGCGCCGCGCGCCGGGCCCAGTTGGCCACAGGCACCACCGCCTCGCCGGCGGTGCCGTTCGAAAAGAAGTAAGCAACCTCCGCGGGCGGGGTCGCCCGCTCTCCGGGAGGCAACCTAGGGAGCCACGGCGACCACGCCGTGGGATTCACCCAATAAAAAAGGCCGGTCCCGAGGACCGGCCGGTATAAAAGGACGTAAGCGAGTGGCTTACTTGATCTCCTTGTGGAGCGTGTGGCGCTTGAGGAAGGGATTGTATTTCTTCTTCTCGATGCGCTCAGTGACGGTTTTCTTGTTCCGCTTCGTGAGATAGCGAGACGGCGGCTTGCCCTCTTTACGGGCTTCGGTGCATTCCAGGGTGACGGTTTCTTGCATGGCTTAAATGGGTTGGAAAGGGTCGAAAGAAAGGCCCGCCCTGATGACGTGCAATCTAAAAGTTCACAATGTGCGGCGGGATCGCCTGTCTCACGCGCGGGCGCGGGCAGAAACACCGGCCGTGAGCGCGCGGCAACGGCGTTGATCCCACCTCTCAGAACGTGGACAAGGCGGGATCAGCGATCCCGCCCTACATTCCCAACTTAAACACCGCTAGTCGCTTACCTTCTTTCCGTCAGAGGCATCATCACGCCCCGTCGAAACAGAGTCACCTGGCCCGAGCTGGAGGAAACCACCAGTGCGATGCAGTCGGCGGCAACCGAAATGGCGGCTGCGGCGGCATGGCGGGAGCCGAGGCCGCTGGGCAGCGCATGGTTGTAGTCGGCGGCCTGGATGAGCGCGCCGGCCGCTTCCACCACCCCGTCGCCCCCGATGATGAACGCCCCGTCAATGGACGAAAACTCCTTGATGGTCTCGTCCATGAAGGGATTGAGGATGTTCCGATCCTCCTCCCGGTAGCCGTAAAATGGGTTGAGCACGAGCGGCTTGCTCAATTTCTCCAACTTCTTGACGTCACCAACGACAAACAGGCAGCCGATCGGACGGCCTTCACGCCCCTCCACCGCCAGTTCCGTGGCGACCGCGATGACGCGTTCGAGCACCTCGGGCTTCACATCGGCCGGCAGCAGGTCGGCGTGCCCGGTCAGCAGGGTTTGGAATTCCTTCTCCACGTCCACGACCACGATCGAATCGAACTGGTTGCTGCCGGCGAGACCACCCACGCAGCAGATGCGGTCGTTGAAATTGATGAGCCCGCGCGTGAGTCCGACCAGCATCGCGCTGCGCAGCTGCGCCATGCGCTGGTTGGAGAAGGACCGGACCTGGATGGTCTCGGCGAAGCGTGACGGATGATCCTCGGCCTCGGTCAGGTTGCGCGTGACGAGGATGGCCTTGAGCGTCGTCTTCCACTTGGGCGACTCGAATGGACCGGTGAAGGCGTCGCCAAAAACCATGAGCTTGGTGCAGCGGCTGCCCTGCGCGATTTTCTCCGCCTCGCGCAGCACCACGCCGTTGACCCGGCTGGGCGCCGCCTCCACCGGCTTGCCCGCGATGCCGCCGAAACCGGCAAAGAGCCGGTCGTAGAGCGTGGCCAGATCCGGCGCCTGCACGAGGCTGCCGACGAAGTCCGGCTCCTGCAACAGGCGGGCCAGCGCGGCGAGGACCTGAAGATAATCGCGGGCCTTCTCGTCGGCGATCAGCATGATCACCAACCGCACCGGTTCGCTTTCCTTCGCCCCGTCGTAGCGGATGCCGTAGTGGCTGCGGCCGATGGCGAGGATGTAGCGGCGGCCCATCTTCACCCGGACGTGCGGCAAGGCGACGCCGAGGCCCAGGTAGGTCGTCATCGTGTCCTCGCGGCGCAGGAGCCCCTTCAGCAGCGAGTCCTTGTTCAGGTCGGGAAAACGGTCGACCGTCAGGTTGAGCAGCTCGGCCAGCGCCCCCTCCATGTCGGTGCTGCCGAGATCGATGACGCGACTGCGGGAGATGTATTTGTCGAGACGCACAGGTTAGAAAAATCCCAACTCACAAAAGCCAAACGCCAAACAATGGACAGCTCCAAAAAACTTCGGCCTCTGCTTGGCCGCAAGACTGTGTTTGGGATTTGGTGTTTTGCGATTTAGCCGGATGTTATTTTTCCCACTCCAGCGCGCCCTTCTTCACCTCGTAGAGGAGACCGAGGACGAGCACGAAGAGGAAGAACAGCATCGGGGAGAGAATGGCGATGTTGTTCGCCAGGAAATCCCGGTAGACGAAAGTCCAAGGAATGAGAAACACCACCTCGATGTCGAACAGGATGAAAAGCATCGCCGTGACGTAGAACTTCACCGAGAAGCGCGTGTGCGTGTTGCCATCGCCCGGCACGCCGCACTCGTAGGCGGTGTCCTTGATCGCGTTGGGCCGGAACCGCTGCCCGATGAGGTGGCTGATCGCGATGACGACCGCCGTGATCACGGCGGCGAGCACAACCTGAACGAGGAAGGGCAGATAAGCGGCGTAAGACATCGCCCCTAGCGTCCTCAGCCGGCGCGCCGGTTCAAGTGGAATTTTCGAAATCGGCGCATTGAGACGCCCCTTATCCGTCGCATTAGCCGCCATCCCCGGTGGCCGACCGACGGCCTGATTACCCGGCCTATCAATGCAAGGTGGTCGCACTGCTAAAGCCGCGGCCTAAGACATCGGGCATTGAAGCAATCCGCCTCGCGGGGCACAATCCCTCCCTATCCCCATGGCCACCGCAATCGTCCTCCTCAAGATCGACCCCAAGAAGGTTACCGGCACCGCGGAAAAGATCCTCGAGATCCCCTCGGTCACGGACGTCTATTCCATCTCCGGCCGGCATGACCTGCTGGTCATCATCGAGTGCAAGTCCGTCGACATGATCGAATATGTCATCACGGACGGGCTCCTCAAAACGGAAGGCATCATCGACAGCGAGACGATGTTCGCCTTCCGCAGCTACGACAAACGCGAGGCCGGCAAGGCCATCGACGTGGATTAGCAGGCTCCCCTCTCCGGACGGCCCTTGCGCCGCTGACAGCTTTTGCTTTTTCCGGTTGCACGCCGGCCCCCCGCCCCCTCGACTCGGCCCGTGGTTGCCGAAGCCGATTATCGCATCAAACTCCCCGTTTTCGAGGGTCCGCTGGATCTTCTCCTCTTCCTGCTCCGGAAGAACGAGCTGGATATCTACGACATCCCGATCGCTTCGGTGACCAAGCAATACCTGGAGGTCATCTACACGCTGAAAGAGCTCCAGGTCGAGGTCGCCGGCGAATTCTTCGTCATGGCCGCGACGCTGATGGAGATCAAAAGCCGGATGCTCCTGCCCAAGCACCAGCAGGCCATCGACCTGAACGCCGACGAGGACGACCTCGACCCGCGCTGGGAACTCGTCCACCAGCTCCTCCAATACAAGAAATTCAAGGAGGCCGCCGGCCAGCTCGGCCAGATGTCGCTCGACGCGCAAAATATGCTGCCCCGGCCCGCCTCGGCCTTCGCCGCCTCCGCCGAGCGCACCCTGCAGCATGTCGACCGGATCGACCTCTGGAACTCGTTCAACCTCGTCCTCCGGCGCCTGGCGGAAAAACTCGTCGTCGGCCAGATCCACGCCGAGCAGGTGACCGTCGCCGACCAGATGGAATACGTGCTCGACCAGATCAAGACCCGGAAATCCTTCGTCTTCTCCCAGCTGTTTCCCGAGAAAATCACGCTGCGCCGCCTGGTGGCGACCTTTCTGGCCGTGCTCGAGCTGACCCGCCTGAAAAAACTGCGGCTGGAGCAGACCAAGGCCTTTGACGACATTCTCTGCACCGCGGTGGAGGAAAACGCACTTGAAACACCGGCCGACCCGCACACGGTCACGACCCAAGATGAAGAAGGCACCGCGCCGCCGCAAACCTAAGTCCGCCCACCTGCTGGGTCTCGGCCTCGACAACCAGGACGGTCACAAGCGCCTGACCTCCGCCGAGCAGTTCACCATCGTCGGCGGCTCCGAGGAGACCCACGGCCGCATGACCGAGACGGTCATCAAAACCTTCGAGGAGCTGAAGCAGCGGGGCAAACCCCTGCAGGCCGTCGAGCCGCAGGAACTCGCCGAGATCATCCACAAGTCGACGCCGCGCTGACCGTCGCTTGCCTTTTCGCCGTCACTCACTTTACTCAAACACCATGTCCGACAAAATCGCCCAACTCGACACCACCAATTTCACCGCCGGCGTCGCCGGTGCCACGCCCGTGCTCGTGGACTTTTGGGCACCGTGGTGCGGGCCGTGCAAGGCCATCGCCCCGATCCTCGAGGAACTCGCCACCGAACTCGATGGCAAGCTGAAGATCGCCAAGGTCAACGTCGACGACAACGGCGACCTCGCCGCGCAGTTCGGCGTCCGCGCCATCCCGACCATGCTCCTCTTCAAGGGCGGCGAAAAGATCGACCAGTTCGTCGGCATGATGGACAAGGCCACGCTCAAGACGAAACTCGCCGGGAAGATCTGAGGCCTCGGTCCAATCCCCACTCACGCAACGGCGCTCTTCGAGCGCCGTTTTTCATGTCTTGAGGTGGAGCGCGGCCTCCGGACGCGCTCTGAACGCGTCCAGAGGCCGCGTTCCACCGGCGAAGCCCTACCCGCCCAATACCACCCCCGCGCTCAGCAACACCCCGAACGCCGCGAGAAACTTCGCCGTGTCTCCGAGCAGCTTGATCTGCTCCTGCGGCTCGCGCGAGCGGGCCAGCCGCCACGTGAGCCGAGCCGCCCACGGTGCGAGCACCACCGGCAGCAGCACCGGCCAGCCGTAGCCATGCAGCCGCAGCGCCAGCGGGCACAGCAGCGCGACGGTGGCGCTCAGTCCGTATTGCCACACGGCGAATCTCTTCCCGAAACGCACGACGAGTGTCTTCTTGCCCGCGGCGGCGTCGGTCTCTGCGTCGCGATAATTGTTCGGCACGAGAATGTTTGCCGCCAGCAACCCGATCGCGGCGGCACAGGAGGTCACGTCGGGGGTCACATAACCGGCCTGCACGTAGAAGGTGGTGTCCACCGCCACGAGGCCGAAGAAAATGAAGACAAACAGATCCCCCAGCCCGTTGTAACCGAGCGGAAACGGCCCGCCGGTATAGGCGATGCCACACAGGATGCACACGATGCCGATGGGCAGCAGGATCCAGCCACCGACCCGGAGCAGCAGCAACCCGACCAAAAACGCCGCGGCGAACACCAGCCACATCGCGGCCCGCATGGTGGCCGCGGAGATCAACCCGGCGGCAACGGCGCGGCGCGGGCCGACCCGAGCGGCCGTGTCGGCGCCTTTCACGAAGTCGTAGTAATCGTTGGAAAAGTTCGTGCCGATCTGCACGAGCAGGGCGAACGCGAGGCAGACCGCCGCCACCGCATAACCCGCCTCACCGTGGGCCGCCGCCAGCGCCGTGCCCACCATGACCGGGATCACCGCCGCCGGCAGCGTCCGCAAGCGGGCGGCCTCGACCCAATGGCGCCATGCGGGTAGCTCCGGCATCAGGCGGCTGCGGCCTTGTGCTTGCGCGAGTGGATGACGACCGGCCGTCTCGTCAGCAGGCTGAGCAGGGGCACGAGCAGGACCAGACAGACGTCCACGGCCAGCAGCTTGGAGTCCGCGTTGAAGGCCAGGCCGAACGGCAGCATCAGCAGGCCGTAGACCGTCAGAAACACCCGCGGGTTGGGGATCACGGGATTGATGGCGAGGGTGAGCGCGAAGGCGAACAACCCGGTGTAGTGCCCGTTGACGCCGAGATTCAGGCCCACGAAATAGAAGATCGCCGCGTAGAAACTCAGCCGGCCCTCGACGCGGATGACCTGGATCAGGACGGCCGCCAGCATCACCAACGACTGCACGATGAAGGCGGTTTGTTTCGCATCCGCGCCTTCGGTGGTGAGGCCAAACCGGACCAGGCAGTAACCGCCCGCCAGGGCGCGGAAAAAATCGATGTAGTTGCGGAGGTTGGTGAACTCCTTGCCCGCTTGCACGGACCGGTCCTCCGGGTCGCGGGCGCCCATACCGGCCAGCCGCTCGAGCGCGCCATCGGGTTTGCGGCGCCGCTTGAGCACCGATTTGCCCGAACGCAGCCATTTGCGCGGAAACCAGAGCATGGCCAGCGCGGCGATGAAATAGGGCCAGTTGATCAGAAAGGTGTCAGGCATGGGATGGGCGCCCGCAGTCCTAGCGCCCCCGGGATGCTTGTCAAAGGCATCGTCGGGGGAACCCGTCTCATAGCCGGGTCGCCGCTCACCGGCGGACCGCTTCGGGAAAATTGTCCGATCCGAATGTGGGAGGGGCTTTAGGCCCCGACAAATTTGACCTGCGCTCGGAAAGTCTGGGCGTAAAGCTCCTCCCACATTCGATCAGGCCAATGCCATACCCTGCTTGTCCTCACCCGCCCTCCACTTTCACCGCATTCCCACCTCCCGCTCCAGCGCCCGGATCCGCTCCTCCACGACCTCGCGGCGCGCCGCCGGGTCGTCCGCGGGCAGCTCTGCCAACACTTGCCGCAGCCAGGCCAGCGCCTCCGCCGGCCGGCCGAGTTCGCGCAGCAGTTCGCCGTGGATGCGTGCCGCATAATAGGGAGCTCCGGGCTGCTCCGCCGCCTGCCGGTAGCAGCGCGCGGCACTCTCCACGTCGCCCGTGCGTCGCAGGTGGATGTTGCCCATTTCGATGAAGAACGCCGCTTCCGCCGCGTGCCAGCGTCGGCCTTGTTCCAGGAAATGAAGCGCCTGTCGCGCGCCTTCGATCATCTCCCGCTGCCGGACGGCGGCGGGCGCGGTGGCATCGAGCCGCCATTCCGGCAGATCGTAGGCCAGCATGCGCGCGCCGTTCAGCCAGAAATAAACCGGACGCTCATCGGCCGCGACTGTCAGCCCGATCAACGCCGTCGTGGCCGCCGCGTCTCGCTTTTCCCATGCGAGGTTGGCCCGCAGCCAGAATCCTCCCGCGACCGCCGACCTGAGTCCTCCGAGCGCGGCCAGGACACCGCCATTCCCGGCAAGGGTGCCTAATTGCACCGCGTTTGGACCGGCCGGAGTCAGCGATTGCCCGATCGGCCGCAGGAGCAACGCCGCCCCGACCAAGGCCGCAAACGTGGCGCCGAACACAAACGGCCTAGAATTCGCGCCGCTTGAATGCATAGGAAGCGAACGTCGTAAAAACCAACAGATAGGCCGCCCAGTAGGCTGCCAACATGAGCAGCCAGAGCCCCTGGGCCGGGCTTCCGGCGGCGAGCAACGATTCCGCGTCGAACAGCCCCAGGTCCGGCCAGACGCGCAGCCACGACCAGTTCCCTCCGTCCGCGAAGCCCCGCAGGTGCGCCGCCAAGGCGAGCAGCAACCCGACACAACTGGCGAACAACGCCGAGCCGGCATAACTGCAGACGAGGAGCGTCATCGCGGCGACAAGGGTGATTTTCATCCACTGCAGGGCGCACGCCTGCAGGAACACCGGCAACGGCACCACCGCCGCCCCCAGCTGAGAACCGCGCACGGTCAAAACCACGGCCAGCACCAGGGCCAGCATCATGACGAACAGCGTGAGCAAGGCCACGACGCCGGCGAATTTTCCAACAAGGTATTCCCACCGGCGCACCGGGCGGGTCAGCACGCAGGCGGCGGCCCGGCTCGTGATTTCCGCAAAGAAGAGCTGCGCGGTGGCGAGCGCCGCGAGCAACGTCCCGAACAGGCCGATCACCCCGAGGCCAAAGTCACCGATGAACTTCAGCTCGGCGCCGCCGAAATTGAAATCGCGCAGCCAGAATGCGCCCAGGACCAGCGCGGCCCCGGTCAGCCCGAACAGCAAGATCAGCCGCTGGTGCAGCGCCTCGCCCAGCGTGTGCCGGGCGATGAGGCAAAGGCGCCGCAACGAGGCCGCCAGACCGTTGTGCCGCGCATCGTTCATCGTGGCACCGGCTTCCCGCCGGTGAAGCACTGCGGCTGCCCTTCGACCAGCTCAGGGCCGTGAGCCTGTCGAACCGGGAAGCCGCAGCCACAACGAACGGACCGGACCAATCCGGTCACAGCCGGTAGGTGCTCCGACTTGGTTGAAGAGTGGCACGGGTCTCCCGACCCGTGGGGAACGGGATCACGGGTCGGGAGACCCGTGCCACAGTGCCGTCGATCAATGAAGCGGAACATGATGGCTTTGATCAAATGCCTCGGAGCTTCTCCAGGTAGAGTTGTTCCAGCCGCGAGGGAGCTGGATTCGTCGGGTGATCGAGTTCGAGCAGCTCGGCCGGGGTGCCTTCGGCCAGAAGCCGGCCCCGCCCGAGGATGGCCAGGCGGTCGCACACCTCCTCCGCCTGCGCCAGCAGGTGCGAGCTGAACACGACCGTCTTGCCCCGCGTCGCCAGATCGCGGATGAGCCGGTTCAAGGCCAGCCGGCCTTCCGGGTCGAGGCCGCTGGCCGGCTCGTCGAGCAGCACCAGCGGCGGGTCGTGCAGCACGGCCTGCGCGAGTCCCAGCCGCTGCATCATGCCTTTTGAGTAGGTGCCCAGAGCCTGCATGGCGGCGTCGCCCAGCCCGCTCCATCGCAACACCTCGTCCACCTGCTGCGCCGCGAGGGTCCGGTCCAGCGAACTCAACCCCGCGCAATACTCCAAAAACTCCCGGCCGGTCAGGTGCGGGGGAAACTGCGGCGATTCCGGCAGGTAGCCTACGAGTGGCCGCGCCGCATCGCTCCCCGCGACCTGGCCAAAGATCCGGCACACGCCCGCGGTCGGCGCGATCAGCCCCGCCATCGCTTTCAAGGTCGTGCTTTTCCCGGAACCGTTGGGCCCGAGCAGGCCGAGCACCCGGCCCGGCGCCAGCCGCAGGGTAAGCGGCCACACCGCCTGGATGCGACCACCGGTCCAGCCGGCGCGATGGCTCTTGGCAAAGCCGACGAACTCGACGGCCCACGGGGCGGCCGCGCTCATCGGATCGTGAATCCCTGGAACTGCGGCGCGCGGCGTGCAGCCGTCTGCTCGGTCTTGCGAATATAACCCTCCATGCGCTCCTGCACGGCGACGATGAAATCACCCACCTCGGCCGGGGAGCCTTCCGCCTCCAGTTGCACGCGTCCGTCAGGCAGGTTCCGCACATAGCCGCTCACTTCGAAGCCCAGCGCAACCTGCAAGGCCGAGTAACGAAAGCCCACGCCCTGCACCCGACCGGTGAAAAAGACCGTGGCATGATGGACTTCCGTCATGTCTGGCAGGTAAGCGGCCCTCCGCCGCGGTTCAACATCAACCTCTCCGAAGGCCGGTGGGAATTTTATTTGCCAGCGGAGGTCGGCTGGGCACAGTCCGGGCTGACGCCGCAAGGCGTCCTTCATTAAATGACCAATTCTGAATCCGACGGGTTGTTCGATAACGACTGGGAAGACCGCGGGGAACTAGCCTGGACCGAGGCTGATTGGATGAAATATCTGGGCGAACAGGAAACCGCTGTTCGCGACTACATCAAACACTACGACCAGCTCGGGGAAGCCGCGGACCGCATCGACGAGGTCGCCCGCCGCATGGGTTGGGAGATGGCCGGCCCCACCACGGAGGCCGAGGAGGCCGCCGCGGAGGCGGAAGCCGACGAGGTCTTCGCCGGCGACTGGGATCCCTACACGCTGCACCGCAATCCGGTTTATATTTCCTCCCGCGCCCTCTATCTCACCCTGATCGCGTCCTGGGAGCGGGTCGCCGCGCAACCCGACCGCGTGCCGGCCGCCCTCGGCATCACCCTGCAGGCGCATCTCTACCGTGGCAACGAGCAGGTGCTGCAGGCCGTGCAGGCGCTCGAGATGGGCGACTACACCCTCGCCGTCTGCCTCTTCAAGCGCGCCCTCGGCGAACTGAATCTCACCTTCGCCCGGCTCAGCCAGCCCGACGTCGCGGCCACCCCGCTGGCGATGCGCTACCGCGAATACGCCCTTCCCCGTCTCTTCGATCTCCGCGAAATCTGGCTGCGCGTCATGAACGAATGCCGCCAGGACAACGACGAAAACGACTCCCTGCCCGAGTAAGCCGGCCTCTTTTCCTTCAATCATTCGTGCCATCCGCCGGCACCCGCTGCCTTCATGTCTACAACACTACGATCCAGCATCAAACTCGTGATCCCCATCGCGGTCCTCTGCTTCGCCGCCGGGTGCGTCACCGATCCGAAGCAGAAAACCGCGAAGACCGAAGAGGCCGATGAAGGCGAATACGAGTGGGTCAAACCCACCGGCAGCCGCATCCCGGTGAAGGTCAAGAAGGGCCAGGCCGGCAGCGCCACCGCCAGTCAAAAGGGTGTCGACAACCTCAAGACCCACCAGGACATGGCGAACGACGCCCGATTCCCCACGGACAGCGGCAGATAATCCGCCCTGCCCTCTCCCGCGCCGGCGCATCAACGCCGGCGCTTTTTGTTGGTCGCGTAAGCCGGCGACGGCTTGCCGGTCTTCTTGTAGTCGCCCGTCTTGAGTGAATTGATCTGGTCGCGCAGCAGCGCCGCGCGTTCGAATTCCAGCTTGTTGGCCGCCTCCTGCATGTCGTCCTCCAGCTCGGCGATGACCGCCGCCACGTCGTCAGGCGATGATTCGGCGACGGCTGCGTTCAGGTCCGTGCCGCTGCCATCGTAGGTATGGAGACTGGCCTGCACGCCGCGCTTCACGCTGCGCGGGGTGATGCCGTGCTCGGTGTTGTAGGCCAGCTGCTTCGCCCGGCGGCGAGTGACCTCGTCGACGGTGCGCCGGATGGATTCCGTGACGACATCCGCATAAAAGATGACCCGGCCTTTCTCATGGCGCGCCGCACGCCCGGCCGTCTGCATCAGGCTGGTGGCGCTGCGCAAAAAGCCTTCCTTGTCCGCGTCGAGGATGGCGACCAGCGCGACCTCGGGCAGATCGAGGCCTTCGCGCAGCAGATTTATGCCGATGAGCACGTCGAAGTTGCCCTGCCGGAGGTTGCGCAGGATCTCGACACGTTCGAGGGCGTCGATGTCGGAATGCAGGTATTCCACGCGCACCTTCGCCTCGCGAAAATACGTGGTGAGATCCTCGGACAGGCGCTTGGTCAGCGTCGTGACGAGCACGCGCTCGCCCTGCGCCGCCGCCAGCCGCACCTCGCCGATGAGGTTTTCCACCTGACCCTTGGTGGGCCGCAGGGTGATCTCCGGATCGAGCAGGCCGGTCGGGCGGATGACCTGCTCGGCGATGACGGCGGAGCGTTCCAACTCGAACTGCGCGGGCGTGGCCGACACGTAGAGCGTCTGGCCGGTGACCTGTTGGAACTCGGCGAAGCTCTGCGGGCGGTTATCAAGGGCCGAAGGCAGCCGGAAGCCGAAGTTCACGAGCGTCTTCTTGCGCGCGATGTCGCCGTTATACATGCCGCCGACCTGCGGGATGGTCACGTGGCTCTCGTCCACCATGAGGATGAAATCCTTGGGAAAGAAATCGATCAGGCAGAACGGCCGGTCGCCGGACTTCCGCGCGGTCAGATGGAGCGAGTAGTTCTCGATGCCGCTGCAAAAACCCATCTCCTGCAGCATCTCGAGGTCGTAGTTCGTCCGCATGCGGATGCGTTGGGCCTCGAGGTATTGCTGGTTCTGTTCGAAGAAGGCCACGCGCGCCTCCAGTTCGGCCTTGATGCCGGCGATGGCGCTGTCGAGCCGGCCCTTGGTCGTGACGTATTGGTTGGCCGGATAGAGATCAAACTGCTCGATCTTGCGCAGCACCTGGCCGCTGACCGGTTCAAATTCCGTGAGTGCCTCGACCTCGTCGCCGAAGAATTCCACGCGCAGCCCATGCTCGAGGTAGGCCGGCATCACGTCGACCGTGTCGCCGCGCACGCGGAATGCGCCGCGCTTCAGCTCGTAGTCGTTGCGCTCGTAGAGGTTTTCCACAAGCCGTTCCAAGAACTTGTTGCGGTTGAGCGAGCCGCCCCGGGTCAGCGCGATGCGCATCGCCGAAAAATCCTCGGGCGAGCCCAGGCCGTAGATGCACGACACGCTCGCCACCACGATCACGTCGCGCCGGCTGACCAGCGAGCTCGTCGTGGCGATGCGCAGCCGCTCGATCTCCTCGTTGATGGACGAATCCTTCTCGATGAAGGTGTCGCTCGACGGCACGTAGGCCTCGGGCTGGTAATAATCGTAGTAGCTGACGAAGTATTCGACCGCGTTGTGGGGAAAGAAGCCCTTGAATTCCGAATAAAGCTGCGCCGCGAGCGTCTTGTTGTGCGAGATGATGAGCACCGGGCGCTCGAGCTGCGCGATGACGTTCGCCATGGTGAACGTCTTGCCCGAGCCGGTGACACCCAGCAGCGTCTGCTCCCGATGACCCGCCCGGAAGGAGCGCACCAGCTGCTCGATCGCCTGCGGCTGATCGCCGGTCGGCTGGTAGTCGGAGTGCAGCTGGAAAAGGGACATGCCGGTTATTCAGAAGCCAGGAATCAGAAAAACACAAAGAAACTAAAGCCCACCACACCCCGGCGCTGCGCGCCACCCCTCTCCAGAGGGGCCCCAGACATCCGTTAACGAAGATCCCCTCTTGAGCCGGAACGATGCAGTCGAACGACAAATTCCCTATGGCGAGTTTGCCACCAAATGGTGGTCGCCGGTTTCCATACCGGCGACATGGGATCTGCGAGCGCGCCGAGGCGTCGGTATGGAAACCGACGCCCACCCGAGTGCATTGTTCGGGCTTGAGAGGGGTGCACGAAGGGCGGGGTGTGGCAGGATGAGCGCTTCCTTAAAATCCTCCGCACTTCTACAACCCGAACATCCGCCGCACGCCGCTCCACAGGCCGCCCCAGAATTTCCGCACCTGTTCCTGCGGGCCCTTGGCCGAGGTTTCCTGGCAGAGGAACACCCCCACCCCCTCGAACAGGTCGTCGAAGAGCGGATTCATCCCGCGGAAATACGCCCAGAACGTCTCGGCCCGCACAGGCCGGTAGGCCAGACCCGGCGTGAAACCGATGGTCGCATCCTGGTTGGTGCGGCGGGCCGGCGACGGATTGCCCGGCCGTGGTTCCAACACTTCGGCCCGCACGCCGCGACTGCCCGCCACCAGCAGCCGGCAGGGTCCGACGAATTCGAAATAACGAAACTGGCCCGTCACCCACGATTGCATGGTGAGGAGCCGCCAGTGCCGCCGGATCACGAGCTTGCCGCCGCCCAAGCCGATCGCCCCGGCGAGAAAACTCGGCCGCAACACGATCGACGCACCGGCCGGCACCGTCACCAGCGCCAGCTCGGTGTTGGGATTCTCCTGGCTCGAAAAAGTCGTCCGAAATGTCGCGTCCCCCGTCAGATTCTTCATTTCGACCAGTTCGGTCAGCCCGGCCGCGGCACAGGTAAAGGGCATGCGCCAGTCCAGCACGGTCTTCGTCCGCTTTTTCAAGCCCTCGTCCGAGGCCTGCAGGAATTTCTCCTTCACCCAAAGCGTGTCTCCCGGCCCCAGCGACAGCTCGACCGCCGTGCGGCTGGTGGTGATTTCCGGCATCGGTCCCGTGGGCACGCCGAGCAGCACCGGCGCGCGGGCCGACATGAACGGCGCCACCACCCCATAGAGAAAAATCCGGCCGAGCGGCGGTCCGAAAAAATACAGCCCGAGCGCGAGCAGCACCGCCGGTCCGTATTTTTTCCATGCCTCCCGGGCGTAATGCACCACCTTGGACTTGTTTTCCTCGACGGATTTGAGCTGCAGCTGCATCCGCCCGAGGGCGATCTCGAGGCCGTCTTTTTCCCACTGGGTCCGCTTCAGGGCCTCCTGCAACTCTTGCACGCGCTTGAGCGAATTGGCCTCCATCTGCCGCATGCGGACGATCCGCTCGTCGTTTTCCCGCACCTGGGCCGAATCCGTGGTGAGGCGGTTCAAGCCGCTGTTGAGCGAATCGATCTCCCGCGCCACCCGGGCGGACTGCGCCGCTCGCTCCTGCTGCGCGATGATCTCCGTGCGGGTCGCCGCCATGCGTGCCTCCACGTCGGACAATGCCGCCCTGAGCTTGGCGGTCTCGCCCGTGATCGCCCGCACGAGTTCCATCCGGCGCACATCGAATCCGACCTGGTCCCGCACATAGATCCAAAGGCCCAGGCCCGCGACGCCCAGCACGGCGAGCAGAAGCCCGAAAACGAGCTTCTGCGCCGACCAGGAGAAAAATCGTCCGATGGCTCCCATTTATTTATCCTGACTTCATCATGAATTAGATTGTTTCATTGAATTGGCGCCCCGTCCCGAAGCCAATTGCTAAACGGCGGCGGATGGCCCAACCTTGCCACCAAAACAACCCCCGGGCGCAAGCCCCCATACCCCCATGGCTCTTACCAACACTATCTACAACTCGACTGTCTTCCAACAGGCGTGCAAGCAATTCGACATCGCGGCCGACATCCTCGGCATGGACGCCGGTCTCCGCGAGCGCACCAAGCGCCCCCGCCGCTGCGTCATTGTCTCGATGCCCGTCCGCATGGACAACGGCCAGATCGAGATATTCGAAGGTTACCGCGTGCAGCATAACCTTTCGACCGGCCCCGCGAAGGGCGGCATCCGCTTCCATCAGGACGTGACCCTCGGCGAGGTCGCCGCCCTCGCCATGTGGATGAGTTGGAAATGCTCGCTGGTCGGCCTGCCCTACGGCGGCGCCAAGGGCGGCGTGGTCGTCGACCCCCGCGGCCTGTCCAAGGGCGAATTGGAGCGGCTCTCCCGCCGTTACATGCAGGAAATCCTCCCGTTCATCGGACCCAACGTCGACATCCCGGCCCCGGACGTCGGCACGAATGAGCAGGTCATGGCCTGGATGATGGATACCTATTCCAACCACCAGGGTCACTACGACCCGGGTGTCATCACCGGCAAGCCCATCGCCCTCGGCGGCTCGCTCGGCCGGCGCGAGGCCACCGGCGAAGGCGTCGCCTGGTTCGTGAAATCCTATCTTCAGGACATGGGCATCCCGCCCGAAAAGACCACGGTCGTCATCCAGGGCTTCGGCAACGTCGGCAGCGAGGCCGCCCTCGCCCTCTACAACTGGGGCGCCGAGATCGTCGGCATCTCCGACTACACCGGCGGCGTCTACAACCCCAAGGGCATCGACCTCAAGGCGGCCGCCGCCCACGTCGAGGCGCACAAGAACCTGCAGGGCTTCACCGGCGGCGAGGCGATCACCAACGAGCAGCTCCTCGAGCTGGAGTGCACCGTCCTCATCCCCGCCGCGCTCGAGCGCGTCATCACCGAGAAGAACGCCGGCAAGCTCAAGTGTCGCATGATCGCCGAGGGTGCCAACGGCCCGACGACCAACGCGGCCGACAAGATCATCGAGGAGCGCGGCGACATCGAGCTGATCCCCGACGTGCTCTGCAACTCCGGCGGCGTCATCGTCTCCTACTTCGAATGGCTGCAGAACCTGCAGAACTACTATTGGACCAAAGGCGAGGTCTTCGACAAACTCTACCGCATGCTCGCGAAGGCGAAGGCCTCGGTGGACGAGACGAAGAAGAAATACAACTGCAGCCGCCGCACCGCCGCCCTCGTGCTCGGCATCTCGCGCGTCGCCGAGGCCAAGGCCAAGCGCGGGTTGTTCCCGTAAGCGAGTCTTTGTAGGGGCGCCGCTTGACGGCGCCCCTACATGTTATCCCTCACAGCACCATAAACGAGAACGCCACGATCAGCGTCGGCGCGAGCGCGCCGAGGAACAGGCCGAGCGGCGACACGCCGTCGGGAAAATAGCGCTGCAGGATCGACTGCCCCGCGGGATTCGGCGCGTTGGCGATCACGGTCAGACCGCCGCCGGTCACCGCGCCCGCCACGACGGCGAATTTCAATTCCTCGGTGAAATTGGGCACGAGGGTGGCCAGGTAGGTGATGAGCGCGTTGTCGTTGAAGGCCGTGAGAATCGTCGCCCCGGCAAACAGCGGCACCTCGCCCAGGCTGCCCAGCACTGGCTGGATCCACCAGCCTTGCAGGCCGCCGTGGATCACCAGGCCGGCGAGAAAGAAACCGACCAGCATCGGGCTGCGCAGGTCGATCTTGCTCTGGTGGTGGCCCGTGGCCTGCGCGAATGCCAGAAAGAACAGAAACCCGCCGATGAACAGCGCCGGGTAATGCGCCATCCACACCGTGAACCCGAGAAACATCACGTGCACCAAGGTCACCCAGACCGGCACCGGTTCCTCGGCCTTCTCCTCCACCGTCGACGGTTGCAGCGCGAGCAGTTCCTTCCGGAAGATCAGGAAATAGACGATGTTCGAGAGCACGATCCCGCTAATGGCGTGCCAGCCGAAATGCGTGAACATGTAGGTCATGTCCCAGCCCCAGGCCTTCGCCACCATGAGCACCGGCGGCGCGGCAAAATGCGTCAGCGTCCCGCCGATGGAAATATTGACGAACAGCAGCCCGAGCGTGGCATACATCAACCGGGCGCTCGGTTTCAGCGCGTAGAACTGCTTTGCCAGCAGCAGCGCCGCGATCGTCATCGCCGCCGGCTCGGTGATGAACGAGCCCAGCAGCGGGGCGACCGTCAGGATCGAGAACCACCAGGCCACGGGCCGGCCGCCGCCCAGCGACGCCACGACGCGCAGGCATTGCTCGGCCAGGCGCATCACAGGCCGCGTCGAGGCCAGCGCCATGATGATGACCACGAACATCGGCTCGGTGTAATTGACCGTATGCCCGACGTAATGGATGCCGATGTCGAGGCCCTTGAACCACACGATGGCGGCGCCGAGGGCCACGGCCCACAGACCGAAGACGGCCTCCACTTCCCCAAAAAAATGCAGCACCTGCCCCCAAAAGCTCACTTCGTCCGGCTGGCCGTCGTCGTCGCGGTCCCGCTGCTGACGTTCGATCTTCAGCCGTTCGCAGTGCCGCTGTTCCACCACATGACCCCAGTGACGGATTTTTGGGGCGAAGAAGGTGTGCACCACCGCCAGGATGAAGATCAGCGTCGCCGCCACATTGAACGGCTCTGCGGCCGCCCGGCTCTGGATGACGCTCCAGACTCCGCCGCCGGCGGTGTCCGCATAGGTGCTTAGGTCGCGGGGAAACGGCTCCGCCGGCGCGGTCTCCGCCGCCCGCACCGTAGGCAGAGCGAAAATCGTCAGCCCGAGCAGGCAACCGATGGGAAGGAGTCGATTCATGGGTTGGACGGAAAATCGGAAGTCGTGGCAACGTCCGGATCGCCGGCCATAGCGGCCAATTCCCGCAACCAGGTCAATCACATCGCGCGCCGCCGTGCTGGGCGCCGTGACTCCCGCCCGCGGTCAGAACGTGTGGATGAAGAGTCCCGACCGCAGCTTCGGCTCGAACCAGGTGCTCTTCGGCGGCATGATCTGGCCGGCGTCGGCGATGTCCATCAGCTGCGCCACCGTGGTCGGGTAAAGCGAGAACGCCACCCCGCCCTGCGCATCCACGCGTTTCACGAGTTCGCCCGTGCCGCGGATGCCGCCGATGAAATCGATGTTTTTGCTCGTGCGCGGATCGTGGATGCCGAGGAGCGGCGCGAGCAGTTTATCCTGCAGCACGCTCACGTCGAGGCGAGCGACGGGGTCGGCCTTGGCGTCCACCGGGCAGCGCAGCCCATACCATTTGCCACCGAGATACATGCTTACCCGCCCGCCGGTGGCGGGCGTCGGCGCGGCGTTTTCCTCCAGACCGAAGGTAGCCTTCACCCTCTCGAGGAACGCCGCCGGGGTGTGACCGTTGAGCCCGGCCACATGTCGGTTGTAGGGCAGGATCTTGAGTTCGCTGGCCGGAAACAAGACGCACAGGAACCAGTTATAGTCCTCCTCCCCGGTGTGCGACGGATTCTGTGCGCGCCGCAGCCGGGCCACGCGCGCCGCGCTGGCGGCGCGGTGATGGCCGTCGGCGATGTAGGTCACCGGCACCCGGCCGAACGCCGCGATGAAATCCGCGCCGCCCGCAATGCGCCACACGGTGTGACGGATGCCATCGGGCGCGGTGAAGTCATGCTGCGGCTGCTCGCGGACCTTTGCGGCCACCAGCGCGCTCACGGCCGCCTCGTCGCGATAAGTGAGGAAAATCGGGCCGGTGTTCGCCCCGAGCGTGTCGATCAGCCGCGTGCGATCGTCCTCCTTGTCCTTGCGCGTCTTCTCGTGCTTCTTGATCAGCTCCGCGTCGTAATCGTCCACATGGCACACCGCCACCAGGCCGCGCTGGGTGTGCGCCCCCATCTGCTGCTGGTAAAGATAGAGGCAGGGACCGGTCTCGCGCACCAGCACGCCCTCGCGCTGCAGCTTGAGCAGGTTCTCGCGCGCCTTCGCGTAGACCGCGTCGCCGTAGGGATTGGTGTCCGGCGGCAGCCCGATCTCGGCGCGGTCGACGTGCAGCAGGCTGCGCGGCTTGCCTGCTGCGAGCGCGGCCGCCTCGACGGTGTCGACAACGTCATAGGGCACGCACGCCACTTCGGGCGCGAAAGACGGAACGGGGACCAGACCTTGAAAGGCGCGGATTCTCATGGTTGTGCGTATGACGAAGCACACGCGGCGGACGGTGAAAAGGTTTTTTGCCCGGGCATGACGCAGAAAGGCCTCCCAATACCCTTCCCCTGTCATTCTGAGCACAGCGAGAAATGGAGACGGGACTATGGCGTGTCTTCAAACCAACCAACTTCACTTCCGGTCATTCCGAACGCAGTGAGGAATCTCGACGTGCGCAGGCAACATCACTTTCGCTGCCAGAGATTCCTCACTGCGTTCGGAATGACAAACGGATTTGGAGACACGCCCTATCAGTCCCGCCTCTACTCGCAGAATGATCGGAAATGGGCGATGCTCAGCATTCGTGTCATTTCGTGGGCACAAAAAAGCCCTCCGCACGGGAGGGCTTCGAAACCAAGCCGGCGGTCAGCCGCTTACTTGACCTTGGTGGCGCGCTTGAACTTCGAGGTGAATTTCTCGACGCGGCCGGCGGTGTCCACGAGACGCTTCTCGCCGGTGTAGGCGGGATGCGAGTCCATGGTCACGTCGCGCACGATGACGAAATAATCCTGCCCGTCGATCTTCTCGGTGCGGGCGGACTTCATCGTGGACTTGGTGAGGAATTTCTTGCCTGTTCCGATGTCCAGGAAGCAGACGTTGTTGAGGGCGGGATGGACTTTTTCTTTCACGGGAAAAGGAGGGTTGGCTCAGCCTTGGCGCGCCTTGTAACGCGGCTCGACTTTGTTGATGACGTAGATCTTGCCCTTGCGACGGACGACCTGGCAGGCCGGGTGACGCACCTTGGCTGATTTGATGGAGGAAACGACTTTCATAAAGGCACGAAAGAAGAGAGCCATGCGCGGTCCTGTCAAAGGAAAAGATGTCCCGTTCTGCCTCAATGATTTCTTCTGTGGGGCAGGATAACCCTCGGCAATGGTGGGCGTCGGTTTCCATACCGACGCCTGTCGCCGATGTGGAAATCGGCGACCACCTTTGGCGGGATCAGCGATCCCGCCCTACAGTGAGCCAAACCGACCTAACCCGCTGGCCCACCTAGTTTACCGTCGGGTCGTCCGGTTCGTTGGCGAGCAGTTTCAATTCAGGATCCAACGCCCCGAGGATGCTGCGCCAGAGGGCGTCGCCATCGGATGATTCGAGCAGTTCGCCTTCGACCGTCGAAACGAACCAGGTGTCGTGCTTCATCTCGTTTTCCAGCTGGCCCTCCCCCCACCCCGCGTAGCCGAGAAAGGCGCGGATGACCACACCCGGCGTGCCGACAAGCCCGGCGGCCGCTTCCGGATCCAGGCCGAACTGCAGTTGGAAGGCCGACTCCTCCTTGAGCCACTGCCAGGACACGATGATCAACTGCTCCGGCTGGACCGGACCGCCGCAGTAAAGCGGCACGCCCGCCAGGGGACCGAGCGCGAATTCCGCGTTCAGTTCGCCGAGCTGCTTGCCCAGCGGCCGGTTGAGGACGACACCCATCGCCCCTTCCTCGCTGTGCGCGGACATGAGGATGACCGTGCGCCGGAAGCTCGGCTCGCGCAGCACGGGGTGCGCCAGCAAGAGCTGGCCGGCGAGGCTCGAAGGCGACCTTCGGTGTGTGCGACGTTCCCGCATGGTCTGGATTCAGACAGCTCCGCGCGCGGCGCGTGTCATCATAGTTTGGTGATCTTCACCTTGGCGTCCTTGAGGATCGGCCGCACGAGGGGATCGTTGTGGTAATCCTGGTGATAGCGGATCTCCGCGATGCCCGAGGCGGCGAGGATCTTCGCGCAATTGATGCACGGATAGTGCGTCACGTAGGCCGTGCAACCGTCCACGCTCGAGCCGCGGCGCGCCGCGTCGGCGATGGCGTTCTGCTCGGCATGCACGGTCGCCTGCTCGTGCCCGTCGCGCATGCGCGAGGCGTGCGGCGTGCCGGGCAGCCAGCCGTTGTAGCCGGCGGCGACGAGGCGGTTCTTGCGCTCGCCGGCCGTGACGATGACGCAGCCCACGTTGAGTCGCTCGCAATTCGAGCGCGAGGCGATGAGCTTGGCCGTGGCCATGAAATACTCGTCCCAGCTCGGGCGCTGGGTGAATTGCTCCGTGGCTTGGGCGATGAGGGCGATGGGATTGGCGGACGGATTCATGGATCAGTGGTGCCACGCTGGACAACCCGGTGCGCTTGGGCAACCTTCCTCTCCAGCATGCCACGCCAGCTCCAGCCCGAGCTTCTCGACGCCCTGCCGCCGGAGCATCCTGATGCCGTGCACAGCCGCCGCGACCTGCGCCTGATCAATTCCGTCATGGGCAACCACCGCTGGATGGCGCGCACCCTGACCGATATCCTGCGTGACGACGGGCGGACTCTCGAAATCGGCGCCGGGACCGGGGAACTGGGCCGGCGCCTCGCCTCCACCGACCGCCCGGCGGATGGTCTCGATCTCACGCCTCGCCCGTCCGACTGGCCAAGCGACCGGGACTGGCACCGCACGGACCTGCTCACCTTCGACGGCTACGGCCGATACGACGCCGTCATCGGCAACCTGATCTTCCACCATTTCTCCGACACGGAACTCGCGGCGCTCGGCCGGTCGCTTCGCTCATCCTCCGTGCGCGTCATCGTCGCCTGCGAACCAACGCGCAGCGCATTTTCCCAGCGGCTGTTCGCGCTGGTGGCCCCGTTGTTCCGCGCCAACCGCGTGACCTTGCACGATGCCCATGTCAGCATCGCCGCGGGCTTCCTGGCCGACGAACTCCCGTCGCTGCTCGGCTTGACGCAACCTGATTGGGCCTGGCGCTGTCATTGCACGATGCTCGGCTCTTATCGGATGGTGGCCCGGCGCACATGAATACACCGCGCCCCATCGAAATTATCGGCGGCGGACTGGCCGGACTGTCGCTCGGCCTGGCCCTGCGCCGCGCCGGCGTGCCGGTGACCGTGTTCGAGGCGGGCGGCTATCCCCGGCACCGGGTGTGCGGCGAATTCATCACCGGTCTCTCCGAGACCACGATCACCCGGCTGGGTCTCGGACCGTTTCTGGCCGAGGCGCTGCTCCATCACGAGGTGGCCTGGTTCCTCGATGGCCGGCTGGCGCACCGGCAGCGGCTCCCCTCGCCCGCCCGCGCCCTGAGCCGCCACCGGCTCGATGCCCGCCTCGCGCAGGCCTTCACCGAGTCCGGCGGCACGCTCTGCACCCATACCCGGGTGAAACGGGACGCCGCGACCGCCGAGGGCTGCGTCTTCACGACCGGCCGCCGCCGCGGATCCTCGCAATGGCTCGGGCTGAAAATCCACGCCCGCGGCCTGGCGTTGCAATGCGATCTCGAGCTTCACCTCGGCGCAGAATCCTACATCGGCCTGACCCGGATCGAGGACGGCCGCGTCAACGTGTGCGGACTCTTCCGCCGTCGCGAACTTTCCGCCAGGGGCCTGGCCCTGCTTCTCGCCTACCTGCAGGCGGCCAACCTGACCGCACTGGCCGACCGGCTGGTCGGCGCGGATTTCGATGACGCCTCTTTCTCGGCCGTCGCGGCCGTGGATTTCGACCAACATGTCCCGGACGATGGTCGCCTCGCCCTCGGCGACGCCTGTGCGATGATCCCGCCGTTCACCGGCAACGGCATGGCGATGGCTTTCCAAAGCGCGGAAGCCGCCCTCGACCCGCTGCTCGCCTACGCCGGCAACGCGGCGGAATGGACCGAAACCCGTGCCGCCATCCACACGGCCTTGCGGCAGCGATTCCGGGTGCGGCTGGCCGCGGCCGATCTGCTGCACCCTTTCCTCCTCCAGCCGCCGCGCCAGCGCTGGCTGACCCGGCTGTCCCGCGCACATTTGCTGCCACTTCGTCCGCTCTATTCGGTCCTCCACTAGCACCATGTTCCTCCACGCCCTCGCCACCGCGGTGCCTGAGACCGCCTTCACCCAGACCCAATGCTGGGACCTCGTGAAAAATTCTCCGGTGCGCGAGCGTCTGCAGAAGCGCTCGATGCTCATCCTCCGCACCATCCTGCGCGGGGACCACGGCATCGCCGCGCGCCACTTCGCCGTGCCCGAGATCGCCGGAATCTTCGACCGCAGCGCCGACCAGCTCAACCACGCCTTCCGCACCGAGGGCCCCAAACTTGCGGCCCGCGCCCTCACCTCCGCGCTCACCCAGGCCGGCGTCAAACCCGCCGAGCTTGACGCCCTGCTCATCTGCACCTGCACCGGTTACCTCTGTCCCGGCCTGACCAGCTACGTGGCCGAACTGCTCGGCCTGCGACCCAACACCTTCCTGCAGGATCTCGTCGGCCTCGGCTGCGGCGCGGCGATTCCCACGCTACGCGCCGCCAATGCCATCCTCGCCGCCCAGCCCGAGGCCACCGTCGCCTGCGTCGCCCTTGAGATCTGCTCGGCCGCGTTCTACCTCGACGACGATCCGGGCGTCATCATCAGCGCCTGCCTTTTCAGCGACGGCGCCGCCGCCACGATCTGGCGCGCCACCCCCGGTCCCACCGGCCTGCGTTGCTTCGGATTCGACACCGTCCTCCAGCCGGAAAACCGCGACAAGCTCCGCTTCGAACAGCGCGACGGCAAGCTGCGCAATCTCCTCGACCGGACCGTGCCGGAACTCGCCGCCGGCGCCGTGGCGCATCTCTGGCGCGAACGCGGCCCCCGCCCCGTCGCCCGCGTCGTGGCGCATCCCGGCGGTCGCGACGTGCTCGACGCGCTGGAACCGGTGCTCGCACCCCACCCGCTCGCCGCCAGCCGGACCGTGCTCCGCGACTTCGGCAACATGAGCAGTCCCTCGGTGCTGTTCGCCCTCGAGGAGACGCTGCGGACGGCGACAGCTGATGCCGGCGGCGATTTTTGGCTCGTGAGTTTTGGCGCAGGGTTTAGCGCACATAGTTGCCGAATCGGCAGCTAACCCATGGCCTCGCTCCAGCAACTCACCGAATATTGCGACAAACGCACCCGCCGCACCGCCTTCAAGGATTTCCCCGGCGCGCACAACGGCCTGCAGGTCGGCAACGACGGTCGCGTCACCCGCATCGGCGCCGCCGTGGACGCGGGGCTCGTGCCGTTCGAGACCGCCGTGGCGCGCGGCATCGACTTCCTCATCGTGCACCACGGCCTCTTCTGGGGCGGCGTGCAGCCGCTGACCGGACCGCTCTACAGCCGTTACGCCGCGCTCGTCCGCGGCAACTGCGCGGTCTACTCCAGCCATCTGCCGCTCGACGCCCACGAGGAGATCGGCAACAACGTCCTCCTCGCCCGCCAGCTCGGCCTGAAGCCCCGGCGACCGTTTCTCTTCCACGAAAACGAGGCCATCGGCTGGATCGCGCCGAACAAGCTGAAACGCTCCCAGCTCTGCGCCCGCCTCGAGGAACTCTACCCGCGCGTCGTCTCCATCGAATGCGGCCCCGCCACCCCGAAGCAGATCGGCTTTTGCAGCGGCAGCGGCAACGGCGCCGTGCCACAGCTCGTCGCCGCCGGCGTGGACACGCTCGTCACCGGCGAGCTCCGCGAGGAATGGTTCAACTACGCCCAGGAACACCGGCTCAACCTCATCTGCTGCGGCCACTACGCGACGGAGATGCACGGCGTGAAGGCCCTCGCCGCCGAACTCGCGAAAAAATTCCGACTGCCCTGGGAATTCATCGAGACCGACAACCCGTTGTGACTTCCCGCCAATCACACGAATCCGCGCGAATGAAGCCTTGGCAATTGGCGTCAATTCGCGTGCATTCGCGGGCAGTCCGCCCATGAAAATCGCCATCCTCCACGGCCCCAACCTCGACCGGCTCGGCAAGCGCCAGCCCGAAGTCTACGGCACCGCCACGCTCAAGGATCTGGAAAAGCTCATCCGCGCCGAGGCGAAGCGGCTCGGCTTCACCGTCGTGTTCTTCCAGTCCGCCCACGAGGGCGCGCTCGTCGACAAGATCCACGAGCTGACCGACCGCGGCGTCGAGGCCTTCATCGTCAATTTCGGCGCCTACTCGCACACCAGCATCGCCCTGCGCGACGCCCTCGCCAGCGCCGACCTGCCGGCCATCGAGGTGCATATCTCCGACATCAAGAAGCGCGAGAAATTCCGCCGCCACTCCATGACGGCCGGCGCCTGTATCGCGATGATCAGCGGCAAGGGTTTCCCGGGTTACATCGAGGCGCTGAACAAGCTCGCGGCGATCTGACCCCATGGGCCAGCACCTTCCGGATTTTGCCGAACCGCGCTGGTTCGTCTGCCACACCAAACCCCGGTGCGAGAAGAAATTTTCCGCCCTGCTCACGGTCGAGCAGTTCGCCCATTACCTGCCGCTCATCCAGAGCGTGCGGCGCTACGGCTCCCAGAAGAAGACCTTCACCAAGCCGCTGTTCCCCGGCTACGTCTTCGCCCGGCTTGAGCCCACGCGCAAGGACCGCATCTATCAGCAGGATCTGCTGGTCCGGTCGCTGATGGTCGAGAACGAGCCCGTGTTCCTCCGCCAGTTGGAGGCCGTGAAGGTCATCTGCGCCTCCGGTCTGGAGGCGGCCATCCATCCCTTGATCCGCAAGGGCACCCACGTCCGCGTGCAAGGCGGTCCGTTGCACGGGCTGGAAGGATATGTGGACGATCCGGCGAACCCGCGGGGAATTGTCGTGTCTGTCGACGTGCTGCAACAGGGCTTGCTCGTCCGGTTGCCGTTTGAGAGCCTCCAACTACTTCCCTGAGAGATGGTCCGCCGCCTGATCCTTCCCTTTCTGCTCGGCCTCGTCTGTGCCCACGCCCAGACCGTCCCCGCCGCCAGTCCTCCCCATGTGCAGGAACCGAAGCCCTTCCTGTCGGGCGTCCGCGGCCTGTTCGATTTCGACCTGCCCAGCATCGACCCGCCGGGCACGGTGAAACTCATCCTGCACCCGCATTTCGGCGACCTGATCCGCCGGGACTACATGCGGGTGGAGGGCGGCGTGCGCTGGGCCATCAACGACCATTTCGAAATCCGCCCCGAGGGGTCCATCTACTTTACCCACGGTCTGGGCGGCGGAAACGACGGCTACGGCGTCGGCGAGCTGCGGCTCGGCGGCAAATACATCCTGCGCGGCTGGCCCGACCCCGACCTCGAGACCAGCCTCACGCTGAACGTCGAGGTGCCCGTCGGCGATCCGCCGGTGGATCTCACCGACGGATTCAACCATTTCGCACCCGGTTTCCTCGTGCAGCACCATGCCACGCGCAATCCCAAGCTCACCACCTTCGCCGGCGCGGGCCTGGACCTGGTCACCACGAGTTCCATCGCCGGCACGCCGGCGCGCAACCAGCCGCTGGACGACTCGATGAATTTCACCGCCGGCGCGATCTACGACCTCGGGCAGTTCAAGTGGACCCTCACCGCGACCTACGCCACCACCGCCGGACTGGGCCGCGCCACCGAGCATTTCTATTATCTCCGCCCCAACCTGCTCTGGTTCGTGCCGAAGAAATACACCTTCAACTCCAAGACCCAGTGGATCCTCGGCATGGGCATCCGCGCCTCCTATGGCCCCGACGGCACCGAGATCAGCTTCTACAACCGCGTGCGGGCCGAGATCACCTTCCGCCAGGTCCTGGCGAAAATCCGCAACCGCAAGCCGGAGCCCAGCACCACCCCCTGAACCGGGATATTCCACCCTCCTCTCCATGCGCCCCACACACCCCGGCGCTGCGCCACCCCTCTTCATAGAGGGGATTCCAATCCCACGCAGCCCGAAGTCCCCTCTATGAAGAGGGGTGCCCGACAGGGCGGGGTGTGTAGGGATCGTCCCGGGGTGGGAAATGTTCGGGCTAAACCGGGGCGTGCTTACCGCAACGTCCACAACCACGCCGCGAGATGCAGGGTGACACACGCCGCGAGCGCCGCGACGAAATCGTCCACCACGATGCCCCACCCCTCCGGCCACGATTGCAGCCGGCGGATGCCGAGCGGTTTCAGGATGTCGTAGAATCGGAACAACGCGAAGCCCGCGAGCAAGCCGGCCCACTCCGGCCAGACCCCGCCCGGGCCGAAGCGCCAGCCGAGAAACACCAGCGGCATGACGACAAACTCGTCGAGGATTACCTCGCCAGGATCCGATTTCCCCATCCGCCTCGCCGCTTCGCCGGTGATCCCGACGGCGAGATAGGCGGTGGTCAGGCAGACCGCGAAAGTTTCCAGCGCCGTGAGATGGCGGAAGAACAGCAGCACGTAAAGCAACCCGGCCAGCGAACCCCAGGTGCCGGGCGCCGGCAGCCGCGTGCCGAGCGGACCGAGCGTGGCCGCCGCCATCACGAGTTTCGCCGGCAGACGCCGCGGCCAGTCGGGCTGGGGCGGTCGCATGATCAGTCCAGCACCACGTGGCCGTGCCGCCGGAAATACGAGATGGCCGACGTGATGGTCAGCACGGCCGACAGAAAGTAGAGCCCCATGCCTCCGTAGTGGATGACCGAGATGACCCAACGCTCGTCCTGGGGAAACAGGTGTCCGAAATCCTGCGCCATCATCCGCGACCCGAGCAGCCAGCCGATGGCGTTGAGTTGCACGAAGGTTTTCACCTTGCCGCCCATGTCGGCCTCGACCACGAGCCCCTTCGTCGCCGCCGCCATGCGCATGCCCGACACCAGGAATTCCCGGCCGAGGATGCAGAGCAGAAGCATCATCGCGAGGGCCGTGTAGCCCATGAAATAATCCCCGTTCACCAGCGCGATCATCAGGCCGATGACCATCACCTTGTCGACGACCGCGTCCATGAAACGGCCGAAGGACGACACCTCGCCGCGCGCCCGCGCCACCATGCCGTCGAACCAGTCGGTCAAGGCCGCGGCGATGAACAGCCAGAACGTGATCGTGGCCGCCCAGTCGAAGTCCCGGTTCATCAGCCAGACGATGGCAAACATCGCGGGCACCCGCGAAATGGTCATCCAATTGGCGATGGTAAAGCGCATCGGCGAAGTCGAGACATCCGCCGCGCCCTTGGCAATCCCTTGATTTGACACAAAACGTCCTCGCCATCCGTGTGCCCGGCGCAATCCTGCCTGACGGCTAAAGCCATGAAACGCTGCATCTACCCCGGAACCTTCGACCCCTTCACCAACGGCCACCTCGACGTGCTCCAGCGCGCCGCCCGGCTGTTCTCCCATGTGCGCGTCGCCGTCGCCATCGACTCGACCAAAAAGGCGCTCTTCACCCCGGAGGAACGCGTCGCCCTCATCAAGGCCAACCTGCACAGCCTGCCCAACGTGGACGTCGTCAGCTTCGAGGGACTGCTCGTCGAGTTCGCCCGCCAGCAGAACTCGCACGCCATCATCCGCGGCCTGCGCGCCCTTTCCGACTTCGAGTTCGAGTTCAACATGGCCCTGATGAACCGCCATCTCGAGCCCGAGGTGGAGACCATTTTCGTGATGCCCAACGAGTCTTTCAGCTACACCAGCTCCTCGCTGGTGAAGCAGATCGCGAAGCTCGGCGGCGACGTCCGGAAGTTCGTCCCGACCAACGTGGCCCGCGCGTTGCGCAAGGCCTACGCCAAGCCCTGAGCCAGGAAACAACCGGTGTAGTCGGGAGTGGGTGGAAACCGGGCCTCCGGACCGGTTTTCTCCGTCTTGGCTGAAACTTCCCCCCGCTCGTCGCCGTCACTCAAAACTCGGGCACTGCTATTGCTTTGCGCCGTTCCTCCCTTGAATTTCATTCCCTAAATCATGGCCGCCTCCGGTAAGTCGTCGCTCAAACTCATCGTCTATCTGCTCATCGTCGCCGTGCTGGGCGGCGGAGGCTATTTCTACTACCAGCGCAGCAAGCAGGTTTCCAACGCGCCGGAATACAACACCACGACGGTCGCCCGCGGCAGTGTCCGCCAGACGGTCACGGCGACCGGCCAGTTGGACCCGCTCCTGAGCGTGGATGTCGGCAGCCAGATCTCCGGCCTGGTCCTGAGACTCTATGTGGATTTCAACAGCCCGGTGAAAAAGGGCCAGAAACTGGCCGAGATCGATCCCGCCACCTACCGGCAAAAACTCCGCCAGGCGGAAGCCAACCTCGCCTCCACCCAGGCCGCCAACAAGCTCCAGCGCCTCAACACCGAGCGCACCCGTGAGCTGTTCACCAAGTCGCTCGTCACCCAGCAGGACCTCGACCAGGCCGAGGCCTTGCTGGCCCAGTCCGATGCCCAGCTGCTGACCAGCAAGGCCACCGTGGAAAATGCCAACGTCGACCTCGAGCGCTGCACCATCAACTCCCCCATCGACGGGATCGTCATCTCCAAGCAGACCGAGGAGGGCAAGACCGTCGCCGCCAGCCTGAACGCCCCCGTCCTGTTCACCATCGCGAACGACCTCGCGAAGATGCAGATCACCGCCGCCGTCGCCGAGTCGGATGTCGGTGCGGTCGAGGCCGGCCAGAGCGTCACTTTCACCGTGGACGCGTTTCCCAACCGCTCGTTCAGCGGCCTGGTCACGCAGGTGCGCAATGCGCCCAAGACCACCAGCAACGTCGTCACCTACGAGACCATCATCAACGTGGACAACAAGGATCTCAAGCTGCGCCCCGGCATGACCGCCAACGTCTCCATCATCGTCGCCAGCCGCGAGAACACCCTGCGCATCCCCAACGCCGCCCTCCGCGTCCGCCTGCCCGAGAATTTCGGCGTCAAGACCGCCGCGACCGCCCCGGCAACCGCGACCGGGACCACCCCGGCCGCCGGTGCTCCTTCCACCCGACCCGCGCCGACCGCCAGCGGAGGCGGAAGTGGCGGCGGCGGTGGCGGTCGTCGTGGCGGCGGCCTCCTCGGCGCCGATGCCACCCCCGAACAGCGCGAGCAGATGCGCGCCATCATGGCCGAGATCGGCATCACCAATTTCCGCGAAATCACCCCCGAACAACGCGAACAGCTCCGCAAGCTTCTCGTCGAACGGGGCCTCATCCCCGCGCCCGCCGCCCCGGGTGAGCCATCCTACACCGTGCGCACGATCTACCGCCTGCCCGGCGGCAACAAGACCGCCACCCCGGAGCCCGTCAGCGTCAAGGTCGGCATCACCGACGGCAGTGCTTCCGAGGTGATCGATGGCATCGCCGAGGGCGACACCATCGTCACCGGCGTGAGCGTGGCCACGACCACCGGTTCCCCCCAGCCCGCGACGTCCAATCCATTCGGCGGCGGCGGCCGACGCTTCTGAGCCCGCCATGACCGACGTCGTCCAACTGGAGGAAATCCACAAGATCTACGACTCCGGCGAGATCCCCGTCCACGCCGTGCGCGGCGTCACCCTCACGATCCGCGGCGGCGAGTTTGTCGCGATCATGGGTGCCAGCGGCTCCGGCAAATCCACGCTGATGAACCTGCTCGGTTGCCTCGACCGTCCGACCAAGGGCCGCTACCTGCTCGGCGGCACCGACGTCTCGGCCCTCGACCGCAACCAGCTCGCCGACCTCCGCAACCAGAAGCTCGGCTTCGTCTTCCAGGGCTTCAACCTGCTTTCCCGCACCACCGCCCGCGAAAACGTCGAGCTCCCCATGCTCTACGGCCGCCGGCATTTCTCGTCGCGGGAAATCCATGACCGCGCGCTCCGCAGCCTCGACATCGTCGGCCTCAGCGCGCGGGCCGACCATTTTCCCAGCCAGCTCTCCGGCGGCCAGCAGCAGCGCGTGGCCATCGCGCGCGCGCTCATCAACGAGCCGCAGATCCTCCTCGCCGACGAACCCACCGGCAACCTCGACTCGAAGACCTCGGTCGAGATCATGGGCGTCTTCCAAAAGCTCAACGAGCAGGGCATCACCATCGTGATGGTCACCCACGAGCTCGACATCGCCCACTACTGCCGGCGCAACCTCATCATGCGCGACGGCCGGCTGGTCAGCGACGTGCAGGTGGAGAACCGCCTCGTCGCCACCGCGGAGATGCAGAAGATCCTCGCCGCCGAATCCGCGGCCAAACTCACCGACTGATTCCCCGTGCGCTTCATCAATGTCATCAAGGTCGCCCTCCGCGCGCTGCGCCGCAGCGCCATGCGGTCCGTGCTCACCGCCCTCGGCATCATCATCGGCGTCGCCGCGGTCATCGCCATGGTCAGCATCGGCAACGGCGCCAAATCCCAGGTCGAGGCTTCCATCGCCAGTCTCGGCCAGAACATCATCTCCGTCTTCCCGGGCAACTTCACCTCCGGCGGCATGCGCGGCGGCTGGGGCACCGCCAGCTCCCTCACCGTCGAGGATGCCACCGCCATCTCCGAGGAGATCGCCGGCGTCGTCGCGGTCAGCCCCGAGATGCGCGACCGCAACCAGGTTCTCGCCAACGGCCTCAACTGGAACTCGCAGATCCAGGGCGAGGATGTCAGCTACCTCGACATCCGCCTGTGGTCCATCGCCGAGGGCGAGATGTTCAACGAGGGCGATGTCCGCGGCGCCACCAAGGTCTGCGTCATCGGCAAGACCGTCGCGACCCAGCTTTTCCCTGACAGCGACCCCATCGGACAGAATCTCCGCATCCGGAACATTCCCTTCAAGATCCTCGGAGTGTTGTCCGCCAAGGGCTTCAATTTTTTCGGCCAGGACCAGGACGACATCGTCATCATCCCCTACACCAGCCATCTGAGACGCATCGCCCGCCGCCCAAACCTCAACTCGATCCTCATCCAGGCGCAGACGCCGGAGATCATGGCGCGGGTGCAGCAGGACATCACCGACCTGCTCCAGCAGCGCCGCAACGGCCGCGAGCCCGACTTCACCGTCCGCAACCAGCAGGAGATCGCCGAAGCCGCCACGGCCACGACCAAGACGATGACCGTCCTGCTGGGCGCCATCGCCGGTGTGTCGCTCATCGTCGGTGGCATCGGCATCATGAACATCATGCTCGTGTCCGTCACCGAGCGCACCCGCGAGATCGGCATCCGGCTCGCCGTCGGCGCGCACGGCCGCGACGTGCTCACGCAATTCCTCATCGAGGCCATCATCCTCAGCCTCATGGGCGGCACGCTCGGCGTGCTGCTCGGCGTCGGCTCGTCGCAACTGATTTCCAGATTGAACGGCTGGCCCGTGCTGGTCTCGACCTCGGCCATCGTCGGTGCCGTCGCGTTCAGCGCGGCCATCGGCGTGTTCTTCGGTTTCTACCCGGCCCGCAAGGCCGCCCAGCTCGACCCGATCGAGGCGCTGCGCTACGAATAAGCGCAGCCGCTCCCGCCATTCATTTATGGAACCACGGCGACCCCGCCGTGGTTTTCCCATTCATGGGAATCGTCGCTCCCGTTGCCGGCGGAAATAGGATTGGCCGAAGGACGTAGGCCATTTGCTCCAGATAGTTTATTCAATTGCTCAACAGATAGTTGAGACACGTTCGATGAAGTTGGCACGACGCTAGCATTAGGGAATGCATCAACAACATCCTGCCATGAACAACACGAACAAGCTCCTTTCCGTTATCCTCGCCGCCGGCACCGCCGGTGTGGCCGCTTTCGCCCTCGCCAACTCCGCCGCCGTCGCCGCCCTGCCTGCCGATGTCATCCTCGGTGCCGGCGCCACGCTGGCCATCCTGGGCTTCGCCGCCTACGACTACTCGCGCCGCTACCTGCCCCTGGCCCTGCCCGGCCGCAAGCTTCGCCCGAAGCTGCCGTTGACCGCCGGCTCGCGCCCCGCCACCTGCACGTCCGGCAACGATCGCCTCGCCGCCTGAGGCCGCTGTAACGGCGGTCTGTGACCGCCCTCCGGCGCTCATGGAGCGCCGCCACCGGTGACGGTGCCTCCTTGACACGTGGCATCAGTCACTTGTCACATCTTCCAATGGCAGCCAACGATCCCGCGCCCCACCGCATCCTTGTTGCGGACGACCAGCCCGACGTGCTCGAAGCCCTCCGCCTTTTGCTCAAGGCCGAGGGTTATCAGATCGAGACCGCCAAGTCACCCAGCGCCGTGCTGAAGGCCGTCGAGGCGCGCGACTTCTCGCTCGCCATCATCGACCTCAACTACGCGCGCGACACCACGTCCGGCCAGGAAGGCCTGGACCTGCTCGCCAAGCTCCAGACCGCCGACCCCTCCCTGCCCGTCGTCGTCATGACGGCGTGGGCCAGCGTCGAGGTCGCCGTCGAGGCCATGCGCCGCGGCGCGAAGGATTTCATCACCAAGCCCTGGGAAAACCCGCGCCTGATCGCCATCGTCCGCAACCAGATCGAGCTCGCCGGCGCCGTGCGCGCCTACCGCCGGCTCGAGCAGGAAAACCAGATCCTCCGCGGCAAGGGCGGCCCCACCCTCATCGCCCAGGCCCCTTCCATGCGGCCGGTGCTCGACATCATCGCGCGCGTGGGCCCGTCCGACGCCAACGTCCTCATCACCGGCGAAAACGGCACCGGCAAGGGCGTCGTCGCCCAGGCGCTGCACGCCGTCTCCGTCCGCGCCGCCAAGCCTTTCATCGCCGTCAACATGGGCGGCCTCCCCGAGGGCGTGTTCGAAAGCGAGCTCTTCGGCCACGTCCGCGGCGCCTTCACCGACGCCAAGGTCGACCGCGCCGGCCGCTTCGAACTCGCCGACAGCGGCACGCTGTTCATGGACGAGATCGGCAACATCCCGATGAGCCAGCAGGCGAAGATCCTGCGCACGCTCGAGACCGGCGAGTTCGAGCGCGTCGGCTCGTCGCGCACCAGTCGCACCAACGTCCGCCTCATCTCCGCCACCAACTCCGACCTCAACGCCGAGGTCGCCGCCGGCAAGTTCCGCCAGGATCTTCTTTTCCGCCTCAACACGATTCATCTCCACCTGCCGCCCCTGCGCGAACGCCGCGAGGACATCGCGCTGCTCGCCCAGCATTTCCTCAAGGGCCACGTCAGCCGCTACAACAAGCCGATCACCGGCTTTGACGAAGCCGCCCTCGAGGCCATGAAGGACTATTCCTGGCCGGGCAACGTCCGCGAACTCGACCACTCCGTCGAACGCGGCGTGCTCATGACGCAAGGCAAGGTCATCCGCGCCCCCGACCTCGGGCTCAACGCCGGCCAGTCCGCCCCGCGCCTCGAGGACATGAGCCTGGAGGAAGTCGAGTCCTTCCTGATCAAGAAGACCCTCGCCCGCTGCGACGGCAACGCCCGCAAAGCCGCCGAGGAACTCGGCCTCAGCCGCAGCGCCTTCTATCGGAGGCTGGAGCGCTACAAGCTGTGAGCCTTTCCTTCGCCGGCGAAGCTGTGTAGTCAGAGGACCTATAAGGCGTATAGGTCCCAGCAATCCCGCCCGATGCCCGCCCCAAAAACCAGCCGGATCTCCCACGAGCAGCGCATTTTCTACTACGCGCTCCTCTCCGGCCTGCCGGCCCTGATCACCGCGCTCACCTTGCTGTGGGTCGGCGATTACCAGCCGAAGCAACAGTGGACCTTCGGCCTCATCATGGTCCTGTTCTGGCTCGGGTTCTCGCTCGCGGCGCGCGAGCGCGTCGTCCGCCCGCTCCAGACGATGGCCAACCTCCTCACCGCCCTGCGCGAAGGCGATTTCTCCGTGCGCGCCCGCGGCGCCAACCGCGACGAACCCCTCGGCGACGTGATGACCGAGATCAACATGCTCGGCGGCGTCCTCCAGGAGCAGCGCCTCGGCGCCCTCGAGGCCACCGCGCTGCTGCGCACCGTCATGGAGGAGATCGACGTGGCCATCTTCGCCTTCGACGGCAACGAGACGCTCCGCCTCGTCAATCGCTCCGCCCAGGAGCTCATCGCCCAGCCCGCCGAGCGCATCCTCGGCCGGCAGGCGAAGGATCTCGATCTCGCCGACTGCCTCATCGGCGACACCACGCGCGTCCTCACGCGCACCTTCCCCGGCGGCACCGGCCGCTGGGGCATGCGTCGCACGAGTTTCCGCGAAGGGGGCCTGCCGCACAGCCTCGTGGTCATCGCCGACCTCAGCCAGCCGCTGCGCGAGGAGGAGCTCAAGGCCTGGCAACGCCTCGTGCGCGTCATCGGCCACGAGCTGAACAACTCACTCGCCCCCATCAAGTCGATCGCCGGCAGCCTCACCACCATGCTCCGCCGCCCGGAGCGCCCGCTCGACTGGGACAGCGACATGATGGGCGGCCTCGAGATCATCGAGGCGCGCGCCGAGGGCCTGAACCGCTTCATGCAATCCTACGCGCGCCTGGCCAAGCTGCCCGCGCCCAACAAGCTCCCCTGCGAGATCGGCCCGCTGCTCCGCCGCATCGTCTTGCTCGAAACCCGCACGTCGGTGCAATTGATCGAGGGCCCGGATGTCACCGCCAGCATCGACGCCGCCCAGATCGAGCAGGTTGTCATCAACCTGATGAAGAACGCCGTCGAAGCCGCGCCCGACCAGGGCCAGCCCGGCGGGCCCACGTGCTGCGTCCGCGTCGGCTGGCGCCGGCAAGCCGGCTCGCTCGAGATCTTCGTCGAGGACGACGGCCCCGGCATCGCCAACCCGCAGAATCTCTTCGTGCCCTTCTTCACCACAAAGCCCTCCGGCTCCGGCATCGGCCTCGTCCTCTGCCGCCAGATCGCCGAAAACCACGGCGGCGCCCTTACGCTCGCGAATCGCGAAGACACGCCGGGATGCATCGCCCGGCTGCGCCTGCCGGCGTGAACTGTAGCGGCGGTCTATGACCGCCGGCTTGTGGAGGCGGGACCATCAATCCCGCGCAACCAGTGCCATTCCCTTGGAGCCGGGGTGCCCTCACCCCGGTTGCCTTCTTGGGCCTCCTTCATCCCCGACAATTTTTCCGTCATGACCATTCTGGAAGTAAAGCAGGCCGTCAGCCGCCTCTCGAAGCGTGAACGTGAGGAGCTGCACGCCTACGGGCCAAATACCTTATCCAAGCTGGCCTGAACGGTTGCGCGAATTGATTCAGCCAGTGGCTTCTCTTTCTGAAGCAGCACAATCTTGTCCTTAAATTCGGCCACGATGTCCGGCCGGACCTTGTTCAGATGAACGAGGGTCTGCGCGAGGAGAAGCCGCGTCGTCGCGTTATGCGGATGATTCAGACAAAGCTGTAGGTTCCCGAGCACAATCTCTCGCTCGCCATTGAGAAAACCAGCGGTGAGGCCTTCAGTCGCCGCAAATGACACGGCGAGTTCCTGTTCGAGTCGAAGCTGGTAGGCTGCGAAATCGCTACCGGTTGGGACCTGATAGAAGTCCGGCACGTTTGACGAGTGCACTTGGGCATGAGCGACGGCCATCTTTTGGAGTTCTTCCGACAGATGGTTAAACGCATGTTCCGATGTTTCCGGGGTCACCGCGCCCGAGGCTGCGCCCAGCAACGAGCCATCGATGGTGCGAAGAAAGCGGAGTGAGGCCGTCCAGGGAGTCGCGGTTCCGTCGATATGAAGCACGGCCACGTAGTCGGCCGGCTCATTGCTGCCGCGTGCTTGGGCCACCGCTTGCTCGTCGCTCCAGGCCGCGCCACACAGAACAAAACCGCCGTTTCCCTCCTGCACCCAAGGTTGCAGAACGCGACCCACAGCATCCGTTCGCAGGTGCAGTTGCTCGGCCAGGTAGATGGGAAGCGCGCGGCTCATCCGTCCCGGAACATCGCTCATTTGCATGCGTATCTCACCGGTGGACGTGTCCGGACGGGTAAAACTGCTGCCCAGACAGGCTATCACAACCGCCTCAGCCTTGGGCGACGGCAGCAAGGCGGTCGCGGCCGAAGCCCGAAGCCAGAGTGGCCCATCAAGGACAACGGTCGTGATTTTAGGGACGGCCGGCATGGTTGCGCCCGCCACCTCAGTGCGGGCTTTGGCGATCTCAGTATCCCAAAACGCGAGTGTTTCCTGCCAGTCGGGACGTTTCAGCGAGTAGTGTTGGTCCACAAGCGCCCGCGCGGCTTCAAGCTGGCCGAGGTCAAGGCGCGCTTTGATCAGATTATTTCCCACAGCAAGACCGTGGATGCCGAGATCGAAATGGGGCTCCACAAGTGAAAGAATCTCGGGCAAGTGGCCGTTGTTTCCCAAGTCGCCGCTTACCTGTTGCAGCATGTCGGTTGGCACAGGACGCGGCACGAGGGCGAAGGCTTCATGGTAGAAAGCCAACGCCGCAGGGAGGTCACGACGGACCAACGCGTCACGCGCCAGCCACAGTCGCGCCCGCCAAGCGCCAGGCAACACGGCGATCCGACGCAACGCTTCGACGCCGGCCACGGGGCCATCTTTTTCGCGGTGGATAGCCTCATACCAGCCGAGACCGTTTTCTTGATTAGGGTCGAGTTGGAGGCCGCGCCAGAGAGTGTCGAGCATCTGTGCCTGTTCACCCCGATCCGCTTGTATCTTGGCGAGATTGGTGAGAACGACCCCTGATTCGCCATGCTGCTTGATGTGCCGCCGCAGCACTTTCTCCGAATCACTGGGTCGCTTTTGTTCCCGATAGACGATTGCCAACACCACGGTTCCGCGTTCCGCGTCACGGTCAATTTCGGCCAACCGCTCGGCTGGTTTGACCATATCTACCCCAAATCCGTCTTTGAGGGACTGAACAATCGTTGAATAGAGCGCGTCCGGGTCACTCCAAACCTTCTTGATATGGTCCAGAAGCACCGAGTCGCGCCACTGCTGCTTCGTGATGAACAGCTCGCGGCCATACGCGTCATGGACGCGAATCATATTCGGATCTTTCGCTGGATCGGACGGCGCGCTATTGGCCTGGACAGGAGCCGCAGACGGCCTGTGTTCGTCAGATTTTGGACCGAATAGTTTCTTAAAGAAGTTCATATTTTGGCGGGTCGGCCCGAACCGCACGCGAAATCCAAACCAAAACATGCGCCGGCAACCATCTCATTTTTTTGAAGAAGAAGGTATCGTTTCATTTCAATTCCACGCTACTGCTGGGACGGCGACGCACGCCAAATGTGAGTTACGCCCTTGTGTGGGACCTACCGCGAATGCGGTAGATGACTTGCACGGCGGCCGTTATTCGGACGCGGATTTCAGTGCTCGGCTTTCAATGACTTACAACCTCATGCACTCGGGAACCGGAACATGACAGAAAGAGTTTCCATGTGCGGATTGATTGATCCGAGAGTGCATGCAGGCGGAGCGACCGGTTTCATGTGTGTCCACAGCCAATATGAAGGCAACGCCCAACGCTGATGCGCATTGGATGAGGCTTGGCCTCCAGCTCCTTTTCTGGCGTCTTCAGATACGGTCAAATCCGGTCTTCCGTTAGGATCGGCACGGTGCTGGGTCTACCGTTATTTAGTGATTCCTCCCCTACTGGCATGACCAACGAATCCATTCTCGCGCTCGTCGACGACGTGAATTCCGGCACGGCCCTTGGCCGGATCTTTCTCCGACCGTTGACGGATGAGGTGGACTTTGCCTGGGTGTGGGAAGGCGAGCCAAAGGGAACCTCATCGGATGAAGGCAGCTATTGTTTCTACTTCGTCCGCGACGCGATTGGTCGCTGCATAGGCGCCGTCGAGGACCTCGGTGGCGATATTCATGCGGTGATGAAGAAGGAACACCTTCGGCGCGGGGTAATGTCGCGGACGCTGCGCGTTGTGATATTGCCACACATCTTCTCGCGCGGTCGGACTGTGCAGCATACGCAGTTTTTCTCACCCGAGGGTCGGGCACTTGCGCTGAAACTAGGATTTCGGATGACTGGTCCAGATCGCGCCGAACTTGGGGCAGATCAGGTTGACGCCTGGACCCATCCGGCGATTCGGCTTGAGTCATTGACCGCGGTTCGCGCAGAGGCGGTCCGAGGCCGTATTCGTGCCGCCGCGCAATGCCTGCGTGAAGCACAGGCACGTCTGAAGGATCGAGTAACCGCATCCGTCTACGACGAACTCGGATTCGGTGCTCATTACATCGACCGTCTTGCCGGCGAAACCGACGAGCCTGATTGGAACGAAACGGCCCTTCCATCTCTGCCGCCACTCAATCAGGGAGAAGCGAAAGACGTGGAAAGGCTCATCTATCGTTCGGCCGCATGGCTACGCATGGCGGCCGACGAATTGGATGGCCGGGACAATCCTGCCTGGGTCGCCGACATACGAAAGAACGCCCGCCGCCTGATCTCGACGGGGCAGAACGTGCGAGATGATTGGCGGGACCTACAATTCAGACAGAGTATTGCGGCCAGGACCCCATGACGCGCAGCCCGGAGGTCCTGACTCAGTGTCTTCGAAAAACCGGACAGTGGTTTTTCGGGGAATGCGCATCCCCTTGGTGAAAAACGGCTGCTCGGGCTGGGATCGAACCAATGACCAAGTGATTAACAGTCACCTGCTCGCATCATCCCATTTCCGGGACGCTTATATCCCGGCTTCGCTCTAAATCGCAAAATTGGCGATATTCGAATATCACGCTTATAGCTTATAGCTAATAGCTTAAAGCTCCGCTCCGTGGTTGGCACGGTCGTTGCAATTGGGGGCGCAACAAATCTCTGCATGGACATTGCCCGCCCCAACGTTGCCAAGGAAAAGCGCCGGAAGCGCATCATTTACGGTGTCATCGCCGCAGTCGTGCTCATCGGCATCACCGTCGGCCTCTCGCGCCTCAAGCCCGCCGCCCCGACCGTCGAAAAAAATCTTGTCTGGATGGCCGAGGTGAAACGCGGCCCGATGGTCCGCCAGGTCCGCGGCCTCGGCACGCTCGTCCCGGAGGAAATCCGCTGGATCGCCGCGCGCACCCAGGGCCGCGTCGACAAGATCATCCTCCGCCCCGGCGCGCTGGTCGAGCCGGGCACGCTCATCCTCGAACTGAGCAACCCCGACGTCGTGTCCAACGCCGCCAACGCCGAATCCGCCCTCCGCGCCGCCGAGGCCCAGCTGACCAACCTCCGCGTCCAGCTCGAAAGCCAGCTGCTCCAGGCCGAAGCCGCCGCCGCCCGCGCCAAGTCCAATTACGAGACCACCAAGCTCCGCGCCGACGTGCAGCAGGAACTCTTTCGCGACGGTCTCGTCTCTGACCTCGAGCTCAAGCTCGCCATGGCCACCGCCGCCGACGGTGCCGTCAACCACACCATCGAGCAGAAGCGCTACGCCTTCGCCCAGGAATCCATCAAGCCCCAGCTCGCCGTCCAGGAGGCCGAGGTCGAGCGCCTGCGCTCCCTCGCCCGGCTCCGCATGGACGAGCTCGAGGCCCTCAAGGTCCGCTCCAGCATGAACGGCGTGCTCTCCGCCCTCCCCGTCGAGGTCGGCGCCCAGGTCCAGCCGGGCAGCAACCTCGCCCGCGTGGCCGACCCCTCCAAGCTCAAGGCCGAGATCCGCATCGCGGAGACCCAGGCCAAGGACATCGCCATCGGTCAGCTCTCCATGATCGACACCCGCAACGGCATCGTCGAGGGCCGCGTCGCCCGCATCGACCCCGCCGTGCAGAACGGCACCGTCCTCGTCGACGTCACCATCGTGAACGAACTCCCCCGCGGCGCCCGCCCCGATCTCTCGGTCGACGGCACCATCGAGCTCGAGCGCCTCGACGACGTCATCTACGTCGGCCGCCCGGCCTTCGGCCAGGAAAAGAGCACCGTCGGCATCTTCAAGGCCAACGGCAGCCAGGACGTCGCGACCGAGGCCTCGCGCGTGCAGGTGCAACTCGGCCGCAGCTCCGTCAACACGATCGAGATCGTCGCCGGCCTCCAGCCCGGCGATTGGGTCATCCTCTCCGACATGTCCCCTTGGGACGCCAACGACCGCATCCGCCTGAACTGATTTTAGATTTCCCTCACCATCACCATGATCTTCCACGTAATCATCCTCTCCCTGCTCACCCTGCTTGTTGCCACCGACTCGACCAAGTCCGAGTGACCGCGTTCGCCGATCGAAAATCGGGAATCCAAAATTGAAAATTCTGTAACCCCTCGCCCCTCTCCAGTGTTAGTTAGCCTCAACCACCGTTCTCCCCACCACCCATGACCACCGAAAACCCGTCCCTGATCAAACTCGAAGGCGTGACCAAGGTCTTCCTGACCGACGAAGTCGAAACCCATGCCCTCTCCGGCATCCACATGGACATTCGCAAGGGCGAATACGTCTCCATCGCCGGTCCCTCCGGCTGCGGCAAGTCCACCCTCCTTTCGATCCTCGGCCTCCTCGACACGCCGACCGACGGCAGCTACATCCTCAACGGCCGCCCCGTCCAGGGTCTCTCGCTCCCCGAGCGCGCCCGCATCCGCAACCGCGAGATCGGCTTCATTTTCCAGTCCTTCAATCTCATCGGCGACCTCACGGTCTATGAGAACGTCGAACTCCCCCTCACCTACCGCGGTATGCCCGCCACCGAGCGCAAGCAGCGCGTGACCGAGGCCCTCGAGAAGGTCGGCATGGGCCACCGCGCCAAGCACCTTCCCTCCCAGCTCTCCGGCGGTCAGCAGCAGCGCGTCGCCGTCGCCCGCGCCCTCGCCGGCTCCCCCGCCGTCCTCCTCGCCGACGAGCCCACCGGCAACCTGGACTCCAAGAACGGCGACGCCGTCATGGAACTGCTCCACTCCCTCCACCGCGCCGGCTCGACGATCGTCATGGTCACCCACGACGCCCGTTTCGCCCGCAACGCCGACCGCACCGTCCACGTCTTCGACGGCCGCGTCGTGCAGGAGCAGATGGAGTCCGATCCCACTCGCTGAACGCGAACCGACTTGCCGGGCGTAACGACCCACGCGACCGTTGCGCCTCCAGTCCAGCTGGTCACCAAGTCCGGCTGGCCCGCCTTTCCCGGTTTTCACTATGCTCGCTGACCTCAGGCTCGCCTTCCGATCGCTACTGAAGTCACCCGGCTTCACCGCGGTGGCATTGCTGACCCTCGGCCTCGGCATCGGGGTGAACACCGCGATGTTCAGCCTGGTCAATACGCTGCTGTTCAAGACCGCGCCCTACCCCGAACCAACGCGTCTCGTCCGCATCTACCGCACCTCGCCGCAGTCGCAGACCTGGCCGCATTCCGTCGCCAACCTCGCCGACCTGCGCAGCCAGGCATCCACCCTCGAAAAACTCACGACCTTCACGTGGTCCGCGATCAACTTCGCGGAACCTGGTCAGCCCGCCGAGCGCATCCACGGTCTCCGGGTCGACGCCGATTTTTTCGCGACCCTCGGCGTCCAGCCCATGCTCGGTCGCGGTTTCACCGCCGGGGAAACGGTGCCCGGCCACGACCAGGTCATCGTCCTCAGCCACCCGCTCTGGTCGCGGCGCTTCAACGCGGATCCGACCATCATTGGGCGCACCCTCCGGATTGACGGCCAGAGCTACACCGTCATCGGCGTCATGCCCGAGGGCGTGGAATATCCGCTGCTCTGGGGCAGTGTCGCCGCCTGGCGCCCGCTCGCCCTCACCCCGGAACAGCGGAAGGACCGCGGCAATAATTGGCTCAACGCCATCGGCCGCCTCAAGCCCGGCGTGACCCTGGCCGCGAACCGGACCGAACTCGACACCCTGGCCGCGCGCTGGGCGAAGGATTTTGCGGACACCAACGAGGGCACCGGCCTCCGCCCCGTGATCCTCCACAAGTCCGCCATGGATCAGGTCGGCCGCTCGCTCTCGATGCTGGTGATGGGCCTGGCGGGCTTTGTCCTCCTGATCGCCTGCGCCAACCTCGCGAACCTGCAGCTCGCCCGCACCGCCATCCGTGCCCGCGACTTCGCCATCCGCGCCGCCCTCGGCGCCTCGCGCGCCCGCCTCATCCGCGAACTGCTCGTCGAAAGCCTGACCCTCTCGTTCGTCGGCGGCCTTTTCGGCCTGCTGCTCGCCCAATGGGTCACCGATGCGCTGGCCCGCCTCATCGTCATCGGCGAGGCGAGCCGCCTTGTCATCGCGATCGATGTGCCCGTGCTCCTCTTCACCCTGGGCGTCTCGCTGGCCACCGGACTGCTCTTTGGCCTGCTGCCCGCCTGGCGCGCCTCGCGCACTGATGTGAACACCGCGCTCAAGCAGCAGTCACGCGGCGCCACCGGCGACCGGACGCAGCATCGCCTCCGGCACGGCTTGATCGTCGCTGAGGTCGCGCTCGCGCTCGCCCTGCTGACCGGGGCCGGTTACTTCGTGCGCGGTCTCCAGCGTTTCACCACCCAGGACATGGGCTGGACTCCCGACCATGTGCTTGGCGCCAACTTCAACCTGCCCGAGGCCAAATACGGCACCGACGACCAGCGCCGCGCCTTCAATACCCTCGTCCTCGAACGCCTCGCGGCCCTCCCCGGCGTCGAACACGTCTCCCTTTCCTCCTCGTTGCCGGTTTGGGCCTACAACAGTTCCCGCACCCTCGTCCCGGAAGGCCGTCCGCTGCCGCCCCGCGCCCAGATGCCGCTGGCCTACTACGTCAGCGTCAGCCCCGACTTCTTCTCCGTCCTGCGGATCCCGCTGCTCCAGGGCCGCCTGTTCCCCGCCACCGTCCAGGCCGACAGCCCGCCGGTCGTCGTGATCAACGAGTCCCTCGCCCGCCAGTTCTGGCCCGGCGAGAATCCCATCGGCAAGCGGCTCGGCAGCCCAGATCCCGCCGACCAGAAATGGGCCGAGGTCATCGGCGTCGTGCGCGACGTGGCCTTTGCCGGCAATCTCGCCACGCCGGACACCCGCCTGCAGGTCTACTTCCCGCTGGTGCAGGAACCCGCGGGCCGCCTGTCGCTCGCCCTGCGCACCACTGTCGCCCCGGACACCCTCGCTCACAGCGTCCGCGCCGCGATCGCCGGGATTGATCCCGACCTGCCGGCCTACAACCTGCGCACCATCGACCAGTCGATCGATCACCTCGCGCGGAATTTCCGGATCACGAACCAGCTGCTCGTCGGCTTCGCCTGCCTCGGTCTGGCCTTGGCCGCCATCGGGCTCTACGGCGTGATCGCCGGACTGGTCGTGCAGCGCACCTCCGAGTTTGGCATCCGCCTCGCCCTCGGAGCGCAGACCCGCGATGTGCTCTGGCTGGTCCTCGGTTCCGGATTCCGACTGGCCGCCTACGGCACCGTCTGCGGTCTGCTCGGCAGTTTCGTCCTGATCAAGGTCTGCACCACGCTGCTTCCCGCCCTGCCCGGCCTGGACTGGATCCTTCTCGGCGCGACGGTCCTGACCTTGCTCGCGGTGGCTGTGCTCGCTTGCTGGCTTCCGGCCCGCCGTGCCACCCGCGTCGACCCGATCACGGCGCTGCGCGCCGAATGACCGCCGGACCCGCTTCACTGACATGCTCTCCGACCTCCGCTATGCCGCCCGTCAGTTGTTCCGGCAACCGGGTTTTGCGGTCATCGCGCTGCTGACCCTCGCGCTGGGCATCGGGGCCAACGTTGCCCTCTTCTCGGCGATCAACACCCTGTTCTTCCGCCCGCTCTCGTTCCAGGAACCGGCCCGTCTCGTCCGCGTCTGGGGCGCCTTCGCCGACCGCGGCCTCGACCAGGCCAACCTTTCCTACCCGCGCTTCGAATACTTCCGCGACCAGCTGTCGGTCTTCACCGACCTCAGCGCGCAATGCTTCACCGGCTTCACGGTCACCGGTCGCGGTGATCCGTCGCAGGAGCAGGCCGCCCGGGTCAGCGCCAACTTCTTCACGACCCTGGGCGTGCAGCCGCAGCTCGGCCGCACTTTTTTGCCGGAAGAGGACAAGGCCGGCGGCGCCAACGTCGTCCTCATCACCGACGAATACTGGCAGAAACATTTCAACCGCGATTCCGGCGTCATCGGCCGGGGCCTCACGCTCGACAATCGCGCCTATACCATCATCGGCGTCCTGCCGGCCTCCTACCGGTTTCCCTACGGCGGCACGCACCTCTGGACCACCAGGCCGTTCGAGCAGGAAGGCTTGCCCTACGAGCTCATGCAGCGCGGCAGCGGCTACCTGCTCGTCACCGGCCGGCTTAAGCCCGGCGTCACGCTCGACCAGGTCAACGAACAGCTGAAGGTCGTCAGTGCGCGCTACGGCGCGGCCAACCCGGAAAAGGTCGACTCCAACGCCGGCATCTTCGCCCGCTTCTTCCAGGACGACCTTGTCGGCGACCAGCGCCCGACCTTCTTCGTGCTGCTCGCCGCCGTCGGCGCTGTGCTGCTCATCGCCTGCGCCAACGTCGCCAACCTCTTCCTCGTCCGGCTCACCGCCCGCCGCAAGGAGATCGCCATCCGCGCCGCGCTCGGCGCCACGCGCGGTGGCATCATCCGCCAGTTCCTGACCGAGAGCACGTTGCTCGCCGTCATCGCCGGCGCCCTCGGCTCCCTGCTCGCCGTGTGGGCCGTCGGCACGCTGGCTCGGACCGCCGCCGACCTCCTGCCGCGCGCCCGGGAAATCACCGTCGACCTGCCGGTCCTCGGCTTCGCCCTCGTCCTCTCCATCCTGACCGGACTGATCATGGGCTTCGTGCCTTCCTGGCAGGCCTCGCACGCCGACGTCAACGAGACGCTCAAGGACGCCACCCGCGGCAACACCGGCGGTCGCGCCGCCGGCCGCCTGCGCTCCGCGCTGTTTGTCGGCGAAGTCGCGCTTTCGCTGGTGCTGCTGATCGGCGCCGGCCTGCTCCTGCGCAGCTTCGCCCGCCTGCAGCAGGTCTCGCCGGGCTTCTCGCCGGAAAACGTCGTCACCTTCAACGTCCAGCTCTCTCCCGGCCAGTATCCCGGCACCGCGCGGCAGACCGCCTTCTACCAGCAGCTGACCGAACGCCTCGCCGCGCTCCCGGGTGTCACCGCCGCCTCCGGCATCAACAACCTGCCCGTCGTCGCCGGCGGCAACACCCGCTCGCCGTTCGCCCTCGAGGGCCAGGTCCTCCCGCCGATGAACGAGCGCAAGCTCGCCGTCCGCTCCAACCCGCTGCCCGGCTACTTCACCACCCTCGGCATTCCGCTGAAAACCGGCCGCGACTTCACCTGGCGCGATGTCGAGGGCCAGCCGAATGTCGTCATCATCAGTGAATCCACCGCCCGCCGGCTTTTCCCGGATGGGGGGAATCCCGTCGGCCGCCGCCTCATCACGGGCATCAACTCCGCGCAACGTGAGATCGTCGGCGTGGTCGGCGACATCCGCGCCGAAAACCTGGCGACCGCCCCGGGCGACACCATGTATTATCCCGCGACCCAGCTCGGCGACAGCTTCTTCTCCTTCGTCGTGCGCACGACACGCCCCGCCGCGGGCATGCGCACCGAGATCAAGGCCGCCGTTCATGCTCTCGATCCGGGCATACCGCTCGATGAGATCAATCCACTTCCCGACCTGGTGGCCGAGACCATTTCCGACCGGCGGTTTGTCATGGGCCTCGTCGGGATGTTCGCCCTGCTGGCCCTCCTGCTCGCCGGCCTCGGCATCTACGGGGTGATTTCCTACACCGTCAGCCAGCGCACCGGCGAGATCGGCGTCCGCATGGCGCTCGGCGCCCAGCCCGGTCTCATCGTCGGCCTCGTGCTGCGCGACGGCCTGCGGCTCACCTTCCTCGGCCTGGGCCTCGGCCTTCTCGTGTCCCTCGGCCTCACCCGCCTGCTCGCTTCGCAGCTTTACGAGGTCAGCGCCGCCGATCCGCTCATCTACGGCGGAGTCGCCCTCTTCCTCGTCGCCGTCGCCGCCCTCGCCTGCTGGCTGCCTGCCCGGCGGGCGGCCCGCATCGACCCGCTCGTCGCCCTGCGCGCAGAGTAAATCGTTCCCGTCAAGCCTGCCGCCTCAGCCTTTCAGCTCTTCAGTCCTTCAGCCTTTCCCTTTCCCCATGTTCGCCAACCTCAAATTCGCCCTGCGCAGCCTCGCCAAGACACCCGGCTACACCGCTGTCGCCCTCGTCACCCTCGCGCTCGGCATCGGCGTAAACACCTCGATGTTCAGTCTGCTGGACGCGTTGCTCTTCCGCCTGGCTCCGTTCCCGCGCGCCGCGGAGATCCACCAGGTCACCACCGATACGCGGCAAGGCATCCGGCACAACTACTCCGATGCGGAAGTGCGCGAGCTTCGCGAAAAGGCGACCTCCTTCTCCTCGCTCACCACGCTCTCCCAGGTTCAGTCCGCCCTCGTCGAACCCGGCCGGGCCGCCGAACAGGTCGAGGGCTTCCTCGTCTCGGCCGAGTTTTCCGACACCTTCCGCGTCCAGCCGATGCTCGGCCGCTCCTTCACCGCCGGAGAAGCCCGGCCGGGTAACGACCAGGTCATCGTCCTCAGCCACACCTTCTGGCAGAAACACTTTGGCGGGGCGCGCGAAGTCATCGGACGGACGCTTCGTCTCGATGGGGAGAGCGTCACCATCATCGGCGTGATGCCGGCCAGCTTCGATTACCGCCTGATGTGGGGCAACGCCGCGTTCTGGCGCCCGCTCAATCCGACCCCCGAGCAGTTGCAGAGCCGGACCAACCGGGCGTTCCAGCTGTTCGGCCGGCTGAAGCCCGGCATCTCCGCGACCCAGGCCACGGCCGAACTGGAATCCGCCGCCGCGGCCCAGCTCAAGGATTTCCCGCAGGACTATGCCGGCCTGCACTATCGCGCCGTGGTGCTCAACGAGGCCCTCATGGACGACGACAGCCGGCGCATTGCCTGGCTGCTCCTCGGCCTCTCCGGTTTCGTGCTGCTCATCGCGTGCGCCAACCTCGCCAATCTCCAGCTGGCCCGCGCCACCACCGCCATCCGCGAGTATGCCATCCGGGCCGCCCTCGGCGCCTCCCGCACCCGTCTCATCATCCAGCAACTCACGGAATCCGTGCTGCTCGCGCTGGGCGGCGGCGCCCTCGGCATTTTGCTCGCGCTCTGGGTCAACGACATGCTCGCCGCCAATATCACGATCTCCAACCAGCCCGGCGGGCTCGACCTCCCCCTCGACCGCGGCGTGCTGCTGGTCACACTCCTCGCCTCGCTGCTGACGGGCCTGTTGTTCGGCCTCGTTCCGTCCTGGATCGCCTCCCGCGCGGATGTCGTCACCGCCCTGAAGTCCCAATCCCGTGGCTCCACCACCGGGCGCGGTCATCACCGGATGCGCCAGGCCCTGATTGTCGCCGAGGTCACGCTGGCGCTCGTGCTGCTCGGCGGCGCCGGTGTCATGCAGCGGGGCTTCACCCGCTTTCTGCAGAAGAACACCGGTTGGGACACCACCAAGGTGCTCACCGCCCTGCTCCCGATGCCGGAGAAACGCTTCCCGACGCCCGCGGACCGGATTGAATTTTATCGGAAGATCGAAACCCGGATCTCCGCCCTGCCGGGCGTGGAAAGCGTCTCCCTGTCCAGCGGACTGCCGCTCTGGGACTACGGCAACAACCGCCAGATCCACACGGAAAAACAGGCCTCGGCGGACAAATCCAACCTGCCCTACGCCAGCCATGTGATGGTCTCGGCTGATTACTTCAAAACCCTCGGCATCCAGCTGCTCGAGGGCCGCGTCTTCTCCCCCGATATCAAGCCCGACGATCCCAAGACCATCGTGATCAACGACGCCCTAGCCCGCCAACTCTGGCCCGATCAGAGCGCCCTCGGACAGCGGCTCGCTTCCCTCAACGGCACCGAGACGGTCTGGAGCGAGGTCGTCGGCGTGGTCCGCTCCATCGAATCCGCCGCCAGCTTCGGCCTTCCCCGCACCCCCTATCACATCTACCGCCCGCTCGTGCACGAGACCCGGACCTGGGGCCGGCTCGCGGTCCGCACCCAGAATCCGGCGGCCCTGGCCGACAGCGTGCGCCGTGCGGTGGCGGAGGTCGATCCCGACCTCCCGGTCGACGAACTCCTCACCGTCGGGCAGTTTGTCGACCGCAGCCAGCACAACCTGATCATCGTCGCCCAACTGCTGTCGGGCTTTGCCGCCCTCGGACTCGTCCTCGCCGCCGTGGGCATCTACGGCGTGATCTCCAACCTTGTCGCCCAGCGCACCGGCGAATTCGGCATCCGCCTCGCTCTCGGAGCCAAGCCCGCGGATGTCCTCCGCCTCGTCCTCGGCCATGGCATCCGTCTTTGCCTGATCGGCCTCGTCCTAGGGCTGGCCGGAGCCTATGGACTCAGCCGCCTGCTCAATTCCATCATGCCGCGTCTGGTGAGCCCTGATGCCCTCGCCCTCGGCGTGGTGGCCGCCATCCTCCTGGCCGTGGCCCTCCTCGCCTGCTGGCTCCCCGCCCGGCGCGCCACCAAGGTCGACCCCATGACCGCCTTGCGCGCAGAATAAATCGTTCTCGTTCTCCTATGGCGTGTCTTCAAACCATCCAATTTCCGCTTCCGGTCATTCCGAACGCAGTGAGGAATCTCGACGTGCGCAAGCAACATCACTTTCGCTGCGGGAGATTCCTCACTGCGTTCGGAATGACAAACGGGTCTGAAGACACACCCTGATTCTTCTCGTTCTCTCCTCGTCTTCATCATTACCGAAACATCCGAGAGAAAGATCACGAGTAAGAGAACGAGAACGATTCCAAGCCTGCCGCCTCAGCCTTTCAGCTCTTCAGTCCTTCAGCCCTTTCCTCCCCTATGCTCGCCGACCTGAAATACGCCTTCCGTTCCCTTGCCAAGACCCCCGGTTTCGCGCTCATTGCCCTCGCCACGCTGGCGCTCTGCATCGGGGCCAACAGCGCGATCTTCTCCGTCGTCCACGCCATCCTGCTCAAACCCTATCCCTGGCCCGACTCCGACCGGTTGGTCTACGTCTACAACACCTACCCGCTGATGGGCCTGCCCAACGCGGGCGTGTCCATCCCCGATTACCTCGACCGCCGCGCAGGCGTGGCCGGCTTTGCCGACTCGGCGATGTTCACCAACCAAAGCTACAACCTCGCCGGCGACGGCGAGCCCGAGCGCATCGTCGGCCTGCGGGCCACCCCGTCGCTCTTCACCACCTTGCAGACCGGCGCCGCCCGCGGCCGGGTCTTCACCGAGACCGAGGCGCAGCCGGGCGCGGACCAGGTCATCGTGCTCAGCCACAATCTCTGGAAAAACCGCTTCGGCGCCAACCCCTCGATCATCGGCCAGACCATCCGGCTCAACACCAAGCCCTACACCGTCATCGGCGTCATGCCCGAGGATTTCTACTTTCCCACGCCGCGCACACAGGCCTGGGTGCCCTTCGCCTTCACCGCGGAGGAGAAATCCGACAGCGAACGCGGCAACGAATACTCCTCCTCCATCGCGCGCCTCAGGCCCGGGGCGACGCTCGCCGCGGTGCAGCGCGATCTCGACGTCATCCAGGCCCGCAATGCCGAACGCCTCACCGACTCTGCCGATTTCTACAAGACCAGCGGCTTCGGCGGCCGGGTGAACGGCTTCCTCGAGCAAAACGTCTCGAACATCCGCGGCATGCTCTGGCTCGTGCAGGCCGGGGTCGCCGCCGCGCTGCTCATCGGCTGCGCCAACGTCGCCAGCCTGCTCCTCGCCCGCGCCGTGGGCCGCGAGCGCGAGCTCGCCATCCGTGCCGCCCTCGGCGCCGGTCGCGCCCGGCTGATGCGGCTGCTCCTGCTGGAGAGCCTCCTGCTCTTTCTCGGCGGCGGCATCCTCGGACTGCTCGTCGCCTGGTGGGGCGTGGACACCCTCGGTTCACTCGGCCTGTCCACCCTGCCGCGCGCCCACGGCGTGCAACTGGACCTGAACGTCTTTGCCTTCACCCTGTTCTGCGCCCTCCTGACCGGCCTCTGTTTCGGCGCGCTGCCCGCCTGGTCGGCCGCGCGCAGCGACGCCGCTGCGGCCCTCAAGGAGGCCGGCGCCCGGGGCTCCGCCGGCCGGCGCACCACCTTCCTCCGCGCCGCACTCGTCACCGGGGAGATCGCCCTGGCCGTCATGCTGCTCTCCACCGCCGGCCTCCTGGTGCGCAGCTTCGAGCGCCTCCAGCAGCAAAATCCCGGCTTCACCGCCAGCGGCGTCATCACCGCCCGGCTCGATCTGCCCGAGGCCCGATACGACCAGCCGGCCAAGCGCGTGGCCTTCGTCGACGCCACCCTCGCGCGGCTGCGCGCCCTGCCGGGCGTCTCCTCCGCCGGTTTCACCAACGTCCTGCCCTTCACCGGCAACAACAGCTCCGGCTCCTACCAGAGCCCCGACATCGTCGTGCCGCCGGGCGCGCCGGCCCCGCATGGCCAGCAGCGCGTGGTCGATCCCGGGTATTTCAAGACCCTCGGCCTGGCCCTCCTGCGCGGCCGGTTGTTCACCGATGCCGACACCGAGGGCACGCAGCGCGTCGTCATTGTGGACCGGCTGCTCACCGACCGCTGGTGGCCGGGACAGGACCCCCTCGGCAAGCGCATCAGCCGCGGCGGCTCGGACGACAACCCCACGATCTGGACCATCGTCGGCGTCGTCGCACCCATCAAGTTCCAGAGCCTCGAGGAGGACGTGACCAAGGAAACGCTCTATTTCCCCTACGCCCAGTCACCGCGCATCAACCTCACGCTGGTCGTGAAGACCGCCGGCGATCCCACCGCGCTGACCGCCGCCGTGCGCGAGGCCGTGCGCTCGGCCGACCCCGAGCAACCCGTCTTCGACATCCGGACCATGCAGCAGCGCATGGACGAGATCGCCCAATCGCGCCGCGCCCCGATGCTTCTGATCTCGCTGTTCAGCGGCGTCGCCCTCCTGCTCGCCGTGCTCGGTGTCTACGGGGTGCTGGCCTTCTCGGTCGCCCAGCGCACGACCGAGTTCGGCGTCCGCCTCGCCCTCGGCGCCACCGCCGGCGACATCGCATCGCTGGTGCTGCGGCAGGGCACACGCCTCGTGCTCCTGGGCATCGGCGCAGGCCTGGCCGGCTACCTCGCGCTCAGTTCCCTCGTGGGCAAGCTCCTCTACGGCATCGCCCCGACCGACCCGCTCACCCTCGCCTTCGCCCCGGTCATCCTCGCCACGGCCGCCCTGCTCGCCAGCTGGCTGCCGGCCCGCAAGGCCACCCGCGTCAATCCCATCGAAGCCCTCCGGGCGGAGTAGCGGGTTTCCGTCTGCTGGAGGCGGGACCGCCAGTCCCGCGAGACATGGAGGCCGCCGACGGCAACCCGCGGGACGCTTCGAATCGCTCTCGTCCACTTTTCTCCGGAACGTCACTTGCCGTGGACGGTCGGTGGTGTATTCTCTCTGCCACGGCAGTTCCGCCGCGGTTTCATCCACTCCTCCACCACCATGAGCATGATCGCCACCCAGATTCGCCAGAAGGACGCCCTGTTCTACTTCGCCTCCTATCCGTCTGAAAAACTTCTCCAAAAGGTCCGTTTCATCAGCCGCTACTACGACGAGGCCGGCGGCACCATCCGCGCCGAGGAGACCCCGGCCGACGACGATGTCGCGCAGTTCATCGGCCGCGTCGAACGCAGCGACAAGGCCTTCCAGCGCGAACTCTCCCGCGCCAAGATCCGCGCGATCCGCAATTTCTACGAGACGGCCGTGTCCCAGCCGCCCATCCCCGGCACCGTCCTCCTCTTCACCCCGCAGAAGCTCAGCTTCGAGCCTTGGAGCGACGGCTCCGGCGTGGGCAAGTTGCAGGAGCCCACGGAAAAATTCCTCATCATCGACGGCCAGCACCGCCTCGCCGCCCTCGAGTTCTTCGAGCGCACCCACCCGGACGACGCACGCAACATCTCCGTCCCCTGTGTCATCTTCGACGGCCAGAGCGAGGATTTCGCCACCGAGATGTTCGTCATCATCAACTCCACGCCCACCCGCATCAACAAGAGCCACCTCATCGACCTCTATGAGCGCGTCTCCTGGGCCGAACCCGACCGCCGCTTTTCCGCACACATCGTCGAGTTCCTCTACCGCGCCGATGACAGCCCGCTCCAATACCGCATCAACCGCCTCGGCGGCCGCAGCCAGAAGGACAAATGGATCCTCCAGGCCGAGCTCTTCAACGAGATCCATCGCTGGGTGAAGCTCGACTGGAAACGCCTCGAAGCCGCCGGCGCCGACAAGCGCGCCGCCGAGCGCCACTACGGCATCGTCCGCGATTTCCTCAAGGCCAGCGCCCGCGTCTGGGGCGATGTCTGGGGCAGCGCGAATTCCATGGTCACCAAGCCTGTCACGCTCAAGGCCATGCTCCGCGTCTGCGCCGATCTCGCCGCCCACGACGCCGAGCCGGCCGACGACCGCGTCAACCGCTGGACGCAGCGCCTCTCGCCCTGGAGCGAGCAGGTGCGCGAGTTCCGCAACGACGGCTTCTACGAACGCTTCGCCGCCAAGGGCCAGGTCGAGCGCGTCGCCAAGATCCATCGCGAACTCTCGCGCTGGGCCGGCGTGCCCACCCGCGGCCGGGGCTGATTCGGCGGTCTTTAGATCCTATCCGAATAATTGCGCCGGAGAGAGGTGCCACTGCGCCTGGTAGGGCCGGTCTTCGACCGGCCAGATCGATCTGCGCCGCTCAACCGACCGGTCGAAGACCGGCCCTACTGTCGTCGCGATATCGCGCCACCGGCACATTTGTTATTTCTATTCGCCCCGCGGAAAGGCATTTTGCCCGCCGATGAACGACGGGGACACCTCACACCTTCTCCAGCGGATCGAGCAGGGCGAAGCGAGCGCCGGCCAATTGCTGCCGCTCGTCTATGATGAGTTGCGCCGCCTGGCCGCCGCCAAGCTGGCCCACGAGGCCCCGGGCCAGACGCTCCAGCCGACCGCGCTCGTCCACGAAGCCTGGCTTCGCCTGGGCGGCGACCGGCAGCCGTCCTGGGCCAATCGCGCGCATTTTTTCGCCGCCGCCGCCGAGGGCATGCGGCGCATCCTGATCGACAACGCCCGCCGCAAGCGCGCCCTCCGGCACGGGGGCTCATTGGCGAAGATCAGCGCCGACTCCACCGGCTTCGACCTCGCCGCCCCGGCCGAGGACGACACCGAACTGCTCCTCCTGAACGAGGCCCTCGACGCCCTCGCCATCCACGACGCCCGCAAGGCCGAGCTGGTGAAGCAGAAATATTTCACCGGACTCACGCTCGAGGAGACCGCCGCCGTCATGGGCATCTCCCTCCGCACGGCCAAGCGCGACTGGACCTATGCCCGCGCTTGGCTCTTCAACGAGGTCCGGCGGCTGCGCGGTTGAACCGCCCCGGCGAGAGACAGCTTCAAAATATCTTTCGCTCCCATGGCCCTTCCTTCGCAGCGATCTCGCACTGTTGCCGAACACATCATGCTCCGCTTCATCTTTCGCCAGTTTCGTGGCACGGGTCTCCCGACCCGTGATCCCATTCCCCACGGGTCGGGAGACCCGTGCCACTTTCGTCCCCGGCGAAAGCCCATTTCCGTATATCCGACCACCGGCGAATGAATCGCGACGAGGAAATCTTCGCCGAGGCCGTTGAACTGCCCGTCGCGGGGCGGGCGGCGTTCCTCGACACCGTCTGCCGCGGCGATCCCGCCCTGCGCGCTCGGATCGAGGCCCTCCTTATGGCGCACGAAGCCGCAGCCGGCTTCCTTGAGCAATCGCCCGTTTCCCGCCCCACTCCCGGACCCGAGGAGCAGCCGGGCGACATGATCGGCCGCTACTCCCTGCTCCGGAAAATAGGCGATGGCGGCTGCGGCGTCGTTTACCTCGCCGAGCAAAGGGAACCCGTGCGCCGCCAGGTCGCGCTCAAGGTGCTCAAACCCGGCCTGGACACGGGCACCATCATCGCCCGCTTCGAGGCCGAGCGCCAGGCCCTCGCGATGATGGACCACCCCGACATCGCCCGGGTGTTCGACGCCGGCACCACCGCCACCGGCCGGCCGTTTTTCGTGATGGAGTTCGTCGACGGCCTGCCGATCACGAGGTTCTGCGACGAGCACCGCATGCCGATGAACGACCGGCTCGAACTGTTCGCCCGCGTCTGCGTCGCCCTGCAGCACGCCCACCAGAAGGGCATCATCCACCGCGACCTGAAGCCTTCCAACATCCTCGTCGCGGAGCACAACGGCGTGCCCGCGCCGAAGATCATCGACTTCGGCATCGCCAAGGCCACGCAGGGCCGCCTCGGCGAACGCACGCTCGTGACCGGCTTCGAGATGTTCATCGGCACGCCCGCCTACATGAGTCCCGAGCAGGCCGAGTTGCGCGACCTCGACATCGATACGCGCAGCGACGTCTATTCGCTGGGCGTCCTGCTCTATGAACTGCTGACCGGCCGGCCGCCCTACGATCCGAAGTCGCTCGTGCGCGCCGGGATCGATGAAATCCGCCGCATCATCCGCGAGGTCGAGCCGCCGCGTCCCTCGACCCTCGTTTCCACCCTCGCCGATGCCGACCGCGCCACGGTCGCGCGCCTCCGCGGCGCCGCTCCGTTGCAACTCACCTCCGTCCTCCGCGGCGATCTTGACTGGATCGTTATGCGCTGCCTGGAGAAGGACCGCGACCGCCGCTACGGCACCGCGCACGAGCTGGCCGACGATGTGCGCCGGCACCTGCGCCATGAACCGGTTGTGGCCTGTCCGCCCACCGCGCTCTACCGCACGCAAAAATTCGTCGCGCGCAACCGCCTCGCCTGCGCCAGCGCCGCCGCGATCGCCCTCACGCTGGTGGCGGGCACCGTGGTCAGCCTGCGCCAGGCCGTCCGCGCCACCCGCGCCGAACACGCGGCCCGCACCGAGCGCGACGCCGCGCAGACCGCGCAAAAGGCCGAGAGCCTCGCCCGCGCCGACGCCCAGCGCCGGCAGGAGCAGGCCGAAGACCTGCTCACCTTCATGCTGGGCGATTTCCGCACCGAGCTGCAGAAAATCGGCCGCCTCAGCCTGCTCGACGCCGTCGGCGAGAAGGCGATGGCCTATTTTGCCGCGCTCGACCCGCGCGACCTGACCGACACCGCTCTGGCCCGTCAGGCCAAGGCGCTCACCCAGATCGGCGAGACCCGGATGGAGCAGGCGCGGTATCCCGAGGCCGCCGCCGCCTTCGCCACCGCCTACGACCGCGCCGCCGCCCTCGCCGCCCGCCACCCCCGGAACGGCGACATGCTCTTCGAGCGCGCCCAGGCGGAATTCTGGATCGGCTTCGTCGCCCGCCGACGGGGCGACGCCGACCTCGAGCGCGAATGGCTCACCCGCTACCGCGACTCGGCGGTCGCCCTGGTCGCCATTGAAGGGGAAAAACTGCGCGCGCAACGCGAGCTCACATCCGGCCACCACAATCTCGCCGTGCTGGAACTCGATCGCGGGAATTTCACGGACGCGCAGAACGGTTTTCTGGCCGAAAAGGCCGCCGTGGAAGCCATGCTGGCCGAAAATCCCGGCAACCCCCAGTTGTTCTCCCGTCTGGCCGACGTCGCTTCCTGGCTCGGGAGTGTCGCCGAGCGCCAGGGACACTTCGCCGAAGCGATCGGCCAATTCGCGGAAATGTCGTCCCGCTACGGCGAGCTCACGGTGCTCGAGCCCGGGGTCGCCCGTTGGCAGTTGGAGCTGGCCCGCAGCGCGGCGTTCGCCGGCAACATGCAGCTCTTGCTCGGCCGGCATGCCGATGCTTCAGCCTCGTATGCCCGCGCCAGACCCCTGCTGGACGCGCTGGTCGCGCGGGATCCGAAGAACCGGCAGTGGCAGCTCGCCGGCCTGAATGTCCGGCTCCAGCAGTCGGCCGTGCTGATCGCCACGGACTCGATTCCGACAGCCACCGCCATTCTCGACGAAACGCGCGACCAGCTCGAAGCCCTCGTCGCCGCGGAGCCGTCATCCCGTGTGTTCACCCGGCTGCTGGCGGCGGCGTGGCGGATGGACGGCTTCCTGCATCTGGCGGCGAGGCGGCCGGCCGCCGCGCAAGTCGCCGTTGCCCGCGCCCTCGCGTTGGGCGAACCGCTCGCCACCCGGCCCCGCCCCGACAAGACGGATCTCGGTGATTTCGCCCACTCCTGCATTCTGGCCGGCCGCATCGCCATCGCCCAAGACAGGCCCGATGACGCATTCCGTCACTGGCATCGTGCTCTGGAGGCGCTCAACCCCCATCTTGCCGGTTCGACCGACTGGCGGTTCCTCGATCCGGCCGCCCAAGCCTTCGTGCTGACGGGCAGCGCCGAAAGGGCGCGCCCGCTCATCGAACAACTGCAACGCTTCGGCTATCATCCGACCGACCCTTTGGCGGCGTCCACCCTGGGCCTCGCCGTTTCGTCCATCACCTCCAACCCAAATAAATGATACCACCCGCCATGTGTCCCGAACCCTCCGCCACGATCACCCTCACCGACGTCCAGTTTCAACCCTGGTCGCCCGGCAATTTCACCACCACCCGGTTCTCCATGATCGAGCCCGTGGCCGGCTTTTCGCTCCAGGACGAAACCTTGGTCATCAAGGTGCCGGCCGGCCAGACGGTCAAAGTGATCTTCCAGCTGCCTGATCCGGACTACGTTTTGCTCGGCGTCGCCTTCAATCCCAACCAGGCGGACGTTCCGGGATCGCGGCTCGAGTTTCCCGAGGTTGCGATCCTCCGCACTCCTCCCGTCAGCCAGCTGACCTTGACCGACAGTTCGCTGAAGATGTTCAGCGACGTCGATTTCAACTACGTGATCCTCATCCAGCAGGTTGAGACCGGGCAGATAGGCGTCATCGATCCCGATATCATCAACGAACCCGAAAACTGAGCGAAGTCCGCGCGACGCGCGGCGATTCGCCGTTCCGGCCGGCACCTGCCACGTGGGTGCCGGCCTTTTTTGCGGCAAGGCGCACCGGCCCGGTGTGCCGCGGCGGGCCGGGCCGCCGGCCCTGCCCAGGTGCAACGCAGCGCAGGTTGTTATTCGGATAGACTCCAAGTCCGAGCGGTGCCGGAACCTCTCCGTCCGCAAAAACAGAAAATCTTCACCGCCATGGCCCGTCTTGGGGGAAAATTACGCTTTGGAGGTTGGCCGGTCGTTTCCGGCCATCACCAACCGCGCACCACCTTCCCCCATGAGCAAGAAGCTGCTTGTATTCCCGGCAACCGGAGAAATCCACCGCTACGTGGTGACTGAGACAGACCGCTACATCATCGCCGCGTCGGGCGCCCAAGGCGGTGCCGGCGAACTGGGAGCGAGGGTTCGCGGCACGTTCGATCTGAAAAAGGGCGACGTCTTGCACATCCTGGTCGGACAGGAGAAAGCGACCGACCGCAAACCTCACCAAGCCGAGGCCGGGAGCGAAGACAGCTCAGTGAGCGAAGCATGGGACCACCGGCCCCTGCCCTTTGTCGGCGGCGGCGACGGCGGCTCCTACGTCTGGAAGGCGGACCGGAACTGTCCGACCCAGCTTATGCTCGCCGCCGGGAACGGCGGAAGTTCCTTCAACGCCGGAAAGCATCAGATCAACTCCCCGAGGGTGCAGAGCGGCGACGGCTGCGTCTCGCTCATCGCCGAGTCCGCGTGCCTCGTGCAGAGCGATCTGGGCAGCCTTGCCGCCGGCACCGCGTCCCTGCGTAGCATGATCGCGAACCCGGAAAGCATCTGCCTGTTCGGCAACCTTCAGCGGGCCCTGCATCCCGGCTTCGGGCAACGCCGCTCGCGCCCGGGACTTCGCCCCGACTAGGCGTGTCTTCAAGCCGGTTTGTCGTTCCGAACGCAGTGAGGAATCTCCCGCAGCGAAAGTGATGTTGCCTGCGCACGTCGAGATTCCTCACTGCGTTCGGAATGACCGGAAGTGGAAATTGGTTGGTTTGAAAACACGCCATAAATCATAGCGGTCACGCGAACAGGCGGTCGCGGTTTCATAGACAGAAGCCCGCTTGAGTGGCTGCGGCTTCCAGCCGCAGGTCTTCACCGGCTGAAAACGGCGCCACGCATCCCGCCAGCGGGATGGGATTCTTTCGGTTTCACAACAAACCGATCATCCCTGTTTGGCGCCGGCTTTCAGAACTCACTTCCGGCCGCTCCTTGGCCCGATCGCGCCGCCTGGCACGAGTCATGCGAATACTCCTGCCCGTCGGGGCACCCCGAAATTTCCGCCCCGGCCGTCACCATCAGTCGCCATTTTCTCATCCAACGATCTTCCCATCGAAGCATTGCCCGCGCGCCAGCCCCATTCCCTTCACTTCTCAGAATCATTAACGCCCCAACTCATTGGCGCACCTCCCCCTCCTTGGTCGATTTTCCTCCATCAACTGCTAGCCTCCCTCCGACCTTGAATCATTCCACGCTGGTTCATCCGCCTGATCGTTACCAGCCATGCAAGATCTCAAGTTTGCGTTCCGCCAGCTCGGCAAGAGCCCCGGTTTCACCGCCGTCGTCGTTCTCTCGCTCACCCTTGGCCTCGGGGCGACCGCGACCGTCTATTGCTGGCTGCGCCACCTCGTTCTGAGGCCGCTGCCGGGTGTGGCTGCCCAGCAGGAACTGGTCGTGGTCGTCTCCAATCAGGGTGGAGGCAACGTCTCCGTCCCCGACTTGGAGGATTTCGTCACCCAGGGTGGCGTGTTCACCGACGCGCTCGTCGCCATGCCAACGGCGGCCTCGCTGTCGGTCGATCAACAGTCGGAGTGGGTCCAGGCGCAGATCGTCTCGGCCAACACCTTCGACCTGCTCGGGGTCAGGCCCGTCATCGGCCGCACCTTCCGCCCGGGCGAGGATCGCAAGCCCGGCGGCAACCCCGTGCTGGTCATCAGCGAGCGTTTGTGGCGCCGGCGTTTCGGCGGCGATCCCTCGGTCATCGGCCGGGTGGTCGATCTCAACCGTCATTCCTTCACCATCATCGGCGTGGCGCCGGCCTCCTTTCTCGGCACCCTGGCGCCGGCGGTCTTCGATGTGTGGGCGCCCTCGTCGATGATTTGGGAGGTGCGCAACCAGAGCGTCAATTTCCTGACGAGGCGGTCGTGGCGCGGCTGGCTCAACCTGGCGCGGCTGCGCCCCGGCGTCTCCGTCACCGAGGCGGAAACCGCCCTTAAGACCGTCGGGGCCCGCCTGGCGGCGGACCACCCGGACACCAATCGCGACATCCACCACCGGGTTCTCCCGCTCTCCGCCTGCCCCTGGAGCGCGGCGGCCATCGTGGGCCCCGTGCTGCGGTTGTTGCTGGCGGTGTGTGTGGGCGTCCTGCTGATTGTCGCCGCCAACGTCACCAGCCTCCTCCTCGCGCGGGCGATCGGTCGCAGGAAGGAGATCGCCATCCGCCTCGCCGCGGGCGCGAGCCGGGCCCGGATCCTCCGCCAACTCCTGACCGAAAGCGTGCTGCTCGCGCTGCTCGGCGGCGCGGGCGGCGTGCTGTTTGCGAGTTGGGCCGCGGATGCGCTGCCGTTCCTCCTGCCGGAGCCGGCGGCCCGCCTCGCCCTCGACTTCACCCTGGACCCCTCGACCCTCGCCCTCACCCTGGTGGTGACGCTCTCCGCCGGGCTGGCCTTCGGATTCCTGCCCGCCTGGCAGGCCTCGGAACCGAATCTGAACGAAGTCCTGAAGGAGAGCGGCCGCAGTGCCACGGGCGGACCGTCCCAGCACCGCGCCCGGCGGATGCTCGTGATCGCGGAAATCGCGCTCGCCCTGGTGCTGCTCGTCGGCGCCGGGCTCTGCCTCAAGGGCCTGGCTCGGGCGCGCCAGGTCGACTTCGGCTTCAATCCCGACCGTGTGCTGCTCGGCGGCATGCAAATCGGCATGAACGGCTACAATCCGGAAACCGGGAGGAAATTCTACCGCCAGGTGCGCGAGCGGCTGGCTACGCTGCCCGGCGTGGAGGAGGCCGCCCTCGCCAGCTGGCTGCCGCTCGGCCTCAGCGGGTGCAAGGGCACGGGAGTTCAGGTCGAGGGCTACGTCCGGCCGCCCGGCGAGAATACGACCTATGAATATGCCATCGTCTCGCCCCGCTATTTCGCCGTGATGCGCATCCCGCTTCTCGCGGGCCGCGACTTCACCGACCAGGACGATGCCGACGCCCCGGGGGCCGCGATTGTCAACGAGGCTTTCGCGCAGCGCTTCTGGCCGGGCCAGGACCCGGTGGGCCGGAAGATCCGGAGCGGCGGCCGGGAACGGACGATCGTGGGTCTCGCCCGCAACGGTAAATACAACCGGCTCACCGAACCACCGTCCTGCTTTCTCTACCTGCCCTACCAGCAGGGGGTGTCGGACCTGGACCTCGGCCTTTGCGTGCGGACAAAGGGCGATCCCCTGGCGTCGGCCGCCGCCATCCGCCAGGCCGTGGCGGACCTCGACCCCGGCGTGGACCTGCTCGGGGTGAAGCCGCTCGCCACGCACATCGAGGCCGTATTCGTCGCTCAGCGCATGGCGGCGCTTCTCCTGACGCTGCTCGGCGGCGTCGCCCTGATCCTGGCCGCCATGGGCGTGTATGCCGTCATGGCCTACGCCGTCGGCCAGCGACTGCAGGAATTCGGCGTGCGCCTGGCCCTCGGCGCCAGCGCGCGCGATGTCCTCCTGCAGGTGGTGGGCGAAGGCATGCTCCTGGCGGCCGCCGGGGTGGCTGCAGGACTGACGCTGGCCGCCGGTCTCACCCACCTGCTCGCGGGCTTTCTCTACGGCGTCAGTCCGTTCGATCCCCTGATCTTTGCCGGTGTGCCCCTCCTGCTCGCCCTCATCGCCGTTGCCGCCTGCGCCTGGCCCGCCTGGCGCGCCGCCCACGTCGACCCCATGACCGCCTTGAGGGCGGAATGAACCACCTCCCCATGAATCCATCCATCCGCCTCCTCTCCGTCGCGCTCGCCGGCGCGCTGTTCGTCGTGACCGGAACTGCGTCCGCCCAGGCTCCGGCCGCACCGCGCACGATGTTCGAGAACATGACCGCCGAAGTCCGCGCCGGCCATGAGTCCGCCGGCTTCCGCCTCTGGCCGGACCGCGCGCCCCAAGCCAGGGGCGATGACGCCGCCGACATCCCGATGCTTTATCCCGTGCTGCCGCCGAAGGGAACCGCGCCCACCGGCGTGGTGCTCGTATTCCCGGGCGGCGGTTACAACTACCTCTCCTCATGGGAGGCCTTCCCCATCGCCGAACACTTCCGCGCCGCGGGCCTCGCGACCTTCGTGCTCCAATACCGCCTGAAACCCTACGATCCGGCGGTGGCCCTGCTTGACGCCCGGCGCGCCGTGCGCCTGCTGCGCACCCGCGCCGCGGAGTTCGGCCTCGATCCGCAAAAGATCGCCGCCATCGGTTTCTCCGCCGGCGGACACCTCGCCGCCAACCTTTCCACCCACGCCGACGACGGCCACCCGGATGACCCCGACCCGGTGGAGCGGCAAAGCTCCCGCCTCCAATCCGCGATGCTCATCTATCCGTCGGTGCTTTATGCCAGGATCGACCGCAAGGACGCCGCCGGGCGCGACTTGTCGGCCATCCTCAAGCTCAACGGACTGCATCGTGATGTCGATGCGAAGACCCCGCCGACATTCCTGCTCGTGGGCGGCAACGACGACCGCACGCCCTACGAGCACTGTCTCGCCTACACGGCGAAGCTCCACGAGGCCGGCGTCCGCTTCGAACTGCACGTGCTCGGCACCGGCGGCCACGGTTTCTCGCTGCGCGTGCGCGACCCGCGTCTCCAAGTCTGGCCGCAACTCGCCCTCAACTGGCTGACGACCTGCGATTTTCTTCCGGCGCCGCCATTCGACGGCCCGCAACGTTGAAGCCCGAACCATGCAGACCGACTTGAAATCCGCTGTCCGCTCGCTCCTGAAATCGCCCGGCTTCACCGCCGTCGCCGTGCTCACGCTTGCGCTCGGCATCGGCGCGGCAACGGCTCTTTTCACGGTCGCCGATGCCGTGCTGCTGCGCCCCCTGCCCTTCCCCCGGCCCGGAGAACTCGTCAGCGTCAGCTGCGATCTGCGCGGACAAGGCGTGCAGAACGTCACGTTCTCCGCGCCGGAGTTCGATGACATCCGCACCCGCAGCGGGGCGTTCACGGAACTCTCCATGGTGTTCCCGATGAGCGGCAACATGACCGGCCTCGATCGCCCCGCACGCGTCGAGGTGCTCGCCGTCAGCCCCAACTATTTCCGGCTGCTCGGAGTCACCCCGGCCATCGGCCGGACCTTCGGGGACGAGGAGGCGAAGGTTCCTGGCTGGGCCGAGGGCATTGTCCTGAGCCATCGGGCCTGGCAGGCGCTTTTCGGCGGTGACCCGGCGGCGCTGGGCCGGAAAATCTGGATGGATTACGACACCTTCCGCGTGATCGGCGTCATGCCGCCGGATTTCCGTCATCCCGGCTCCACCCTCACGACCGACGTCGACGTGTGGTTCACCGGCGGCATGCGCGCAGCCCCCTTTGCCGCGCAACCGGTGCGCACGCAGCGGCGCATCCCCAGCCTGATCGCACGGCTCGCGCCCGGCGTCAGTCCGGCGCAGGCCCAGGAACGGCTCGTCGCGCTGGCCGGCCGGCTCCGGCAGGAATTCCCCGCCGATTATCCGGCCGCCGCCGGCTGGACTCCGCGGGTCGATCCCCTCTTGGAACACCTGACGGGACGCGTCCGCCCGGTCCTCATGATCCTGCTCGGCGCGTCGGCGTGCCTTGTGCTGATCTGCTGCGCCTCCATCGCCTGCCTGCAACTTGCCCGCGCCGCGTGTCGCACCCGCGAGACCGCCATCCGCGGCGCACTCGGCGCCTCCCGGCTCGCCCTGCTCCGGCAATGTCTGGCGGAGAACCTGCTCCTGTCCCTCCTCGGTGGCGCCGCCGGCCTGCTCCTCGCCTACTGGCTCGTGCCTGCGCTCCTCCGGCTCGCGCCGACGGATCTCCCGCGCGCCGGATCGGTCGGCATCGATTTCGGGGTGCTCGGCTTTGTCTTTGTGCTGGCGGCCCTGACCGGAGTCGGGCTCGGCCTGGCGCCCGCGCGGCACGTGACGAAGGTCGACGTGGTCGCCGGCCTGAAGGAAGGCGGTGCCGGCGGCGGCGCCGGCCGCGCCGCGACCCGCTGGCGCTCCGCGCTCGTCGCGGCGCAGATCGCCGTGTCGCTCGTGCTCCTCACGGGTGCCGGCCTGCTCGTGCGCAGCATGTGGAACCTGCTGCACGCCGACCCCGGATTCCGCGCCTCGGACGTCACCCTCGTCAGTCTTTGGCTGCCGCCGCCAAGCGATCCGACGGCCCGGCAGACGTATCGCGTGCCGGCCAACCGCGTGCAGTTCATCCGCACCCTGCTGGACGGGCTGCGCGCGCTGCCGGGCGTCGAGGCCGCGGCCATCGGCGCCGGCCAATGCGTGCCCTTCACTCCTTGGCGCACGGGCGAACTCACCCTGGAGAACCGCCCGGTCGCCCCGGGCGAAGCGCCGCAGGCCGAGGTCGCGGCCGTCAGTTCGGATTATTTCCGGGTGCTCGGGCTGCGGCTCGTCACCGGGCGGCTCCTGCGCGAGGCGGACGACGCCACGAATCCGGTCGCGCTGCTCGACGAGACCGCGGCGCGCAAACTCTGGCCCGGCGTTGATCCCATCGGCCGGCGCCTCGCACTCGGCACCAAGCCGGGGGCGCCTTGGATCACGGTCGTCGGCGTGGTGACCGACATGCGGACCGGCGGTTTTGATGCGCCGCTCACGCCCCACATCTATCTGTCCGCCTACCACCAGTCCGCCCTGAGCCTGACCGTCTTGCTGCGCTCGCCGCTGCCGGCCGTCGCGCTGGCCGACCCGGTGCGCGCCTTGGTGCGCGCCGCGGATCCGGACCTGCCCATCTTCGGCGTGCGAACCCTGGCGGCGGTGGTGGCGCACACGCAGGCGCAGCGGCGGTTCGCACTCGCCGTCGTCGGTTTCTTCGCCGGCGCGGCGCTGCTGCTCGCGGCGCTCGGCGTGTTCGGCGTGACGGCGCTCGTGGCCGCGCAGCGGCGCCGCGAGTTCGGCGTCCGGCTGGCGCTGGGCGCGACCCGCGCGCAAATCGCGCAGCTCGTCTTCGGCCAGGGCTTGAAGCTCGCGCTGGCCGGCGGGGCGGTCGGCCTCGCCGGAGCGTTCGCGCTGACGCGCACGCTGCGCTCACTGCTCTATGGGGCGAGCCCGCTCGATCCGCTGACCTTCGGGAGCATAGCCGTCGTGCTCGCGGCCACCGTGCTGCTCGCCTGCTGGCTGCCCGCGCGCCGGGCGTCGCGCGTCGATCCGATCGAGGCCTTGCGCGCCGAATAAGCGCCACCCCATGGACCATTCCGTCTATTTCATCGTTCCGTTTCCACCACGTGCGGCAAAAACCGCGGCGCCTCCGCCCGCGGCTCACGCAACCGGCCAGTCTTCGCCGATGCGGCCCGGCCGTTCTCCCGACTGATTTCCCCAACCCCAACCACACACCAACATGAAAATCCGCGGCACAGACTTTGTCTTGTTCCACGTCAGTGAACTCCCCCGTGCGGTAAAATTCTACCGCGATGTCCTTGGCCTCAAGCAGGAGGTCTTCAGCGAGGAATACCAGTGGGCCGAATTCAATTGCGGCAACCTCACCCTCGCACTCAAGGCCAGCGCGAAACCCGCGGAACTCGCCGCCGGCGCCCGGCTCGCCCTGGCCGTCGAGGACATCGCGGCGGCCCAGGAGGAACTGAAGAAACGGGGCGTGGCCATCCTCCGGCCCCCGCAGGACCATGGGTGCTGCCGGCACCTGGAAATCGCCGATCCCGACGGTCACGTGATCATCCTCCATCGTCGGGCCGACGGCACCTGCGGCCAGTCGAACAACCGCGCCATGGCCGCCATGCACTGAGGACCGCGTCAACCCCGGCCCGCCCTCCGGGCCGGATGATTGCTCACTTTTCTTCCCATGAAAACCCCATCCCTCCTTCGCCGTGTTCTCACGACGGCCCTGCCTTTGTTGGTTCTCGGTCTGGCCCTGCCATCCGCCGGAGCCGCCGAGCCCGTTCCGTTCCCGCAACTCCCCGAGCCGGACAATGACCACGCGCCGCCGAAGCTGCTGAAGCGTGTCGATCCACGTTACCCGGCCGGCGCCGGCGAAACGAAGGACCGCCGCGTCTACGTCGCCTTCCTCGTCGACGCTGCCGGCAAGGTCAGGAACGCCTCCGCGTTGTTCACCCCGCCTCCGGCTTTCGCGAACGCTGCCGTCGCGGCAGTCGAACAGTGGGTTTTCGAGCCCGGTCGTATCCGCAACGGGCCGCCGGTCTGGACCCAGATGACCGTCGAGCTGTGGTTCAAATCCGACGGAACCGTTTCTCCAAGCGGTCCCGATTCCGTTGAAGCAGCCGTGCTCGCCGCCAGCGCCGCGCTCACCGCCGCGGCCAACCGGCTCGATACCGACGCCTTCTTCGCCGGCATCGTCGACTCCGACGAGACCCGCATCATCCAGGACGGGAAACTCTTCAAGACCCGGGCGGAAACCATGGCCGCGGTCCGGCAAGGCTCGCAAGGCATCGCCCGACTCGACCGCCGCTTCGACGACCAGCGCGTCACCGTGCTTGCCCCCGGCATGGCGCTGCTCACCGCCAACGGCACCTCCGCGCTCACGTTGCAGGACGGCCGGGCCTTCGGCGGCCCTTTCGCCGTCTCGCTCGTCTTCGTGCTCCGCGACGGCCGGTGGATGCTTTTCCACGGCCACTTCTCCCTCCCCAACCCCGCCCCCTGATCACCATCGACTGCCATCAACAACCTTCCCTTCCATGCGCATCCTCGCCATCGAACGTGAACTGACGCCTCCAGGCGCCTCCGTCCCCCCCGACCTGCTCCGTCGCGAAGCGACTGAAGTCTGGGCCTTGCAAAAGCAGGGCGTCATCCGCGACATCTGGTTCACCAACCCGGGTCGCAATGCCATTGTCATGCTGGAATGCGTGAACGGCGCCGAGGCCCGGCGGCACCTCGCCGCCCTGCCGCTCGTGCGGGCCGGCATGATCGATTTCACCGTCCACGAATTGACCAGTTACGACGGCTACGAGCGGTTGTTCTCATCCAGCCCGAAGGCCGTGGCCGCCAAGCCCGAGGAGCCGCCGGAATACTGACACAGAAGGACCATTCATTCACCCAATGCATCACCCGCTTATGCTCGTTCGCACACTCGGAGCCTTGCTCCTGGCGCTGGTCGCTCCGGCCGGCGCACAGATCCTCACCCTCGCTCCTGAACCGCCCTGCGGCCTGCTCACCGAGTGGGAGATCTCGCCGCCCTTCCGGCCCAACACCCTCGCCCCGGAGAACTTTCCCGCGGAACGCTCTTGGCGCGCCCTCACGTGGACGCAGGTGCGGAGCGATCCGTCCGGTCTGGTCGACCTCGGCCATCTCGTGAAATCCAGGCCCGAAGGCGCCACCCGGATCTGGGCCCGCACCACGCTTCAGACCGACCGGAAAGAAACCCGGCCGCTCCGGCTCGGCTACAGCGATGCACTCTCCCTCTTCCTGAACGGCCGGATTCTCTTCAAAGGCCGGAGCACCCCGGGTCCGGCCGGGTCCGCCTCGGCTTCTCTGCTCGGTTGCGACAACACGATCTACCTCCCGCTGGAACCGGGCGCCAACGAACTCGTGATTGCCATCTCCGCCACTCCCGCGGGCTGGGCTTTCATGGCTCGGGATCTCGCCGCCATCCATCTCGCGCCCGGCGTCGAGCCGCTCTGGGAACTGGCCGGCGAATTGCCGGCCCCCGAGTCGGTGGCCTACGATCGCTCGCGCGATTTGCTCTATGTTTCCAACTTCAACGGCGGCTCCGTTGCCGCGATCCACGCCGACGGCCGGCCGCTCGCGCTCAAATGGGTCGAAGGCTTGAAGAATCCGACCGGACTCAAGATTCACGGCGACAAACTCTATGCGGTCGAGCGCACCGGGGTGGCGGTGATCGACCTGGCGACAGGAAGCATCACGGCCCGTCTGCCCATCGCCGGCGCGAAGTTCCCGAACGACCTCGCGTTTGACGACCGCGGCACACTTTACGTGACCGACTCCAGCGCGAGCCGGATCTACCGCCTCGCCGACAGCCAGGCCGAAATCTGGCTGGAGACCGACACCCTCAGGAAACCCAACGGCATTCACTTTGACCAAGGCCGCCTGCTCGTCGGCAATACGGGCGACGGCGCCCTCCTGACCATCGATCCCGCGACGCGAGCCGCCAGTCTGTTCGCCGCGCTCGGCGCGGACTTCTATCCGGACGGACTGACGGGAGACGGCGCCGGTGGCTGCCTGATCTCCGACTATTACGGTCGGATCTACCGCCTTTCATCCGCGGGAGTGTTCACCTTGCTCATCGACCGCCGCGGCCCCCAGCGCTTTTGCGCCGACTTCGCCTACATTCCGGAAACCGGACTTCTCGTCGTGCCTTCGCTCTACGATCACCGGCTGACCGCCTATCGCTGCAAATGGGAGACCCCATGAACCGCTCTGAATTCCTCCGCACCTCCGCTTCCTTCGCGTGCGCCTCGTGCGCCACGCTTGTTCTCAGCGTCCGCACCGAGGCCGCTGAAACCACCGCCCCCGTGACGCCTGTCGATGAAGCGCTGCAACGGGCGCAGGCCGAGAATCAATTCACCGGCAACTGGCTCGCCGATCTTTTCGCCGCCATCGACGCCGAGTTGGATCCCGCCGCGAAACTAAAGCTCATGCGGGCGTGCGGCCGCGGCTGCTTCAACCGCCACAAGTTCAAGCAGGACATCGCCGAGGCCGGCCGGGGCGATGTGGACAAGCTCCTCGCCGCCTACCGGAAGAACTTCGGTATCGAGCGCGACGGCGACCTCGTGCATATCCGCTACGGAGGAGGCAAATGTTTCTGCCCCGCTGCGCGCAACCGCCCCAGCCGGCCGGGCGACCTGCACTGCGAATGCACCCGCTTCACCCACGAGACGATCTTCGAGACCGCCTTGGGCCGCCATATCCCGGTCGAACTCGTCGAGACCGTCCGCCGTGGTGGGAAAAACTGCCACCTCGTCGCCCATCTGGGCTGAGCTTATGAAAGCCAAGGCTGCCATGGATCCCGCCGCCGCCTTCCCGGACGAGAAGCCGCGGCCCGACGAAGCCGCATGGAAGGCGGCTCTCGGTCGCGCGGCCACACCCCTCGACGAAGTCCTGTCAAATCTCCGGGGCTCCCAACCAGCTGTCGTGGTTGAGTGGCAATTCTCCGCGCGCTCCGGCTGGTATAGGCTCCTTCTCTTGAAGAAGCGCCGGCTGCTTTACCTCGTGCCCAAGCGCGGGGATGTCCGCGTAATGATGATTCTCGGTCGCAAGGCCGTCGCAGAGCTGCAGGCGGGACCTTTTGCCCGGCAGACGGACAGGTTGCTCAAGACCGCCAAGCACTACCCCGAGGGCATCGCGTTCACCTTCGACGGCAAGTCCCTCGATCCGAATCTGCTCGGCGCCTTCCTTGCCGCCAAGATCGCCCACTGATCGCGGCGCACCGGCATCGCCCGGGGATGCTTTGGGTCTAATATGAGCGCAACCGGCACTTTGCGTTCGGGCCGGTCTCGGCCCCAACTTTCAACAACCCATGAAATCACCCCTGCTCCTCAGCCTGCTGGCGACCGTCATTCTGCCCGCGACCTTCCTCGCCGCTGAACCTGCGCCGAAATACCCGCCGCACGTCATCACGAACTCGGAGTTGCGCGTGCTTCCCGTGTCCGCGCACGGTCGTAACTACCAACTCCATGTCCGGCTGCCCGGATCGTATAAGACGGAAACGGCGAAACGCTATCCCGTGCTCTACGTGACCGACGGCTACTGGGATTTCCCGACGATCGTCACCTCCTACGACAACCTGGCCTATGACCAGGTCGTGCCCGAGTTCATCGTCGTCGGCCTCGGCTACGCCGGAGACAACCTCGACTACGGCAAGCTGCGCGGCTGGGAACTCTCGCCCGTGCGGACTGGATTGCTTGAACTGGGCACGGGCCATGCGGACAAGTTCCTCGATTCCCTGGAAAAGGAGATCATCCACTTCATCGAGCGAGAATATCGCGCCGACCCGGCTCATCGCGTGCTGGCCGGCAGCTCGCTGGGCGGCTTGTTCGCCCTCTATACGATGTATACGAAACCGGAACTCTTTGAGGGCTACATCGCGGCCAGCCCCGCCGTCGTCGTGGGCGACGACTGGCTGCTCGGTTACGAGGAAAAATTCGCCAAGTCCGGTCGTCCGCTCAAAGCCCGGCTCTACGTGACCGGCGCCGGGCATGAATGGCCCGGCTTCCTCGCCGGCATCAAGCGCTACCAGCAGCGCCTTGCGGGCCGAAACTATTCCGGCTTCGTCCATGAAAGCCGGATCATCGACGGCGAGCGCCACGCCGGCACCAAGGCCGAGAGCTACACTCGCGGCATGCGCTACGTGTTTGCCCCGCTGGCGCCCGAAAGCGGTCCGTCGAAGTAAGCGCAGCCGGCGCGAAGGCCGGAACAGATAACTGTAACTTGTCCGGGAAAACCGTGTTCTCCCGGGGAACACCTCTGTCTTCCCCTATGCACACCCTCCTGCAGGACCTTAAATTCTCCCTCCGCCTCCTCGCCAAGACCCCCGGCTTCACCCTCACCGCCATCGCCGTCCTCGCCCTCGGCATCGGCGTGAACACCGGCATCTTCAGCGTCGTTCACGCCTTCGTCTTCAGCGCCCGGCCGTTCCCGCATGCCGAGCAGGTCCAGCAGCTCTACACGCAGGACACCAAGAACCCGAAAAAATACCGGCTCTTCTCCTACCCGACCTACCGCGACCTCCTCGGGCAGACCGGCACCTTTTCTGGAATCCTCGCCCATAATCTCGCCATGGCCGGCATCGGCGACGGCGCCGACGCCCGGCGATCCTTTGTCGGCATCGTCTCCGCCAACTATTTCGACGTGCTGGGCGTGAAACTGATCCGTGGCCGCGCCTTTACCCTGGCCGAGGAAGCCCCCGGTAGCGCCGTCCCCGTCACCATCGCCAGCCACCTCTACTGGAAAAAGACCGGCTTCAACCCGAACCTCGTCGGTTCCACCATCCGCATCAACGAGCGCCCCTACACCGTGGTCGGCATCGCCCCCGAGAACTTCACCGGCACGATGATGCTCTTCGGTCCGGAACTCTACTTTCCGCTGGGCGCCTATGACATCCTCAGCAACGACTTCGATGGGGAGAACAAGCGCACGCTCGAACACCGCAACGCCTACAATCTCTTCCTCGTGGGCCGCCTCGCGCCCGGCGTGTCCCCGACCGCCGCCAATGCCGCCCTCAAGGCCTACGCCACCCACCTCGAGCAGGCCTGGCCCGTCGAGCAGAAGGAACAGACCTTCCTCTGCGGCCCGCTGCCCCGGCTCAGCACCAGCGACGGCCCGGCGTCCGAGAGCGAACTGTCCATGATCGGCCTGCTGCTCCTCGGCATGACCGGCATCGTCCTGCTCATCGCCAGCCTCAATCTCGCCAACATGCTCCTCGCCCGCGGCACCGCCCGCCGCAAGGAGTTCGCCATCCGCCTCGCCCTGGGCGGCGGCCGAGGCCGCATCATCCGCCAGTTGCTGACCGAGGGCCTCGTGCTCGCCTTCGCCGGCGGCACGCTGGGCCTCGTCCTCGCCCTCTGGTCCTCCGACCTCTTCATGGGTTCGCTCAGCGTGCTCATGCCCGTCACCATTTTTTACTCAAGCGCCCCCACCGCCGCGATCGTCGGGGCCACCCTCGGCTTCTCCCTGCTCGCCACGCTCTTCTTCGCCCTCGGGCCGGCGTTCAAGCTCTCGCGCACCGACGTGCTGACCGACCTCAAGGAACAGGCCGGCGAGGACGCCATGCCGCACCGCCGCCGCTGGCTGCCGCGCAATCCGCTCGTCGTCGCCCAGATCGCCCTCTCCCTCGCCCTGCTCACCTGCGCCGGCCTCTTCATCCGCGGCGCCCTCAAGGCCGGCGGCGCCGACATCGGCTTCGCCGCCGAGAACACCGTCATCGTCGAGGCCGACGCCTCGCTCGGCGGCTATGACGAGACCCGCGCCATCCAGCTCTACCGCAACGCGGGCGACAAGCTCGCCGCCATCCCCGGCGTCCAGTCGGCCAGCATCGCCTCGACGGTTCCTTTTGGCTTCATCAGTCTCGGCCGTCCCATCCAGCGCGCCGGCCTCCGTCCGGCCAAGGATGCCAAGCCCGCCACCGCGGCCGAAGGCCTCGCCTTCGACGCCCGCTGGAATTCAGTCGGAGCGGATTATTTCTCTGCCATCGGCCTGCCGGTCGTCCGCGGCCGCACGTTCACCAAGGCCGAGACCGAGCAGAAGGGAGCGCCCCTCGTGGCCATCATCGACGAAGGCCTCGCGAAAAAACTCTGGCCCGAGGGTGACGCCCTCGGCCAGCACATCCAATACGCCGATGCCGACGCCGCCCGCGCCGCCGGTGGGTCCGGTGGCGGGGGCGCCGTCGGTGCCAGCGAGAATATCGCCGCGAGCAAGGAAGAGGTGTCGAAAACCATGGAGATCGTCGGCATCGTGCCCTCGATCCGCACCAGCTATTTTTCCAAATGGGCGGACAACAAGGCCATCTACGTGCCCTTTGCCCAGGGCTTCATGAGCAATGTGCAGTTCCATGTCCGCCCGGCCGTGAACTCCCGCGAAGCCGCCAGCGCGCTCATCGACGCCGTCCGTCGCGAGGTGCGTGACGCCGCCCCGGGCGTGCCCGTGTTCAAGGTCCGCACCTTTCGCCAGCACCTCGATGGCGCCGCCGATCTCTGGATCATCCGCATGGGCGCGCTGCTCTTCGCCATCTTCGGCGGTCTCGCCCTGCTGCTCGCCGTCGTCGGTCTCTATGGCGTGAAGGCCTACTCCGTCAGCCGCCGCACCCGGGAGATCGGCATCCGCATGGCCCTCGGCGCCGAGCCGGGCACCGTGCAGCGGATGATCCTCCGCGAGGGACTGTTCATGACACTCTCCGGCGGCGCGCTCGGCCTGCTCCTCGCCCTCGGCCTCGGCCAGGCCTGCGCCAGCATGCTCTACGAGGTCAGCCCGATGGACCCGCTGGCCTTCAGTCTCGCCCCCGCCGTGCTCTTCGTCACCGCCATGGCGGCCTGTTATCTTCCGGCGAGAAAGGCCACCCGCGTCAGCCCGCTCAAGGCGCTGCGGTCGGAGTAAGCTTTCGGGCGTATTCCGATATGGAGGCGGGACTGATACGGCGTGTATTCAAACCCGTTTGTCATTCCGAACGAAGTGAGGAATCTCCCGCAGCGAAAACAATGTTGCCTGCGCACGTCGAGATTCCTCACTGCGTTCGGAATGACCGGAAGTGGAAATTGGTGGTTTGAAGACACACCATAGTCCCGCCTCCACCCAACACCGCGCCGGCAAATCTTTTTGCAACTCACCGGCCAACCCCGTGTTCTCCCGGGAAGCACACCGCCAACGCCCATGAGCCTCATCCCGCAGGATCTGAAATTCGCCTTCCGCCTCCTCGTCAAGAGCCCCGCCTTCACCCTCGTCGCCATCCTGACCCTCGCCCTCGCGATCGGCGTCAACTCGGCCGTCTTCTCGCTCGTCAACGGCCTCATCCTGAAACCGGTCTTTCCCGAAAAGGCCGAGGAGATCGTGAGTGTCTTCAGCCTCCGCAAGGATGCCACCCGCGACTATCGCCAGTTTTCCCATGCGGAATACCTGACCCTGCGGGAGAAAAACGAGGTCTTCACCGACGCCGTCGCCGTCAACTTCAACCTCGCCGGCATCGGCCAGGGCGACGCGATGCGACGCAGCTTCGTGTTCATGGTGTCGGATAATTTCTTCTCCACCCTCGGCGCCCGCCCCGCCGCCGGCCGCTTTTTCACCGCCGAGGAAAGCCGCGCCAACGCCAACATCCCCGTCGTCGTCGCCAGCTACAATCTTTGGCAGCGCCAGGGCCGCCGCCCCGACTTCGTGGGCAGCACGCTCTTCGTGAACGGCCGGCCCCACACGGTCATCGGCGTCTCGCCGAAAGGCTTCAGCGGCGTCAGCGCCCTCATCGCCCCCGAGATCTGGCTGCCGCTCGGTTTGTTCTCCGAACTCGCCGCTCCCTTCGGCGACGTCCGCGAGGTCAACGACCTCGCCAGCCCGAAAAATTACACGCTCAACGTCATGGCCCGGCTCCAGCCCGGCCTGACCCTGGAGTCCGCCCAAGCCCGCCTGCCCGTGCTCATCAGCCGCCTCACCGCCGTGCAACCCGCGGATTCCGTCGGCACCCGCGACCTGCAGATCACCGTGCCCTCGCGCTTCAGCCTCAGCACCGGACCCGAGGACGACGGCCCCGTCGCCCTGCTCGCCACCCTCCTGCTGGCCATGGCCGGTGTCGTGCTGCTCATCGCCTGCCTCAACCTCGCCAACATGCTCCTCGCCCGCGGCACCGGCCGCGCCCGGGAAATGGCCGTCCGTCTCGCCGTCGGCGCCACGCGCGGCCAGATCATCCGCCAGCTTTTCATGGAAGGCCTGGTGCTCGCCGTAGCCGGCGGCGTGTCCGGCGTCCTCCTCGCCTACTGGACGAATTCGCTCCTGGAAAACTCCTTCACCACGCTGCTCAGTTCGATGAATTTCTCCCTGAGCGCGCAGCTGCAGCCCGATACCACCGTGCTGGCGGTCACCTTCCTGTTCTGCCTGGTCGCCACGCTCCTCTTCAGCCTCGGGCCGGCCCTCAAGGCCGCGCGCACCGACGTCGTCACCGACCTCAAGGCCCAGGCGGGCGAAGCCAACGTCGCCGGCCGCTGGAACCGCTTCTTCGCTCCGCGCCACCTGCTCGTCATGGCGCAGATGACGCTCTCTCTCGTGCTGCTCTTTTCCGCCGGCCTCTTCCTCCGCGGCGCCCTCAAGGCCGGCGGCCTGAATCCCGGGTTTCGCCCCGCCGGCGTCGTGCTGACCGAATTGGATTTCTCCCTCACCAACACCGCTCAGGGCGAGGCCTCGCGCCGCATGTTCGCCGCCGTCGAGCGCGCCCGCTCGAGCCCGGGCGTCACCGCCGCCGGCCTCACCACCCTGCTGCCCTACGGTAACATCACCAACACGGCCCGGCTTATCGCCGCCGATGCTCCTGTTGAAGCCGCGCCGGCCGACCCCAAGGCCCCGCGCCCCGGTTTCGGCGGCGTCTATGCCGCCATCAGCTCCGGCTACCTCGACAGTATCGGCGTGAAGATCCTGCGCGGCCGCGACTTCACCGAGAACGAGTCCCGCGAAAAGGGCACGCGCCGCGTCGGCATCATCGACGAGGGCATGGCGAACAAGCTTTTCCCCGGCAAGGAAGCCGTCGGCCAGCTCGTGCGCTACACCCAGGCGCCCACCGACGGCTTGCCCAACGAAATGGAGATCATCGGCGTCGTCTCCCGCCACCGGCACGACATCACCGACGACCACGACGGCGGCGCCCGCCGCCGGATCTACGTGCCGCTCGCGCAAAACTACAGCGCCGCCGTCACGCTCACGACCCGCTTCACCAACGAAAACCCCGAGGCCACGCTGGCGGCCGTCGCCACCCTCCGCAAGGAGCTGCGCGACCTCGACGCCACCCTGCCGATCCTGCAGATGACGCCCTATGCGATGCTGATGGAGAAAAGCATCACGCTCTGGATCATCCGGCTCGGCGCCGTCCTGTTCGGCGTGTTCGGCACCATCGCCCTGCTCCTCGCCGTGGTCGGGGTCTACGGCGTGAAGGCCTACGCCGTCGAACGCCGCACCCGCGAGATCGGCATCCGCATGGCGCTCGGCGCCGACCGCGGCGATGTGTTCGCCCTCATCATGAGGCAGGGCGCCTTGCAGACCGCCTTCGCTGTCCTCCTCGGCACCGTCCTCAGCCTCCTCGTGGGCCGCGTGCTCGCCTCCGTCCTGTTCCAGGTCAGCCCCATGGACCCGCTCGCCCTGGGCTGTTCCGCTGTGCTCCTCACCGGCGCCACTCTCCTCGCCTGCTACCTGCCCGCCCGCCGCGCCACCAAGGTCAGTCCAATGACCGCCCTGCGTTCGGAATAAATCCGGTAACTTTTCTTCCCCATCGGCAGTTGGCAGTTCCACCGGCAAACACCCTCACTTTCACCTTCACTCTCACTTCCCCACCCATCCCATGACCCTCAAAGAGCTCCGCCCTCTCGCCCTTCTCCTCACCGCCGCCTTGCTGGCCACCGCCGCGCGCGCCGTCGAGACCGAGACCTTTCAGCAGACCTATCCCCTCTCCTCCGACGGCGTCATCCACCTGGAGAACGTCCATGGCGACATCACCATCACCGCGTGGGACAAGCCCGAGGTTTCCCTCGAAGCCGAGAAGCGGGCCAAGAAGGCCGAGGATCTCGCAAGGATCACCCTCGAGATCGAATCCTCGCCGGCAAAACTCAACATCAAGACCAAGTATCCGAAAACGGGCTGGTTCAAGAGCAGCATCAACGCCTCCGTCCGCTACCGCCTGATGGTTCCTGCCGGAGTGCGCCTGCAGAAGATTGATACCGTGAATTCCACCATCACCGTCACCGGCGTCCAGGGCGCGGTCGATCTGGAGACCGTCAACGGCGCGATCTCCGCACAAGGCCTCCAAGCCGATGCCCGGCTTGACTCCGTCAACGGCAGCCTCAGCGCCGAGTTCGCCTCCCTGGAAAACGCGCACGAGGTGAAACTCGACTCCGTCAACGGCAGCGCCGAGATCACCCTGCCCAAGGGCGCCAGCGCCGAGATCAAGGCCGGCACGGTCAACGGCCGCGTCACCATCGATCAGTCGATCCGGCTCGGCAAGGCCGGCCGTCGCTCCCTCAACGGCCACATCGGCGAGGCGAACGGCCCGCGCATCATCCTCGACACCGTCAACGGCAGCATTGCGATCAAGGAGAAGTGAGCCGGTTTCAAGTAGGGCAGGTCTCCGACCTGCCTTCCGCTCCGATGAACGACCCACAAGGTCCGCCCCGCCAAATTCATCCCACAATCGGGACGGCCTAATTTCATTTTCAGGCCTTTGGTGAAAAATTAGTTTTCCAAGAAAACAGGCTAGCAGCTGGACACCATGCTTTAGCAACAGTTGTCGGCCTTGGCATCATGCCTGCAATACGGCCGCAATCCACGATGCTAGGCACTGAATACAACTGGCTTGTTACCGTCGACCGACAGGGCGATGGCCTGCCCCGCGCCAGCTTGGGCAGCAGCGGATTGATCACCTTGGCCGTCGCCGTGTTCTGCTACCTCTGCATCGCGCTGATCACGGGCTGAATCCGGCCAGCGCCTCTGCCCCCTTCACTCTCACCCTCACTTTCACTCCACGCCCCCCATGATCATCGAAACCTTTCTCCAGGATCTGCGGATCGGTCTGCGGGTTCTCATCAAGGAAAAATCCTTCTGCGCCCTCGCCGTGTTCGTGCTCGCCGTGGGTATCGGTGCCGTCACCACCCAATACGCCGTCGTCAACGGCGTCCTGCTCCGCGGCTTCAACTTCCGCGACGCCGACCGGCTCGTCGACGTGCAACTGGCCGATCCGAACAATTTTCAGCCGAGCAATTTCAACTCGCGCATGACCACGGCGGACTTCGCCGACATCAAGGCGCAGCAAAAATCCTTCGCGGACTGGGTCGGCTACCTCAACGGCTCGACCGTCAACCTCACCTTCAACGGCCAGCCCAAGCGCCTCACCGGCGGCTACATCACCCACGATTTCTTCCGCGTGCTCGGTGTTTCCCCCGTCCTCGGCCGCGACTTCCTTCCCGAGGAGGACCGCCCCGGCGTCGACAAGGCCGTGATTCTCAGCGACGCGCTCTGGCGGCGGGATTTTGGCGGTGATCCCGGCGTCATCGGCAAGGCCGTGCGCGTCAACGGCCGCGCCGGCACCATCGTCGGCGTCATGCCGCCGAAGTTCCAGTTCCCCGCCAACGAGGAGCTGTGGATCCCGGTCAATGCCGAGTTTCCGGTCAAACCCCGCAACGACCGCGGCATCAATTTCATCGCGGTCATCGCCCGCCTCAAGCCGGGCGTCACCACCGACCAGGCCGCGGCCGAGATGTCCAGCATCGCCAAGGGCTTCGCCGAGGCCTACCCCGACACCAACAAGCAGTTCACCCTGGGCTATGTGCGCCCGCTCATCAACGCGTTCGCCGGCGGCCCCCTCCCCGGCCTGCTCTACACCATGCTGGCCTTCTGCGCCGGCGTCCTGCTCATCGCCTGCGTCAACGTCATGAACATGCAGTTCGCGCGCGCGACGCTGCGCGCCAAGGAACTCGCCATCCGCTCCTCCCTCGGCGCCACGCGCACGCGGCTCATCCGCCAGATGCTCACGGAGAGCCTGCTGGTCGCCGCCATCGGCGCGGCCCTCGGCGTCGCCCTCGCCTTCTGGACCACGGACTATCTCGATGCCTACGTGCATCTCGTGAACCCCATCCCCTCGTGGATGCGGTTCACCATCGACGGCCCGGTGCTGGGCGTCGTCCTCGCCGCGACCCTCGTGTCCGCCATTGTCTCCGGTTTCGTGCCGGCGTGGCTGTCGTCGCGGGCCAGCGCCATCGAGGCGCTGAAGGAAGGCGGCCGCGGCAACACCGGCCGCGCGGTCGGCGTCATCACCAAGGGCCTCGTCGTCTTCCAGATCGTCATCACCAGCATCCTGCTCATCGGCGCCGTCCTCCAGGTCCAGTCCATCATCCGGCAGCAGACCCTCAACTTCGGCTACGACACCGACGCCGTCCTCGGCGCCCGCATGGGCCTGATGGAGGGCGACTACCCGACCTCGGAAAAACGCCAGCTCTTCTACGAACGCCTGCTCCGCGAGCTCCGCGCCTCGCCCCAGTTCGAGGCCGTCGCGCTGACCAACCGCTTCCGCATGGTCTTTTCCGGCAACGGCCCCGTCGAGATCGAGGGCAAGGACTACAAGCAGGACAGCGACCGCACGGTCTCCGAATTCGAGAACATCACCCCCGGCTACCACACCGTCCTCGGCCAGAAGCTGCTCGAGGGCCGCGAACTCACCGAGGAGGACGCCGAGCAGAAGCAGCCGGTCGCCGTCGTCAACGCCACCTTCGCGAAGAAGAATTTCGGCACCGAGTCCGCCCTCGGCCGCCGCTTCCGCTCGGTCCAGCAGAACGGCACCAACCCCGGCCCGTGGCGCATCATCGTCGGCGTCGTCTCCGACGTGCGCATGGCCGGCCCGTTCAACAACCGCTCCGACGGCACCGGCTACTATGTGCCGTATTTCGACACCGCCGCCGGTCCGGCCGCGCCGACGCCGCAGGCCGTGCAGTTCGCCACCGCGCTCGTCCGCCCGCGCGGCGGCCAGCGGCCCGAGGCCCTCGCCCAGGCCGTGCAGAACATCGTCAACAAGGTCGACCCGAACCTGCCGCTCTACTTCGTCGAGACGCCCAAGACCGCGCTGGACACCTTCCTGTCGCAGAATCGCCTCGTCGCCGTGATGTTCGCCATCTTCGGCGGCATCGCCGTGCTGCTCGCCTCCGTCGGTCTCTACGGCGTGATGAGCTTCTCCGTGAACCAGCGCAGCCAGGAATTCGGCGTGCGCATGGCCCTCGGCGCCGACGCCGCCCGCATCCTGCGGATGGTCTTCCGGCAGGGTGTCTGGCAGCTCGCTCTCGGGCTCGGGCTCGGGGTCGCCATCACGCTGGTGATCGCCACCGTCGCCCATGCCGGCCTGACGAACTTCCTGTTCAAGACCAACCCGCGCGACCCGCTCACCTACACCGCCGTCTCCCTGCTCATCGTCGGCGTCTCGCTCCTCGCCATCCTCGTGCCCGCCCGCCGCGCCACCCGCGTCGACCCCATGATCGCCCTGCGGGCGGAATAATCATCAGTAGCGGGCATCGAGTAGTGAGTAGCGAGTAGACCAGACCAACGAGCCCCCCATCCGCGATCCTTTCCTACTCACTACCCACTACTCGCTACTCACTACTTCCCCTTCCCCATGATCATCGAAACCTTCCTCCAGGATCTGCGCGTCGGCTTCCGTGTTCTGCTCAAGGAAAAATCCTTCTGCGCGCTCGCCGTCTTCGTTCTCGCGCTCGGCATCTGCGCCGTGACCACCCAGTTCAGCGTCGTCAACGGCGTGATCCTCCGCGGCTTCTCGTTCCCGAACGCGCCGCGGCTGATGAGCATCAACTTCATCGACCCCACCCAGACCACCGCCTTCGGCGCCAACGGCCAGGTCTCGGCCATGGACTACCAGGAACTCGTGCCCGAGCAAAAATCCTTCGAGCACATCGCCGCCCAGATCAACAGCGCCACCGTCAACATCACCATCGGCAACACCCCCAAGCGGTTCACCGGCGCCTACATCACGGAATACTGGCTCCGCATCCTCGGCGTGACGCCTCTGCTCGGACGCGATTTCACGCCCGAAGACAATCGCGCCGGCGCCGAGAAGGTCGCCCTCATCAGCCACAACCTCTGGCAGCGCGAGTTCGCCGGCGCCGCCGGCATCGTCGGCACCGCCGTCCGCATCAACGGCAAGCCCGCGACCATCGTCGGCGTCATGCCCAAGGGCTTCAATTTCCCCACCAACGAGGATCTCTGGGTTCCGTTGCACAGCGAGTTTCCGCCGCTGCCCCGCAACAACCCGCGGGCCATCGGCGGCGCCGTCATGGGCCTGCTGCGCCCCGGCGTGACGATCGACCAGGCCACCCTGGAAATGGACGCCATCGCCAAGCGCTTCGCCGCCGCCTATCCCGACACGAACAAGCAGTTCAACACCGGCCAGGTCCAGCCGCTGCGTGAGACCTTCACCCCGAATTTCCTGAAAAGCCTCATGTTCGGCATGCTGGCCATCTGCTTCCTCGTGCTGTTCATCGCCTGCCTCAACGTGATGAACATGCAGTTCGCCCGCGCCACCCTGCGCGCCAAGGAACTCGCGGTCCGCTCCTCCCTGGGCGCCACCCGCGTGCGGCTCATCCGCCAGATGCTCACCGAGAGCATCATCCTCGCGACCCTCGGCGCCGTCCTCGGCGTGGCCGGTTCCTATTGGGCCATCGATTTTCTGACGGCGGTCGTCGCCAACCTCAATTTTCCCCCGCCTTCCTGGATCACCTTCGACATCGACGGCGTCGTGCTGGCCTTCACCGTGGCCGCGGCCGTGATCGCCGCGGTCGTCTCCGGCCTCGTGCCAGCCTGGATGTCCTCCCGGGCCAACGCCGCCGAGGCGCTCAAGGAGAGCGGCCGCGGCAACACCAGCCGCACGATCAATTTCATCACGCGCGGCCTCGTCGTCACCCAGATCGTCCTGACCAGCGTCATCCTCGTGGCCTCCCTCCTGCTCGCCCAGTCCATGAACGCGCAGCAGCACATCGACTACGGCTACGACAACGAGGGCGTTCTCATCGCCCGCATGGGCCTGATGGACGGCGATTATCCCACGCAGCAGGACCGCCTGAACTTCTACCGGCGCCTTCTGACCCAGCTGCGCTCCACCCCGCAGTTCGAGTCCGCCGCCCTCACCAGTCGTTTCCGGATGACCTTTGTCTTCAACGGCCCGGGCGCGCTCCCGATCGAGATCGAGGGCAAGGAATACAAGGACAACAAGGACCGCCCCAACACCAGCCTCGAGCAGATCAGCGAAGGATACTACGAGGCGCTCGGCGTGAAACTCCTCGAAGGGCGGGATTTCAACGCGGACGACTCCGACCAGAAGCAGCCCATCGCCATCGTCAACGCCGCCTTCGCGAAAAAGCACTTCCCCGGACAGAGTGCGATCGGCCGCCGGTTCCGCACGGTGGCCAACAACGGCACCCTCTTCGGTCCGTGGCGCACCATTGTAGGCGTCAGCACCGATCTCCGGATGGCCGGCCCGTTCAACAACGCCAACATCGACGACACCGGCTTCTTCCTCCCCTTCGCCTCCGCCCTCACCGGCCCCGTGCCCGACCAGCCCACCGTCAGCCAGTTCGCCACCGTGATCGTCCGGCCGCGCGGCGGCCAGAAAGCGGTCACCCTGGCCGATGCCCTGCGGCGCGAAGTCGGCAAGGTGGATAGCAACCTGCCGCTCTATTTCATCGAAACGCCTGCCGCCGGTCAGGACAGCTTCATCGCCCAGAACCGGATCATCGCCATCATGGTCGGCATCTTCGGCGTCGTGGCGGTGATCCTCGCCTCGGTCGGCCTCTACGGGGTCATGTCCTTCTCCGTCAACCAGCGCGCCCAGGAATTCGGCGTGCGCATGGCGCTCGGCGCGGACGGCGGACGCATCCTCGGCATGGTCCTCCGCCAGGGCGCGACGCAGATCGGCCTCGGCCTGCTCATCGGCCTCGGCCTCACCTACGTGCTCGCCTACGCCGGCCGCGCACAGCTGCAGAACTTCTTTTTCAACACCAGCCCCACCGACCTGCGCAGCTACCTCGCCGTCGCCGCCCTCGTCGCGATCGTCTCCCTGCTCGCCGCCCTCGTCCCCGCCCGCCGCGCCACGAAGGTCGACCCCATGACCGCCCTGCGCGCGGAGTGACCGACCTTACTCGCTACCCGCTACTCACTACTCGCTACTTTCATGAACGACCTCCGCTTCGCCCTCCGCCTCCTCGCCAAGCAGCCCGGTTTCACCGCCGTCGCCGTCCTGACGATCGCCATCGCCATCGGCGCCAACACCGCGCTCTTCAGCGTGATGAACGCCGTGCTGCTGCGCCCGCTCGACTTCCCGCAGCCCGACGCGATCGTCCGCCTCTGGGCGCGCAACGCCGAACGCAACCTCGATAATCCCGTCATCACCTGGAACAAGTGGCAGCTCTTCCGCGAGCAGCAGACGGTCTTCTCCCAGCTGGCCATCTCCGTCTTCAACGCCACCACCATCACCGACGGCGTCGAGCCCGAGCAGGTGCCCACGCTCCAGGCCTCGGCCGACTTCATCCCCATGCTCGGCCTCCAGCCGCAGCTCGGCCGCACCTTCACCGCCGACGAGGACAAGGAAGGCGCCCCCGCGGTTGCGCTGATCAGCCAGCGCGTCTGGGAAACCAAGTTCAACCGGGATCCCGCGATCCTCGGCCGGAAGATCACGCTCGACGGCGTGCCCACCGACATCATCGGTGTGCTGCCCGCGCCGCTGCCCGTGCCCTTCAACACGCCGGACATCATCCAGCCGCGCCCCTATGAGGTTTCCTTCCTCACCCCGCAGGCCCGGCAGCAGGCCGGCGTGTGGCAGGTCACCGCCCGGCTCAAGCCCGGCGTCAGCCGCGAGACCGCCGAGGCCCAGCTCCTGCAGCTCCACGAACGTTTCAAGCAGGCCAACCCCGCGCACATCGATGCCGCCAACGTCCCGCGCCTGCGCTTCCTGCGCGACGAGGTCTTCGGCAATCTCAACGCCACCTTCTGGGTGCTCGCCGGCGCGGTCGCCGCCGTGCTCCTCATCGCCTGCGCCAACATCGCCAACCTCGCCCTCGCCCGTCTCAGCGTCCGCCAGAAGGAGATCGCCGTGCGCCTGTCGCTCGGCGCGAGCCGCAAGCAGATCATCCGGCAGTTCCTGGCCGAGAGCCTCGTCACCGCCCTCGTCGGCGGCGGGCTCGGCATTCTGGCGGCCGCTTGGAGCCTAGAAGGCATCCGCCTGCTGGCCGGCCAGCAACTCCCGCGCTCGGGTGACATCGCGCTCGACGGCACCGTCCTGTTCTTCGCCACCGCCGTGACCGTCCTCACCGCTTTGCTCGTCGGCCTTTATCCCGCTCTCCAGGCCTCGCGCACCGATTTCCAGACCGTCCTCAAGGACGCCGGCCGCGGCAACACCGGCGGCGGCGCCGGCAAGACCTTCCGCGGCCTGCTCATCGTCTCCGAGGTCGCCCTCTCCATGGTGCTGCTCATCTGCGCGGGCCTCCTGATCCTCAGCTTCGCCAAGCTCCAGCGCACCTCGCTCGGGCTCTCGCCCGCCGGCGTCGCCGCCGGCTCGGTCAACCTCCCGCAGGCCAAATACAACAAGCCTGAACTCTCGCGCGAATTCTACCGTCTCCTCCAGGAAAAGCTCGACCACGCGCCCGAACTCGCGGCCGGTGGCGCCACCACCGTCATGCCGATGACCCAGGGCGCACAATTCACCGCCTTCGCCGTCGGCGGCCGTCCGATCCCGCCGATCCCGGAGCGCGCCATCGCCGGCATCCGCACGGTCACGACCGGTTTCTTCACCACCCTCGGCATCACGCTCAAGGAAGGCCGCCTGTTCACCGGCGACGACCGCACGATTCCGCCCGGCCCCAACGGCACGCCCGGCGCCACCCCCGGCGTTTGCGTGATCAACGAGCAGCTCGCCGCCAAGCTGTTCCCCGGCCAGTCCGCGCTCGGCCAAACCCTCCTCTTCGGCCTCAACGGCGAGGTGAAGAGTGAGATCGTCGGCATCATCCGCAACGTCAAGACCGCCGGCATCGCGCAACCCGTGCCCGACGAGATCTACTTTCCGCGCACGCAACGCGGCGGCGGCTTCATGACCGTGGCGGGCCGGGCCAAGCCCGGACTCTCGGCCGACGCCGTCCTGCCCGTCATCCGTCGTCTCGTGGCCGAGATCGACCCGACCGTCGCTGTCGCCAACCCGACCACCATGGACCAGTTGGTCAGCCAGTCGGTCGCCATCCAGCGCCTGATGATGACCCTGCTCCTGACCTTCGCCGGCATCGCGGCCCTGCTCGCCGCCGTCGGCATCTACTCGGTCATGGCCTTCGCCGTCAGCCAGCGCACCAGCGAATTCGGCGTGCGCCTCGCCCTCGGGGCCACGGCCGGCAACATCCTCAAGCTCGTCCTCGGTGCCGGCGCCCTGCAGGTCGGTCTCGGACTCGCCCTCGGCCTCGGCGGAGCCTATGCCGCCAGCAAGCTCCTCGCGCAGGCGCTCTACGAGGTGAAGCCCTTCGATCCCGCCGTCTTCGCCGCCGTCGCCGGCTTCTTCGCCCTCGTCGCCGCCCTCGCCTGCCTCATCCCCGCCCGCCGCGCCGCCCGCGTGGATCCCATGGAAGCGCTGCGATCGGAATGAGCGAATAACTCATGCTCCGTGTCATGTCACCTCTGCCTCCATCCACTCATCTCGTCAGCCGTAGGCTTGCGCGAAGGCTGATGGAGGCGCTGCGTGCGGAGTAACTCCGCGAAGTAACAAGATCCAAGGATCAAGTATCAAGAGCCTGTCCTCCTGATCCTGCATCCTGTCACTTGCCCTTGTTACTTCGCTCCTCCCCCATGCTCACCTCCACCCAACTCGCCTACCGTTCACTGCGGCGCACGCCCCTGCTGGCGCTCACCATCGTCCTCACCCTGGGCATCGCACTCGCGGCCACGGTCCTCGTCTTCTCGTTCCTCAATTCCTTCCTGCTCCGTCCGCTGCCCTACGGCGATCCGTCCCGCCTGATGGTGGTCTACGAGCACTCGTTGGTCGGCGGCCGGGAAAACTCCACCCGCGTCACCTACGGCAACGTCGTGGCTCTCCAGGAGCGCACCACGATGTTCTCCCGCACGGGCATTTATCGCAACGAGTCCGCGACTTTCCACGGCCCCGACTCCACGGAGACCGCCTTTGTGCAGCGCGTCACGGCCGACATATTCCCCATGATGGGGGCCCGCGCCGCGCTCGGCACGGTCATCAGTCCCGCCAACGTCGAGATCGGCGGTCTGCGCGCGATCGTGCTGTCGGACGCTCTCTGGCGGCGGCGCTTCGGCGCGGATCCCGCCATCATCGGCCGCACCATCCGGCTCGACACCACGCCTTTCCAGGTCGTCGGCGTCATGCCCGCCGACTTCGTCGTGCCGTCCGGCGACGACAACCCGCAGGCCTGGGCGGCCCTGCTCCGCAGCGACTACCAGCCCGACGAGCGCACGCAGCGCCGCCATCATTTCTGGGGCGAGCTGGCCCCCGGCCGCCGCGCGGCAGCCGCCCAGGCCGAACTGACCGCCCTCGCCACCGCACTCCGCGCGGAATATCCGAAGGAAAATCTCGACCGCGGTTTCCGTCTGTTGTCCCTGCGCGACGACCTCCTCGGCAATTTCAGCCGGCAGCTGCTGTTGCTCCAGGGCGCCGTGTTGCTGGTGCTCGTGGTCGCCTGCTTCAACTGCCTCTGTCTGCTCATCGCGCGCGCGATCCAGCGGAAACGTGAATTCGCCGTGCGTCTCGCCCTCGGCGCCGCCTTCCGTCACCTGCTCGGACAGCTTTTTGCCGAGGCGCTTTGGCTGGCCCTGCCCGCCGCCGCACTCGCCACCCTGCTGGCCCTGCTGGCCATGCCGTTCGGCGTGTCCCTGCTGCCGCCGCTCGGCGCGCTCCCGTCGCCGCAGATCGACACCACCGTGGTCGCCATGGTGACCCTGGCCGCGCTCGTGATCGCCGGCGCCTTCAGTGCCGTGCCCCTGTTGCAGGCCCGTCGGCTCAACCTGGAATCCACGCTCCGCGAGGGCGGCCGCTCCGCCGCTTCGCCGGGTTCGACCCGCGCCGCCCGCTTCCTCGCTGCCGGCCAGGCGGCCGTGGCGCTGGCCCTCCTCATCTGCGGCGCCCTGCTCGTGCGCAGCCAGTCCGCCCTCCAGTCTCTCGATGTCGGCCTGCCCATCCGTGAGTTTGATCAATTCCGGGTCGGCGTGCGCGGGGACACCTACCGCAATCCGGCCGTTCGGTTGCAGCTCTTCGAGCGGCTCAGGGAAAATCTCCTCACGCTGCCCGGCGTGAAGGATGTCGGCGTCGCCAGCTTCCTCTTCGGTCGCGCGCCCAACGGCTACCAGGGTTTCGTGCAGGAGGGCGACGGCCTGCAACTCGCCGAAACGCCGAAGCGCGCCCTGCCCAACTATGTGCTGCCTTCCGTCCATGAGGCGCTCGGCTTTCGCCTGCTCGAGGGCCGCTGGCTCGCCGAGACCGACTCGATGGGCAACCCGCCGGTCACGGTCATCAGTGCCTCGCTGGCCGCGAAATACTGGCCCGGCCGGTCCCCGCTCGGCCAGCGCGTCCAGTTCGAGGGCCCCCGCTCGGACTGGGCCGAGATCGTCGGCGTCGTCTCCGATGTCATCGGCAACGGCGCGCAGCCCCGTCCGGTCGACACGTTCTACCTGACCATCGCCCAATGGACCCCGCCCGGACTCGGCATGGGCTTCATCGTCCGCTACCAGGGACCGAAAGCCGACGAACGCGCCCTCCAGCGCGAACTCTCCCGCCTCGATCCCAACATGCAGCTCTTCGCCCACCAGTCGCCGTCCGAGATCTACGCCCGGAGCACCTGGCAGGTCACGTTCGTCACCAGGCTGGTCGTCATCTTTGCCGTGCTCGCCGTCGCGCTTTCCCTTGCCGGGATTTACGCGGTCAACTCCTTCCTCGTCGCCCGGCGCACCGGCGAATTCGGCGTCCGTGCCGCGCTCGGGGCCACGCGGCAGGATCTGCTGCGCCTCGTGCTGGGCGAGAGCCTGCGACTGACGCTCGGCGGCCTGGCCGTCGGCGCCGTGCTCGCCTTTGCCGTCAGCCAGGGGCTCGGCCATCTCCTCTACGGCGTCACCACGGTCGACCCTCTGGTCTACGGCGCCGCCATTGTGGTCATGACCCTCGCCTGCGCCGCCGCCACCCTCGTGCCGGCACGCCGTGCTGCCCGCGTCAATCCGATTGAAGCCCTGCGCTCGGATTAGATCGTCCTCGCCCTCGGAGGGCATCTAAAAAGCCCTCAGCCGGTAGGGCGGACCGGCCCGGTCCGCCGCGATTTACCCATAGCGTGCCTTCGCTGAAGGCGCACCGAGCCGGTGCGCCCTACCTTTTTAGACAACCCTCAGACCTTCAGCCTTTCAGTCCTGCAGTTTTTCAGTCTTTCTTCGCCCCACCTGCATGAATCGTCTGCGCATCCTCGGGGTGTTCCTTTGCCTTTTGCCCGCCGCCTTGGCCGCGGCCGACCCCGCGGCCTTCGCCGCCGCCGTCGCGCTCTACCAGCAGCGCCAGCCACTGGAGGCGCAGCAGGCTTTCGAAGCCCTGGCCAACAAAGAGCCTGAAAATGCCGCCATCCAGTTCTACCTCGGCCGGCTCGCCCTGCAGCGCGACGACCACCAGAAGGCCGTCGCTCATCTGGAAAAGGCGGTGGCTCTCTCGCCCGATGAAAGCCGCTATCACCACCGGCTCGGCGACGCCTACGGTCGGTCCGCCCAGAAGGCGGGCCTCTTTTCCAAGATGGGCCTGGCCGGGAAATGCCGCGCCGAATACGAAAAGGCCGTCGAACTCGACCCGAAAAGCCTCGACGCCCGTTTTGCCCTGCTCGGTTTCTACCAGCAGGCTCCCGCCATCGCCGGCGGCGGCCTCGACAAGGCTTACGCGCAGGCGGAGGAAATCCGGAAACTCGACGCCAGTCGCGGCCGGTTGGCGGTCGCCGGCCTCTACGTGGTGGAGAAGAAATACGATCTCGCCTTCGCGGAATTCGAAACAGCACTGAAGCAGAATCCGGACGACTACGCCGCGCTGTTCCAGACCGGTCGTCTCGCGGCGATCACCGGCGAAAAAACCGACCGTGGCCTCGCCACCCTCCGCCAGTGTCTCGTGCAGACGCCCCCCGAAGGCCAGCCCTCGCACGCCGCCGCCCACTGGCGCATCGGCAACATCCTCGAGAAAAAGGGCGACAAATCCGGCGCCCGCGCCGCCTACGAAGCCGCGATCAAAATCGAGCCCCAGTTTGCCCCGGCCATCGATTCGCTGAAGAAACTCTGATCAGGCCGGTTCTCAGTCGACCGCCGGGTCAGGCGCGCCGCAGGTGGGAGCGGAACATGGCGGGAAATTCCGCCGCTCCTCCGACGACGAGCAGTTGCGGCAGGGTCGTGGCACTCCCGGGTGGATCCGGGTTCAGGGCGATGGCATTCGTGCGCGCGAGGGAGGACCGCGCCGCCTGCATGCTCTCCAAGATGCCTTCCACATACTTGAGCAGTTGCCGGCCCGCCGCGGTGAGGACGACTCCCTGACCGGTGCGATCAAATAGCCGGCAATCAAGGTCCTCCTCCAGTGTCCTGATCGCATGGCTGACCGCGCTCTGGGTCAGTGACAGTTCTTTCGCGGCAATGGTGAAGCGCCCGGTGCGGGCCAGGACGGCAAAAGCCCGCAGCTGACGGCTGTCGATTACTGAATTCATAATTGGCCCGTTGTGACGAATTGCAGCTTGGATGAAGTTATGGCTTGGTCATGAGAAAAGGGATGGGGGTTGGGGCGACTGTCACCGCACAGCAACACGCACGCTGGCAGCGAGGGTAAGTTCTTGTTGAAACGGATGCAGCCGGGCCCGCAGCCGGGCCAGATCGGCTTCTCCGACCGGGACTCCAGCGATCTTCGGCGGGGCGCCGTAGCGATCAAGGCAACGGGCCAGCACCTGACACGCTTCTTCCTCGGACAAATTCCCCCCGTCCAGAAACAATCCGTGCGGTGCCGGCAGCACCCGGCCGTTGCGGGCCAGCTTCACCACCGGCACACCCATGAGCGCTGCGTGTTGCAAGGCCGCCTCGGCGCCGGCGCTGAACTGGCCTCGCCGGTCGCCCACTCCGACCAATCCACCCGGCCCTCCGGCCTGGCGCAAACGGGCGATCTCCAGCAAGACGACGAGTTCCGCCGCACCCTCCCGGGCGGGATCTCCCTGGGACCAAGCCGGTGCGTGCACCACCGCCACACGTTGCCGCTGGACGGATGACGTTACCTCGGCCGCCAGACTGAGTGCCCCCGTCAACAACGCGGTGAGTGCGAAACTCATGCGGAGCATGCAATGTGATCGTGGTCGCATGCGCCTTGGATAGCACCTCACATGCCCACTTCCTCCGCTGACTGCTGCTATGAAAAACTTTCCATTCCCACTCCGTTTGGCCGTAGCGAATTGATACCTGCCGCCACAAAAAAGCCGGTCCCACGGGGGAACCGGCTTTGCACCAAAACAATAGGACTCAAGGACGCGACTTGGCGTCGACGAGTGCCGCGCTGAGTTGATTCTTCACTTTGTCAGGCTGCTGGGAGAGCTGCGCCTCGCAGATGGCGTAAACCTTCGTGTGCAACGCGGCCTTTTCCGCCAGCGCGAGACGGGCGGCCGAGTTCAGGGCCGGCTCATCGGAGCCGAGCGCGGTCAGCACATTGAGGATATGCTGCGGATTGCCCGTGGCCACGAAAGCGCCCCACTGCAGGTTCATCGATGATTCCGACAGCACCGGAGTGTCGCGCAGCGCCGGTCCGCCCATGGCGATCAGCCGGTCCATCTCGACCCGGACGGCCGGATCGCTGTGGCGGGCCTTGGCCCGGAGCTGCTCCGCACCGGCGGGCACGCCGGAATACCACATCGCCGCGGCCACGAGGCGCTGATGCGCTTGCGGCAGGTCCCGGAAGGCCCTGGACCACTCGGCCATTTTCTCCGGATTCTCGGCGAAAACCGCCGCGAGAAACCCGATGGCCGTCGCCGGCTGGGCGGCTTCCTCGAAGTAGCCCGCGCGGCTCAGTCCGTAAACGGCCTTCACGACCAGTTCGGGCTGCGGATTTTCATAATAGTGCGAAAGCCATTGGGCCCAGTCACGGCCTGGTGCGGCCACGACGGGGCTGGCGAGGAGGAGGGAGAGCGCGAGGCCCATCCCGGACAGGATCATTTTGGAATGTTTCATGGGAGTATTCAGGGGGCAGAAACCGGCGCGATATTGCGGGTGTGTCTGCGTGAGAAAATCTAATCCTCGGAGCGCGGGCGTAAAGAGCGGACCCGATGAAATGATTTCATGCCGCCGGCGACACGCTCGCACGAATCGTGCTGAACCGGGTGCCATAACCCGCTTGAAAAACAGAATCTCCCAAATGGCGCCATGGTTCTGCGCCGCACTCGTCATCAGCCTTTTGCTGGGCTACCGCCTGCGTGCGACCGACCGGCTGCAGTCCGGGCCGATCGACCGCAGAAGCAGTGCGCTGCCGGTGCACACGATGACGGTCAGGTCCCAGGTCCTCGAAGAGTCGGTCACGGCGACCGGCACTGTCCGAGCAGAGGAAAGCATCGACGTGCAACCCGAGGTTGCCGGCAAACTGGTGAAGATCTGCTTCGAGGAAGGCACTTCGGTTCGCGCCGGCGAACTGCTCGCCCTGATCAATGATTCCGAGCTGCGCGCCACCCTCCAACGCGCCACCCACCGGCGGGAGCTCGCCCGGCTCAAGGTCCGGCGCCTCACCACCCTGGTGGAAAAGGGCGGCGTGCCGCAGCAGGATCACGACATCGCCACCAGCGAACTCAATGTGTTCGAGGCGGAAGTGACCTTGATCGAGGCCCAGCTGGCCCGGACCGAGATCCGCGCCCCGTTCGACGGCGTCGTCGGCCTGCGCCATGTGAGCGAAGGGGCTTATGTCACGCCGGGCACCAGGATCGCCACGTTCCAACGCATGGACCGCTTGAAGGTTGATTTCAATATCCCGGAAAAATACGCCCACCGCATCGGTCTTGGTGGCGAGGTGAGCATCATGGCGGCCGGATCCGCCCAGCCTTTGATCGGCAAGGTCCATGCCATCGAGCCGCTGGTCGACGCCGCCACCCGCACCGTGCAGGTCCGCGCCGTCTGCGCCAATCCGTCGGGGCGGCTTTTCTCCGGGGGATTCGCCCGCGTGCGGTTGAGCCTGCCTCGCATCCCCGACGCCATCCTCGTGCCTTCGCTGGCCCTGGTGCCCGGCGCCTCGGAACAAAGCGTCTATGTCGTCGAAAACGGTCGCGCCAGCCGGCGCGTGGTGCTCACCGGCACCCGCACCGACACCGCCGTGCAGATCGTCGCCGGCCTTCGGCCGAGCGAGCTGGTCATCATCTCGAACCTGCAGCAGATCCGTCCGGGGCTGGAGGTCCGCGCCGTGCCGGACGGAGTGCGCACGATCTCGGCCGCCGCCGCGGCCGGACCGGAGGGTGAAAGCCCGGTCGCAACGACGGCGCTCAACTGACATGACGCTGGCCGAGCACAGCATCCGGCGACCCGTCTTCACGATCGTCCTCTCGCTGCTGATCGTGCTCCTGGGCGCGATCGGCTTCATTCGTCTCGGGGTGCGCGAGTTCCCCGCGGTCGATCCGCCCACCCTTTCGATCACGACGAGCTACCCGGGCGCGGGCGCCGGCGTCATCGAAACCCAGATCACCGAGCCGATCGAGGAGGCCGTCAATTCCGTCGCCGGCATCCGCACGCTCACGTCGACCAGCCGCGAGGGCGCCAGCCAGATCACGGTCGAGTTCACGCTCGAGACCGACCTCGACACCGCCGCGAGCGACGTGCGCGACCAGCTCGCCCGGGTCGTCCGCCTGCTGCCGCCCGACGCCAACCCGCCGATTCTCATCAAATCCAACGCCGATTCGACACCGATCCTCCAGCTCATCCTCAGCAGCGCGCAGCGCAGCCAGCTCGTCCTCTCGGCCTATGCCGATACCATCAAGGACCGCCTGCAAACCGTGCCGGGCGTCGCCGCCGTGGACCAGCCGGGCGAGAAGCGCTACGCCATGCGGCTCTGGATCGACCCGGAAAAGCTCGCCGCCTACGGACTCACCCCCCTCGACCTACGCCAGGCGCTGAACCGCGAGAATGTCGAGCTTCCCTCAGGTCGCGTCGAGGGCGCGGCGGTCGACCTGACCGTGAAGACTTTCTCGCGCCTGAGCACGCCGGCCGAGTTCGAGGCGCTCGTGCTGAAGCGCGCGGGGGACCGCCTCGTGCGCTTTGGCGACGTCGGCCGCGCCGAGCTCGGCGCCCAGAACGAGCGGCTCGCACTGAAGGCCGGCCGCACACCGGTCGCCGGCCTCGCGTTCCGGCCCCAGCCCGGGGCCAACCACATCGAGATCGTGGACGAGATCACGCGGCGCCTCGCGCAGGTGCGGAAGGAACTGCCGCCGGACATCAGGCTCGAGGTGGCCTTCGACAACACCCGATACGTCCGCCGCTCGATCCACGAGGTGCAGGAGACGGTGTTCATCGCGTTCGCCCTCGTCGTGCTCGTGGTGTTCCTCTTCCTGCGGGAGTGGAAGGCCACGCTGATCCCCGTCCTTGCGATCCCGGTGTCGATCATCGGCACCTTCGCCGTCATGGCGGCGGCGGGATTCTCGATCAACACGCTCACGATGCTCGGCGTCGTCCTCGCGGTCGGCCTGGTGGTGGACGACGCCATCGTCGTGCTGGAGAACATCCACGCCAAGATCGAGGCCGGTTCCCCGCCGCTCGAGGCGGGCATCGCCGGCACGAAGGAGATCTTCCTCGCGGTCATCGCCACGACGATCACGCTGGCCGTCGTCTTCCTCCCCCTGCTCTTCATGGGCGGGCTTTCGGGCCGGTTGTTCCGCGAGTTCGGCGTGACCATCGCCGGTGCCGTGCTGATTTCGGCGGTGGTCGCGCTGACCCTCACCCCGATGCTTTGCGTGCGGCTGCTCCGGGCCCGCGCGCATCACGGAAGGTTCTTCACCGCCACCGCCCCGCTCTTCGCCGCGCTGGAGCGCAACTATGCCCGCGCGCTCGACGGCCTGCTCGGCCGCAGCTGGATTGCGCTGGTGGTCCTGATCCTGGCGGCGACCGCCATCGTCCTCGGCCTGCGGGCTCTGCCCCGGGAACTCGCCCCGCTCGAGGATCGCGGTCGCATCTGGCTGCGCGCCTCGGCCCCGGAGGGCGTCGGCTACGACTTCATGTCCGGCTACATGGACGAGCTGACGGAGCAGGTCGGCGCCGCCGTGCCCGAGGCGGAGGTCGTGCTGACCCAGGTGCCCAACTTCGGCGGCGCCATCGCGGTGCAGGGCTCGGCCAACAGCGGCTTCACCCGCGTGTTCCTCCGGGATCGCGGCGAACGGAGCCGCTCGCAACAGGAGATCGCGGACGCCCTGCAGCCGCTGGTCCGGCGCCTGGGGGCCGCCCGCGTCAACATCTCCCAGGAAGCCAGCATCGGCGAGCGCCGCGCCAACGCCGGCGGCGTGCAGTTCGTCATCCAGGGCCCGACCCTCGAGGCGCTCGGCGAGGTTGTGCCCCGGTTCATGGAGGAGGCGCGCAAGAGCCCGGTGTTCACGTTCGTCGACAGCGACCTGAAGTTCAACAAGCCCGAGTTGCAGCTCGCGATCGACCGGGACCGGGCGCAGACGCTCGGGGTCAGCGCCCTCGACATCGCCCAGACGCTGCAGACGGCGCTGAGCGGCCAGCGCTTCGGCTACTTCATCTACAACGGCAAGCAATACGACGTGATCGGGCAGGTCACCCGCGACTTCCGTTCGCGGCCGCAGGACGTGGCCGATCTCTCGGTTCGTGCCGCGAGCGGAGGCCTGCTGCGCCTCGACAATCTCGTGACCATGGAGGAGCGCGCCGCCCCGCCGGAAATCTACCGCTTCAACCGCTACGGCGCCGCCACCATCTCGGGCACCCTGGCCCGGGGCCGCACCATGGACGAGGGCATCGCGGTCATGACCGGGGCGGCCCGCAGCATCCTCGACGACCGCTTCACGACCGCGCTCACCGGTTCGGCCCGCGACTTCGTCGACAGCTCCTCCTCGCTCGGCTGGGTTTTCGGCCTGGCCCTGCTTCTCATCTATCTGGTGCTGGCCGCCCAGTTCGAGAGCTTCCGGGCCCCGCTGGTGATACTCTTCACCGTGCCTCTGGCCGCCGTCGGGGCACTGCTCGCGCTGCTGGTCTTCGGGCAGACCCTGAACATCTTCTCCCAGATCGGCCTGATCATGCTCATCGGACTCGTGACCAAGAACGGCATCCTGATCGTGGAGTTTGCCAACCAGCGGCTGGCCGCCGGGGCTGCAAGCGCGCGGGCCGCCGTCCTCGAGGCGGCCACCGCCCGGCTCCGGCCCATCCTGATGACCACGCTCGCCACCATCCTTGGCATCCTGCCGATTGCACTGGCCCTCGGCGCCGGCTCCGAGGGACGGGTGTCGATGGGCATCGCCGTCATCGGCGGACTCGCGCTCGGGACGGCGCTGGCGTTGTTTGTCATTCCCGCCGTGTATGTCTGGCTCGCGCCCCGCACCACCGTCGATTCCGAAGCGGCGGCGGCGCTCGCGGAGGAAAGCCCGGCCTCGGCCTGAGCGACATGAAAAACTTTCCCGCCGGCCGGGACCGCGACCGGAGTGCTGGCACAAGCCGTGCTCGCCTTGCCGCACCATGCGCCACCCAGTCTTGAAATCGCTTTTTATCGCCCTGATCTTGGCCGCCGGCGGGGCGGCCAGCGGCGCCGACGCGCCGGTCTTCACCCCGTTTTCCGACGATCCAGCCTGCACGGCCGAGGACCGGATATTCATGGCCCGCGCCCACGAGCTCTCCCAGCTCGCCTCCATCCGCGGCGACAACCCGATCGGCGCCGTGCTCGTCAAGGACGGGAAGATCATCTGCGAGTTCGGCAACACGATCCAGACCGACAGCGACCCGACCATGCACGGTGAAACGGGCCTGATCCATTATGCATCGCACGTGCTGGAGAAATCGCTCTGGGAGGGCGCCACGCTCTACACCAGCCTCGAACCCTGCATCATGTGCACCGGTTCCATCCATTGGGCGGGCATCAAGACCGTCGTCTATGGCGGCTCGACCCGCCAGCCGGACGGACGACCCTGGGGGCCGGAGCGTCTCCGTTGCCACGAGGTCTACCAGCGGCACGGCTGGAACATCACCGTGCGCGGTCCGTTGATGGACGCCGATTATCTCAAGGTGCGGGCCGAGCACAACGCCCGCCTGGCCAAAAAATGATCCGGTCACTTCCTCCCATGAACCCAACCTCCGTCTCACTCCGCGTCGCGGTTGTCTGCCTCGCGATGGTCCTGACCTCGCTGACCCGGGCCCAATCGGCCCCGGTCCTCACCCCCTTCCCCGACGACCCGGCCTGCACCGCCGATGACCGCAGGTTCATGAAGCGCGCCTTCGAACTCGCCCGTCTCGGGCTGTCCCGCGGCGACGGCGCGATCGGCGCCGTGCTGGTCAAGGACGGCAGGATTCTCTGCGAGTTCGCCAACACCACCCGAACCGACAGCGACCCGACCATGCACGGCGAGACGGGGTTGATCTCCTACGCGTCGCACGTGCTGGAAAAATCTCTTTGGGCGGGCTCGACCCTCTACACCAGCCTCGAACCCTGCATCATGTGCACCGGCTCCATCCGGTGGGCGGGCATCAAGACCGTCGTCTACGGCGGCTCGACCCGCACCCCCGACGGCCAGGCCTGGGGGCCGGAGCGCCTGCGCTGCCACGAGGTGTATGCGCGTTACGGCTGGGACATGGTCGTCCGCGGTCCGCTGATGGACGACGAGCAGCTGAAGATCCGCGCCGAGCAGGCCGCCCTCCGCGCCGCCGGAAAACTATGAGCCGGGCGCACCTCCTCCCGCGGCTGGCGGCGATCAGCCTGCTGCTGGCTGGCGCGATGCCGGCCGCCGTGCCCCCGGCCCTGCCCGATGACCCGGCGTGCACCCCGCCCGATCGCGAACTTATCGCCCGCACCTACGAGCTGGCCCGCCTCTCTTCGGTCCGGGGCGACGGCGGACACGGCGCGCTGCTGCTCAAGGACGGCAAGATCTTGCTGGAATTTTCCTCGGCCACCAATTCTACGGGAGACGTCACTCAGCATGCCGAAACCGGCTTGATTGCCCTCGCCTCGCGCCAGTTCGGTCTGGAGGTGTTCAAGGACGCCATTCTCTACACCAGCGAGGAGCCCTGCATCATGTGCTGCGGCTCGGTGCGCGCAGCGGGCCTCCGGGCTTTCGTCTATGGCACCACGGCCGGGCAGGCCCGGCGAATCTCGGGTCGGCCGATTCCGGACGACCTGCTCGAATGCCGCGAGGTATACTCCCGCCTGGAGTATCCCATCACCATCCGCGGCCCCCTGATGGAAGCCGAGGGTCTCGCCTTGCTGGCCGAGCTCCACGACCGGCGTGCCGGCGCCCGAAAGTAAACCGGGCCGGCACCGGGCAGTGCGCCGGATCCTGCAGGGGCGGCCAGGTGCGCAGGTTCTCAAGGCATCAGCTTTTCGCCATCCAGCTGGTAGATGCCCACGAGGAGCCCCTCCTCGAAGGTTTCTCCGACCTTCAGGGTGCCCGCGACCGTGATCGGCACATCCATCATCGGGCGCACCCCCTCGCCCTTCATCGTGACCAGCAGGTATTCGTTCAGATTGGGCGCCACGCCGTAGCAGCAGGAGGCCAGATTGCGCACGAGCACGAACTGTCGGGCCCGCCCGTTCTCCAGCTGCAAAGGCATCATGTAGCCGGACACCGCGACCAAACGCCCGCTGAACGCCCGGATCTCGTCCGGAATCTTCTGCGCGGGCGCGGCGGGCGATTCCGTTCCTGCGGCGGAAATATCCGGCAAGGCATAGGGAAACGAAGCCAGCACGTCGAAGCCCAGCACGAGGACAGTCCGCCCCTCGCTGACCAGCGTGGCGGCCGGCGCCGCCGGTTCCGCCGCCAGCACGCCGCCCAGGACCGCGAGGCTGCCGAGTCCGGCCCGCAGCAATGTCCGGACACCCGTCATTTTCCCGGGGGACGCGAAGCCGCGGCGGCGGCGGCCTCGGCGTGGACTTTCAAACCCTCTTCCTCCAGCAACGGACCGTAAATGACCACGTCGGCGCTGCCGATGCGGGCAAAGACTTCGCGGCACTGCAACGGCTTGTCCGGCACCTTGCCGCCGCGCAGCCGGGTGACCTGGATCGCCGTCGTGCCGTAATAGAATTTCTTGATGCCGGCGCTCCGGATCGCCCCGCAGCACATGATGCAGGGCTCGGTGCTCGTATAGAGAATCGAGGCGGCGACCGTCTCGCGGCCGAACTTGCGGCTCGCGATCGAGATCAGGCCGGTTTCGGCGTGATGCGTGGCGTCGCCGGTCATGCGGGCATCGTTGCCGAATTCCATCAGGATCCTGCCGTCCTTCACCAGCACGGCGCCGTAGGAGCTGTTGCCCTTGGCCGCCGTCTGGGCGGCCATGACGTTGGCCCGGTGCATGAATTCGCGGTCCTGATCGGTGCACGCGGGGTCGTCCGGCAAAGCGGGCACCGCGACCGTGGCGGCACAGGTGAGGACGGCCGTGAGGGAAAACAGGGCGAAGCCGATCAGACGGCCCGCCGGCGTCCGGCCAGGGACGGCCGGCCGGAGATGCAAACGCAGAGGTTGGGAGGCTTGGGTGTTCATGGATGGAAATGAATCTGGGTTCAACGGACGGTGCGGGACAGATGGACGGCGTGGACGACGAGCCCCTCGGCTTCCATCAGCGGACCGCGGATCACCGTGGTTGTCGTCTGTGAGCCGCGGCTGAAGACTTCGCGGCACTGCAGCGGATTTTCGGGCACCTTGCCGCCGCGCAGCCGCGTGACCTGGATGGCCGTCACGCCGTAGACGAACTCGCGGATGCCCGCGTTGCGGATCGCGCCGCAGCACATGATGCAGGGCTCGGTGCTGGTATAGAGGATCGAGCCTTGCAGCGCCTCGAGCCCGAGGGTGCGTGAGGCCAGGGCGATCAGACCCGTCTCGGCATGCATGGTCGGATCGCTGGCGGTCGAGCTGCACGCCTCGAACTCGCCGATGATCTTCCCGTCCTTCACGAGGATGGCGCCGTAGGAGCCGTTGCCATGCCCCGAGGCACCGGCGGCGAGCTCGTTGGCCCGCAGCATGAACCGGCGGTCGACCGCGGTGCAGGCGGGATCGTCAGGCAGTGGGGTGACGGACGCCGCCATGACCGAGGAAGTCGCCAGCGTCAGGAAGAGGAGGAAACGCAGTTTCATGGTGAAGCGGTCGTGACGAGGGTGGCGGCAAGAGGCGGCGTGGTCGCCGGAGACCGGCGATGGTGCGTCGCCTGCTCGTAGGCGAAGGCGTAGCTGATGAGACGCGATTCGTCCCAGGCCCGGCCGAGGATCTGCAGTCCGGCGGGCAAATCATCCTCGAGCCAGCCCATCGGGACGCTCATGGCAGGCCACTGCAGCGCGCTGGCCACGAACGTCAGGCTTCCACCCGGCGTCGTGTTGCGGTTGCCGTTGAGCACGGGCAACTGTGCCCAAACCGGGAAAATGACGGCGTCGATCTTCTGCGCGTCCATCGCCGCGGTGAACAGATCGCGGTAACGCTGTTCGTTCGCCAGACCCTCAAGCGTCGCCTTGTCCTCGGCCACGGGCCCGGCGGCGGCGGCCCGCTCCATCCACGCCTGGTGCAACGGATGCAATTTGCCGGACTTGGCGATCTCGTCGGCCGACGGGAACGGGATGCCCGGATGCGCGGCGATGAAGCGGGTGATATCGTCCTTGAAACGCGCCGGGGTCTGCGGTGGCCGCGTGATCGTCTCGAAGCCGTCGAGCACGAACGGATCGATGATCTCGGCGCCGGCGGCGCGGAGTTCGGCCAGTGCGCGCTCGAAAAGCGCCAGCACGCGCGGATCCGTGGCGTCGGGCTTCATCACCTGCCGCAGCACGCCCAGCCGGGCGCCGCGGAGCGCGTCGCCCCGCAAAGCGCTGGTGTAGCTGACGGGAATATGGCCGGCGCTGCGCGCGGTGACGGCATCGGCGGGATCGGCCCCCGCGAGCACATCGAGGAAGACCGCCAGGTCGGCCACGGTGCGGGTCATCGGACCGGCCGTGTCCCGGACACTGTTCAGCGGCACCATGCCGGTGCGCGAGACCAGGCCGACCGTCGGCCGTAGACCCGCCAGCGCGGTGTGGGCCGCAGGCATGCGCACGCTGCCGCCCGTGTCCGTGCCCACCCCGATCACGCCGAAGCTGGCGGCGACGGAGGCTCCGGTCCCGCCGGACGAACCGCCGGTGGCATAGGCCGTGTTGTAGGGATTGCGCGCAAATCCGGCGACGACCGAGTTGATGTTGTCGATCCCGCCCACCGCAAATTCGGATAGCGACGACTTTGCGAGAATGATGCCACCCGCGGCTCGGATTCTCCGCACAACCGGAGCGTCGGCATCCGGCACATAGTCCTTCCATCCCTGAAAACCGGAAGTCATCGGCAGCCCGGCGACATCGAGATTGTCCTTCACGATCACCGGGATGCCATGAAGCGGACCGGCCAGTTTTTTCGCCTGCGCAAACTCGGCATCAAGCGCCGCGGCCTCCACCAGCGCCTGCGGGTTGACCGTGACCAGCGAGTTGATGATGGGACCGCGCTTGTCGTAGGCGGCGATGCGGGCGAGATGGGCGCGGGTGACCGCCACGGCGCTGGTTTCACCGGCCAGGTAAGCCGCCTGGATTTGGGCGATGGTGGCTTCCTCGACGCGGAACTCGGCGACCAGGCGCCCGGCGAAGGCAGCGCCGAGTGAGACGACCATGAAGATCAAGCGGAGCAGTCTCATGGCGCGGCGCCCGCGAGCGAAGCAAAGGGTCTGGCGGCGGCGGACTCATCGGCATCGATCAGCCCCTGGATGCGGGCGACGCGGGCATGGGCCTCGGCGATCGCTCGCGGTTCGTCGTAGCTGAGCATGGTCGATTCCTCCGCGACCTGTTTTCCGCCCACATAGACCTGCTTCAGGTTGCGCAGTCCGCAGGCCAGCACATAGGTCGCGACGGGGTCGTGCAGCGGACCGGTGTCGGGCTCACGCGGGTCGACGATCAGGAAGTCGGCGAATTTGCCGGGCTCCAGGCTGCCCACCTTGTCCGCGATCTGCAGCAGATCGGCGCTGCCGAGCGTGTGGAGATAGAGCATCTCGCGCACGTGGAGCGATTTCGCATCCTTGTATTTGGTGCGGATCAGCGCCAGCCCGGTGCGCATGTTGCTGAAGGGGTCCGAGTTGTCGGTGCAGTTCTGGTTGTCGAGCCCCACGCCCACCTTCATGCCGAAGGCGCGGTAGGTTGGAATGTCGGCGACGCCGGACGCCAGGCGGCTGTTGGAGGCGGGCTGCCAGGACATGCCGGCGCCCGCGCGGGCGGCGCGCATGATGATGTCGGGATTGGTCTGGATGAAATGGGCGAAGATGAAATCCGGACCGAGCGCCCCGGCCTCCTCATACCAGTAGAACTTGGCCTGCTGCTCCGGCACGCGGTCCGGGCTCTCGAGGAAGTGCGAATGGTTGATCACCTTGAAAGTCTTCATGACCTTCGCCTCGAGATAGGCCGTCGCCTTGGTCGGCGCGCGCTGCAGGCCGCCGCTGAGCGCGACTTTCAGGCAGAGCGGATTCCCGCCGTAGCTGTCCTGGGCGAAGGCGAGCACTTGCTGAAACCGCGCCATGATCTCGTCGTCGCTGCCGACGCGCGGCATCCCGACGCTGTTGATGAAGCGGAGACCGGCATCGGCCTTGGCGCGGAACTGCTCCTCGTCGTAGGGCCCGGCCTTGAGGACGGGCGGCGGCACCGCCTCGCCCACCCCGACGGCCGCGCCGCCCAGCGAGCCGGGCGTGGTGAAATCGAACGCGGTCGTGATGCCCGCACGCAGGAAGTCCAGCGAGCCGTGCAGGGTGAACCAATAAATGTCCTCGGCGGTGGCGAACTTCAGGAAGCGCTGGCTGGCCCGGCCCCAGCCGTAGAGCGTCTCGGTGTGGCCCACGCCCCGCAGCGGGCTGTAAGCCAGGTGACTGTGCGCGGAGATGAATCCCGGGGCGACAAACCTGCCCCCGGCATCGATCACGCGGTCGGCCGTGAGGGTGGCCGGCGCCTCGCCTTTCACCACGGCGGTGATCTTGCCGTCGGCGACGGTCATGTAGCCCATGAAGGCCTCGTCCTGTCCGGGCGCGACCGTGATGAAGAGTCCGTTCCTCACGAGGAGTGTGTCCGCCCGCGCGAGCGGGAGGCAGGCGGCGAGGAGCAGCGCGGCGATCCACGCTCCCGGGGCGCCGATGGTCCGGCAGAGCGGGGTTTTCATGTTCACTTGGTGGCCCCCGCCAGGACGGCGAAAGGATGAGGCTGGCCGGCGGCGGCTGATTTCTTCTCCTCGGCCTCGGCGGCGGCTTCGAGTCGCAGCATGCGCGCGTCGACCTCGGCGCGCACCTTCTTCTCGTCGAACGACAGCATCCTGGTGCCATCGGCGACGAGCCTGCCGCCGACATACACCTGCTTCAGGTTGCGCAGCCCGCACGCGAGCACATAGGTGGCGACCGGGTCATGCAGCGGGCCGGTGTCGGGGTTGCGATAATCCACGATCAGGAAATCGGCGAACTTGCCCCGTTCGAGACTGCCGACCTTGTCGGCGATCTGCAGGGTGTCGGCGCTGCCGAGCGTATGCAGGTAGAGCATCTCGCGCACATGGAGCGATTTGGCGTCCTTGTATCGAGTGCGGATCAAGGCGAGGCCGATGCGCAGGTTTTGGAACGGATCGGAGATGTCGGTGCAAGACTGGTCGTCGAGGCCCACGGCCACCTTCATGCCGAACGAGCGGTAGAGCGGGATGTCCGCCACGCCCGAGGCCAGGCGGCTGTTGGAAGTCGGTTGCCAGCTCATCGACGCCCCCGCCTTGGCGGCCCGGGCCACGATGTCGGGATTGGTCTGGATGAAGTGGCCGAAGATGAAGTTGGGGCCGAGAGCTCCGGCCTCCTCATACCAGTAGAACTTCGCCTGCTGCTCCGGCACCCGCTCCGGGCTCTCCAGAAAGTGCGATTGGTTCAGCACTCCGTATTTCTTCATCACCTCGGCCTCCAGGTAGGCGGTCTCCTTCGTCGGCGCGCGCTGCAGGCCGCCGCTGATCGCCATGCGCAGAAAGAGCGGATTGTCGCCGTAGGTGGACTTCGCGTAGTGGAAGAACCGGTCGAACCGGGCGAGGATCTCGTCCTTGGTGCCGACCCGCGGCAGGCTGATGCTGTTCACGCAGCGCAGGCCGGCGTCGATCTTGGCCTTGAGCTGGTTTTCTTCGAACGGTCCGCCCCGCAGCACCGGCGGGGGCACCACCTCGCCCACTCCGACCGCCTGCCCGCCCACGGCGGGCGAGAGGGTGAAGTCATAGGCGGTGGTGATGCCGTTGCGGAGGAAGTCGAGCGAGCCGTGCAGGGAGAACCAGTAGGCGTCCTCCGCGTCGGCGTGCTTGTTCAACCGGCTGTTCGCCCGGCCCCAGCCATAGAGCGTCTCGGTGTGGCCGAGGCCGCGCAGCGGGCTGGTGAAAAGGTGGCTGTGCGCCGAGATGAAGCCCGGGGCCACGAACTTGCCGGTGGCGTCCACGACGCGGTCGGCCGTCGTGCCCGCCGGCGCTTCGCCGGGCGCGATCGCCGTGATGATTCCGTCCGGACCGACCAGCATGTAGCCCGTGAACGGCTCATCCTGCCCGGGCGCGACGGTGATGAAGAGGCCGTTCTTGACCAGCAGGGACTCGCCGGCGAGGGCGCAGAAGGGGAAGGCCGCGACAGCCGCCAGAAAGACGAGCAGGGGGCGAACAGAGGTAATCGTTGGGATCATGGTGAAGGGGGTTCAGCGTGCCGCCAGGCCGCCGGTCTTGTCCTTTGCGGCGATCTCGCCGCGCAGGCGCTCGACACGGGTGTCAATCTCCCGGCGCACGACGGACTCATCCTGCGTCAGGACGCGGGCGTCATCCACGACCAGCCGGCCGCCGACATAGACCTGCTTCAGGTTGCGTTGCCCGCAGGCGAGCACGTAGGTGGCGATCGGGTCGTGCAGCGGGCCGGTGTCGGGATCGCGCGGATCGACGATGAGAAAATCCGCGTAACGGCCGGGGGCGAGACTGCCCACGACCTCGTCGATCTTCAGCACCTCGGCGCTGCCGCGGGTGTGGAAGAAAAGCATGTCCCGCACGGAAAGCGCCTTCGCGTCCTTGTATTTGGTCCGGATCAACGCGAGGCCGGTGCGGAGGTTGCTGAACGGGTCGGAGGTGTCGGTGCAGTTCTGGTTGTCGAGCCCGACGGCGATCTTCATGCCGAACGCCCGATACAGCGGTATGTCGGCGACGCCGGAAGCCAGCCGCGAATTCGAAGCCGGTTGCCACGACATGCTGGCCCCGGCCTTGGCCGCGGCCGCGACGATGCGCGGGGTGGTCTGGATGAAATGACCGAAGATGAAATCGGAGCTCAACGCGCCCGCCTCGACATACCAGTCGAACTTCGCCTGCTGCTCCGGCACGAGGTCGGGGCTCTCGAGGAAGTGCGCCTCGTTCATCACGCCGAACTTTCTCATGATCTCGGCCTCGATGAAGGCGGTTTCCCGCGTGCCTGACTGCACGCCACCGCTCAGCGCCGTTTTCAGATAAAGCGGATTGGCGCCGTAGTTGGCCTGCGACCACTTCAGCAAGCCCTCGAAAAAGGCCAGGCCCTCATCGCGCGCCGCGCCGCGCGCCAGGCCGATGCTGTTGATGAACCGCAGACCGGCGTCGGCCTTGGCGCGGATCTGGCTCTCCTGAAACGGACCCGGCTTGGTCTTGATCTGCGCGCTCGTCGGCTGGGAGGCCACCGAGAAGGGAACCGTCGTATACGTGCCCGAGGTCGTGAAGTCGTAGGCCGTGGTGATGCCGTCCCGCAGGAAACTGAGCGAGCCGTGCAGGGTGAACCAGTAGATGTCATCGGCGGTCGTCAGGTTGAGGAAGCGCTGGCTCGCGCGGATCCAGCCGTAAAGCGTCTCGTCGTGCCCGACGCCCCGCAGGGGGCTGAACGCCAGGTGGCTGTGGGCCGAGATGAAACCCGGGGCCACGAACTTCCCTTCCGCGTCTATCACCCGCTCGGCCGTGACCCCGGCCGGCACCTCGCCCACGGCCACGGCGGTGATCCTGCCGTCGGCCCCGACGGACATGTAGCCGAGGAAGGCCTCCTCCTGGCCCGGGGCCATCGTGATGAGCAGCGCGTTCTTCACGAGCAAGGTCTCGGCGCGGGCCGCCAGCGGGCATAGCGCGAAGAACACCACAGAAAACGCGAGACCGAGCCGCTGTAGGGCGGGATCGCTGATCCCGCCATGAGCGCTCATCGGGATCAGCGATCCCGCCCTGCAAAAGCCCGGTTGGTGGAGGGTGATCATGTCATTCTCAGGGGTTGATCGCGAGCGGTTTGGCGGTCTTGATCGCGTTCACGCGCCGGTGGACCTCGGCCTGCACCTTCGGGAAGTCGGCCTTGGTCAGCTTGCAGAACGAGCTGACGAGCTCGCCGCCGATGTAGACGCCCTCCAAGTTCATCGTGTTGCAGGCGAAGACCAGCGTGGCGTAGGGATCGTAGACCGGTGCGCGGTCGACGGCGGCCGGATCGATGACGAGGAAGTCGCCGTATTTGCCGACCTCGAGCGAGCCGACCTTGTCCGCCACGTTCATGACCGTGGCACTGCCGAGCGTGTGGAACCGCAGCACGTCGATCGGCTTCATGATCGTGGCGCTCATGTATTTCGCGCGGATGCCGTAGATCCCCTGCCGCATGTTCTCAAAGGGATCGGCGAGATCGGCGCTCGCCTGGCCGTCGACGCCCATGCCGATCTTCACGCCATAGCGCTGATATTTCGGGATGTCGGCCAGGCCGGAGGCGAGGCGTCCGTTGGACAGCGGGTTCCAGCTCATGCCGCCGCCAGCCTTGCCGACCGCCTCGAGCATGGCGTCGTCGGTGTGGATGAAATGGCCGAAATACAGCGTGGAATCGAGTGATCCCGCGTCGAGGAAGTGCTGGAAGTGGGCGCGCTGCTCGGCCGTGTCGATCGGGTATTCGAGGTAGTGCGTCTGGTTCACGGCGCCGCCCTGTTTCGTGAGCTCGTGGTCGAGTGCCACGGACTCCTTCGTCGTCGCCGTGCCCGATACGCCGATTTTCAGCAGCTGGGGCGCGGACTTGTATTGTCCGGCGAACACCAGGAAATCTGCGAACTGCTGCTTCACTTCCTCCGGCGTGGCGGCCGGCACACCGGCGTTGGCGCCGCGTCCGCCGCTGCGGGCCCAGCCGTGCACGACGCGCAGGCCGGATTCCACCTCGGCCTTCAGTTGCAGCTGCTGGTAGGACGGGTCGCGATTGCCCTGCGTGAAGTTGAACGCGCTGGTTATGCCGTGCCGGACGTGGTCGAGGCTGCCGTGCAGCGTGAACCAATAGAAATCTTCCGCCGTGCCGTGGTTGCTCTGCGAGCGGGTGATCGTGACCCAATTGCGGACAAATTCGTTCGGGGCCAGACCGCGAAAGGCGCTCTGCCAGATGTGGCTGTGCGCCGAGATGAAGCCCGGGATGATGATTTTGCCGGCGGCATCCACGGTCTCGGTCGCGGTGAGATCGGCGGGCGGCTCGCCCTGGCCGATCGCGACGATCTTTCCGTCGGCGCCGACCGCCATGTAGCCGGTGAACGGCTCCTCCTCGCCGGGTTTCACGGTGAGCATCGTGCCGCCCTTGACGAGCAGGCGGGCGGGGGCGGCGGACAACGAGGCGCCGCAGGCGGCGAGGACGAACAGAGCCGCGAGCGCGGCGCGGAGAGCGGGAAGGCGGATGGAGATCATGGGACGGGTGGAGTGGTTCAAAGGATCGTGGGTGCGGCGACGGGCTTCGCGGACTTGATCTTGTTCACGCGCTCATGCAGCTCGCGCTGCACCTTGGCGAAGTCGACCTTGGTCAGCTTGCAGTAGGAGCTCAGCAGTTCGCCGCCGACGTAAACACCCTCGAGGTTCATCGTGTTGCAGGCAAAAACCAGCGTGGCGTAGGGATCGTAGACCGGCGCCCGGTCGACGGCGGCCGGATCGATGACGAGGAAATCGCCATACTTGCCGACCTCCAGCGAACCGACCTTGTCCGCCACGTTCATGACCGTGGCGCTGCCCAGCGTGTGGAAGCGCAGCACGTCGATCGGTTTCATGATCGTGGCGCTCTGGTATTTCGCGCGGATGCCGTATAGCCCAAGCCGCATGTTTTCAAACGGATCGGGAATATCGGCGCTGGCCTGGCCGTCGACGCCCATGCCGACCTTCACCCCGTTGCGCAGGTAGCGCGGGATGTCCGCGAGGCCGGACGCGAGGCGTCCGTTTGAGAGCGGATTCCAGCTCATGCCACCGCCGGCGTCACCCACGGCCTTCAGCATGACATCGTCGGTGTGGATGAAATGACCGAAATAGAGGGACGGTCCGAGCGCCTGGGCCTCGACGAAGAACCGGAAGTGGGAACGTTGCTCCTCGGTGTCGCGCGGGAACTCGAGGAAATGGGTCTGGTTGACGAGGTCGTATTCCTTCACGAGCGCAGCATCGAGGGCCACCGCGGCCAGGGTGGCGGCCGAGCCGGATAGCGACATCTTGAGGAATTGCGGCGATCCGAGGTGGGGCTCCGCGAACTTGAGGAAGTCGGTGAATTGCCGGCGTTGTTCCGCCTCGCCCAAGGTGCGCGGACGCGACCACGCATGCACGAAGCGGATGCCGGAATCGATCTCGCCCCGCAGCTGCTCCTCCTGGGACGGACCGCCGGTCACGCTGCCCGTGAAATTGTAGACCGACGTGATGCCGTGCCGCAGGTGATCGAGGCAGCCGTGCAGGGTGAACCAATACTGGTCCTCGACCGTGGCGAAGCTGCTCTGGCTGTTGCGAATCCGCCCCCAGCCGCGCAGCAGCTCGTTGACAGCCAGTCCGCGGAAAGCCGATTGACCGACGTGGCTGTGGGCGGAAATGAAGCCCGGAATGACGATCTTCCCGGTCGCGTCGATCGTCTGGTCGGCCGTCAGTCCGGCCGACGGCTCGCCCTTCCCCACCTCCAGGATCTTGCCGTCGGCACCAATCACCATGAACCCGACGAAGGGCTCCTCCTCGCCCGGCTTGACCGTGAGCATCGTGCCGCCCTTCACGATCAGCCTGGCGGAGGCCGCCTGCGCCGCCGGCAAGGCGACCAGCGCGGACAAACTCAGCAGGACCAGGAGGGCCGCGCGGCAGCTCCGGTGGACGGCAGGGATCAGGCTGGGGGATTTCATGGTAGCGGGGTCGGGGGGTTGAGCTTGGTGACGCGCGCCGACAACTCGGCGGAGACCCTGGCGAAGTCGTGCTTCAGCGTCTTGCGATTTTCGACGACGAGTTCGCCGCCGACATAGACCTTCTCCAGGTTCAGGACGTTGCAGGCGAAGACGAGGGTCGCGTAGGCGTCGAAGACCGGGGCGCGATCGATCGCCTTCGGGTCGATCACGAGGATGTCGCCGTATTTGCCCGGCTCGATGGAGCCGACCTTGTCGGCGACGTTCAGCACCTGCGCACCGCCCAGCGTGTGATACTTCAGCACATCGAACGGCTGGAGCACCAGGGCGCTCTCATACTTGGCGCGGATCATATACAGGCCCATGCGCATGTTCTCAAAGGGATCCGGTATGTCCGCGCTCGCCTGTCCGTCCACGCCCATGCCGATCTTGATGCCGAGGGCGCGGTATTTCGGGATGTCGGCGATGCCCGAGGCGAGCCGGCCGTTCGAGAGCGGATTCCAGGAGAAACCCGAACCCGCCGCGGCCGCGGCCTTCAGCATCGGGTCGGTGGTGTGGATGAAATGCCCGAAGGAGAAATCCGGCCCCATGATGCCCGCCTCGACGATGTGGGCGAAATTCGCCTGCTGCTGCTCCTTCTGCAGCGGCCATTCCAGGAAGTGCGTCTCGTTGGTCATGCCGAACTCCTTCATCCACGCGGCGTCGAGCTTGACGCCCTCGAGTGAGGTGGCCGCGCCGGCGATCGACATTTTCAGGAACGTGGGATTCCCCAGGTCCGGCTTCGCGTAATCGAGGAAGGCGAGCAGGTCCGCGCGCTGCTTCTCGGCGGGTTCGTCGCGGGGCCGGGCGTAGCTGTGCAGAAAGCGCACGCCGGAGTCGATCGCCCCGCGCCACTGGTGCCGGGCGAAATCGACGCCGGGCCGAGTCCCGTAGGTGAAGTTGTAGACCGAGGTGATGCCGTGCACCAGGTGGTCGAGGCTGCCGTGCAGGGTGAACCAGTAGAAGTCCTCCGGCGCGGACTGGATCGCCATCTGGCGGTAGACGAAGCCGCTCCAGCCGCGGACATACTGGTTGGCGGCCAGACCGCGAAAGGCGCTTTGCCAGATGTGGCTGTGGGCGGAGATGAAGCCGGGCGTGATGAATTTGCCGGCGGCATCATAGGTCGTCGCCGCCTTCAGCGCAGCGGGCGGATCGCCGGCGCCGACCGCCGAGACCTTGCCGTCCTCCCCCACCGCGACGTAGCCGACGAAGGGCAGATCCTGCCCCGGGGCCATGGTCATCAGCAGGCCGTTTTTGATCAGGAGACGCTCGGCCGCATCGGCGGAGACAAGCGCACCGGCGATCACCAGGCCGGCAATAAGCCGCCGGGACCGTGCGCGCAGAAGGGAGAGAGGACGTTGATTCATGATTAGGTGGGATAAAAATCTGGTGGAGGTCTTCATTTCTTCGTCGCGACCCCGCGCATGCGCTCCACGCGCGCCCCGACCTCGGCGCTGATCCTGGCCATGTCGGTCTTCACGGGCGTCACGTGATCGACGACCATGTCGCCGCCGACGTAGACCGACTCGATGTTGGCGCTGTTGCAGGCGAACACGACCGTGGCATACGGGTCGAACACGGGCGCGCGGTCCAGGCCGCCCGCGGGATTGAGCACGACGAAGTCGGCGTATTTGCCCGGCTCGAGACTGCCGATCTTGTCGGCCACGCCCATGACCTGGGCGCTGCCCAGCGTGTGGAGGCGCAGGATATCGATCGGCTGCATGACCGAGGCGTCCTCGTTTTTCGCGCGGAGAAAATACAGCCCCACGCGCATGTTCTCGAACGGATCGGGCAGATCCGCGCTCGCCTGTCCGTCGACGCCCATGCCGACCTTCACGCCGAGCGATAGATACTTCGGGATGTCGGCGATGCCGGAGGCGAGCCGGCCGTTGGAGAGGGGCTGCCAGGACATGCCCGAACCGGCGGCCGCGGTTTTCTTCAGCATTTCATCCGTCGTATGGATGAAATGTCCGAAGAACTGGTCGGGACCCAGCGTGCCGGTATCGATGAAGTTCTGGAAATTCTTCTGCTGCTCCTCCTTCCCGACCGGGTATTCGAGGAAGTGCGTCTCGTTCAGCACGCCGAACTCGGTCATGAGCCGCCGGTCGAGTTTGGTCTGCTCAAGTGTCGCGCCCTGGCCGGTGATGCCGAGGCGCAGGAAGTTCGGATTGTTCAGGTGCGGCTTCGCAAAGGCGTAGTAGTCGAGGAAACTCTGGTATTGCTCCTCCACCGGCAGGGTCCGGGCCTGGGCAAACGCGTGGACGAAGCGGATGCCCGAATCGAGCAGCCCGCGCAATTGCTCGTCGTTGTAGGCGCCGGCCCGATGGCCATAGCCGAAATTGAACACACCGGTGATGCCGTGCCGGAGGTGGTCGAGGGCGCCATGCAACGTGAACCAATACAGGTCCTCGTCCGTGGCGTGAACCGAGTAGACGCGCACCGCCTGGCCCCAGCCGCGGACATACTGGTCCGCCCCGAGCCCCCGCAGCGCGCTCTGGAAGAGGTGGCTGTGGGCCGAGATGAAGCCGGGCACGATGATCCGGCCGGTGGCGTCCAGCGTGGACCCGGCCGGGGTGCCGGCCGGCGGTTCGCCGGCACCGATGGCCGTGATGCGGCCGTCCGCCCCCACCGCCATGTAACCGATGATCGGCCGCTCCTCCCCGTGTTTCATCGCGAGCAGGGTGGCGTTGCGCACGAGCAATTTTCCCGGTGCGGCAACCAATACCGCACCGGGAATGCTGCCCAGGGCCGCAGTCCAAAGGAGGATCCGGAAGAAGGTCTTCATCGGGCCGGAAGGATTCAGGGTAAGGCGCCGGGGCGGCGGCGCCCGGGCGGCGGAATCAGAAGCGGTAGGCCAGCGAAGCCTCGATATTCCGCGGGAGTTTCTGGATGGCCACGGTGTTGCCGTTGTTATCCGGACTGTTCGACTGGAAGTAGCGTTCGTCCGTGGCGTTGTTCACGCGCAGGCGCACTTCCCAGGTCTTCGTCGTGTAGTAGATCGCGCCGTCGATGCGGAGCACGTCGGGCAGGATGAACGTCTTGGCCGAGCCGGAGGACATCGACGCGGTGTAGATGCCGCCGATGTTGACCCCGAAGCCATTCTTGAAGTTGTAGGTCGCGTAGAGGCTCAGCACCTTGTCGGGCAGGCCGCCGCGCTCCAAGTAGCCGGCGTTGGCCGGGATGTTCGTCACGGTGAGTGAACCGCCGTAAGCCATCCAGCCCGGCACGCCGAAGAATTCCGCCGGGACGCCGAAGGACGTGGGCGCCTTCAGGTAGATCGTCTTCTGCCAGTTGGCCGAGGCGGTGAAGCTGAGCTGCCGGTTCGGGGCGTAGCGCGCCTCGAATTCGATGCCCTGACCCTGCGTCGTGAACGCCTCGAAGGTGTCGGGATTGATCGCCTCGCGGACCTGCCGGTAGGCCGCCACCGCGACGAATAGTTTGTTGTCGAGCAGGTTGCTCTTGATGCCGACCTCCTTCAGCTCCGACTGCGTGATCGGCGTGGCCACGTTGCCCGGGATGACGTCGCCGATGTTGCCGATCTGCATCGACTGCTGCTTCGAGTAGGTCGCGTAGGGGATGAAGTTCGGCGTCACCGTGAATGACGCGCTGGCCATCCAGGAGTAGGCGGTCTCGGTGTTGGAGACACCGGTCGTCTTGAACACCCCGGTGGCCGGGCCGTCGCCTGTCATGTTGACATCGGACTTTGCCCACAGGTCGAGGTAGTCGACGCGGCCGCCGACGATGAGGTCGAGCTTGTTGGCGATCTTGATGTCGCTGAGGACACCGAGCCCGTAATCGTAGTGCTCGCTGTCGCGGTTGTTGTTCCAAGGCGCCAGCACCGCGTTGTCGAGCGAGCTCCAGATACGGTCGTAGCTGTTCACCGCCCCGACATGGAGGTCGCGGCGGTTGAAGGGCTGCGTGTTCACAAAGGACCGGTTTTCCCCGTCGAAATACCGGACGGAAGCCGCGAGGGTGTTGGTCATCTCCACGCCCTTCCGCGGTTCCATCTTGTGCGCGATGGTGGTCTTGTTCTCGCTCAGGAAGCCGGAGGCCATGGTCGCAAAGCCCTGGCTGGTGTCCTTCTTGCGGTCGATCGTGTCGACGATCGTCTGGTTCTTGATGATCAGGTTGCTGTCGCGGTCGTTGATGAAGTCGACGAAGTAGATCGCGGACTTGGCATTCGCGTAGTCGCCCGCATCCGAGAGGATCATGCTGCCGTCCAGCTGGACCGTCCGGATCGTGGCCGGGTCGAGGCCATACGCGCTGCCCAGGCCCGCAATGACGGTCGCGGCGGGAGTGCCGTAGGCGAACGAACGGCTGATGCCGCCCGCGGCGGCGAACTCCGCCGGCGTGAGCAGGCCGTCGCCGTTGGTGTCGACGTTCGCAAGGGGCCGGCCGGAAACATAGGTGCCGTTGTCGATATAGTCCTGTGTCAGACGGTTGATGCCGGAGATCTCGATCGAGGCCCATTCATGGTATTGCTGGCCGAGTTCCATGCGCCAGGAGTCGTTCAACTCGACCTCGAAGGAGGACTGGAGCAGGAACTGCTCGTTGCCGGCGTTGCGGTAGTAGCTGCCGGAGTTTTCCAGCATGGTATAGATGTAGTAGCCGGCCGGACGCTTGGTCGGCAGCTTGAGCGGGCCGCCCTGCTCGATCGTCGCGACGTGCTTGTCCCAGGAGCCGGCGGTGATGGACATCTTGCCCGTGCCCTCGTCGAGATATTTGCCGGTGCCGGCGCGCGAGGACTTCGGGACAAAGTTCAGGTAACCGCCGATCTTGCCCGGGCCGTAGACCGGGGACGGCGGGCCGCGCACCACTTCGACGCGATCCGTGGCCCCGATCGGCGTCGGATACACGCCGCCGTTCTCGATGCGCTTCATGCCGCGGAAGTAGTTTTCCCCGCTGGTGCCGCGCAGGTCGAGGGAGCCCGCGATGCCGAAGGAGGACGTGGTGTATGAACTGGGCACGATCGCCGCGAGGCCCTCGATGTTGTCGACGCCATATTGCGTGATCATCTCCGCGCTGACCACCGACACCGACCGCGGTGTCTCCAGGATGGTCTTG
>Ga0255338_1000399_pt1 | contig 149792 bp, 140 predicted proteins | sample MeOH1_35cm_T4_19_FD_203715 | JGI IMG/M metagenome (GOLD analysis project Ga0255338, IMG submission 203715) | Sandy soil microbial communities from University of British Columbia, Vancouver, Canada - MeOH1_35cm_T4_195 | ecosystem: Engineered > Artificial ecosystem > Sand microcosm >...
TGGCCATCAGCGCGATGCTCTGGGTGCTGATGCTGTCCCCAACCGAGGCCCGTCGGAAAGCCGGCATGCTGTCCCCACACTTCTGGCTCCGCGACGTGTGACAAAACTTTTGTCCACCTACTTAGGCGGTCGCCTCGATCGTCTCCCCCAGCCGCTTCTGCTCCTGGTAGCCCATCGCCTTGAGCCGCGCCACCCGCAGCGCCATCGGGGGGTGCGTGCCGAAGAAGTCGGCGAGCTTGCCTTCGCGGAGCGACGACTTCCTGCCTAACGGGTCGGCGATACACAGGTGCGCGCTGCCGCGCTTGATCGACAGCGTCGGCGCGTCGGCGTGCTCGATCTTCTCGAGCGCGCTCGCGAGCGCGAGCGGGTTGCGCGTGAACTGCGCGCTCATCGCGTCCGCGAGGAACTCGCGCTTGCGACTCACGCCCAGCGCGAGGAGCCGCGCCACCATGGGCGCGACGAGCCAGCTCAGGAGCCAGAGCGCGACGACGACGAGCAGCAACGGTCCCACGTTGTCGCGCTTCCCGCGCGATCGCCCGCCGCCGCCGCCGAGCGCTCCGAATCGGAGGCCCCCGCGCAGCATGCGACCCATGCCATCGGACATGAGCGCCACGGCGCCCACGAGCGCGGCCAGAAGCGTCATCAGCCGCACGTCGAGATTCTTGATGTGACCCATCTCGTGCGCGAGCACCGCCTGGAGCTCATCGCGACTGCAGAGGCGCACCAGGCCGTCGGTGACGGCGATGTGCGCGTGCTCGGCGTCGAGTCCCGTGGCGAACGCGTTGGGGTCGGCATCCGGAACGAGCCAGACGCGAGGGCGGGGAATCCCGGCGGCGATCGCCATCTCCTCGACCACGTTCACGAGTCGTGTTTCGGTATCCCCCGATGGCGTCTCGATCTCGCGCGCGCCCGTGGACCAGAGGACCTTGCTCGGTCCGGTACGCCACGCATAGGCCGCCAGCAACGAGGCGATGGCCGTGAGCACGATCCCGAACCACGGGAACGCGTGGCGGTAGGCGTTGGGCGGCGCGCCGCGGGTCAGCTCCCAGAGGATCCAGTCCCCGCCGAACCCCAGCCACGCGAAGAACGCGATGAACGCGGCGACGAGCCATCGCGTGCGCCGGCGGTTCGCGTCCTGCTGCGCGAAGAGGTTCGTGGGGGCGGAGTCGGACATCAGGCGAGGGGGTGATCGAGTGGTGGCCGAGGGGCCCGGGACTCGGGGCCCGGGGAGCGCGCGGCACTCCGCGCGCAGCCTCCCGGGCCCCGAGCCCCTTCACGCCGTCGTCCGCGGTGGCCTGGCGCCGAACGACAGATCGACCTTCGGCACCGCCCGCTCCGCCTCGTCGGTGATTTCCCACAGCTCCGCCGGCGATGCGCCAGCCATTCCCGCGATCATGTTCGTCGGGAACTGCTGCTGCTTCGTGTTGTACTGCGTGGCCGTGTCGTTGTAGAGCTGTCGCGCGAACGCGATCTTGTTCTCGGTGGACGTCAGCTCTTCCTGCAGCTGAGCGACGTTGCCCGTCGCCTTGAGATCCGGGTACGCCTCGACCACCGCCAGCAGGCGGCCCAGTGCCCCCGTGAGCTGCGACTCGGCGGCGGCCGTCTGGCCCACCGACGCACCGGGCGTCTGCTGCACCTGGATCGCCTGGTTGCGCGCGGCGACCACGGCCTCGAGCGTCTCGCGCTCGAACTGCATCGCACCCTGCACGGTGTTGATGAGATTCGGGATCAGATCGTGGCGCCGCTTGAGCTGCACGTCGATCTGCTTCCAGGCATTCGCGACCTGATTCTTGAGGTTGATCAGGCCGTTGTACGCTCCGATCACCCAGAACACGAGCAGCGCGAGGCCGACGAGCAGAATGATGAAGCCCATGGAATTCTCCTCAGGTCACCCGAAGCGGAAAAACGAACGGGACGAAGGTGCGTGACCCCCGTCCCGGGTGAGGAAGCGCGCGGAACGCGACGGTCGGCGTTTCCTGCCGACGACCGTTCAGGGGGCGGACCTTCGTCGCCGGAGGAGCACGTAGTCCTGCAGCCAGGTGAGCGGCAGCAGGAACAGCGGTGTCAGCAGGTGTCCGAGCAACAGATTGACCCAGAGGAGCGCCAGGTAGAACGCGCCAAGTCCGAGTCCGGCGATCAGAGTGCCGAGCGGTCCGTGAGTCTCCAAGAGTGAACCCTCATGAAGCGAGCAGTGTGGTGCAGACCGCGGAGCGGTGTGCTGATGGTGAGCCGCGCCGATACGCATCGATCGCGTCGGCGACATCCGTCGGCGCGGTCGAATACTGCCACGGTGGTGCGTTAGCTTCAAGAGACTACGTCACAAAGCCCATGCCCGTCGCTCTCCCACCCGCCGTCCGCGCGGTAGATGCCGCTGCGCGCGCACTGCTTCGTGCCGGCTCGCCGGTCGTACTCGCGGTCTCGGGCGGGTGCGACTCGATGGTGCTCCTGCATGCCGTGGCGCGTGCACTCGGCGCGACACAACGGAGGTGGCCGGCGGCGCCTCGCGTGAGTGTGGCCACCTTCGATCACGGTACCGGGCCGGCGGCCACGGCGGCGGCGGCGCTGGTCGAATCGGAAGGTGCGCGCCTCGGGCTTCCGGTGCAGCGAGGGCGCGGCGAGCTGCCGCACGCTACGGAGGCGGACTGGCGCGCGGCGCGGTGGCGATTCCTTCACGAGGTGGCCGCGAGCGCTGGCGCGGTGATCGCGACGGCCCACACGCGCGATGACCAGCTCGAGACAGTGGTCATGCGGGTGATGCGCGGTGCAGGCGCGCGCGGACTGGCGGGGCTGATGGCGCCTGTGGCGGGCATCGCGCGACCGTTGCTCTCCGTGTCGCGCTCGGCCGTGCGTCGGTACGCGCGCGACCATGGCGTGCCGTTCCTGGCCGATCCGTCGAACGCTTCGGCGGCGCATTTTCGCAATCGAGTGCGCCGTGACCTGTTGCCTGCCATCGCGCGCCTCCGTCCGCGGTTCGGGGAGGAATTCCTCGCGCTCGCCGAAGGGGCGGCTGCATGGCGCGCGGAGGTCGACGCGCTGGTCGATCGATTCGTGCTCGCCCCGGCCGGCGCGAGTGGATTTCGCGTTGCCAGAGCTGAGCTTGCGACGTACGATTCAGAAGCGCTGTGCATGCTGTGGCCGGCGATCGCGGCACGCGCCCGGGTGACCCTCGATCGCCGCGGAACTCTTCGTCTGGCACAGTTTACAACGTCGGGCGCGCCCGGGGCCCGCATCCAACTTTCGGGTGGCATCCAGATAATCCGCGATCGCGACGCGTTCATCGTGCAGCGCGTTGCTCCAATGAATCGGGTTGGCGGGCCTATTCCTCTTGCGGGGCTGGTCGAGTTCGGCGCCTGGCGCTTCTCACCGGCGGCCGTGATTCCGGCGCGATCAGCCGGCGCGGACGCATGTGGTGAAATGGATGCAGGCAGCGCGCGCGACGCCGGCGGCGATGCATGGACCGCCGAACTGCCTGCCGATCGTCGGCTGTGGGTCCGTGAATGGCGTCCCGGCGACCGAATGCGGCTTCACGAGGGCGGGGCGGCACGACGTGTGAAACGTTTTCTCGCTGACGCGCGGGTGCCGGGCCCAACTCGCACGGGCTGGCCGGTCGTCCTCGTCGACGACGAAATCGTGTGGATTCCTGGTGTTCGCCGCAGCGGTGCGGCGTCCGAGCGGTCCGGCCGACCGACAGTGCGCTATATCTGTGAACGCTTCGATGGTGGGCTCCCCAGTAGTAATTGAAGACCCGCGCCTCGATGGCCGGCCGGTCAAGCGCATCGCGTTCGGCGCCGATCAGATCTCGGCGCGCGTGCGCGAGCTCGGGCGCGCGATTACCGATGGCTATCCGGAAGGTGAGCTCCTCGTGCTCGGCCTGCTCAAGGGGAGCTTCATCTTCCTCAGCGATCTCGTGCGCGAGATTCGCCGTCCGCTGCAGGTAGATTTCCTCGTCGCCGCGAGTTACGGCGACGCCACGGTATCGAGCGGAACGGTTCGACTGGTGTATGATCCGGAGACGAGGCTCGAAGGAAAGCACATACTCCTCGTCGAGGACATCGTGGACTCGGGTCGCACGCTGAGCCGGCTCCTCGATCTACTTTCCGAGCGCAGCCCGCGATCTCTCGAGGTGTGCGCGCTCCTTCACAAGCACGTTGCCGAACACCTGCGATATCCCACGAAGTTCGTGGGGTTCGACGCACCGAACGAATTCCTGGTGGGGTACGGATTGGATCACGCCGAGAACTTCCGTCACCTGCCGTACATCGCCAGCTTGCAGTAGCCGCAGGACGAGCAGAGGCCTATGCCACCGACCCCGCCAAAAAAGCCGTTCAACCTCGGGCGTTTCTCCAAGACGCTCTCGTTCTGGATCCTCGTGATCCTGATTCCGGTTGCGTTCATCCAGTTCTCGAGCTCGCGCTCGGACTCGGCCCCCAAGATCAACTACTCGCTCTACGATCAGGAACTGCAGCGCGACAACCTGCGCAAGGTCACGATCCAGGCGGGAAGTCAGGTGGTTGGCGAGTTCAAGCAGCCGGTCATCGTGAACAATCGCGAAGCGCGCCGGTTCACGCTCAAGCTGCCGATGGAGAACAACCCGGCCGAGCTCGAGCGGTTGCGCGCCAAGAACGTCATCATCGAGGGCACCGACGCCCGCCCATCGTTTGGCGCCCTGCTGTTCAACTTCCTGCCGTACTTCCTGCTCATCGGCTTCTGGATCTTCCTGTTCAAGCAGATGCAGGCCGGCGGCGCGAAGGCGTTCTCGTTCGGGAAGTCGAAGGCGAAGCTGCTGACCGGTGACACGCCCAAGGTCACGTTCGCCGATGTGGCCGGCGCCGACGAGGCGAAGGTCGAGCTTCAGGAGATCATCGAATTCCTGAAGGACCCGCAGAAGTTCACGAAGCTCGGCGGACGGCTCCCCAAGGGGGCGCTGCTCGTCGGTCCTCCGGGCACGGGTAAGACGCTGCTCGCGAGAGCGGTCGCCGGCGAAGCCGGACGTCCGTTCTTCTCGATGTCGGGCTCCGACTTCGTCGAGATGTTCGTGGGCGTGGGCGCGAGCCGCGTGCGCGACCTGTTCGAGCAGGGGAAGGCGCACGCCCCGTGCATCATCTTCATCGACGAGATCGACGCCGTGGGCCGCCATCGCGGTGCCGGACTCGGCGGCGGCCACGACGAGCGCGAGCAGACCCTCAACCAGCTCCTCGTGGAGATGGACGGGTTCGAGTCGAACGATGGCGTGATTCTCATTGCCGCGACGAACCGGCCTGACGTCCTCGATCCGGCGTTGCTACGCCCGGGGCGCTTCGACCGGCAGATCGTCGTCGACGCGCCGGACCTGCGCGGGCGCGAGGGAATTCTCCGCGTTCATCTGCGCAACAAGCCGATCGCCGAGGACGTCGACATCACCAGCCTCGCCCGTGGCACACCGGGCATGGCCGGCGCCGACCTCGCGAACCTCGTGAACGAGGGCGCGCTGCTGGCCGCCCGTCGGAATCACGACAAGATCTACATGGCCGACTTCGAAGAGGCGAAGGACAAGGTCATGCTCGGCGCCGAGCGCAAGTCGCTCGTGATGAAGGAGGAGGAGCGCCGGCTGACCGCCTACCACGAGGCCGGCCACGCGGTTTGCGCGATGATGGTCAAGGGGAACGACCCGCTGCACAAGGTGACCATCGTGCCGCGCGGGCGCGCCCTCGGCGTCGCGTTCACGCTGCCGGAAGATGACCGCGTGTCGGTGACGCGCGAGCAACTCGAGGCACGGCTCGCGATGGCCTACGGTGGTCGCGTCTCCGAGGAGCTGATCTTCGGGCACGATCACGTGACGACGGGGGCCGCGAGCGACATCCAGCAGGCCACGGGGATCGCGCGGCGCTACGTCACGCAGTGGGGGCTGTCGGACACCATCGGGCCGATCCTGGTCGGCGACAACGAGCAGGAAGTCTTCCTCGGCCGCGAGCTGATGAGCCGCCGCGAGGTGTCGGAGAAGACGGCGCAGCTCGTGGACACCGAGGTGAAGCGCGTGATCGACCACGCGTACAACCGCGCGAAGGGCGTGCTCACCGAACACATCGACCTGCTGCACAAGGTCGCGGCGGCGCTGCTCGAGCGGGAAACGCTGACGCGCGAGGACATCGAGGTGCTGCGTCGCGGTGACCAGTTGCCGCCGCGCACGCCGACGATGCCGCCGCCGACGGCCCCTGCGACGGTGCTGCCCCCGATCGCGGAGCCGCGCCGTGTCCCGCCGATCATTGGGGGGCCGGAGCCCTCGCCGGCGTAGCCGGCGACGGGCGGGAACGGGGACCAGGGAACCGGGAACTGACTTTACCGTCGGTTCCCGGTTTGCTGTAGTCGCATGATGAGTCGGGTACGAAGGGCGCCGTCCGCGTCGACGAGGGTGCGGACGTCGGCGATTCCGCGCGGACTCGCGAATTCGAGGCGCAAGGCGAACTCGAGGTGCGTGTCGACCTCCCGCAGTGACCGTCGCGCGACCGAGAGGTGCTGAAGGTATTCTCCGCGCGTGAGACGGCCGTTGCCTTCCGCGATATTGGCTGGGACCGACACCGCAGCCCGGCGTAATTGGGACACGAGGCCGTATCGCTCGTCGCGGGGGAAGCCTCGTGACCGCTTGTAACATTCGACGCCGAGCTCCACGCCCGTTTGCCAGGCGCGAAGGTCGCGGTGATCGCGTATTGTCGTCATCGGTCGTCCGAGTAGAGGTCCAGAACGAGTCTAGTCGAATGTCGAGATCCCCAGGGACCAAACGAACGCAACCGGGCGCGTGCGACCGCACGCGAGATCAGGCGCGGTAGCATGCAGGCACCGGTTCCCGGTTCCCCGTTCCCGGGTTTCACGTGGGCCATCAAATCCCGCCGCCTCGACCTCGCTCGCCCCTTCGTGATCGGCATCCTCAACACCACCCCCGACTCCTTCAGCGACGGAGGGTTGTTCGACTCGCCGCGAGCGGCGATCGGGCACGTCGAGCAGATGGTCGCGGAAGGGGCCGATGCCGTCGACATCGGCGGGGAATCGACGCGGCCGCAGGGCGCGCAGGTCGTATCGGCGGCGGAGGAGATCGGGCGCGTGGTGCCGATCGTGCGCGCGGTGCGCCGGCTCCTGCCTGAGTTGCCGATCTCCGTCGATACCACGAAGGCCGACGTCGCCGCCGCGGCGCTCGGCGCCGGGGCCGACATCATCAACGACGTGTCGGCCTTTCGTCTCGACCCCCGAATGGGCGAGATTGTCGCCGCGAGCGGCGCCGGCGTCGTACTGATGCACTCGCGCGGGGGCGTCGCGGAGATGGGCACCTACCGCTACGCACAGTACGGGGACGACGTGGTCGCCGAAGTCATCGCCGAGCTCGAGCAGGCGGTGACCGTGGCGCGGGGGGCCGGCGTGGCCGCGGACTCGATCGTGCTCGACCCGGGAATCGGGTTCGCGAAGCGCTCGGAACACTCGCTGCGCGTGCTGGCCGACCTGGAGCGGTTCACCGCGTTAGGTTACCCGGTGCTCGTGGGAGTGTCGCGTAAACGATTCATAGGAGAGCTGTCCGGGGTGCATCGAGCGTCGGAGCGCGTGGCGGGAACGATCGGGGCGAACGTGGCGGCGCTGATGCGCGGTGCGCGGCTGTTTCGCGTGCACGATGTCTTGCCGAACCGTCAGGCGCTCGACGTGGCCGCGGGGGTCCTGCGGGCGGGCGCCGGGGACCGGGACGAGGGAACCGGCGCCCGTGCCGCATCTCCCAGCCCTCGGTCCCCGGCCTCCGATCCCCATCTGCCCGTCCCCGGCGGGCACTCGCCCAATTCCGATTCCCGATGAACGGCCTGCTCGACCAGTTCCGCCTGCTTCATGCCGGCCCGCGCGACGTCATCGAGATTCTCGTCGTCGCGTTCGTGCTGTATCGCGTACTGCTCCTCATTCAGGGGACGCGCGCGGTGCAGATGCTCATCGGCATCGTCGTGCTCGTGCTGGTCTATGCGATCGCGTGGCTGACCAAGCTGACGATGATCACGTACCTGCTCGGACTCGTGTTCACGTATGGCGCGTTCGCGGCGTTGATCATCTTCCAACCCGAGCTGCGATCGGGGCTGGCGCACCTCGGACAGGCGCGCGTCACCCGGTTCTTTCGGCGCATGGAGGAAGTCGAGGTGGCCGAGGAGGTGGCCGAGGCCGTGGAACGACTCGCGCGGTCGGGGATTGGCGCGATCATCGTGCTCGAACGCGAGATGGCGCTGGGCGACTACATCCAGTCGGGGTCGGAGATGCAGGCGAAGGTCTCGGGCGACCTGCTGACGACGATCTTCACACCCTACTCCCCGCTCCACGACGGCGCCGTGATCATTCGGGGTGACACCATCATCGGCGCCGGGGCCATCCTCCCGCTGTCGCAGGCGCCGCTCGCCGATCGCTCGCTCGGGACGCGCCACCGTGCGGCCATCGGGCTGAGCGAGGAGACCGATGCGCTCGTGATCGTCGTGTCGGAGGAGACCTCCGCCATCTCGGTCGCGCTGGGTGGTCGGCTGACGCGGAACCTCACCGCGGCGCAGGTGCGCGACCTGAGCTCCGGCAAGCCCGCGCGCGCGACGGCCGAACACCCGACGGTACAGCTCCCGGCGTGACCGAGACCGCGCCGCGGCGGGCTGCGCTCGTCGCCGGCGCGGCGCTGTTCGCGATCTACCTCGCGACGCTCGCGCCGGGCGTCACGCTGTGGGACGCCGGCGAGTTCGCGTCGGCCGTCGAGTCGTTAGGCATTCCGCACCCGCCGGGCACGCCCCTGTACGTGCTGGTCGCCCGCGCGTGGCGGGTGGTGCTGCCCATGCTGGGGACGGTGCAGGCCACGAACCTGCTCGCGGCCGTCTCGACCGCGGCCGCCGGCGCGATTGCCGCCGCGCTCGTCACGCGGTGGGTGCGCGACGCCATGGCGGGGGTCGCGGCGGGACTCGCGTTCGGCGGAATGTCCACGGTCTGGCTCAACGCCACCGAGACCGAGGTCTATTCGGCGTCGCTGTTGCTGTCGATGCTCATGCTCTACGTTGGCGAGCTCGTGCATCGCCGCGCTGCCGCCATGACCGGCGCCACGCGGGCTGCCGCGGCACCGTCCGCGACCGCGGCGGTGGCACCGAGCCCTGAGTCACGGCGCATGGCGCTGCTGCTCGCCTACCTGTTCGCGCTGGCGCCGCCGCTACACCTGAGCACCATGGTGGCGGCGCCGGGTGCCATCGCCCTGGCATCGGTCGATGCCGATCTGCGTGTGGATGTTCCCCGCGCGACGCTACTCCTCGCCGCGGCGATGCTGGCCGCCGGCATCGGCACCGCCTCGCTGGCCGTCGGCGGTGCGGGCGCCGCGCTCCTCGTCACGCGAGCGCTGTGGCTGCGCGGTGCGGGCAAGGCGGCGGTCCGGGACGCGGTCGCGGTCATTGCCGTCACCGCCGTGGCCACCTCGGTGTTTCTCTTCCTCCTGCTCCGGGCGCGCCACGACCCCGCGCTGAACCAGGGGAACCCGGCGACGTTCCGGGGCGTCATCGATGTCGTCGCGCGCACGCAGTACGACGTGCCGGGACTGTGGCCACGCCGGGCGCCGCTGTGGCTCCAGGTCGGAAACTTCTTCCAGTACGTCGACTGGCAGTTCGCGTTAGGGCTCGATCGCTGGGTCGGCGCGTCGTGGCGCCGCACGCCCGTCACGCTGCTGTTCGTGGGGCTCGGCGTCGCGGGCAGCGTCGCACACAGCCGCCGCGACCGGCGGTCGTGGGCGGCGCTGCTCATCCTGGTCGCCGCGGCCACCCTCGGCGTCGTGGTCTACCTGAACCTGCGTGCGGGGCCGTCGTACGGATACGGCGTGCTGCCCGCCGACGCCGACCGCGAAGCGCGTGAGCGGGATTACTTCTTCGCCCTCGGCTTCGCCGTGTTCGGCATCTGGGTGGGGCAGGGCGCCGTGGCGCTGGCGCGTTCGGTCGCTCGCTGGGCGGGTCACCCGCGCGTGGCGTGGGTGGGGCTCGCCGTGGCGGCGCTTCCGTTCGCGCTGAACTGGCGCGCGATCGATCGCCGGCGTGAGCCCGATGCCTCGCTCCCGGCCGCGTTCGCGCGCGCGACGCTCGAGTCGGCGCCTCCGCGCGCCGTGCTGTTCGTGGCCGGCGACAACGACAGCTACCCCCTCTGGTACGCGCAAATCGCGGGTCACGTGCGTCCCGACGTCACGCTCGTCACCGTCCCCCTGCTCGGCGCGTCGTGGTACCGAGCCGAGCTCGCGCGCCGAGCCGGATTGTACGACGCGGCCGACACGGCAGCGTGGCGAGGCTCGAGCCGCGAGGCAGCGGCGGTGGCTCGGCACGCGGTGCGCGAGGGGCGGCCCGTTGCCGCCGCGGTGGCGCTCGAGCCGGCGCAACGGGCGGCGCTCGGCGACGCCTGGGCGTTGCGAGGCCTCATCTACGTGCGTCGCTCGCTCCGGGAAGCGGACGATGGCGCGCTCTCGATCGACGCCGCTGCAGCGAGCGCGGCCGCTGCGCGAGTATCGCAGCTCTTCCCGGGCCCGGTCGATCCGGCGCGACTCGATGATCCGGCCGCGCGTTACCTGACGAGTCTTTTACGCTGTCCGGCGCTCGCGCGTGCGGCGGCGCGGGGCGCCGCCGCGGACTCGGCCCGGTTACTTGCTTCGCCATGTAACTTCCGGTAAAATGTCATGTTATGCCATTTCCAGACCTCGTCGATCGGGTCGCCGAGGTGCGCGAGCGCATCGCGGCGGCGGTGGCTCGCGGCGGACATGGGCAACGGGTGACGATCGTGGCCGTGACGAAGACCTACGGCCCCGAGGCGGCCGCCGCCGCGTGGGATGCCGGGGTTCCCGACGTCGGGGAAAACCGGGTGCAGGAGGCGTTGTCGAAGATGGACCAAGTGTCGGCGCCGGTGCGTTGGCACCTGATCGGTCACCTGCAGCGCAACAAGGCGAAGGCCGTGGAGCGGTTCGCGCTGGTGCATTCGGTGGACAGCGCTCGGCTGGCTGACGCGGTGGCGCGCATCGGTGACGATCGGGGCGCGCCCGTGCACGTGCTGATGCAGGTGAACGTCTCGGGCGAAGCGACGAAGGGTGGACTGGCGCTCGATGAGGCAGCCACGGAGGGCGAGCGCTGGCTCTCCCTGCGTGGATTGCGTGTGGATGGCGTCATGACGATGGCGCCGCTGGACGCCGACGAGCGCACCCTGCGCACGACGTTCTGCGGCGCGCGCAGACTGCGTGAGCAGCTCGCGGCCGACGGGCACCCCGCCACCGAGCTGTCGATGGGAATGTCGAACGACTACGAAATCGCGGTGGAAGAAGGGGCGACAATGGTGAGACTGGGGACGGTCCTGTTCGGGGCACGGAACACATGAGCGACGATTCCTTTCATCTCACACCGCTCGACATCCGCCGCTACGATTTCGGCAGCGCGCTGCGCGGCTACGACAAGGCGCGCGTCGACCAATTCCGCGATCAGGTGGCGGCGGAAGTCGAGCGGCTCGTCCGGTTGAATCAGGAGCTCGATCAGAAGGCGAAGGGGTTTCACGAGCAGCTCCGCGCCTTCCGCGAGCGCGACAAGGCGCTGAACGACGCGCTCGTGTCGGCGCAGCAGCTTCGCGCCGAGATCCGCGAGCAGGCGGACCGCGAGGCACAACTGCTGATGCGCGAAGCGCGCTCGCAGGTGGAGCGCGACGTGGAGTCCATCCGCGCCGAGGCGCGGCGGTTGGAGGAGGAGATTCAGGGGCTGGTGCGTGCTCGGCGGTCGTACCTCTCGCAGCTCCGTGCCATGGTCGAGCGGCAGTTGGTCGAGATCGAGACGGCGGAGGCGGCGCCAGCGCCGCAGATCCCCGCGTCCAGTCCAGCGGCCCCTCAGGCGTCGCAGCCCGATGACCCGAAGCGCTCGGCGCATCCGACGCCGGCGTGGCTCGATTCGCTCGTAAAGGAGTAGCACCCCCGTGGAGGCGACAGAGTCTCTCGTTCGGCGCGGCGCATCGGTCGCCGACGGACCGCACACGCTCGAGCGCGTCGAGCGCGCGGCCGATGTCGTGCGCACGCGGTTCCCGCGCACGCCCGATGTGGCGGTCATCCTCGGCACCGGTCTCGGCGGGCTCGCCGACCGCATCGCTGTCGACGCGACCATCGAGTACGGCGACATCCCGGGGTTCCCGCTGTCGACGGTGGAGTCGCACGCGGGGCGGCTCCTGTGCGGCACCCTGTCGGGCAGGACGGTGGTGGCCATGCAGGGGCGCTTCCATCGCTACGAGGGCTATTCGCTGTCGCAGGTGACGTTCCCGGTGCGCGTACTGCGCGCGCTCGGCGCCGGCACGCTCGTGGTCGCGAACGCCTGCGGCGGGATGCACCCGCTCTGGGCTCCCGGCGATCTCATGTTGATCGCCGACCACATCAACCTGCTCGGCGACAACCCGCTCATCGGGCCTAACGATGACCGGCTCGGTCCGCGCTTCCCCGACATGTCCGAGCCGTACGACGAGCGGCTGCGTGCGGTCGCGCGCGACGTCGCGCGCGACCTCCGCATCACGCTCCGCGAGGGCGTCTACGTGGCCGTGCCGGGGCCGAACCTCGAGACGCGCGCCGAGTACCGCTACCTGCGGGGCATTGGCGCCGATGTGGTGGGGATGTCCACCGTGCCGGAAGTGATCGTGGCGGTGCACGGCGGGATGCGCGTGCTCGGCCTCTCGATCATCACCGATGAGTGTCTGCCCGACGCGCTCGAGCCGGCGACCGTCGAGAAGATCATCGCCGTCGCGGGGCGCGCGGAGCCGAACCTCACCGCACTCGTGTGCGGCGTACTGGAGCGCCTGTGACCGGCGTGGGTTCCGAGACTCGTTTCCGCCTCCTGCCGCCGGATCAGTCGGCCGACGCGCTCGAGGAGGAGGTGCTCGCGCGGTGGCGCGACGAGCAGCTGTTCGCGCGCACGCTCGAGGCGCGGGCGGACGCGCCGTCGTGGGTGTTCTTCGAGGGTCCGCCGACGGCCAACGGCCGGCCCGGCATTCACCACGTGTTCGCGCGTACCATCAAGGACCTGTTCTGCCGCCACCGCGCCATGCGCGGCTACCGGGTGCTGCGGAAGGCGGGGTGGGACACCCACGGGCTGCCGGTCGAGATCGAGGTCGAGAAGCGCCTCCCCGAGCTGCTGCGCGAGCGCGGGATGAGCGATGACGAGATCGCGCGGTGCAGCGGCAAGCAGCTCATCGAGGCGTTCGGCGTGGAGGAGTTCAACCGCCTGTGCCGCGAGAGCGTGTGGCGCTACCAGGGCGACTGGGAGCGGCTGAGCGAGCGCATCGGCTACTGGCTGGACTACGCACACGCCTACATCACGTACTCGAACGACTACATCGAGAGCGTGTGGTGGGCGCTCGCGACGCTGCACGAGCGCGACCTGCTCACGCGCGGCCACAAGATCCTCCCGTACTGCCCGCGCTGCGGCACGACGCTCTCGAGCCACGAGGTGGCGTTAGGCTACCAGGACGTGAAGGATCCGAGCGTGTATGTGGCGCTGGACCTGCGGGAGGGAACCGGGAACGGGGAACGGGGAACCGATGCTTCCCGAGGGAGTTCCAGTTCCCAGTTCCCAGTTCCCAGTTCCCCGCGTCGAAGACGCATCCTCGTCTGGACCACCACCCCCTGGACGCTCGTCTCCAACGTCGCGCTCGCCGTCCATCCGGACCTCGAGTACGTCGAGCTCCGGAAGCGCACGGGCGCGGACTGGACGATCATCCTCGCGGCCGCGCGCGCGGCCGGGGTGCTCGGCGACGACTACGCCGATCGGTGGGAGACCGTCGCCTCGTTCAAGGGGAGCGCGCTCGTCGGCGCGCGCTACGACCGTCCGCTGGACTGGGTGTCGTTCGAGGGCGAGGCGGGCGACCACGGCGTGATCGTCGGCGAACGGTTCGTGTCGGCCGAGGATGGCAGCGGGGTCGTGCACATGGCGCCGGCGTTCGGCGCCGACGACTATGCGGCGGGGAAGCGTCACGGGCTCGCGTTCGTCCAGCCGGTGAACGGGCGCGGCGAGTTCCCGGCCGACATGCCGGTGGTGGGCGGGAAGTTCGTGAAGGCCGCCGACCCGCTCATCATCGAGGAGCTGGCGCGCCGCGACGTCCTGTGGAAGGCCGGAACGCTCGTGCACGCGTACCCGCACTGCTGGCGGTGCGGCACGCCGCTGCTGTACTACGCGCGGGCGTCGTGGTTCATCCGCACCACCGCGTACCGCGACGAGATGCTGGCGCGCAACGCGCGCGTGGACTGGCATCCGCCCGAGGTCGGCGCCGGCCGCTTCGGCGAGTGGCTCGTGAACAACATCGACTGGGCGATCTCGCGCGACCGGTACTGGGGCACGCCGCTCCCGGTCTGGGTGAACGATGAGGACCCGAGCGAGGTCGAGGTCATCGGCTCGTACGCGGCGCTCGCGGCGCGCGTCGGGTCGGCGTTAGGCCCCGATTTCGACCCGCACAAGCCGTACGTGGACCGCTACACGTGGCCGGCGCCGAGCGGGAAGGGCACCATGCGGCGCGTCCCCGACGTGATCGACGCGTGGTTCGACTCGGGCTCCATGCCGTTCGCGCAGTGGCACTACCCGTTCGAGAACCGCGAGACGCTCGCTACGCAGTACCCGGCCGACTTCATCGCCGAGGGCGTGGATCAGACGAGAGGCTGGTTCTACTCGCTATTGGCCATCGCCAGCGGGCTGGGGGAGACCTTGCCGAACAACGAGCCGCTTGGCGACGGGGAACCGGGAACCGGGAACGGGGAACGGGGGGCTGCGACCGGCGAGCAGCAGGCAGCCCCCGTTCCCGGTTCCCGGTTCCCGGTTCCCGCCGGCACTGCTCCCTACAGAGCGGTGGTGGTCAACGACCTCGTCCTCGACGAAAACGGCGTCAAGATGTCCAAGCGGCTCGGCAACATCGTCGATCCGTGGACGGTCGTGCCCAAGTACGGCGCCGATGCGGTGCGGCTCTTCCTCGTCTCGTCGAGTCAGGTCTGGAAGCCGCGCGCGTTCGACGAGGCGCAGATTCGCGAGGGGGCGACGCAATTCCTCGTCACCCTCAAGAACGTATACAGCGGCATGTTCGCGCTCTACGCGAACTTCGGGTGGGAGCCATCGGCGCTCGACCCCGCCGTGGCAGACCGGCCGGCCATCGACCGCTGGGTGCTCTCGCGCCTCTCGACCGTTGAAGCGGAGGTGGACGCGCAGCTCGAGGCGTTCGACGCGACGGCGGCCGCGAAGACGCTCATGAGCTTCGTGGTCGACGACGTGTCCAACTGGTACGTCCGGCGTACGCGTAGCCGCTTCTACGACGTGGCCGACGACGACAACCGCGCCGCCTTCGCCACGCTGCACGAAGTGCTCGTTGTGACCTGCCGGCTGCTCGCGCCCCTGGCGCCGTTCCTGAGCGACTGGATGCACCGGGAGCTCACCGGCGAGTCGGTGCACCTGGCGCCGTACCGGCGCACCGGCGCCCGGTATCACGACGAGGCGCTCGAGCGCGCGATGCGTGAAGTACGGTTGCTCGCGCGCCTGGGCCGAGCCGCCCGCGAGGACGCCGGCGTCAAGGTACGCCAGCCGCTCTCGCAGATGGTATGCGTTGTGCCTCAACACACCGCCGACGACGTCCGCTCGCTGTTCGACCTGCTCGAGGCCGAGCTCAACGTCAAGCGGATTTCCCTGGTGGGGTCGGCGGACTCGCTCGTCACGCTGGAAGCGAAGCCCAACTTCCGGTCGCTGGGCAAGAAGTTCGGAAAGGACACGCCACTCGCCGCGCAGGCGGTCGCGGCATTCAGCAGCGACGAACTGCGCGCCTTCGAGCGCGGAGAGCCATTGGCCATCTCCGTCGGAAACGAGTCGCGCATGATCGATCCGGACGACGTCGTCATCGTGCGGCGGGCGACCGGCGGGCTCGCCGTGAAGGAAGAGGATGGCCGCTTTGCCGCGATCGACGCTACCATCACCCCCGAGCTCCGGCGCGAGGGGATGGCGCGCGAGTTCGTAAGCCAGTTGCAACGATTGCGGAGGGATCTTGGCTTTGCGGTGAGCGACCGGCTACGCTTGTGGGTTTCCGCTCCCGACGAGATCGAAACGGCGATCCGGGAGTACAATGATTGGATCGCCAACGAACTGCTTGCCCGGGAGATCGTCTTCGGCGAGAGCCCGGCCGGACAACAGGCGACGCACGAGGTGGACCTCGACGGGTCCGCGGTGCGGGTCGCCCTCACCAGGGAACCGTAGCGATGCCAACCGCAAGCGGCACGAAGAAGGCAAAGCCTATGACGAAGAAGCACCTTCAGCATTTCGAGAAGCGGCTGCTCGAAGAGCGGCGTCGCGTGCTGAAGGAACTCGGGCACTACGACGAGACCTTCGGCGCGACGCCGCAATCGGCGGACGGCGACCTGAGCTCGTACTCGTTCCACATGGCCGATCAGGGCACCGACGCCATGGAGCGCGAGAAGGCGTTCCTGTTCGCGAGCCAGGAAGGGCGCTTCCTCTGGCACATTGATGAGGCACTGCGCCGCCTGTATCGCTCGCCGGAGACGTTCGGAAAGTGCCACAACTGCGGGCTGGACATCGCGTTCGACCGGCTCGATGCGCTACCGCACGCTCGCTTCTGCATCGAGTGCAAGCAGCGCGAGGAAGATGGCAAGAAATAGCGGTCCCAACGCGGTCGTGTTCTGGCCGGTGGTCGCGGTGATCGTCGTCATCGACATCGTGACGAAGATGATCGCGCTCAGCACGCTCGCGCCGTTCTCGCCACAGCCGGTGGTCGGCGACGCGATCCGGCTCACGCTCGTTCGCAATCAGGGTGCGGCGTTCGGCCTGTATCTCGGCGAGTACTCGCGGTACATCTTCATGGTGCTGACCGTCGGGGCGCTGATCATCCTCTGGCGCCTCTACCAGTCGACCCGCGAGGGCGACCTGCCGCGCACGCTCGCCATCGCGCTCGTCTGCGCCGGCGCCATCGGCAACCTGATCGACCGCATCCGGTGGCACGAAGGGGTGGTGGATTTCATCGATGTCGGGCTCCGCGACATGCGGTGGCCGACGTTCAACGTCGCCGACATGGCGGTGAGCACCGGGGCGTTCCTCCTGGCCTGGGTGCTCTGGGGTGACGATCGCGCGGAGCGCGCGCGCGCGTCCGAAGCGGCGAGCGCCGGCGGCAAGGCTGCCGCCAGCGCAGCCGCTGGCCCGCGCGACGGCCCGTAGCACGCCGTGGCGAATCGCGGCTCCGGCGCTGCGGGCGGGAGCGCGGGCTCGACACACGAGTTCACCGTCGAGGCGGACAGCGATGTCCGCCTCGATTTGCTCGTAGCGGCACGACTCGGCATCTCACGCACGCGGTCCGCGACGCTCATCGCGAACAAGGCGGTGACCGTGAACGGCCGCGCCGAGCGCGCGAGCTATCGCGCGAGTGCCGGCGAGCGGATCGTCGTCGCCATTCCCGCCCCTCCGGCGCGCGACATCGTCGGCGAGCAGATTCCCCTGAACATTGTCTTCGAGGACGACGAGCTGGTCGTCGTTGACAAGGCGGCCGGCATGGTGGTGCACCCCGCGCCAGGCAACTGGTCGGGCACCCTCGTGAACGCGCTCATCGGGCGTGGCGGCGAGCTCGCCGAGGTGGGCGACGAGGAACGCGCCGGCATCGTCCACCGGCTCGACAAGGACACGTCGGGGCTCCTGCTCGTCGCGAAAACGGAGCGTGCGCACCGTATCCTCTCGCGCGCCATTGCCGAACGGCGCGTCACGAGACGCTATGCGGCGCTGGTGTGGGGTCACCTCGACGGCGATCGCCTGACCGTGGACCGCCCGGTAGCGCGCGATCCGCGAGACCGGAAGCGGATGGCGATCGTCAGTAACGGACGGACGGCGAAGACCGACTTCGTGCGGCTCGCCCGCTTCGACGCCACGGATCTCCTGCGCGCACACCTGCACACGGGTCGCACGCATCAGATCCGGGTGCACCTGGCATCGGTCGGGCATCCGGTCGTGGGGGACGACACGTACGGCGGTGGCGGCGGGCGGCGGCTGGTCGCGCTGCCCGCGCGGCGTCACTTCCTGCACGCCGCGTGGCTGCGGTTTCGGCACCCAACGACCGGGGCGGCGATGGACCTGCGGGCTCCGCTCCCCGATGACCTTCGCCGGTCGCTGGCGGCGGCCGCCGCCGATCCGTCGCTGGAACGCTACCCTGACCCGCTCGACTATTTTGGCTTCTACCGAGACGGCGACTGACGCACCTGTGATCCGGCTGCTGCTGTTCGCGGTGGCCGGCACCGTGTACGGCTGTGACATTGCCGCGGTTCGCGAGATCATCCCCGTGCGTCACGCGACTCGGCTCCCGGGCGCACCGTCGTACGTCAGCGGCTTGATCAACGTGCGCGGCGCCATCGTGACCGTGATCGACCTCGCCGCGCGACTCGCGGGCGCCTCCGCGGCGGCGGACGGATCGGTCGTTCTCGCCCAGCACGGCCCCAAGCACGTGGGGCTGGCGGTGGATGAGGTGCGCGATGTTCAGCTCCTCCCCCCGGAGCGGTTCGAGCCGGCCACCGGGGATGTCGCGCGAGGCGGGATCGTGAGCGGTTTGGGACATCTGGACGACGGAGTCGTCATTGTACTCGATGTACCTGCAGTCGTGCGCCAGGTCATGGCGTAGCCGCCTTTGCCCCTGCGGCGTGGCGCGCGCCACCGGAATGTCGTCAGGCGATTGGGTCGTCGGCGTGGATCATTGGGCATCCTCGCTGACGCTCGGAACCGAATAGGAGTCGGACCGTGAGCCACACCGTTTTGATCTGTGATGACGCGATCTTCATGCGGACGATGGTCGGCGACATCCTCCAGCAGGCGGGGTTCGAGATCGTTGGCGAGGCGGAGACCGGTGTCCAGGCGGTCGAGAAATATCGCCAGCTCCGTCCCGACCTCGTCACGATGGACATCGTGATGCCCGACATGGGCGGGATCGACGCTGTGCGCGAGATCACGAAGATCGATCCGCAGGCCAAGGTGCTGATGTGCAGCGCGATGGGACAGCAGGCCCTCGTCGTGGAGGCGATCCAGGCCGGGGCGAAGGACTTCGTGGTGAAGCCGTTCCAGCCGAGCCGAGTGCTGGAAGCGGTGCAGCGGGTGCTCGGATAATCACGCGCGACGCTCGTCGCTGAGCGTTCCCGTGGACACGTCCCGGTACGCCGAGCTGTTCCTGACCGAGAGTCGGGACAATCTCTCGGCGGTGAACCACGCGCTGCTCGAGCTCGAGCGGACGCCCGATGCACGCGAGCCGGTGGGCGCGCTGTTCCGCGCCGTCCACACCGTGAAAGGGATGAGCGCGACGATGGGGTACACCACCGTCGCCGAGCTCTCGCACGAGATGGAGACGCTGCTCGACTTCGTGCGGCGTGGGGAGCGCGCCGTCACGCCGTCGCTCATGGACACGCTGTTCGCCGCCGCCGACTCGCTGGAGCAGGCGATCGAGCTGTCCGTCGCGGGTCGCGTGGAGGAGCTCGATGCGCGTGCCACGATGGACGCGCTTCGCGCCGCGGCCGCGGAGGTGGGCCAACTGCCTCGCGTCGGGCCGCCGGGTCGGGTTCCGCCGAGCGACGACCCGCCGAGCGATGAGCCGGCGCCGCGCGGCCGGAGCCGCCGCCGGAGCCCCGGGAAAGCGTCGCGCCGAAAGGCCGCGCCAGCCGGTACAGCCACCGGGCCCCACCGCGTGACCGTGCGCATCGTGCAGGACGCCGACACTCCCATGCGCGGCGTCCGCGCGTTTCTCGCGATCGCGCGCGCGCGCACGCTGGGCACGGTGCGCCTCGTCGAGCCGCCCAGCGAGGCGCTCGAGGGCGACGCGTTCGACGGCCGGTTCACGATGCACCTCGACACCACCGCCACTGACGACGAGATCGAGCGCGCGATCCGGTCCGCTGGGTACGTGGCCGAGCTGCACGTCGTTCGGGATGGTCGCGCGGCGGCCGCGCCCTCCGGCGCCTCGCCGGCCGGGCCGGAGCGCGGGGTGCCTAACGGCGACGACCGGGCGGCGGCGCCGAGCGCGGGTCGCGCGAGCGAGCTCGTGCCGGCGCGGCAGCACCGCCACGTTCGCATGGACCTCCACCGGCTCGACACGCTGATGAATCTCATCGGCGAGCTGGTGATCACCCGCAGTCGTCTGCAGCAGCTCGCCACCACGATCAACGAGCCGGCGCTCACCGAGGCGGTCACGCAGGCATCGCGGCTCGTCGCGGATCTGCAGGACGGCATCATGACGAGCCGCATGGTACCGGTGTGGCAGGTGTTCGACCGCTTTCCACGTGTGGTGCGCGATGCCGCACGCGCGCTCGGCAAGCAGGTCGATTTCGTCGTCGACGGCCAGGAGATCGAGCTCGATCGATCGCTGCTCGACGAGATCGGCGACCCGATCGTGCACCTGCTCCGCAACGCCATCGACCACGGGCTGGAATCGCCCGACGAACGGCGGGCGGCCGGAAAGCCCCCGACCGGCCGGCTGTCGCTCACGGCGGGCCGCGACCGGTCGGCGATCGTGATCCGCGTCACCGATGACGGCAAAGGGATCGATCGCGACCGCGTGCTGGCGCGCGCACGCGAGCTCGGGCTGGTGGACGGATCCCGCAGCGAGCTGGCCGACGATGAGCTGATGCGTCTCATCGCGCGCCCCGGGTTCTCGACGGCGCGGCAGGTGACCGACCTCTCCGGGCGCGGCGTGGGAATCGACGCCGTCCACGCGCGGGTGCGTGCGCTCGGCGGCACGGTGGACATCCGGTCCACGAAAGGGCAGGGCACGACGGTCACGGTGCGGTTGCCCGTGACGCTCGCCATCGTGCGCGCGCTCCTGGCGCGCGTCGGTGACGAGACGTACGCCATTCCGATGACCCACGTCAACGAAACGGTGCATCTCGAGCCGACGACCATCCGGCACGTGAAGGGGCGCGAGGTGCTCGTCCTCCGCGATGACGTGCTGCCGCTCGTCCATCTGCGCGACCTGGTGCGCCTCCCGCGGCGGGACCTGCGGGGTGGCCAAGTCGTCGTACTGGAGGTGGCCGATCGCCGTGCCGGGATGCTGGTGGACGAGTTGACGGGCCAACAGGAGATCGTCATCAAGCCGTTCGACGCGGTGAAGGACGGTCTTTCCGTGTTCAGTGGAGCGACGATCCTCGGCGACGGGGTGCCGGCGCTCATCCTCGACGTGAGCAGTCTCCTCTAGTGGAGCGGGAATGAACGACCTGAAGAGCCTGAAGCCGGTCCAGGTGGATGCGCTACGCGAGGTGGCGAACATTGGCGCCGGGCACGCCGCGACGGCACTGTCGCAGATGACCGGCAGCACGATCATGATCAGCGTTCCGACGATCACGATCGCGAAGCTCGAGGATGTGCCGCCGCAGATCTCGGGGCCCGAGGAGCCGGTGGCCGCGGTGCTCATGAACATGATGGGCGACCTCACCGGCCGCACGCTGCTCGTCTTTCCGAAGCCGACCGCCGTGCGGCTCTCCGAGCTCATGCTGCGCCGGCCGGCGGGATCGTCGACGGAACTCGGTGAGCTGGAGCAGTCGGCCATCAAGGAGGCCGGCAACATCCTGAGCGGCGCCTACATGAACGCGCTCAGCGATTTCATGGGGCTCATGCTGCTCCCCTCGCCGCCGAGCCTGGCCGTCGACATGTCGAGCGCGGTGCTCACGACGGCGTACCTGCAGTTCGGCACCGACCGCGACTACGTGTTCTGCGTGGAGAGCGAGTTCTACATGAACGATCTCCACGAGCGGCTGCGCGGTTTCTTCCTGCTGCTGCCCGATGTCGCGTCGCTGCAAGCCATCCTGAAGGCCGTTCGGCTCGGATGAGCATGGGGCCTGGGGCGCGGGGCCCGGGGCCCAGGGGGCGCGGACCTGACGTCCGCGCCGGGATGGTCGTGGGCGAGCCTCGCGTGCCGCGCCCGCACGCGGTGCGGTGACATGACTGATCGCGTTTCTCTCGCCGATGACCAGCTCGCGCGGTCGACGGTGCGCTCGCCGGCCCCCGAGCCCCAGGCCCCGCGCCCCGGGCCCCTCTCCTCGGAACGCGACCGCGACGTGCTGCGCTCGTTCGCGCGGCGCATCGATCCGTCCGATGCCGGTGCGCACAACAACCTCGGAGTGCTCTACTACAACAAGGGACTCGTCGGCGAAGCGGTCGCGGCGTTCTCCCGCGCGCTCGAGCTCGATGCGAAGATGCAGGTCGCGCAGCGCAACCTCGAGATCGCGTACTTCAACACGGGCTACTACGATCGCCGCGTCGCGGAGCTGCGCGACCGGCTGCGCACGCACGCCGACGACCGCGACGCGCGGTGGGAGCTCGGCCGGACGTACGCGCTCCTCGGTCAGGTCGACAGCGCCGTCGCCGAGTTCGGCGAGCTGCTGCGCTTCTACCCCGACGACATCGGCGCGATCGTCCAGCTCGGCCTCGCCGAAAAGGGGAGCGGGGACCTCGAGACCGCGCAGCGATGGTTCGCGCGGGCGCTGGAGCTCGACCCGCGAAGCGCGGTCGTGCAGTTCTACATCGGCGAGGTGCTGTACAACCGCGGGCTCAACGACGAAGCGCTGCACGCGCTGGAGCGGTCGATCGAGCTGGCGCCGGACAATCCGGACGCGCACTACCTGCTCGGCTTCGTGCTGGGCGACATCGGACGCCACGCCGAGGCCCAGCAGGCGACGAAGCGGGCGGTGCAGCTCAACCCGGCGCTATCGCGCGCGCACGCCAACCTGTCGCTCGACCGAAACACGCCGCAGACGTACGAAGCGGTCGTCGCGCAGCGCGCGGCGCGCGCGGTGGATCGCGAGATGGCGGTGGCCCCCGACGGGCAGCTCGCGCACTTCAACCTCGGCCTCGCGTTCCGGCAGAAGGGGTACTACGCCGAGGCGCTGCGCGAGTACCGCCTGGCGCTCGACCGCGGCGAGGATGCGGAGCTGGTGCTGCAGGCGATGGCCGAGGTCCACCTGCTCAAGAAGGAGCCGACGGCGGCGGCGCCGCTCTACGAGCGGCTGCTGGCGTCGCGCCCCGACAGCCCGAAGCTGTGGAACGAGCGCGGCATCGCGCTGCATCAGGACGGCCGCTACCAGGAGGCGGGCGAGAGCTACCGCCGTGCGGTGGAGTGCGACCCGCAGTACGCGTTAGGCCTGAACAACCTCGGCGTCGCCCTCTACCACACCGGCAACGCCGAGGCATCGGTCGACGCGTTCCGGCGCGCGCTGCAGGCGCATCCGGCGTTCGTGAAGGCGCGGCTCAACCTCGCGCTGCTGCTGTTCAAGCGCAAGCGGCTGCCCCTGTGTCTCGAGGCGTACCGCCAGGTGCTGCAGCTCGAGCCCGAGCAGCCGGAGGCGTGGAACGGCGTCGGCCTCGTGCTGGCGGAGCTCAAGAAGCTCGAGGACGCGCGCAACGCGTACGCGCGCGCCATCCAGGCCAAGCCGGCGTACGCCGAAGCGCACTACAACCTGAGCTTCGTGCTCTCGAACCTCGGCGACTACGAGGGCGCGCTGCGGTCCACGAAACGCGCGCTCGAGATCGATCCGTACTACGTGCCGCAGAAGTTCGAGCTCGCGATCGACCTCGAGTTCGAGGACCCCGACTTCTCGATCGTGCCGGATCTGGGCGGCGAGAAGCGGACGGACGGGTCGGTGGACGACTTCGCGTTCGACGCGCGCGTGCTCGACTCGCTGTTCACCGAGCTGGCGCCGGCGCCCTCCGCACCGGCACCGGCGCCGGCGGCCGGCACGGCCTTCACCGCCGCCGCGGACTACCTGTCGAAGGGGCTCCTCGACCGCGCCGCGGCCGAGGCGAGCCGCGTGCTCGCGCGCGGCGGCGACTCCGTCGAGGGGCTCACGCTGCTCGGCGACATCTTCGCCAGGCAGGGCGCCTACGGCGAGGCGCTGGAGCGGTATCGCGGCGCCCGGAGCGCCGCGCCGGCGCCTAACGGCGGGACGGGCGCGGTGGCGCCCGCCGCGCGCCGCGCGCTCGCCGGCGAAGTGCGCGTGCTGATCATGCTCGGGCGCGGCGGCGAGGCCCGCCCACTCGCGGAGGACCTGCTCGCGGCCGCGCCGGCCGACGTCGAGATGCTGATCCTCGCCGCCACGGCCCGCGCCGACGGCGGCGACCCCGCGGCGGCCCTGGAGGCGCTCGAACGGGCGCGCCGCGGCGCGCCCGCGCGCGCCGACGTACTCAAGCAGATCGGCGACGTGGCGCGCTCGATCGGTGACTTCGAGAGCGCCGTCGAGGCCTATCGCCACGCGCTCACGCTCGATCCCGACTTCGCGGTGGTGCGCTTCCAGCTCTCCGCGATCCTCGAGATGAAAGGGTTCAACGCCGACGCCGAGCGCGAGCTGGCGGCTGCGCTCGACTCGGTGCCCACGTACACCGAGGCCGCGCTCGCGCTCGCCGCGCTGCGTCGCCGGCTCAATCGGCACCAGGACTCGTTGGCGCTACTCGTGGACCTCCTCCAGCGCGACCCGTACAACCTCGACGCGCTGACGTCGCTCGGCGAGACGCTGTTCGCGAGCGGCCGCCGCGCCGACGCCGCGGTGGCGTTCGCCCGCGTGCTGCGGTTCGACCCGGAGCACGTTGGCGCGCTGTATTTCGAGGGCGTGCTGGCCGCGGAGCAGCACCGCTTCCGTGAGGCCACCGACCGCTGGCGGCGCGTGGTGGATCTCGAGCCGGCGAGCGAGTACGCGCGCCGTGCGCGACGCGACACGCGCACCGCGGGCGACCTGCAGCGCATCTTCGCCGCCCGCGAGCCGGCCGCCTGATGGCGATCGAGGGACCGCTTCGCGAGCTCGGCATCCACGACGTCTTCCAGCTCCTCGATCTGAGCCGGAAGACGGGGTCGCTGCGCGTCACGTCGGCGCTGCGCGACAACGAAGGTACCGTCTACTTCGAGTCCGGTCGCGTGGTCTCGGCCTCGATCCGCAGCAACCCGCACCCGCTGGGTGCCATCCTGGTGCGCGCCGGGAAGATCTCGGAGGGCGACCTCGAGCGCGCGCGTGCCGCGCAGGCCGCCGAGGGGAACGGGCGACGCCTCGGCGAGCTCCTCGTGCAGGCTGGCGCGCTCACGTGGCGCGAGCTCGAGCGGCAGGTCCGGCTGCAGATCGAGACCGTGGTGTTCGAGTTGATGTCGTGGCAGGAGGGATTCTTCTCGTTCGTCGAGGGGGAGGTAGCCAACGCCCCGGCGGACGCGGTCGCGCGCATCTCGACCGAGTCGCTGCTCATGGAAGGCGCGCGGCGCATCGACGAATGGGCGCGCATCGCGCACCGCATCCCGAACCTGCGCGTGGTGCCCATCCTCGCGCCCATCGACGAGGACCATCCGTCGCTGCTCGACCTCCTGCCGAACGAGTGGGAGATGCTCGCGATGATCGACGGCCAGACGGACCTGCGCGGCATCGCGACGCGGCTCGGCCGCAGTGAGTTCGACGTCGCGAAAATCGCGTACGGTCTCCTGTCGACGGGCGTGATCGAGGTTCGCACACCCGAGAGCACCGAACCGGCGGAGCCGCTCGCGGGTGACGATCCGGCGCCGCACCTGGCGAGCGCACGCGCCGCGCTCCGCGACGGCCGGCTCGATGACGCACTGGCTGCCGCGACGGCTGCCGCGCACGCCGCGCCCAGCCGCGCCGACGCCTACGTGCTCGTGGCCCGGTCGCTGATGCGCCTCGACCGCGAGAGCGATGCGCTCGAGGCGCTGCGCCGGGCCGTGCAGGTCGAGCCGCGGAATCCGGAGGTGCTCCTCGCGCTCGGCGTGGTCGCGGCGCGCAGCGCCGGCATGGACCAGGCGATTCTCTCCTGGCAGCGGTATCTCGTGGAGGCGGGCGACCGTCCCGCGGTGCCGCGGGTGCGCGAGATGCTCGACTGCGTGGTACGGCTGCGCGCGTTGCTCAGGGGCGTGGACGATGTCTGACGAGATTCGTCGGCTCAGCGACGACCTGGCGCGCGACCCGTCGAGCCTCGTGTTCATGCGGCTCGCGGACGCGTTGCGCCGCGCCGGGCAGCTCGACGTGGCGCTGCACGTGGCCGTGCGGGGGCTCGAGCGGCACCCGTACCTTGCCGACGCGCACGACGTGCTCGCGCGCATCTACGCCGACCGCGGCGACCTGGAGCGCGCGGCCGACGAGTGGGCGATGACGCTGCGGCTCGATCCGGCCCACGGCCCCGCGCGGTTGGGGCTGGGCTTCGTGGACTACCGGCGCGGCGATCTCGAGAGCGCCGAGCGTCGACTCGCCGCGGCGAGTGGTGGTGACGCCGATGCGAGCGTTGCCGCCGCGCTCGCGCACGTGCGCGGCGCGCTCAGCATGCGACTCGGGAACGGTACGGCCGTGGCGGCGCCCGCCGTGGAGCGCGCGTTCGCCCCACTACCCGCCCTGGAGTCCGAACCCGCCACGCGCGTCTCCCAGCCCGCCGCGCCCGCAGCGGTGACGGAACTACCCGCGCCCGATCTCACGCAGCCGCGACACCTCTTCGCGCCGGCGCTGGACGCCGCCGACCAGACCGCGCTGCTCGTCGATGGCGACGGTCTGGTGCTCGCCGGCACGTACGTGGACGCCACGGGCCAGGACGTGGCGGAGGTCGTCGCCGCGGAGCTCGCGGGCGTGAGTGGCGAGGCCGAACGCGCCATGCGCCACCTCGCGCTCGGCGCGTGGACGTCGCTCCTGGTGGAGGCGAACGAGGCGGTGGTCGCGATGACGCCCGCGCCCGGCGGCAACCTGCTGGTCGTGGCCGCCTCGCGCGAGACACCGGTGGGACTCGTCAGGCTGCTGCTGGATCGCGCGCTCACGCGGGCGCGCGATTGGCTGGCGAGGGTGTCGTGATGCGGGGCCACCGGTGAGGCGCCCGTGACGAAGACGCCCTATGCCGAAGTGCTCGCGATGCTCGCGCGGCACCGCGGAGTGCTCGGGAGCTTCGTGGTCTCGGAGCACGACGGGATCGCCGTCGACTCGAACGTCCAGATCGGCGTGCACGCCGACGCGGTGGCGGCGCTGGCCGCGTCGCTGCACCGCAAGGCGCGGCTGGCCTGCGGGGCGGCCGGGTGCGGCGCCGTCACGTTCCTGCGCCTCGACGCCGAGCGCGGCGGCATCTGCGCCGCCGGGCGCGACGACCTGGTGCTCGTCACGATCTCCGAAGCGCGGGCCAACATCGGGCTCCTGCGCGTCGAGATGCTGCGCGCCGCGAAGGCCCTCGCGTGAGGACCGCGGGCGAGCAGTGGATCGAGGAGCCGCTGCTCCGGTTCATCGACGACTCGCGCGTTAGGCTGGCGCTGCTGCTCGAGACGAGCGGCCGCGTGCTGGCGCAGCACGGGTTCACGCGGTCCGTCGACGTGATGTCGGCGTGCGCGCTCGCGGCTGCGATCCACGCCGCGGCGGCCGAGATCGGACGCCGGCTCGACGGCTCGCCGTTCACGACGCTGCACCACCCGGGGCAGGAGCGTCAGGTCTTTCTCGGCGAGCTCGCGACGCCGCGGGGCGCGCACATCCTGCTCACGGTGTTCGACGACGCGACCTCGATCGGACTCGTGCGACTTTACTTCGCGGAGCTCGGCGCGCGACTGGCCTCGGCGGTCCCGCCGGTCGCCGTCGCCGCCCCCTCGCCCGGGCTCGTCGACTTCGAGTCCGACCTCAACCGCAACCTGGCGAAGTTGTTCGGCAGGCTCTGACCGCTCATGTCTCTCGTCAACTACGCCGCGCGCGAGATCACGTGCAAGATCGTCTACTACGGCCCCGGCAGGTCGGGGAAGACGAGCAACCTGCACTACATCTACAACCAGCTTCCCGGCGACCGGCGCGGCTCGATGGTCTCGCTGGCCACCCAGACCGACCGGACGCTGTTCTTCGACTTTCTGCCGCTCGACCTCGGGACCATCTCGGGGTTCACGACCCGGTTCCAGCTCTACACCGTGCCCGGGCAGGTCTACTACGCGACGACGCGGAAGCTCGTGCTGCAGGGGGCCGACGGCGTGGTGTTCGTGGCCGACAGCCAGCGGCGGCAGCTCGACGAGAACATCGAGAGCATGCAGGACCTGCACGTGAATCTCGCGGAGCAGGGAATTGACGCGCGCACCGTTCCGCTCGTCATCCAGTACAACAAGCAGGATTTGCCGCGTGAGCTCATCATGGACGTCGATGAGCTCGACGACGTGCTCAATTTTCGCGGCGTGCCCTACCACGCCGGCGATGCCCTTCGTGGGACTGGCGTCTTCGAGACGTTGCGGAGCATCTCGGAGCTCGTGCTGCGCCGGCTGAGCGGGACCGCGGCGGCGGGCGTGGGTGCGGGGAGATGAGCGTACTGCTGGACGGGCGGTTCCGGTTCGACAACTACGTCGTGGGTGCGTCCAACCGCCTCGCGGTGGCCGCGGCCCGCGCCGTCGCCGAGTCGCCCGGAACCAGCTACAACCCGCTGTTCATCTACAGCGCGTCCGGGCTCGGCAAGACGCATCTCATCGGCGCGCTCGGTTTCGCGGCGCGCCAGCTCCAGCCCGAATTGGTCGTCGAGTACGTCCCGCTCGACGATTTCGTCGACCAGTTGCACCTCGCGATCTCGTCGGGGCAGGCGGACGGCTTCAAGCAGCGCTACCAGCGGATCGACCTGCTGCTGATCGACGACGTGCAGTTCCTCACCGGGCGGCGCGAGACGCAGAGCGAGGTGCTGCGCATCTTCAACGCGCTCCACGGTGGCGGGCGACAGATCGTGATGGCCAGCGACCGTCCGCCGGCGGAGATCGCCGACGTGGACGAGCGTCTGGTCACGCGGCTGGCGGGCGGCCTCGTGGTGGACATCGGACTGCCGGAGTACGAGACCCGCGTCGCGATCCTGCGCAACAAGTGCGCGGAGCGCGAGCTGACCTTCGCCACCGGCGTCCTGGAGGAGCTGGCCCGCATGCCCTGCGGCAGCGTGCGCGAGCTGCAGGGGGCGCTCAACCGGCTGGCGGCGCACGAGTCGTTAGGCGAGCGCCCGCTCACGCCGGGCAACGTGCGGTCGGTCGTCGCCGGCGGCCGCGCGACGCCCGAGTTCGGGCGCGCGGTCGCCGGTGCCAGCGACGAGTTCGCGGGCTTCGTCTCGGACATCGCCGTCGCCGTCGCCCAGCATGTGGAGGGATGGCGCGTGCGCCTGGGCGAGCGGGTCGCGCACTGGCAGCATGCGGGCTACCGCACGACGATGCTGGAGCGCGCGCTCGCGCTCAGCGAAGAGGTGGACGTCGACACCCTGGACGCCGCGTTCGCGACCGGCGTGACGCGCCTCGAGCAGCTCGAGGCACAGGCCGTGCTGCTCGATCCCCGACTCGCCGGCCTCGACGTCTTTCGCGATCCCGAGCGCGTCACCGAGGCCGAAGCGCGCGTCGAGCAGGCGATCGCGGCCCACGACCCGCCGCCGGCCCCGTGGCCAGCCTACACGCGCGAGTCGCTCATCCCCGGCAAGTCGAATCAGCTCGCGATGCGTGCCGCCGACGCGGTGATCGAGTCCCCCGCCGCGCGGTACAACCCGTTGTTCGTGCACGGTGGACCAGGCGTCGGGAAGACGCACCTCGCGCACGCCATCGGAAACGCGTTGCGGCGCACCGGCGCGCTGTCGGGACCCGTCGCGTGCGTGAGCGGCGCACAGTTCGTGGACGAGCTCATCGCCGCGCTGCAGGAGGGGACCGTGGACCGCTGGCGCGCCCGCTACCGCGCCGCGGGCGCGCTGATCGTCGACGACGTGCACGCGCTCGCGGGCAAGGAGCGGTCGCAGGACGAGCTGTTTCACCTGTTCAACGCACTGCACAGCGCCGGCCGCCAGGTCGTGCTCGCGAGCGATCGTCCGCCGGCGGAGATCGCCGAGCTCGAGGCACGACTGCGCTCGCGCTTCGACGGCGGCCTCGTCGTCGCCATCCAGCCGCCGGACCGGACGCTGCGTGAGGCGCTGTACGCCCGCGTCCTCGTCGATCGCGCGCCCGGCGCCGAGCCCGGCGTCGCCACGCTCCTCGCGGCACTCCCGGTGTCGGGCGCCGCCGAAGTCGAGTCCGTGGTCGACCGGCTCCTGCATTCGGCACGCGCCGCGGGCGGCACGATCACGCTCGGCCTCGTCCGGCGCGAGCTCGGCTCGGCCGGCGCGGCAACCCCCACGAGCGTGCCCGCGATCGCCGACAAGGCGTTCCTCGACGCCGAGAAGATCGTGCTCGAGTGGGGTGAGCTGGATGGCCGCGTGATCGAGGAGCTGCGCTGATGGCCATCAAGGGAAGCCTCAAGGAGGCGAGCCTCCCCGACGTGCTGCAGCTCCTCTCGATGGGCAAGAAGAGCGGCTGCCTGAGCGTCACCCACCGCCAGAGCTTCGGCTACATCTACTTCGACAAGGGACGCATCTGCTACGCGTCCATCGTGAACCGGCGCGATCGCCTCGGCGACATCCTGGTGAAGAACGGGCTCATCACGCCGGAGCAGCTCGGGGAGGCCGTCGCCGACCAGAACACCCAGCGCGACAAGCGGCTCGGCGAGATTCTCGTCGAACGGCAGTTCATCGCACGCGAGGAGCTACACCGCTACATCCGGCTGCAGATCGAAGAGGCGGTCTTCTACCTGTTCACCTGGAACCAGGGCTCGTTCAACTTCGAGGCGGACGTCGCGCCCGACGAGCAGGACTTTCTGGTGTCCATCAACCCCGAGTCGTTGCTGCTCGAGGGCGCGCGCCGGGTGGACGAGTGGAGCCTCATCGAGAAGAAGATCACGAGCTTCGACCTCATCTTCGAGCTCGATCGCGCGCGACTCGCCGAGAGCGGCGCCGAGCTGACGGCCGAGCAGGAGACGCTCGTCGGGCTGATCGACGGTCGCCGTGACGTGACCGGGCTCGTGGACGAGTCGGGCCTCGGCGAGTTCGATGTGGGGAAGGCCCTGTACGGGTTGGCGACCGCCGGCTTTCTCCATCGCGTCGGTCGCACGAAGCCCGTGGAAGCGGTGAGCTCCGACGCTCGCGTGGCCGAGCATCGCAACCTCGGCGTGGCGTTCTACAAGGCGGGCATGTTCGACGAGGCGGTGCGCGAGTTCCGCCGCGTGAACGAGCTGCGCCCCGGCGACGACCTGGCGACGTTCTACGCGGGGCTCGTGCTGCTCCGGCAGGGGAGGTGGCAGGACGCGGTGACGCTGTTTCAGCAGATGATGGCGCGACGGGTGGTGAGCCCGGCGGTGTATCACAATCTGGGGTACGCGCTCGAGCGACTGGGGCAGTACGACGAAGCGGCCGACGCGCTCGCGCACGCGGTGCGCCTTGGCGGGGCCGATCCGCGCACGCGTCTCGCCGCCGGCGTGCTGGCGCTGCGGCGCGGCGACATCGCCGAGGCGGATGCGGCGCTGGCCGAGGCGGCGACGCTGTGGGACCGGCGGCCGAAGCCGGCGGTGTGGTATCACTACGCCGCCCTCGCGGCCGCGCTCGCCAACGACGTGGACCGCGCCATCGGGCTGCTCTCCGACGGGGTGGCGGCGCATCCGCACGCGGCGGTGCTGCTCAACAATCTCGGTGTCGCGCTCGAGCGGCGCGGGCGATTCCCCGACGCGGCCACGGCGTTCGAGCGCGGGGCGCTCGAGGACGCGACGGTGCCGCAACTGCACAAGAATCTCGGCGACGGCTATTATCGGTCGGGGCGGTACGACGACGCGTTGGAGTCGTACTTGCGCGCGGTGAAGCACCGTCCGAACCTCGGCGCCGACGTGTACCTCAAGCTCGGGAACCTCCGCTACCGGCGCCAGGAGCGTGAGGACGCGGTGCGCTGCTGGAAGCGCGCGCTCGAGCTCGAGCCCACGAACGCGATCGCGCGCACGAATCTGGAAACGGCGAGGCAAGCCGAATGATCGTCACGGAGCTGGACGAGGCCGGATTCTCGTCCCTTACCGACAAGATCGCCCGCGAGCGCGGCTTCGGGTGCGCCAGCTACAAGGAGAAGTGCCTCCGCCGGCGCATCGCCGTGCGCATGCGGGCGCGCGGCGTCCACCGCTTCTCGGACTACGCGGCGCTCCTCGACCGCGATGCCGTGGAGTACGACCGGCTGCTCGACACGCTGACCATCAACGTCACGAAGCTGTTCCGCAACTGGTCGACGTTCGAAGCCGTGTCGCGGCTCGTGGTCCCGATACTCTGGGAGGGGGCTGCGCGTCCGATTCGTGGGTGGAGCGCGGGTTGCTCGTCGGGTGAGGAGCCCTACTCGCTCGCGATCCTCTTTCACCGGCACGCGGCGGAGCGGGGGCAGGTGGCCGACGCGTCGCGCGTGCAGGTGCTGGCGTCGGACATCGACCGCGCCAGTCTGGACGCGGCGCGTCGCGGGCAGTACGCCGAGGCGGCGTTCGCCGACACGCCGGACGAGCTTCGGCGCCGCTACTTCTCGGTGCGACCGCCGTTCGAGGTCGCACCGGACATTCGTCCGCTCGTGTCGTTCGAGCGGCGGGACCTGATCGTCGATCCGCCACCCGGCGGAATGCATCTCATCGTCTGTCGCAACGTGCTGATCTACTTCGACCGCTCCACGCAGGAGGCCCTGTTCCAGCGGTTCCACGACGCGCTGGCGCCCGGCGGGTTCCTCGTGCTCGGGAAGGTGGAGACGCTGTTGGGCCCGACCCGTTCACAGTTCGCGGCGGTCGACCCGCGCGAGCGCATCTTCCGCCGCCGGTGATCGAGCCTAACGTGACCCCGCCCAGCGTGACCGACCCCAAGGCCCAGGAGATCCGGGTCAAGGTCGCCGACTTCGCCGTCGCGAACGGGAACTCGGTCATCTCGACGATCGGCCTCGGGTCGTGCGTGGCGATCATGCTCTACGACGGGTCGTCGCGCATCGGCGGGCTCGCGCACATCCTGCTGCCCAGCGAGGGGCTGTCACTCGACAGCGAGAATCGCGCGAAGTTCCCGTCGACGGCCATCCCGATGCTCGTCGAGGAGATGCGGAAGCGTGGCGCGTGGGGGCGGCCGATGGCGAAGATCGTCGGCGGCGCGAGCATGTTCGCCTCGCTGCTCCCCTCGGGCGGCATCAACATGGGCGAGCGCAACGTCGAAGCGACCAAGCGCGTGCTGCGACTGGCGGAGATCCCACTCGTTGCCTCGGACACGGGCGGCGAACATGGGCGCAGCGTGTACTTCCACGTCACCGACGGTCGTGTGGTCGTGAAGTCGCTCAAGATGGGGGAGCGTGTCCTCTAGCCAGCGCACCGTCCTCGTCGTCGATGACAGTGCGTTCATGCGCAAGCTGGTGAGCGAGATGCTGGCGATGAGCGGCGAGTTTCGCGTCGTCGGCACCGCCCGCAACGGCCTGGAGGCGCTGAAGCAGATTCACGCCCTCGACCCCGAGATCGTCACGCTCGACATCGAGATGCCGGAGCTCGATGGCCTGCAGGCGTTGGGCTACATCATGAGCGAGGCGCCGCGCCCGGTCGTGATGCTGAGCGCGCTCGACTCGCCCGACGGCGGCGAGCTGACGATCCGCGCGCTCGAGCTGGGTGCCATCGATTTCGTGCACAAGCCGGCGGGCCCGGCGCGCGAGAGCGTCGAGCTGCTCGGCGCCCGCCTCATCGACGCGCTCCGCGCCGCGGCGTGCGTGAACCTGCGCGGCGTCCGCGTGCTCGCGCGGCCCCCCGTGGCCGAGCGTGCCGCCGGACCGGCCAGCGGCAGGGCGGCCACACATGCGGTGGTGATCGCGGCGTCCACGGGCGGCCCGCGGGCGCTGGCCGATCTCGTGCCACGACTGCCGGCGGAGCTCCCGGCCGCGGTGCTCGTCGTCCAGCACATGCCCGCCGGGTTCACGTCGAGCCTCGCCTCGCGGCTCAACGCGTTGAGCCGCGTCCCCGTGGCCGAGGCGCGCAGCGGCGACCGCATCGAGCACGGACGCGTGTACCTCGCCCCGGGCGGGATGCACATGCGCGTGGCCGATGTGAGCGGCGTGCCGATGATCGCGCTCGACCAGACGCCGCCCATCTGGGGCGTGCGCCCGTCCGCGGACCCGCTGTTCCGGTCGGCCGCGCAACAGTTCGGCGCGTTGTTGGTGGGCGTCGTGCTCACCGGCATGGGGCGCGACGGCGCCGAGGGCCTGCGTGCCGTTCGCGACCGGGGCGGCTACGCGATCGTGCAGGACCGCGCCACCTCGATCGTCTACGGCATGCCGCAGGCGGCGCTCGCCACGGCGGGTGCCGATCGAACGCTGCCGCTCGACGCCATCGCGATGGAGATCGCCGAGGCGGTGGCACGCAGCCGCGTACGTGTGGGGTAGGTCACAGTAGCCGACAGCCCTCAGCCGCGAGCCGTTCGCTGACGGCTTGCGGCTGACGGCCATCGGCAGCCGGCTCGTGACTCTCCTCCTCGGCCACCTGTCCATATAGCATGCCTCGCCTTCGCCGAAAGACCCCGCACGAGCCCGTTCAGGCGATCCCCGCGCCCGCCGCGGATCGCCCCGCGGGAGCGCGACTACCACTCGGCCGCGAGCGGATGCGCACCCCACGCTCGCTCGCCATCGCGTTGAACGGGGGGCAGCCGCGGCCGAGGCCATTGGATGCCGATGTCACGCTCCTGGACGAGACGCTACCGCCCATCGCGCCCGTGGCGCCATTCCGGGAGCGCGTGGCGGCGCGAGAAGGGCGCGCCGATCTGTTGGTCTTCCGGGTCGGCGAGGAGCTGTTCGCGACCGACCTCCGCGCGGTCGAGGAAGCGGTGGACGGGGTGACGGCTCGGTCCATCCCCGACGCGCCGCCGGCGATGCTCGGCGTGTTCGCGCTGCGAGACCGCACGCTGCCCATGTACGTCCTCGGGCGCGTGCTCGACGTCTCCCACGCCGGTTCCGGCGAGATGACGCTGGTCGTGCGGCCATCGCTCGCGCGCGTGGCGCTCGCCGTCGATGCGGTGGATGACGTGTACGATGTGCCACTGGACGCGGTGCGTCCCGCACCGGCCGACGCCGACGCGATGGTGCTCGGCGTCACCTGGCGTGGCGCGGAGCTGCTCACGTTGCTCGACCCGGACCTCGTGGTCGCGGCGTGCCTCGCCGCCTCGCCGCCGGACTCGCCATGACCGCGCCTGCCTCTGCCTCGCAGATCGTCACGTTCCGCCTCGGCGACGAGCTGTTCGCCGCCGACATCTTCTCGGTGGAGCGCGTGCTCCGGTACGCGCCGCCGACGCCGGTGCCTAACGTGCCGGACTGGATCGAAGGCGTCATCGACTATCAGGGCCGCGTGGTGCCGGTGATCGACCTGCGCCGGCGGTTCGAGCTGCCCCCCGCGCCCGTGCCCGGCGATGGGCGCATCCTCGTGCTCGCGGTGGACGACGAGTGGGTGGCCGCCACGGTGGACGGCGTGCTCGACGTGAGCGTGCTCGACGCGGCGAAGCTGGCCCCGCCGCCGGCGCTGTTCCGCGGCCTGGCCGCCGGCTACCTGCGCGGAGTCGTGCGCCGCGGCGAGCGGCTCGTGATCTTCCTGGACGTCGCGCGGCTGTTCTCCACCGACGAGCGCATCGTGCTGGAGCGTCCGTCGGAGGAGCCGGCGCGGCATGGCTGAGGCGCCTCCGGGCGACCTGCGGGACCGATACGCGGGGCTGCTCGCGCGCCTCGACGCCGCCGACGCGTCCGCCGATCGTGGGGCGCTCAAGGCCGACATCATCGAGCTGTTCCGGTCCGTGGAGCGCGAGCTGGGCGAGCTCGCCCAGCTCAAGGAGGACGTGAAGAGGCTCGCCGAGCGATGGAAGACGCTCGGCGGTGCGCCACACCCCACGATGGCGCAACCCGCGGCGCCCCCGGTGCGGGCCGACCACATCGGTGCCTCCACCTTCATCGAGCGGGGGTGGTCGCGGATCTCGCTCGGCGACTACGCCGCGGCCGAGACGGCGCTGGAGAAGGCGCTCGAGCTCTCGCCTAACGACCCGCAGGCCGCCGCGCTGCTCGGGTGGGCGCAGATGCACCAGGAGAAGTACGACGACGCCCTCATGAACTTCCAGCGCGTGTTGATGACGGAGCCGGCGAACGCGCTGGCGCGCATCAACGTCGGGTACATCTGCCTGAAGAAACGGATCTTCGGCGAGGCCATCGAGCACCTCTCGAAGGCGATCCGGCTCGACAACGACGCGAAGGCGACGCTGTACGCGCACTACTACCTGGGTCTCGTGTATCTCGAGCGGGAGATGTACGAAGACGCACAGACGTTCTTCCGCAAGAGTCTCGCGCTCGGGCCGAACCTGCTCGAGGCGTATTATGAGCTGGGCCGCTCCCACTGGCTCGCCGATCAGCCCGACGACGCGCGCGAGGCTTGGCGCGCCGGTGCGGCGGCGAACAAGTTCAATCCATGGGGAAAGCGGTGCGCGGAAGTGCTGGCGAGAGTGGAGGCGGGGGGAGAGCCGGACTGATCGGGAACGGGGAATGGGGAACGGGGAACCGGAAAAACAGATCGTTCCCGGTGGCCGGTTCCCTGTTCCCAGCGCTCGCGCTGCTGGTCCTCCTGCTGCTCTGGCCGTTCGCCGCGCGTGCGCAGTCCCAGTCGGTTCGTCTCGATAGCACCCGCTTCACCGTCGTCGCGTTTCCGGGCGACGAGCAGTTGGCGAGGTCGCTGCTCGCCGCCGCCGTGGCCCGCGACACGTTCCCCGGGCTCGCTCGGCCCCGCCAGCGCGTCGTCATCGCGGTGGCGCCCGACCGACACACGTTTCGCGACTGGATCGGACCCAACGCGCCCGAATGGGGCGCGGCCGTCGCGTTCCCCGAGTCGCAGCGCATCGTCATGCAGGGGCGGAGCGCCGGCTCCGACGCGGGCAACCCCATCGAGGTGCTGCGCCACGAGCTCGCTCACCTGGCACTGCACGAGGCGCTTGGCGACCTGCCGCCGCGCTGGTTCGATGAGGGCTACGCGAGCTACGTCGCCAACGAGGTGGCGCGCGACGCGGTGTTGAGCGCGAACCTCGCGCTGCTGCTCCGCGGGATGCCACCGCTCGACTCGCTCGACGCCGGCTTCGCGGGCGGGTCGGTGCAGGCGGAGGGCACCTACGCCCTCGCCTACCGCGCCGTGGCCGAGCTCGCGGCGCGCGACCCGGAGCGCGGCCTAACGCTGTTCTTCCGCTACTGGAAGGAGACGGGGCGGTTCGACGTCGCGGTGCGCAGCGCGTACGGCATCACCGAGGCGGAGTTCGAGCGCATCTGGCAGACACGCACGCGGCGACGGTACGGCGGACTGGCGGTGTTCGCCAACCTCTCCATCGCGGCTGTCATGACGCTGTTTGTCGTGCTGCCGTTCTACATCGTGCGGCGCCGGCGCGACAGATTGCGCATGGCCGCGCTCGTGCGCGCCGATGAGGAGGCCGAGCGGCGTGAGGCGGCAATCGCGATCGAGGCGCTGCTGCGCAGCATCCAGTTGTCGCCCGATGGAGAGAGTGGCGCGCGGCCGAGCCCGTCGCCCGACGGCTCGGAGCCGCCGTCGTCGGACACGCCACCCTCCAACTCGCCATCTTCCGCGCCGCCGCCGGCGCAACCCCCACCGCTCGGACCGACCCAGCCCCCTGCCTGAGCGGTACGCGAGCCGCTGACGGCTCGGCTAGTCACGAGCTAACTCTTGACGTGACGCTTGCTTGACATGATTTCGGACGGTCCATAAACTCCAGCGATCATTATGGCCCAATCAAAATCGACTCCACGGTCGCGGTCGCTGGTCCTCTGGGGGATCGCCGCCGCCACGCTGCTTGCCGGCTACATCGATCTGGCTCGCGGGGGTGAAACGATCGCCCCGATCCTCCTCGTGATCGGGTACTGCGTGCTCGTTCCTCTCGCGATCCTCAAATAGCAACGTCACACATCGCCCTGCCAGCGCCCGCTCGATCCGCTGGCAGAGCGATTGCGTTTTTGGCTGATGGAGCGGGGCGCTTGGCCGCGTGCGGGCGAATAGCTCAGTTGGTTAGAGCGCCTGCCTTACACGCAGGATGTCGGGGGTTCGAGTCCCTCTTCGCCCATGCTCGAAGTCTGGTGGACCCTGTAATCCGGGTGGGGGGTACCATGTTCAACGCTTTGGAGGACACAACAGTGAAGGCACGGCAACGCCACGCGCGAACGGTGGTCGGGTTGTTCGTAGGAGCGGTGGCCAGTGGTGCGTTCGCGACGGTCAATGCGCAGACGCAGACGTTGCAACGTGGCCAGACGGCAGGTCCCAGATTCATGGTTCCCACCTTCAGGAGCACCGAGCGTGGGCTCGGGCTTCAGGCCGCCGAAGCGATCCGTGAGCGGATGGGCGAGGACTTCCAGCTCAAGACGCTCTGGATCGTTCCGAAGACCGACATCATGACGACGCTTCAGAACTCGGGGTACTCCACCACCGAGGCGCTGAGCTCGAACGACGCGCGCGCGCTCGCCGTACTGCTGCGCGCTGACGAGTACGTCGAAGGCACGGTCGAGAAGACACCCACCGGCTTCAAGGTCACGGCGAACATGATGCTCGTCCGTCCCGAAGGCATGGTGCAGCCGCTTCCACCCATCGAGGTCGCGAAGCTGGCCGATGCGGCCAAGCAGGTCTCCAACGCCGTCGAGGCCGCGCGCAAGCAGGTCGAGCCGGCGAAGAAGTGCGTCGAGCTGTCTCGGGCGAAGAACTACCCCGCCGCCATCGCGGAAGCCCGCAAGGGCATCGCGGCGTATCCCAATGCGGTGATGCCGCGGGTCTGCATCGCCGAGATCTACAACGAGCAGAAGCTCGGCGCCGACTCGATGATCGTGATCAGCGAGGAGGTCCTGAAGATCCACAAGGACAACAAGCGCGCCCTCGCCTTCGCGGCCGATGCCTATGCCGAGAAGAAGATGGAGGACAAGCAGGTCGAGGCGCTCACGCGCCTGATCTCGCTCGACCCGAACAACACGCGCCTGCAGACCCAGGTCATCAACATTCTCGCGGCGAGCGGGAAGGCGTCGCTCGCGCTGCCCATCGTCGATGAGGCGGTGAAGAACAATCCCGGTGACGCCTCGCTCCTGAAGCTGCAATGGCTCGTGCACTTCGCGGCCAAGGACATCAAGGGCGGGCTGGTGATCGGCGAGGAGATGGTGAAGCTCGACACGGCGTCGGCCGACACCGCGTTCTTCATGCGTCAGGCAGCGGGCTACGCCGCGGACAGCCAGTTCCAGAAGGCGGCCGAAACGCTCGCTCGTGGCCGCGCGAAGTTCCCGAACAACCTGTCCATCGCGTCCACGTACGTGCAGTTGCTGATCCAGACGGGCCAGACGGCGCAGGCCATCGAGGAAGCGAAGCGCGTGCTGGCCGTGAATCCGAAGATCCCCGGTATCTGGCTGCCGATCGCAAAGGCGCAGTCGGATGCGGGTGCGTCGCCGGACACGGTGCTCGTGTCGTTGCGCAACTCCATCGCCGCCGGGGACAGCGCGGGCCTCGTCGCGACCTACGCGACGGGACTCGGCCAGGCGGAGCAGAAGAAGGCGCAGCCGACGAAGGACATCGAAGGGTTCCGCAGAGCGCTCACGCTGCTCTCGTTCAGCGACAGCGTGCAACAGTCAGCAACGGCGGCGTTCCTGCTCGGCGCCACGCACCTGCAGAAGGGCCAGGCACTGCTCGAGCAGGCGCGCGAGAAGAAGAGCTGCGAGATGTCGAAGGAAGCTGCCGAGGACTTCACGCAGGCTCAGATCTACATTCCGCGCGGCGCGGCGCAGTATCGGAACGAGGCGGGCCAGCTCATGACCGCGCTCCAGCAACTGTCGCCGTACGGCGATCAGATGGTGAAAGCGCTCTGTAAGGGGAAATAGCCGGTCGGTTCGACCGTAACCGCCGCGCGAAGCGCCCGTCGCCGAGAGCTCTCGGCGACGGGCGCTTCGTCATTCAGCGTTCACTTCGCGCTCGACGGATCGGCGATGACCCGGCAGCCGGGGCAGGTGAATGAGCAGGTCGCGCGGCCGCGCCTCGTAGATTGCCTGGCGAAGCTCGGTCGACTCTCCGTCGATGTTCACGGTGATCGGCTCGCGCGACGTCACCCGCAGCCGCGGGACCTGCAGGTACCGTACGCCATCGCTCTCGAGGTGCTCACCACGCTTCACACGCAGTACCAGCTTCGCGAACTCGCTCCGCGGCATCGCGCCCACGATGCAGACGTCGAGCAGTCCATCGCGTACGCTCGCGCGAGGCGTGATGAGCGTTCCGCCGCCGGTGGCGCGTGCGTTCCCGACGGCGAACAGCAGGAATTCGACTTCGAGCCGGAAGTCGGGCGCCTCGAACAACGCGCGCCGAGGCTCGAGTCCAGCGAGCTTGCGCAGTCCCGAGATGAAGTAGGCCACGGGCCCCAGCGTCGCTTTCGCGTCCGGGGGCGTTTCGGCCGTCGCCTCGGCTCCCACGCCGGCGGACGACACGTTGACGAACCGGCGCCCGTTCAGCGCCGCCGTGTCGATGATGACGGGCTTGCGGCGCAGGATGATGTCCATCGCCGCGTTCGGATCGTCGGGAAGGTCGACCTGCCGCGCGAAATCGTTGGCCGTTCCGGCCGGGATGATGCCGAGTGCCACGCGGGTCCCCTCGAGCCCGTTCAGGACCTCGTTCACCGTCCCGTCGCCGCCGCAGGCCACCACGGTGTCGGCTCCTGCGGCGACCGCTTCTCGCGCGAGCATCGTGCCGTCGCCAGCTTCCCAGGTGACGCGCGCGCGCACCGTATGCCCCTTGGCGCGCACCCACTCCACGAGATGCCGAAGCCCCGGGACCTCGGCGCGCGCTCCGTGCACCACGAGCGCGATGTGGCGTCGCTTTCGCCCGTGTGGTCCCGGCCGTGCCACATTCGTCCGGCGATCGGAAGCGCGCGTGCGCGCGTCGAGTCTTCGGTCGTTCATCGCGTCTTGTCGGCTACCTTATCGTTAGGAAGGGCAACCTTCGAGACCGGGATCCGGAACCCGCCCAGCAACCTGCATCTCGACGAGGCAACATCTCCAGTCCATGCGAAAAACCGGCCACTGCCGTACCCGCTCGGTATCACGCTTGACCGGGTCGAACGGGGGTTGCTAGAATGACCGCGCCCGAGACCGTCGGAGGGCGGTGGGACAGCGCGTATCATGCGCCGGTGCTGGCCGACGAGGTCGCGGCACTGTTCGCGGGCGCGCGCTCCGTGCTCGACGGAACGCTCGGCGGGGGCGGTCATTCGCTCGTGCTGCTCGCCGGGGGAGCCGACGTGACGGCCGTGGACCGCGATCCAGAGGCGATCGCGGCGGCGCGCCGGCGTCTCGCCTCGTACGAGGAGGCCGGCCGGTTCCGAACCGTCCTCGGGAACTATGCGGACCTCGACGGGATCCCGGCGCTCGATGGGCTCCGGTTCGACGGCATCCTCCTCGACCTTGGCGTGTCTTCCCATCAACTCGACGATCCGGCTCGCGGCTTCTCCTTCCGTGAAGGTGTGCCGCTCGACATGCGGATGGGCACCGACGCCACGCGCGATGCCGCGATGCTCCTCTCCACCGCCGACGAGATGGAGCTGGCCGCGATCTTTCGCGAGTACGCGGACGAGCGCCGCGCGATGCGCCTCGCGCGCGAGATCGTGCGGCGCCGTGCCAACCGGCCGTTCGCGACCAGCGACGATCTCGTCGGCGCCATCCGCGGCGCGCTCGGGCCGCGCACCGGCCCGGGCGACTTCGCGCGGCTGTTCCAGGCGGTCCGCATCGCCGTGAACGATGAGATTGGAGGGCTCGAGCGGGCGCTCGACAGCCTTCGCGAGCGGCTCCGCCCTGGTGGCCTCCTCGCGGTCATCGCGTACCACTCGGGCGAGGACCGCGTGGCGAAGAACGCGTTCAGGGACTGGAGCGCGACGTGCGTCTGTCCGCCGCGCCAGCCGATCTGCACCTGCCGCGGCCGGGCGCTCGGTGCGCTCGTCACGCGCAGGCCCATCACGGCCTCGCCGGAGGAGGCCGAACGCAATCCGCGATCGCGCAGCGCGCGGCTCAGGGCATGGCGAAGCGCTCCGTAGGCGGTCGCGCCACTCGGCGTCGCGGCCGGTCCGTGGTGGCGCTCGCGCTCCTCGGTTTCGTCCTCGTGGCGACGAGCGTCATCTGGAGGCGCACGTTCGGCGCCTCGCAGTCGAGGGCGGTGCAGCGTCTCGATCGCCAGCGGTTGGATCTCATTGCGCAACGAGCGCAGCTCCAGCGCGACATCCGCGACGCCGCGAGCCGGCCCCGGCTCGCCCCCATCGTGGAGCAGCGCCTCCGGCTGCGCATGCCGAACGACAGTCAGGTCATCTACATCGACAGGAAGGAGATTCCCGCTCCGGTGCGTGATGCTTCGAGATAGGCGCATCGCGATCGTACACGTCGTCCTCGTGTTGTTCGCGGGCGCGATCGTGCTGCGTGCCGCCGAGGTGCAGATCTGGCAACGAGACCGGTGGCGGGCGCAGGCGGCGAAACAGCACGTCGACGCGTCGTCGATCCCGGCGCCGCGCGGTCTCATCCTCGACGCGTCGGGGGCCCCGCTCGCCGAGAGCCGCGAGCGCGTGCGGATCAGCGTCGCCATGCGCGAGGTCCGCGATCCAAGGAGCCTGCTGCGCGAGCTCGCTCGCGTGGGCGTGGATGCGCGCTGGCGCGCCCGCCTCGCCGATACGACGCGACGCTGGGTGCAGCTGCCTGGCAGCTTCGTGCCGGCCGACGTGGAGTCGGTCCTCAAGATGCGCGGTGTCCACGCGACGGTCGTCGGCGACCGGGTGTACGACACGTCGGGTGGGGCGCAGCGGATCGTCGGCCACGCCGACGCGGATGGGCGCGGACTCGATGGCATCGAGCTCGCGCTCGACAGCCTCCTGCGCGGCACGGTGGGGAAGGCGTCGTTCGTGAAGGATGTACGCGGGCGGCGATTCGAGTCGCCGGACGAGATCAGCTCGGCGGCGCGCCCCGGACACACGGTGATGCTGACCATCAACCACGCGCTCCAGGCGATCGTCGACCAGGCACTCGGCGACGCCGTGTCGCGGATGAGTGCCGACGGCGGTGACGTCGTGGTGCTCGACCCGAATACGGGCGAGATCAGGGCGATGGCATCGCGGCGCCGCAACGCGACCACCACCGCGGCGACCGCGATCATCGATCCGTACCAGCCCGGCTCCACGCTCAAGCCGTTCATCGCGGCGGCGCTGCTCGCCCGCGGCAAGGCGCGCGTGGATGAGGTGATCGAGACGTTCAACGGCAGCTACAGGACGTTCGGGCGCACCATTCACGATGTGCATGTCGCCGAGCGGCTCTCGCTCGTGGATGTCATTCGCTTCTCGAGCAACGTCGGGATCGTTCGGTTCGCCGAGCGTCTCACGCCGCGCGAACAGTACGAATCGCTGCGCGACTTCGGCTTCGGCACCCCCACGGGAATCGCGTATCCCATCGAGTCGTCGGGCACGCTGCGCGAGCCGCGCTACTGGTCGAAGCAGTCGCCGGCATCGTTGGCGATGGGGTACGAGATCGCGGTCACGCCGCTCCAGCTCGCGCTCGCGTACGGCGCGATCGCGAATGGCGGCGAGCTCCTCGAGCCGGCGCTCATCAAGGAAGTGCGCGACCTCGATGGCAATGTGGTGTTCGAGAACCACCGGCGCGTCGTGCGGCGGGTGCTCACGCCACAGGGGTCCGCACAGTTGCGACGACTGCTCGCGGGGGTGGTGGACAGCGGCACGGCCACCGACGCCGATCTCGCGACGTTCGCGGTGGGCGGGAAGAGCGGCACGGTGCGAGGAATGTCGCGCGGCCGGTACGTCGCCGGCTCGTACACGGCGTCATTCGTCGGTCTGTTTCCTGCGGACCAGCCGCAGTACGTGATCCTCGTGAAGCTCGACAACCCCAAGGGGACGTACTACGGCGGCAAGACGGCGGCGCCGGTGTCGAAGGTTGTGCTCGAGGCGGCCATCGCGGCGCGCGACGCGGCCATCGACCGGCGCGCGCTCACGCGGCGAAAGACGGAGCCGGTGTTCGCCTCGGGCGGCAGCGGGCCGAAGGCGCGCGCCGAGACCGAGCGCGCGCGCGCCATCTCGGTGGCGGCCGGTGCGGTAGCCGAGGTGAGCGGCGACTCGCTGCGCGATGGTGGTGAAAGCGCGAGCGTCCCGTTCGTGGTGACGCTCGCCGAACGGCCGCGCGCGCCGGTTCCCCCCATTCGCGTGCGGCCGATTCCCGACGTGCGTGGGCTCTCGCTGCGCGAGGCCGTGTTCGCGCTGCACGAGTCGGGCTTCCGCGTCCAGTTGGCCGCCGGCGCGGAAGGGACCACGGCACCGGCCGCGGGAACGCCGCTCCGCACCGGCTCCACGGTACGACTGTATCAGTCGCGATGAGCGCATTCGCATCGGAGGCGGTTCGCGACGCGCTCACGCGTGCCGGTCTGCTCGTCGGCGTGCGCGGCCCGCTCCCGGAGCGCCTGACCATGATCACCGATGACAGCCGGCAGGTGGTGCCCGGGTCGCTGTTCGTCGCCGTGCGCGGCACCACGCGCGATGGTCACGACTTTCTTCCCGCCGTCGCCGACCGTGCCGCCGCCGCGGTCGTCGAGGATGCATCGCGCACGCAGTTGCCGGCGCTGGTGGTGACCGACGCGCGACGCGCGGCACCGGTGGCCGCCGCGGCCGCGTACGGCGAGCCCGCGCGTGCGCTGCGCCTGATTGGCGTGACGGGAACGAACGGCAAGACGACGACGGTCGGCGTGCTGCGTCATCTGCTCGACGAGGGCACGGGCGGACGCAGCGCATCCATCGGCACGCTCGGCGTGCTGGTGGGGAGCGAGGGCACGCCCTCGCCGGGCGGCGGGGGGCTCACGACACCGGGCCCGATCGAGCTGCAGCGCGTGCTGCGCGCGCTCGCCGACGCCGGCGTGACGACGGTGGCCATGGAGGTATCGTCGCACAGCCTTCACCAGCGCCGCGTGGATGGTCTGCGGTTCGCCGCCGCGGTGTTCACGAACCTCACGCGCGATCACCTCGACTACCACGGCACGATGGACGCGTACGTGGCGGCGAAGGCTCGGCTCCTGGACTACCTGCGTGACGACGGCGCCGCCGTCATCAACGCCGACGACAGGGCGTGGCAGGTGCTCGCGCGCGCGCCGCATCAGGTTCGGTTCTCGCTGGCCGACGCGGATGCGGACGTGCGCGCGACGGACGTTCGCTACACGGCGCGCGGGAGCGAATGGACGCTGGAGGCGGGCGGCGCGCGCGCCGACGTGCGCCTTCCGCTCGTGGGCGACTTCAACGTCGCGAACGCGTTAGGCGCCGCGGCGGCCGCCTGGACGCTCGGCGTGCCCGCCGACACGATCGCCGCGCGCCTGACCTCGCTGCCACAGGTGCCCGGCCGGCTCGAGCGCATTCACGACCATCCCACCGTGCTCCGCGACTACGCCCATACACCCGACGCGCTCGAGCGCGCGCTCCTGGCCGTCCGGCCGTTCGCCGCACGCCGGCTCCTCGTGGTGTTCGGCTGCGGCGGGGACCGCGACCGCGGCAAGCGCCCGCAGATGGGCGCCATCGCCGAGCGGCTCACCGACCACGCGATCGTGACGAGCGACAACCCGCGCACCGAGGACCCCGATCGGATCATCGATGACATCGTCGCGGGCATGCACGGCACCAACCACGAGCGCATCACCGATCGCCGTGACGCCATCGCGCGGGCGCTCGCCATCGCCGCCGGAGACGACGTGATCGTGCTCGCCGGGAAGGGACACGAGACGTATCAGATCCGCGGCACGACCTCCTATCCCTTCGACGAGCGCGCGATCGTACGCGAGCTCGTGGCCGAGTCACCCATGCGCCTTCCGTCCGCGTGACGCACGACGTCGCTCGCCCATCCGCCCGGCACTCGGAGGGAACCGCGCCGGTGCCATTCTGGACGCTCGACCGCGTGGCGCACGCGCTCGCGACGCTGGCCACGACGGCGTTGCCGCGGGGCTCGCAGGCGCTCGCGGCGGTGAACACCGACACGCGCACCATCGCACCGGGTGAGCTGTTCGTGGCGCTCCGCGGCGAGCGGTTCGACGCGCACGAGTTCCTCGGCGCGGCCGTCGAGAAGGGCGCGGCCGCGGTGGTCGTCGATGACGCCGCGACGGCGGCGCGACTCGGGGTGCCGGCGTTCATCGTCACCGACACCACGGCGGCGTTAGGCGCGCTGGGCCGCTATCGCCGGCGCGCGTGGGGCCGAACGGTGGTCGCGGTGGCGGGCTCGAACGGCAAGACGAGCACGAAGGAGCTGACGTCGGCGGCGCTCGGGTCGCGGCTGTCGGTGTACGCGACGCGCGGGAACCTGAACAACCACGTCGGCGTGCCGCTCACGCTCCTGGCGATTCCCGACGATGCCGACGTGGCGGTGGTGGAGATCGGTACGAACCACCCGGGCGAGGTGGCGACGCTGCAGGCTCTGGTGGAGCCGGACGTCGCGATCGTGACGTCGATCGGCGAGGAGCATCTCGAGGGGCTCGGGGATCTCGACGGTGTGCTCCGCGAGGAGAGCGCTGTGTTCGCCGACGTTGCGGTGGCCATCGTGCCCGCCGCACAGCCCGAGATCGGCGAAGCCGCGTGGCGCCTCGCGCGCTCGACCGTCGCGGCCGGGCTCGATGCCGGCGACGTGCGCCCCGACGCCTGGGCCATCGCTCCCGACGGCGCCGGCGTCCTTCGCTTCGGCGACGTGGAAGTGCGGCCGCCGCTTCGCGGGGAGCATAACCTTCGGAACGCGATGCTCGCCGTCGCGACCGCGCGCGCCCTCGGCGTGTCGCTCGCCGACGCGGCGGCGGGAATCGCCCGTACACCGGTGCTGCCCATGCGCAGTGCCTGGATGGAGATGGGCACGCTCACCGTGATCAACGACGCCTACAACGCGAACCCGGCTTCGGCCCGCGAGTCGCTGCGCATGCTGGCGGCGCTGGACACGACACGGCAACGCGTCGCGGTGCTGGGCTCGATGCTGGAGCTCGGCGCGGCGGGACCCTCCCTGCACGATGAGATCGCTCGCCTCGCGCTCGCCGGGCCCGCGCAAGTCGTGGCCGGCGTCGGCGAGTTCGCCCGCGCGCTGACCGCCGCCGCGCCGAACGACCCGCGCGTGCTGACCGCCGACGATGCGCCGAGCCTCTGGCCGCGACTCGCCTCGCGCCTCGCGCCCGATGCGGTGATTCTATTGAAAGGTTCTCGCGGAACGCGCCTGGAGCGGTTGATTCCCATGCTGGAACAGCAGGGCTCGGGGCCCGGGCCCCGGGGCCCGGACGGTGGGCTGGGCGCCGCGGGGCGGGGGCCGGTGGAACCGGCAAGGAGCGAGCAGCCATAGCCAGGCGGCACACGCGGCCGACGCGGAGCGAACGACACGCGGCCGCGGCGGTCAGCGGTCAACGACAGCACGCGGCTGCGATCAGCACGCAGCCACAGCACGCAGCAACCAGCCACCCACGGTAAGTGCTCTACTATCTTCTGATTCCTCTGACGCAGTACGTCTCCGCCTTCCGGATCGTCCGGTACATCTCCTTCCGGGCAGCCGCGGCGGCGGTGACGGCGTTGCTGGTGGCGTTCATCGTGGGGCCCGTGATCGTGCGCGCGCTGAGGCGGCTGCAGATGCACCAGGTGGTGCGCGAGGGCACGCCCGACACGCACAAGGCCAAGAGCATGACCCCCACCATGGGCGGCCTGATCATCCTCGCGGCCACGATCGTCCCCACGCTCCTCTGGGTGCGGCTCGACAATCGTTATGCGCTCTGCGCGTTGCTCGTGATGGCGTGGATGGGCGCCATCGGGTTTCTCGACGACTACTTGAAGTTCAAGCAGCGGCGGGAAGGGAAGAAGAACGAGGGGCTGGTCGAGCGCTACAAGCTCGCCGGACAGATCACCGCCGGGCTCGCGCTCGGCCTCTACGTGTGGCTGCAGCCGCTGTCCACGCTGCCCGGCGCGTCCACCACGCTACCGTTCTACAAGTGGATGCTCATCGTGCCGGCGACGGCGTCGCTCGCGTGGCTGTACGTGGCGTTCGTCACGTTCATCCTCACGGGCACGAGCAACGCGGTGAACCTCACCGACGGGCTCGACGGCCTGGCCGCCGGACTCGCGGCCATCGCGGCGGTCACGTTCGCCGTGTTCGCGTACGTGATGGGCCGCGTGGACATGAGTGCCTACCTCAACATCTTCTACCTGCGAAACGCCGGTGAGCTCACGATCTTCTGCGCCGCCATCTTCGGTGCCTGCGTCGGGTTCCTCTGGTACAACTGCCATCCCGCCGAAGTGTTCATGGGTGACACGGGCTCGCTCGCGCTCGGTGGCGCGCTCGGCGCCGTGGCCATCCTTCTCAAGTCGGAGTTCCTGCTGCTCATCGTCGGCGCGGTGTTCGTGGCCGAGACGGCGTCGGTGATCCTGCAACGGTCGGTGTTCAAGTACCGCAAGTGGCGCTACGGCCTGGAGTACGCGAAGACACATCGGCTCTTTCTGCGAGCGCCGCTCCATCACCATTTCGAGTTGAAGGGGTGGCATGAGGTGCAGGTCGTGACGCGGTTCTGGATTCTCGGCATCCTCTGCGCGTTCCTCGCGCTCAGCACCCTCAAACTGCGGTGATTCCAGACATCTGGCGTATTGGCGAGATCGCCGTCATCGGGCTCGGCAAGAGCGGCACCGCCGTCGCGATGTTGCTCGCGCGCGAGGGGGCGAAGGTCTACGCGTCCGACGCCGGCGCCAACCCGGGCGTCGAGACGAGCGCGGCCCTGCTGCGGCCGCTCGGCATCGACGTCGATGTCGGACGGCACGACCTCGAGCGCATCGCGCGTGCGACGCTCGTCGTGGCGAGCCCTGGCGTCCCGCCCGACGCGCCGCCACTCGTGCGCGCGCGTGACGCGGGGCTGCCGGTGATCGGCGAGATCGAGGTCGCGCTGCACGCCATTCCCGCGCTGCGCTACATCGCCATCACGGGCACGAACGGCAAGTCCACCGTCACCGCGCTCACCGCGCACCTGCTGCGCGGCCTTGGCCTCGACGCCGTAGCCGCGGGGAACATCGGGATGCCGCTCGCGGAAGTGGCGCTGCGCGACCGACGCCCCGACTGGGTGGCGCTCGAGGCCTCGTCGTTCCAGCTCCACGACACGCCAAGCATCGACCCGGCCGTTGGCGTGGTGACGAACCTGGCCGCGGACCACCTCGATCGCTACGCGAGTGTCGACGAGTATTTCGCCGACAAGGCGCTGCTGTTCCGCAACGCGAACGATCGCTCGAAGTGGGTGTTGAACGGCGACGACGAGGCCGTGATGCACCTGGCCGAGCGGCGTCCGTCTACGCCACCTCGCGGCGCCAGGCGCATCGAGCCGGAGGCGGAGCCTCGCGCCGGGGCGGAGACCGCCCCGGCGCCCCGGGCGGCGCTGCGCGGCGACACGTATCTCGTGTCCCTCGAACGGCGTGACGCCGCGGCCTGGTACGATCGCGAGCAGGAGATGCTCGTCGTGCTCGGGCGGCCGCTGTGCTCGCGCGCCGACGTGCCCCTGCTGGGCGATCACAACGTCGCCAACGCGCTGTTCGCCGCGCTCGCCGTGATGGTCGCCGACCCGGCGCACGAGACGCCAGACGCGCGCGCACGTCTCGCCGAGGCGATGCGCGGCTTCCATGGACTGCCGCACCGGCTCGAGCTGGCGGGAGAGTACCATGGCGTGCGGTGGATCAACGACTCGAAGGCAACGAACGTCAGCTCCACGCTCGTTGCGCTGCGGGGAATGCGGCAGCCCACCGTGCTGCTCCTGGGGGGCCGCCACAAGGGGGAACCATACACCCGGATCGCCGACGAGCTGCGCCGCACGGTGAAGACCGTGATCGCGTACGGCGAGGCTGCACCCACCATCGTCGCGGACATCGGCAACGTCGTGCCCACCGAGCAGATGGGCCGGTCGTTCGAGGAGGTGATCGAGCGCGCCCGCGAGCTGGCCGTGCCCGGCGATGCCGTGCTCCTCTCACCCGCCTGCTCGAGCTACGACATGTTCAAGAACTACGAGGAGCGCGGGACGCTGTTCAAGCGGCTCGCCGCCGCCCTGGAGGACGAACAGGCATGACCGCCGTGGCGCAGACGCGCGACCGGTGGAAAATGGGCGTCGAAGCGCGCGCCCTGGTGCTGCTCACCGCCGTGCTGTTGGCGTTCGGGCTGGCGGTCCTATACAGCGCCAGCGCGATGGTCGCCGTGCAGGCCGACCGCCGCAGCGCGTACTATCTGATTCGCCAGTTGACCGGGCTCGGTGTCGGTGTCGTGGCGTTTGCCGTCGCGGCGAAGATGGACGCGGAGCGCTGGAACAGGTGGGCGTGGCCGCTCATGGCCGCGACGATGGCCATGCTGCTCATCATCGTGCTGCCGTTCACGACGTCCATCGCGCCGCGCATCAACGGCTCGCGGCGGTTCCTCTTCGGTGCATCCATTCAGCCGTCGGAGATAGGGAAGCTCGCGGTCATCATGTGGACCTCGATGCTGGTCGTGAAGAAGGGGGATCAGCTCCGCCGCCTGACGAAGGGCCTGCTGCCGTTTCTCGTCGTGATCGGCGTGCTCGACGCGCTCGTGGTGCTCGAGCCCGACCTGTCGGTGGCAATGATGTACACGCTCGTCATGGGGATCATCCTCTTCGCCGGCGGCGTGCGCATCGGCCACTTCGTGGTGCTCGGCATACTCGGCATCCCGGTGCTCTGGCACGAGATGGAGCGCTTGCAGTACGTGGTACTCCGCATGGTGACGTTCCTCGACCCCGGCAGCGCGCCCCAGGGGATCGAGTATCAGTTGAACCAGTCGCTCATCGCCGTCGGCTCCGGCGGCCTGCTCGGCCGCGGGTTCGGCGAGGGACGCCAGCAGCTCGGCTTCGTCCCGTTCGGCTATAACGACTTCATCGCCAGCAACATTGGCGAGGAGTGGGGGTTCATCGGCCTCGCGCTGCTCACGGTTGCCTTCGCGTGCTACGCGTGGCTCGGCTTCCGGATCGCGCGGTCCGCGCGGTCGCCGTTCCTCCAGTTGGTGGCGATCGGGTTGACGGTGACGGTCGTGGTCACGGCGTACCTGCACATCGGCGTCGTCGTGGGCCTCCTGCCGACCACCGGGCTCACGCTGCCCTTCATCTCGTACGGCCGCTCGAACCTGGTACTGTCGTTGTTCATGACCGGCCTGCTCGTGAACATCGGCAGCTCGAAGGAGCGGGTGCACGGCGCGGCGGCGACCGACCCGCTCGCGGCGCCGGCCTGGTGAGGGTCTTCGTCACCGGCGGCGGCACCGGGGGGCATCTCTATCCGGCGCTCGCGATCGCGCGAGCCCTCGTGCGTCTCGAGCCAGGGATCGAGCCGCTGTTCGTGGGCGCGCGGCGCGGGATCGAGCGCGACGTGCTCCCCACCACCGAGTTCCCATTCGAGCTGCTCGATCTCCACCCGCTCTATCGCTCGCACCCGTGGCAGAACTGGCGGACCGCGCGCGGTCTCGTGAGCGCGTGGGCGAGGATCGCCGCGCTCGCGCGTGAGGCACCACCGCGCTTCGTGGTCGGGACTGGCGGCTACGCCGCCGGCGCGACCCTGATGTTCGCGGCGCGCCGCCGCATCCCGCTGTTCATTCAGGAGCAGAACAGCTTCCCGGGGCGCACGGTCCGCGCGTTCAGCCAGTTCGCGCGCGAGATCTACCTCGGCTTCCCGGAGGGCGGTGCACTGCTGCCGGGCGCGGCGCGCGGGCGGGCCGTGTTCACCGGCAACCCGATCGCGCCGCCGCCGGATCCCCGGCCCACGCGGATCGCGGCGCGCGCCGGTTGGGGGCTCGCGAACGAGGGGACAGTCGTCCTCGTGTTCGGCGGCAGCCAGGGCTCCGCGGCCATCAATGCCGTGGTCGATGCCTGGGTGGCGCGGGGGCTACCCGACGGCGTGCAGCTCATCTGGGCGACGGGACGGGCCAACTTCGACCGGCACGCGCAGCGCGAATCGACTCGCGTCCGTGTCAGGCCCTATCTCGCTCCCATCGCCGATGCCTACGCGGCGGCGGACCTGGCGGTCACCCGCGCCGGTGCGATGACCACCGCGGAGCTCGCGGCCTGGGAGATTCCGCCGATTCTCATCCCGCTCCCGACGGCGGCCGCCGACCATCAGACGGTCAACGCCAAGGCGCTCGCGGCGGCCGGCGCGGCGCGCTGGATTCCACAGCGTGACCTCACGGTCGAGCATCTTGACGCGCTCGTCCGCGAGTTGATCTCCGCGCCGGGCGCGCTCGCATCCATTGCCGCAGCCGAGCGAGAAAGAGCTCGACCTGATGCGGCGGATGACATTGCCCGACGGATACTTGCCGCCGTCAATCTCAACCAGCTTCGCGCGTGAGGTCACACTTGAGACCGACCTCCGCCGTCTCTATATTCCGCGCCCCCACATGCCTCTCCTCGATCCCGCCGACCGCCGCCCCGTTCACTTCGTGGGAATCGCCGGTGCCGGTATGAGCGCGCTGGCCGAGCTGTTCGTCAGGCGCGGCGTGAGCGTCACCGGATGCGATGCTGCGGGCGACCCGACCGGCGATCTGGCCCGCCTCGGCATCCCTGTCAGCATCGGCCACGATCCGGCACACATCGATGGCACGCGCGCCGTCGTCGTGACGTCGGCGCTCGCGAAGGACCACCCGGAGCTCCGTCGGGCGCACGAGCGTGGCATTCCCGTGGTCCGTCGCGCCGAAGCGCTTGGCGAAGCGGTGAGCGGCGGAGAGCTCGTCGCCGTCGCCGGTACGCACGGCAAGACGACCACGACGGTCATGACCACCGAAGCCCTCCACGCCGCCGGTCGGGAACCGACCGGCGTCGTGGGCGGCCGAGTGGGAACGTGGGGCGGCAACCTGCGCTATGGCTCCGACCGGCTGTTCGTGGTCGAGGCCGACGAGTACGACCGGTCGTTCCTCGCGCTCACGCCCACGGTCGCCGTCGTGACCAACGTCGAGGCCGATCACCTCGATATCTACGCGGACCTCGGCGACATCCGGCGCACGTTCGAGCGGTTCCTCGCGCCGGCGCGCACGATCGTGCTGTGCGCCGACGATCACGGCGCGAACGACCTCTCCACGCCCAACACTGCCGAGGTGATTCGGTACGGGCTGCACTCGCGCGATGCGCGGCTCCTCGCGATCGACGTGCGGAGCGAGGGCGGGGGATCGTTGTTCGAGGTCGAGTTCGATGACGAGATGCTGGGCGAGGTGGAGCTCGCCGTGCCGGGAACGCACAACGTGCTGAACGCGCTCGCGGCAATCGCCAGCGGGCTCGCGCTCGGTGTCACGCTGGACACGATGCGTCCGGGGCTCGCGGCGTTTCGCGGCGTCGAGCGGCGGTTCCAGCGTCTCGGGTCGGCGGCCGGGGTCGATGTGGTGGACGACTACGCCCACCATCCCACGGAGATCCGCGCGACGCTCGCCGCGGCGCGCACCGCGTTTCCCGGGCGCCGGATCATCGCTGCCTTCCAGCCGCACCTGTACTCGCGGACGCGCGACTTCGCCCGCGAGTTCGGCGAGGCGCTCTCCGCGGCCGACGCGGTGTTCGTCGCCGACATCTATCCGGCGCGCGAGCAGCCCATTCCGGGGGTCACCGCGCAGCTCATCGTCGATTCCGCGCGCGAGGCGGGCGGCTCCGTGGCGTGGCATGGTGAGCGCGCATCGCTCTCGCGTGAGCTCGCTCGTGCCGTTCGGGGTGGTGACGTCGTCCTCACCATTGGTGCGGGGGACATCACCAAAACGGGTCCGGAGCTGCTGCAAGCGCTCGGCGGCCCGCGCTGACGCGGCGCCGAGCGAGCGGGGCAGACCAGAATGAGCCCTCTCTCCGATGTGGCGCGGGCGCGTGTGAGGCGGACCGCCATTGCGCTCGTCGTGCTCGCGATCGTGGCGAGCCCGTGGTGGGGGCGGCTCGTCGCGTCGAAGCTCGCGTTCTTTCGCGTCAGGCGGGTCGAGATCGTCGGGGTGCGGTACATCGCGCCGAGTGAGATCCTCTCCCGCCTGCGCGTCGACACGACGCGCTCGGTGTGGGATGATCCGACGCCACTCGAGCGTCGGGTGGCGACGCACCCGCAGGTGAGCGACGTGTCGATCAGCCGTAAGCTTCCAGGAACACTCGTGGTGAACGTGGTGGAGAATCTGCCGGTGGCGTTGGTGTCGACGGAGCGTGGGTTCCTCGCGTTCGATGAACGAGGGCGTCAGCTCCCGCTCGACCCGAGCCGCGTGCCGGTGAGTCTTCCCATCGCGGCGCGGCGCGACCCCGCGTTGTTTCGGTTGCTCGCGGACGTGCGCTCGGCGCGTCCGCGCGTGTTCGCACGCATCAGCGACGTCCGGCGATCCGGCGACCGCGAGGTGCTGCTACACTTCGAGTCGCTTCCGGTTCGGGCAATGCTGGACGTGACGCCGGACCGTTTGGCCGAGATATTTCCGGTGGAAGCCGATCTGGCCAAGCGACAAGCCCGCGTCGCGGAGCTCGATCTTCGTTTTCGTGACCAGGTGATCGCCAGACTCCAATGAACGTCGAAAGACTCGTGGCCGGGCTCGACATCGGATCGGCCAAGACCACCGCCGTGATCGCCGAAGTCGTCGGCGACCTGCCCCGCAATCCGTCCATTCGCGTGCTGGGCGTCGGGCAGGCGCGCACGACGGGGCTCCGCCGCGGCGTCGTGTCGGACATCGAGGAGACGACGCGCTCGATTCAGAAGGCGATGACCGACGCGGAGCGCATGGCTGGCGCCCAGATCGCCGAGGTCTACGCGGGCATCGCCGGCGAGCACGTGCAGGCGATGACGAGCAAGGGGATCGTCGCCGTCAACGGCGACGAGATCACGAAGCCGGACGTCGATCGGGCCAACGCCGTCGCGCGCGCGCAGGCCATTCCGCAGGAACGCGAGCTGCTGCACGCGATCCCGCAGGAATACACGGTGGACAAGAACCACGGCATTCGCGACCCCATCGGTATGATCGGCACGCGCCTCGAGACCGAGATGTATCTCGTGACGATCGGCAGCTCGCCGGCGATGAACCTGCGCAAGGCGGTCGAGAAAGCCGGGTACAAGGTGCGTGAGCTGGTGCTCGAGCCGCTGGCGAGCGCGCTCAGCGTTCTCACCGAGGACGAGAAGGAGCTCGGGGTCGCGCTCGTGGAGATGGGCGCCGGCACCACCGACATCGCGGTGTTCCACGAGGCGAAGATCCGCCACCTGGGCACCATCAACTTCGGTGGCAACAACGTCACGAACGACATCGTGCACGGGCTCGGCGTCACGCAGGCCGATGCCGAGCGGTTGAAGGAACGCTACGGGTGCGCGTACGAGCCGATGGTCGATCCGTCGGAGGTCATTCAGTTGCCGAGCACCGTGGCGCAGGGCGATCGGCAGATTCCGCGGGAGCTGCTCGCGCACATCATCCATCAGCGCATGGATGAGATCTTCGATCTCGTGCAGCGCGACATTGCCGGCGCCGGCTACGTGGGGAAGCTGAGCGCCGGCATGGTGCTCACCGGCGGCGCGGCCGCGATGCAGGGGTCGGTCGAGCTGGCGAACGACGTGTTCGGCACCGGCGTGCGGATCGGTGTGCCGTCGGAGAACATCGGCGGGCTCGCCGACTCGGTGGAGGCACCGCGGTTCGCGACGGTTACCGGGCTCGCGCAATACGCGGCACACCGGTTCGCCCTCGGCGGCGCTGGCGCCGGCGGTCGGCGGCTCGCGCTCAACGCGCCGGGTGTCGACCGTCTGGCGCATCGCGTGAAGACGTGGCTGCAGGACTTCTTCTGAGCCGTGTCGTCCCGAGCCCGCTACCCGTGAAGCGGGCGCGTGAGGGAGCCGGCGCGGGACGATCCTGGCTTGCCCGGCTGTGATCGCCGCACACTGCGTCGGTCGGTTGCCATTGCGCCTCGAGATGGCCCCGCTCGATTAATCCGCTCTCAGGCTCGACGGCACGAGACGTTGATCTGACGCCACCATCGGTATCATGATGGTGGCGTCGATGCATCAGGTCGCGCGCGACCGACGCGGAGTGGCGCGTGGTCGATGCGCGTGCACCGAGCATGCCCGGCCGTCTTCTTTTCGGGCATTAGTCGTTCGATGCGACTACACGTGGCGGCGTGCCCCACCCTCGGATGTCATAAAGATTCCTCGTCGCGCACGCACTGTGGAAAACGCCGCAGGTGAACCGTGTAATCTTTCGCACCGTGGTTCGTCATGCCCGTAGCCATGAGTGCAAATCGCGTTATATTGGACGCGCACTTCTCGCCGTTCGTGCTGCCGTCGCGCGCTGCGCAGCTCCCCGCTACAACGCCTCGTCGTTGCAGTCCATCGCAGTGATCCCCGGGGTCATCTGTTGTTCATCTTTGCCGTAGTGGAGTCTCACTCGCAATGATCTTCGAGTTCGAGGAGAGCGCAACACAGAACGCCCGCATGAAGGTGGTGGGCGTCGGAGGCGGCGGCGGCAACGCCGTCAACCGCATGATCGAGGAGCGTCTCGAGGGCGTCGAGTTCATCTCGGTCAACACCGACGCGCAGGCGCTCCTCAGTTCGAAGTCCGACGTCAAGATTCAGATCGGCAAGAAGCTCACGCGCGGACTCGGCGCCGGTGCGCGCCCCGACATCGGGCGGCAGGCCATCGAGGAAAACCGCGACGAGGTGGGGCGCTGCCTGCAGAACGCCGACCTCGTGTTCATCACCTGCGGCATGGGTGGCGGTACGGGCACCGGTGCCGCGCCGGTCATCGCCGAGCTGGCGAAGGAAGCGGGCGCGCTCACGGTTGGGATCGTGACGCGCCCGTTCCTGTTCGAGGGTCGCAAGCGCATGCGTCAGGCCGAGCAGGGCATCGGCGAGATGCGCAAGCACGTGGACACGATGATCGTCGTGCCCAACGAGCGCTTGCTCGCGGTGGTCGGCAAGGGCATCCCGTTCCAGGACGCGCTCAAGAAGGCCGACGAAGTGCTGCTGCACGCCACGCAGGGCATCTCGTCCCTCATCAGCGTGACGGGGCTCGTGAACGTGGACTTCGCGGACGTACGCACGGTGATGTCGAACGGCGGTTCCGCGCTCATGGGCACGGGCATCGGCCGCGGCGACAACCGCGCGATGGAAGCGGCGCAGCAGGCCATCTCGAGCCCGCTCCTCGACAACGTCTCCATTGCCGGCGCCATGGGCGTGCTCGTGAACATCACGGGCGGCGCGGACCTAACGCTGGGCGAAGTGCATCAGATCAACGAGATCATTCACGACGCCGTCGGCGATGAGGCCGAGATCATCTTCGGCGCGGTGCACGAGCCGGCCATGCAGGGCGAAATCCGCGTGACCGTGATCGCGACCGGGTTCGACAAGGTCGTCACCGGCGTGTCGCCGGTAGCCGAGCCGGTCGTCGCGAAGGGTGCCCCGGTCATCCCGCTGCACGCGCAGCGCACGCCAACGGCGGCGCGAATCAACGCGGCCGTGCCGCGCCCCGTCAGCAGCACCAACGACATCGCCGCCCGCCGTCCGTCGCCCACTGCTCCCACCGAGCGCGTCGAACAGGACCTCAGCGACATGGAGATCCCGACGTTCATTCGGAGGCAGATGGATTGAGCGCGGCCGACTCGCCCGACGCCGGCGCGACAGAGGCGCGCGCGAGGAGCACCATCCTCGCGCGCGCCGTCACGTACGCCATCGTCATCATTCTCGGCGCGCTCGCCGTCGCGTTCACGCCGCCGCTCCCGGACCGGCAGCCCGTCGCCGAGGTGCTCTCGGTCGTGCCGCGCGCTCCGGCGTGGCGGCAGACCCACGACACGCTGGCCCGCGGAGAATCGCTGGGCGCGCTGCTCGATCGCGCCGGCATTCGCGGACGCCAGGCCGCCAACGTGCTGCGCGCGGCAACGGCGCTCGACGACCGGCGCGTGCCCGCTGGGCTCACGCTCACCGTTCGCACCGTCGACTCGGATTCGATCCCGTCGGAGCTCATCTTCCAGCTCGCGATCGACCGCCTGCTCACCGTGCGGCGCTCCGACAGCGGGTGGGTGAGCACCGAGACCAAGCTACCGTGGGTGACCGACACGATCGCGGTCAGCGGCCGGATCGCATCGACGCTCTACGATGCGCTCGACGACTCCGCCACCGCGCTGCCATCCGGCGCGCGCGCGGAGTTGGCCTGGTCCCTCGCCGACATCTACGAGTATCGAGTCGACATGAGCCGCGACCTGCAGCCGAGCGACGCGTTCCGCGTGCTGGTGGAGCGGCAGCGTGGCCCGCAGGGTGCCGTCCGGCTCGGGGCCATTCTCGCGTCGTCGTTCAGCGTAGGCGGCACCGAGATCCAGGCGGTGCGTCACCAGGGCGCGGGACCGCGGGCGTCCTACTACGATCAGGACGGCAAGTCGATGCGCGCCGCGTTTCTGCGCGCGCCGCTCGAGTTCCGGCGCATCTCGAGCGTGTTCGGCATGCGGCGGCACCCCATCCTGGGGGTCTGGCGCAAGCACGCCGGCACGGACTACGCCGCGTCGCAGGGCACACCCGTGCGGGCGGTGGGCGATGGCGTCGTCATCTTCGCCGGACGCAAGGGCGGCTACGGCAACGCGATCGAAGTGCGCCATCGCAACGGCTTCGTGACCCGCTACGGTCACCTGCGCGGCTTCGCGCGCGCCGCGCGGCCGGGCGCGCGTGTGGGGATCGGCCAGACCATCGGGTACGTGGGGATGACGGGGCTGGCCACGGCGCCCCACCTGCACTTCGAGGTGCTGGTGGGTGGTGTGCAGCGCAACCCGCGCGTCGCGCTGGCCATGAAGGGCGGCAACCCGCTCCCGGCGTCCGAGCGTGCGGCCTTCGCTCGCACGCGCGGTGAGCTCTTCGCGTTGCTGGACCGCGACACCGGTCTCACGCGCCTCGCGTCGCGCCAGTAGCACGCGGCGCGCCGGACCGCCTCGCCCGGCCAGACCGCGTCATTGCGAGCGGCGCGATAGATTTTCGTCATGACGATCTGGCTGGTGTCGCTGGTGGGCGGGGTTCTCCTCGCCCTTCTTTCGTATCGGTGGCGCGGTGCGGCGACCGGGCGCACGTTGCTCGTCGCCGCGCTCCGCGCGTTCGCATTCACGCTCCTCCTGGCGCTGCTCCTCGACGCGACCGCCGGCCGACCGCGACCCGTGGCGCCCATCGTCGCGCTCGACGTGTCGGCGAGCTGGCTGCGCGGCGGCGACACGACCGCGTGGACCGAGGCGCGCCGACGCGCCCGCGCCACCGCGCGCGACACGCTCTTTCTCGTCGGCGACTCCGTGCGCCCCGGCAGCGCGCCGGCGCGCCCAACGGACGCGGCGTCGCGGCTGCGGCCGGCGGTCGAGCGCGCGCTCTCGTCGGGACGGCCGCTGCGGTTGTTCACCGACGGCGAGGTGGATGACCCGGAGGCCCTCGCGTCGCTCCCGGCTGGTTCCGACGTCGCCGTCATCGATGGTCCGGCCAGGCTGGACGCCGCGGTGGGAGACATCCAGGCGCCGCGAGCGGTCATCGGCAATGACACGGCGGAGTTTCGCATCCAGGTGTCGGCGGGACGTGGCGGGGCCGGCGCGGGCTCGGTAGCGCTGATCATCGGCGACCAGCGCGTCGCGTCGATGCCGGTGGAGCCGCTGGCGCCCTTCGCCGACCGCACGGTCACGACGCGCGCCCGCGTGCCTAACGTGCCGGGCGCGAGCCTCGTTCGCGCCGTCGTCGCCACCGCCGGCGATGCGGAACCGCGGAACGATACGCTCACGACGGTGCTCGAGGTATCGCCGGCCGCCGGTGCGGTGCTCGTGTCGACCTCGCCGGACCTCGATGCCCGAGAGGCGCTCGCGCTGCTGCGTGGCGCGCTCGCGCTCCCGACGCGTGGATTCTATCGCGTGGCGCCCGGCGTGTGGCGGCAGGACGGCTCGCTCGCACCGGCCAACGAGAGCGAGATTCGCGGCATCGTGCGCGACGCGCCCCTCGTGGTGTTGCACGGCGACACCGCCGTGTTCGGCCCGCCGCGGTCGGCCACCAAGGGTGCGCTGGCGCTGTTCGCGCCGCCCCCGGAAGGCAGTGCCGACTGGTATCCGGTAGGTGCACCGGCATCACCGGTGTCGGCCACACTGTCAGCGGTGGCGTGGGACAGCCTTCCGCCGCTCGACGTGGCCGCCGACGTGCCGGCCGCGGACTGGGTGGCGCTCGAGACTCGACGAGGGCGCCGGCTGGAGCGCCGGAACGCCATCGTCGGACGCGAAGGCAATCGGCGGACGGTCGTCGTGGGCGCGTCGGGGTTCTGGCGGTGGCGCGTCCGTGGCGGCGTGAGCGCCGACGCGTTCGCCGCGCTGTGGGGCGGGCTGTTCGACTGGCTCTCGGCGGGCCGGAGCGATGCGCGCGCCGCCGTGAACGCGGACGCGGTAGTGCACGCGGGCGACCCCGTGCGATGGCGCCGTGGGTCGGGTGATGACTCGGTGGTGTCGGTGGTGCTCACGCGTCGCGGCGTGCCGGCACGCGTCGATTCGATGACGCTGCGATTCGCGACGGGTGACAACGTCATCGAGAGCCGGCCGCTCGCGGCGGGCGTGTACGACGTGCAAACCGCAGGCGGTCCATCGGTGCTGGCTGTGAACCCATCGCGGGAGATGTACCCGCGCCGCGGGATCCGGTCGGGCGCCGTCGGCCGCGGTAGCTCGCTCGCCGACGCGCCCCGGCTCCGGTCGCTCGGCTGGGTCTACGTGCTGGTCATCGGCGCACTCTGTGCGGAGTGGCTGATCAGGAGGAGGCTCGGGCTCAGGTAGGTCGCGTTGCTCGCGATTCGCATGGCCACCTCCGAGGTTGGGCTGCCGGAGGCATCCAGGCATCGAGTGAAGAGTGTGGCAGTGAGCGAGCGCAGGCATGGGCCGTAGGCTGTCGGAGCCCCGTTACCTTTCCTCCCATGGCTAGAATCGTTCAGCGCGCCGGCGACGTTCCGAAGCGATCGCTCTGGCAGCGCATCAAGGATATCGCGCTCGCGGACGTCGGCGTCATCGCCCGCGGAGGCGTGAAGGAAGGGTCGCTCGAGGAGCTCGAGGAGCTGCTGCTCGAGGCGGATTTCGGCGTCACCACGACCATGCGGCTCATCGCGGAGGTCGAGCGGCTGGCACAGCGTGGGCAGATCAGAACCGAGGATGAGTTTCACGAGGCGCTCCGTCACGGCGTGGAATCGGCGCTGCGCGCGGGCTACAGCGACCCCACGATGTTCGTCCCCGCCGACAAGCCCATGATCATCCTCGTCATCGGCGTCAACGGCGCGGGCAAGACGACGTTCATCGGGAAGCTCGCCGCGCGCTTCCGCGCGGAGGGAAAGCGCGTCGTCGTCGCCGCCGGCGATACGTTCCGCGCCGGCGCCATCGACCAGCTTCGGCTGTGGGCCGACCGCAGCGGCGCGGAGTTCGTGGGTGGAAAGCCGGGCGGTGATGCGGCGGCCGTGGCGTTCGACGCCATCGACGCCGCGTCGGGCCGGGATGCCGATGTGGTCATCATCGACACCGCCGGTCGCTTGCACACGAGCGACAACCTGATGGACGAGCTGAAGAAGATCGTGCGCGTGATCAAGAAGCGGCGGGCCGACGCACCGCACGAGACGCTGCTCGTGCTCGACGGCACCATCGGGCAGAACGCCGTCGCGCAGGCAAAAACCTTCGCGGCGGCGGTGCCGGTCAGCGGGCTCGTGGTGACGAAGGTGGACGGCACCGCGCGCGGTGGCATCGTGGTCGCGGTGCACGAAGCCATCGACGTGCCGGTGAAGTTCATCGGTGTCGGCGAGAAGGTCTCCGACCTCGAGCCGTTCGACGCGCGCACGTTCTCCGCGGAGCTACTCGAGGGATGAGGCGCACGGTGGTGCAGGGAGTCGAGCGGCCCGGCATCGGCCGGCACACGCACGACCGGCGTGGTTAGGCGCGCGCCACCCGCACCGAGCCGCGACGCCCCCCGCGAGGCGCCGCCGCTCACCCTCTCCACGCCGGCCAAGTTCCTCCGGGGCGTCGGCCCGGCACGGGCCGAGGCGCTGAAGCGGCTCGGCGTCTATACCGCGGGTGAGCTGCTGTTCCACATCCCGCACCGCTACGAGGACGCGAGCACGGTGTCCGCCATCTCGTCGCTCGAGACGGGGATGGACGCCACGGTCATCGGACGCGTGATCTCGAAGGGCGTGCTGCCGACGCGAAAGGGACTTCGCATCTTCCAGGCGGTCGTGAAGGATACGAGCGGCATGATCGAGGTGTCGTGGCCGGGGCAGCCGTTCCTCGACCGCTCCATCGCCAAGGGCGACGTGCTGCTGCTCACGGGAACGGTGCGCTTCTTCCACGGGCGGCAGCTCCAGCCGCGCGAGTTCGTCAACCTTGGCGAGGATGAGGAAGGGACTGGCGGTGGACGCGTACTGGCGGTCTACCCGGCCACCGAGGGGCTGTCGTTCAAGGTCATTCGCGGGTTGATCGACTCGCACCTCGACGTGCTGCTGCCGCTGGTCGAGGAATACCTCCCGGCCGATGTGCTGCGCCTCGCCGACGTGCCATCGCTGGCGGACGCGCTGCGCATGGTGCACCGGCCCGCGACCCTCGCCGAGGCAATGCGGGGGCGCGAACGGCTGGCGTTCGAGGAGCTGTTCTTCGTGCACCTGTTGCGCCGGCGCGCGCACGCGCTGGCGCGCGAGAAGCGCGAAGGCATCGCGTTCGAGAATCGCCGCGACCTGACGTCGCGACTGAAACAGACGCTCCCGTTCGCGCTCACCGGCGCGCAGGCGCGCGCGGTCCGCGAGATCGTTGCCGACATGTGCAGCCCGCACCGCATGCACCGCCTGTTGCAGGGCGATGTCGGGAGCGGGAAGACGATCGTCGCGCTGTTCGCGTCGCTGCTGGCCATCGAGAACGGCTACCAGGCGGCGCTCATGGCGCCCACGGAGCTGCTGGCGGAGCAGCACGCCGGCACGGTGACGCGCCTGCTCGAGCCGTTAGGCATCCGGCCCGTGGTCGTCACGGGCAGCCTCGGTGCCCGCGAGCGGCGCGACGCCGATGCGCGGCTCCGGGCCGCGGAGCCGCTGCTGGTGATCGGCACACACGCACTGGTGCAGGAGCGCACGGCGTTCAGCCGGCTCGGGTTCGTGGCGGTGGACGAGCAGCACCGGTTCGGCGTGGAGCAGCGCAAGGCGCTCGGCGCCAAGGGCGACCGTCCCGACGTGCTGCTCCTGAGCGCGACTCCCATTCCGCGATCCCTCGCGCTCACGCTCTACGGCGACCTCGATGTGAGCGTGCTCGATGAGCGGCCGCCGGGCCGGCTTCCCATCGTGACGGCGCTTCGCCCCGAGTCGGGCCGCGAGCGCGTGCTGCAGTTCATCGACCGGGAGATCGAGAAGGGCAGGCAGGCGTACGTGGTCTACCCGGTGATCGAGGAGTCGGAGAAAACCGACATGAAGGCCGCGACCACCATGTACGCGGCACTGTCCGCCGGCGCGTTCGCCTCGCGCCGGGTGGCGCTCCTGCACGGGCGCATCCCGGCCGAGGAGCGCGACGCGATCATGCGCGCCTTTCGCGACGGCGCGATCGACGTGCTCGTGGCCACGACGGTGATCGAGGTCGGCATCGACGTCGCGAACGCGACGGTGATGCTCGTCGAGCATCCCGAGCGGTTCGGTCTGTCGCAGCTGCACCAGCTCCGTGGCCGCGTCGGTCGTGGCGCCGAAGCCTCGTATTGCATCCTGCTCGGTGACGTGAGCCCCGAGGCGGCCGAGCGACTGTCGGTGTTCGTGGGCACCGAGGACGGGTTCGAGATCGCGCGTGCCGACCTGCGCCTGCGCGGCATGGGCGACCTGTTCGGCGAGCGTCAGAGCGGCGTCGCGACGTTTCGCGTGGCCGATCCGCTGCGCGACGAGCGGTTGAGCGAAGCCGCGCATGCCGCGGCGAGCGTGGTCCTCGCCGCCGATCCGGAGCTCGACCACGCCAACCACGCCGCGCTGCGACGCGTGCTGGGCGAGCGTTACGCGAGGAGTCTCGAGTTGTTCAGGGTGGGATAGGCGAGGTGCTCGCGTCCCCAGGCCGCCCGGGTCGGCGTCGGGCCACGGTCGCCAACCCGACTGCCTTCGCGTTAAGGTTTCGGTGATCCCAGCCGCTTCTTGATGCGATCGAGCTCCGCCTGCGTGCGCTGCAGCTCGTCGCGCACCTTCTGCAACTCCTCCTCGCGCGCGCGGTCCCGCGCCTCGGCCGCGGCCCGCGCGGTCGCGTGTGCCGCGCGCAGCGAGTCCACCGTCGTCAGCATGCGCCGCAGCAGCTCGGCTTCCACACGACGCTGCGCGGTGGTCCGCGCCAGATAGCCGTCGAGGGCGGCGCGCGCTTCGGCCGACGCGAACGCCGGATTCCTCGGGTCGGCGCGGAGCAGCGCGCGCCAGAACGCGCTCTCATCCACCTCGGGCGTTCCCGGGTGCTCCTGCTCGAACGCGGCCAGCAGCGTGTCGGCCGCCGCGAACCGTCCCGAGTCCACCATCTCGCGCACGGCGCCGAGCGTTGCCGGCCACGGCGACTCGATGGGGATCACGGGCGTGGGAACCAGCACCGTCGGTGGCGCCGGCGCCGGGTGGCGGCACGCGACGCTCAGCAAGACGAGCGCTCCGATGACATGCCGCGCGATGGCCGCCCGCATCAAGACGCGGACAGCTCCGCTTCGCGGAATTGCGGCAGCGCATGGTGGCGACCCACCACCGCCCGAACTGGCATCGCGATGGAGAACCTCGTCCCGACGCCCGGCGTGCTCTCGACGCCGATCGTCCCCTCGTGCGCGGTCACGATGCCTTTGGCGATGGCGAGCCCCAGCCCCGTGCCTGTCATCGACGCGGCGGCCTGATTGTTCGCCTGGAAGAACTTCTCGAAGATGTAGGGCACGTTCTCGGGTGGAATGCCAGCGCCGGTGTCGCGCACGTCCATGTGCACGAGATGGTCATCGGCGAGCACCGCCAGCTCGACGGTGCCGCCGCGCTCCGTGAACTTGAACGCGTTCGACAGCAAGTTACCCAGCACTTCGCTCATCCGATCTTCGTCCCACACCACCTGGTCGGGCAGTCGTGGGCCCCGTTCCACGTGGAAGCGGATGCCGCGCTGAATCGCCAACACGCGAAAGGTGGACTCCAGCTCAGCGAGAAATGGGCCGAGCTGCATCGGACGAACCTCGAGCTTCCCGCCGCCGGCCTCGAACCGGCTGACGTCCAGGAGCTGCCGCACGAGCCGCGCCAGCGCCTGCGCCTGCGATGCGAGCGTCAGGCAGATCTCGCGCTGCTTGGGCGTCAGCTCACCGTACACGTTCTCCTGCAGCAGTTGCAGGTAGCCGATGATGACGTTGATCGGAGTCTTGAGCTCGTGCGATGCGACGGACACGAATTCCGCCTTGAGCTGGTCGAGCTGCTTGAGCTGCTCCACCATGGTGTCGTAGCTCTCGGCCAGCCGCCCGAATTCATCGTGGCGCCGGCGCTCGATGGCCAGACGGTACGAGAAGTCGCCATCGGCTACCGCCTCCATGCCGGTCTCGAGGTCCCGGACCGGTCGGCTGATCGTGGCGGTCAGCCAGATCGCGATGAGCGCCGCCAGCACGGCCGCGAAGCCGAACGCGGTCGTCGTGAGCTGCTGCGCCCGATCGGCCGCCACGGTCGCGGCTTCCACTCGCCCGGAGGTTCGCGTCTGCAGATGGGTGGCCGTCCGGTCGATGATGGTGTCGACGCGCAGCATCACCGGCTGCAATCGCTTGGAGAGGCTGTCGGCGCGCTCCCCCTCGCGGCGCACGACCGCGCTCACCTCGTCGGGCATCGCCGCCTCGATCTGGTCCAGCGTGGCCGCGATCTCATCGTGCGCCGAATCGAGATCGAACCGGGTCAGCGAGTCCGAGATCTGCCGGAGCGAGGCGATGGCGTGGCTGAGGCGCGCATCCGGCGGCTCGTTGGCGGTCGAGTCGGTCGCGTACGCGAGCCCGATCTCGGCACGGCGCAGCTCTTCGCTGGCGGCGCGCAGCCGCCCGAGCAGGAGCGTTCCGTTCAGGTCCTTCTCCTGCACGGTACGTACGGCCGAGCGCATCTCGTTGAGCGAGTTGTACGCGATGAACAACGGCCCCACGAGGATCGCCGCCATCGTGAGCAGGGCGAGCGCGAGGCGCGCGCGCAGCGTCATGCGTCGGCGCTCCCGGACGCACTCCTCGGCGCGCGGTCGTTGGCCCGTGCGGTGTGGTCGCTCATGGCAGGAAAGCTAGCGTGCGCGGCCGGCGCCGTTGATCCGACATTCGGCCCCTCATAGCTTTCGCGCCCACCCGTCCCTTACCCTCGATTCCGTGACAGTCCCGATTTCCCGCATTGTCGATCTGCACGCGCACGCCGGCACCTCCGCGACCGTTCGCGGGTGGGTCACCCATCTGCGCTCCTCGGGCAAGGTCGCGTTCATCGTCATGCGTGACGGTACCGGCACGCTTCAGGCCGTCCTGGTCAAGTCCGCCGTCGCGCCAGACGTGTGGGAGCGGTTCGCGCAACTCACGCAAGAAACGTCGATCGCGATCACCGGGGAAGTACGTGTCGATCCGCGCGCACCGGGCGGGGTCGAGATCGGCGTGTCGGGGTTGGAGGTGCTCGGTACGAGCCCGGCGGATTACCCGATCCAGCCGAAGGAGCACGGCGTCGATTTCCTGATGGACCACCGCCATCTCTGGCTCCGCAGCCCGCGCCAGCAGGCCATCCTGCGCGTACGCCACGAGATCGAGCAGGCGATTCACGATTTCTTCTACGATCGCGGCTTCGTGCGGGTGGACACGCCGATTCTCACCGCTGCCATCGGCGAGCGCAGCGGACTGTTCTCCACGGAATACTTCGACGAAGGGAACGCGTACCTCGCGCAGACCGGGCAGTTGTACGGCGAGGCCGCCGCGGCGGCGCTCGGCCGGATCTATACGTTCGGCCCGACGTTCCGTGCCGAGAAGTCGAAGACGCGTCGCCACCTCACCGAGTTCTGGATGATCGAGCCCGAGGTCGCGTTCAACGACTCGGAGGCCAACATGCGGCTGCAGGAGGACTTCGTGTCGTTCCTCGTGCGTCGCTGCCTCGACCGGCGCAAGCCGGAGCTCGCGGAGCTCGAGCGGGACACCTCGAAGCTCGAGCGCGTCGTGACCCCGTTCCCGCGCCTGGACTACGGCGATGCGATCGCGCTGCTGCAGCGCAAGGGCAGCACGATCAAGTGGGGCGACGACCTCGGCGCCGATGACGAGTCGCTGATCGTCGAGGACTACGATCGGCCGGTATTCGTCGTGAACTATCCGAAGGAGGCGAAAGCCTTCTACATGAAGGAGAACCCGGCCGATCCGCGCACGGTGCTCTGCGACGACTTGCTCGCGCCGGAAGGCTACGGCGAGATCATCGGCGGTTCGCAGCGCGAGGACGACTACGACAGGCTCCTCACTCGCATCAAGGAGGAGGGACTGCCGCTCGATGCCTACGGCTGGTACCTCGATCTCCGGAAGTACGGCACCTTCGTGCACTCGGGCTTCGGCCTTGGCCTGGAGCGGACCGTCGCGTGGATCTGCGGCACGCCGCACATCCGGGAGACCGCGGCGTTCCCGCGGTTGATGAACCGGTTGCGGCCGTGATACCTCAGCCGACAGCCGACAGCCGACAGTCGTCAGCTATCAGCTATCAGCTATCAGCCGACAGCTAACGGCTTGTGGCTGACGGCTTCCGGCTGATGGCTGATGGCTGATGGCTGATGGCTCTCTATTCACGCGCTTTCACTTCATCCCAGATACGGTCCAGCTCCTCCAGGCTCGCCTCGCCCACCACCAGGCCTCGCTCCGCCGCCACGCGCTCCACCTCGGCGAACCGGCGCGCGAACTTCGCGTTCGCGCTGTCGAGTGCGAGCGCCGCGTGCACTCCCGCTTTCCGGCACAGGTTCACCACCGCGAACAGCAGGTCGCCGAGCTCGGACTCCAGCGCCGCGTGCCGCGCGTCGTGAACCGGAGCGCCCTGCGGCGTGCGTTCGATGGGGTGGTCGCGGAGCTGCGTGCGCACCTCGCCCAGCTCTTCCTCCACCTTCGCCGCCGGCCCCTCCACGTCGGGCCAGTCGAAGCCGACGCCTGCCGCGCGGTCCTGCAGGCGATGCGCCCGGTGGAGAGACGGCAGGTTCGCCGGCAATCCCTCCTCGATCGACGCGCGCCGTCGCGCCTTCATCTGCTCCCACGGCTGTCGGTCACCCCCCTCGTAGAGGTGCGGGTGCCGACGGCGCATCTTCGCGATGAGCCCAGCCGCGACGTCGCCGATGTCGAACGCGCCACGCTCCTCCGCCAGCACCGAGTGGAAGAGGACCTGCAGCAGCACGTCGCCAAGCTCCTCGCGCATCTGCCGATCGTCGCGCTCGCGAATCGCCTCGTCGAGCTCGTGGGCTTCCTCGATCAGATATGGCCGCAGGGAGTCGTGCGTCTGCGTTGCATCCCACTCGCACCGGGCGCGGAGGTCGCGCATGAGCGCGACTGTATCTTCAAGTGTTGATTTATCTTGCATAGCCTCCTCGGGTCGGGTATCATACCCGCGCCGCGAATGTCACGTCAACACACGCCCACCACCTCGCGCGCCTGGGTCGAAGTCGACCTGGGCGCGCTGCGCCGCAATGGAGCCGCGCTCGCGGCGCGCGCCGGCGTGCCCCTGCTCGCCGTCATCAAGGCCGATGGCTACGGGCTGGGCGCGGTGCGAATAGCCGAGGCTCTCGAGCCCCTCGGGCCGTGGGGGTTCGGCGTCGCGACCGTCGCCGAGGGCGTCGAGCTTCGCGCGGCCGGCGTTTCGCGGCCGGTCGTCATTCTCTCGCCAATCTGCTCCGACGAGCATGCCGCCGCGCGTGGAGCCGGACTCAGCCCGTCGCTCGGTGACGAGGCGGCCATCCGCCGATGGACGTCCGGTGGCAGGGGGCCATGGCACCTGTCCATCGACACGGGGATGAACCGCGCCGGTGTGCCGTGGACGGATGTGGCCGCATTGCGCGATCTCGTCGACCGGCTTCCACCGCAAGGCGCCTACACCCACTTCCACTCGGCCGATCTCGACGACGGCTCGGTGGCCGAGCAACTCCGCCGCTTTCGCTGTGCGCTCGACGCGTTGCCGCGGCGTCCACGGTATCTACACGCCGAGAACAGTCCGGCGCTCGAGCGCGGCGGTGCGTCGCCGTGGGATCTCGCGCGACCTGGCGTGTTCCTCTACGGCGTCGGCGGCGGTGCGGGCGCCACCATGACTCCCGAGCCCGTGGTGCATCTCCGTGCGCCCGTCGTCGAGCTCCGCACCATCGACGATGGCGAGACGGTCAGCTATGGCGCGACGTATCGCGCGCGTGGCGTGCACCGCATCGCGACGCTCGGCATCGGCTACGCCGATGGCTATCGGCGCGCGCTCAGCAACCGCGGTGTCGCACTCCTTCACGGTCGCCGCGCACCGGTGGCCGGCATCGTCACCATGGACATGGTCATGGTCGACGTGACCGACGTGCCGTGCGAGGTCGGCGACATCGCGACGCTGATCGGCCGCGACGGCAATGAGCTCCTGACCGTGGACGACGTTGCCCGCACGGGCGAGATGTTGAGCTACGAGCTCCTCGTGGGGCTCAAGCTCCGGGCGTCGCGGATCTACGTCGACGGGGAAGCGCCCGGCAGTCGTCAGGCGACGATCGCCACCGGCGCATGACCTCTCCCCGAACCGCCACCGACCGCCGTCGCGCGGCGATCGTCGTGCTCGATGGCGTGGGGGCGGGCGAGGCCCCCGATGCGGCCGCGTACGGCGACACGGGAAGCGATACGCTCGGCAACACCGCACGCGCGGTCGGAGGGTTCGATCTGCCCGCGCTCGAGTCGCTCGGCCTCGGGCGCATGAGGCCCATCGCCGGGGTGAGCGCGTCACGACTTCCTGCCGGTGCGTGGGGCATCATGGAGCCGCGGTCAGCGGGGAAGGACAGTACTACCGGTCACTGGGAGATCGCGGGACTGCACCTCGCGCGTCCGTTCCCCACGTACCCGCACGGCTTCCCGGCCGAGCTGCTCGACGCATTCGCTCGCGCGACCGGTCGGTCGGTCATCGGCAACGTGGTCGCGAGCGGCACCGCCGTGATCGATGAGCTCGGGGCGGAGCACATTCGCACCGGCTCGTGGATCGTGTACACCTCGGCCGACTCCGTCTTTCAGATCGCGGCTCACGAGGGCGTCGTGCCGCTGGCCGAGTTGTACGCGGCCTGCGACGTCGCGCGCCGGCTACTGGTCGCGCCGCACGACGTGTCACGGGTCATCGCGCGCCCGTTCGAGGGCGAGCCAGGCGCGTTCCACCGTGTCTCGGCGCACCGGCGCGATGTGTCGATCGAGCCGCCCGGCGAGACGTTGCTCGACGCGCTCGAGGCGGCGGGAATTCCGCGCGCCGGCTTCGGCAAGGTGGACGACCTGTTCGCCAATCGCGCCATCACCGCGACGCACAGCGCGAGCAACGCCGACGGCATCGCTGCCTTGCGCGCATGGCTGCTGTCGGCCGATAGTGGGTTCCTGTTCGGCAACCTAGTAGATTTCGACCAGCTTTTCGGGCACCGAAACGACGCTGCGGGGTTCTATGGAGCGCTGCGCGAGTTCGACCGGGCTCTGCCATCCATACTCTCCGCGCTGCGCGAGGACGATCTGCTCTTCATCACCGCCGATCACGGAAACGATCCAACGACGCCATCCACCGATCATGCGCGCGAGTGCGTCCCACTACTCGTCGCGGGTCCGAGGGTGCGCGCCGTGGACTTGGGCCGGCGGTCCACGTTCTCCGATCTCGGAGCGACCGTCGCCGACTGGCTGGGCGTCGCGTTCCGCGGACGCGGGCGGTCGTTTCTCAGCGAGCTGGTAGCGGAATGACGCGCCCCGCTCCTGCGGGTGCGCCATCCGCGGAGGCCGTACGTCGGGCGGCGTTCGCCGCCATGGAGCGCGCGTACGCGCCGTACTCACAGTTTCGGGTGGGCGCCGCGCTCGTCGGGGGCAATGGCGCCGTGTTCGTGGGTTGCAACGTGGAGAACGCGGCGTACCCGGCCGGCGTCTGCGCCGAGCGGGCGGCCCTTGCCGCGGCGGTCGCGAGCGGGGTTCGGCAGTTCGAGCTGCTCGTGGTCGCGACCGAGGCCGACGATCCCACACCACCGTGCGGGATGTGCCGTCAGGCACTCGTCGAATTCGCGCCGACGCTGGCGATCGTGAGTTACACGCGGACTGGCGCCGAAGCCGATTGGAATCTCGCGACGCTGTTGCCGCACCCATTCACCCCCACCGCGTTGACTCACCACCAATGAAGCTCGGACGCATCGTGGGAACCGTCGTGTCGACGCGGAAGGATCCCTCGCTCGACTCGCTCAAACTGCTCGTCGTCGAGAACCTGACGACGGAGCTCGCTCGCGAGGGCGGCTACGTGGTGGCCGTGGACAGCGTGGGCGCGGGACGCGGTGAAGTGATTCTCTACGCCACCGGGAGCTCGGCCCGACTCACCGCGGTGACGAAGGACCGGCCGGTGGACGCGGTCATCATGGCCATCGTGGACAGCTTTGACGTCGAAGGACGGAGTGTACGTCTTGCGTAATCGGTTGTGGGCGATGGCGCTGCTTGCGTGTGCCGCCGGTTCCATCGTCGCGTGCAGCGAAGACCTGAACGGTACGGCCGGGTGTCCGTCGCTCTGCCCCGAGCAGAACATCGTGTCGCGCGACACGCTGCTCGAGACGTTCGTTGCCGTCGACACGACGGTCACCGGCTACCCGACGCTCGGTACCGAGGCGTTGCTGCTGGTGGCGTCGCGCGGTGACACGCTCGATGCGCGGGCGGTGATCCGGTTCGACACTCTGACGCAGCGGTTCACCCGCGGTGGCGCCGACAGCGCCATCTACGCGATCGACAGCGCCATGGTCACGGTCCTTCTCGACACGACCGGAACGAAAGCGACGGCGCCCGTGACGGTGGAGGTGTATGACGTCGACACCGCCGCCGTGGACACCGCGACCTCGGTGCTGCTCTCGCTCTTCCGTCCCGACCGCGTGATCGGCGGAAAGACGTACGCGGTCACGGAGCTCAAGGACACGCTCCGAATTCCGCTCGCGAACGACAGGGTGCTGGGGAAGCTCACCGGGGAGGCACCGCGACGGCTCCGTCTCGGCTTTCGCGTTCGCAGCGATGCGTCGGCGCAGATCCGGATGGTCGCGCGGGAGGGCGGTGCGACGTCGCAGCTCAGCTACGATCCCTCGCCCGATACGGCGGTAAAGGCGATCGTCAACACGCCGGCGTCGCTCACGCCGACCAACAACTCCACGCTCCGCACCGATCTCACGGACTTCCAGCTCGTGGCCGTGAATCGCGGCACCAGTGCCGGTTCGATGCTGGGCGTCGGCGGGCTGCCCGCGCAGCGTGCCTACCTCCGCTTCGACATCCCCTCGCGGCTGATCGACTCGGCGACCGTGGTGCGGGCGACGCTGCTTCTCACGCAGGTTCCGAACAGCTCGGTGGACCCGCTCGACTCGCTGACCATCTACCCGCAGGTGGTGCGCGCCGCGGTCGAGCTCACCGACGTCGTCAGGTCGGCCGGCATTCTCAACCCGCCAGGGTTGGAGATCGACTCGCTGCGACTTCGACCCGCGGACGGCGGCGTGCGCTCCGTCGAGATCGTCAGCGCCGTCCGCGAATGGCAGGCGGTCGGCCCGACGACGCTCCAGCGCGCGATCGTTCTGCGGTCGTCGGCCGAGGGCGCATCGGCACCGGCGCTGCTCTTCTACTCGAGCGAGGCGACTGGGGACCTGCGTCCTCGCCTGCGCCTCACGTACGTGAACAAGGTGGAGTTCGGAATCCCGTGATCCCACGAACGATCATTGCCCATCCGGTCGCGATGTTTGCCGCGTTGACGCTTGCCGCGTCCACGGCGAACGCGCAGGGGACGCTCGGGGCGCAGGGATTCGGCTATCCGCCCGGACAGTTGAGCGCCTACGCGCGCGCGCTCGGCGGCGCGGCGGGCGAGACGGATGCGCTGTCGCCGATCAATCCGGCGGCGCTGATGCTGTTGCGGCGCGGAGGGCTCTACCTGCAGTCGGAGCAGGAGCATCGGTCGATCGATGCGGCGGGCCAGTCGAGCGGCACGCGCACGTACCGGTTTCCGTTGTTCGCGGCCGCCGTACCGCTGGGTTCGCGGGGCATGGTGGGCGTCGCGTTCTCGACGCTCCTCGACCGCACATGGGGCACGCAGGCGCGCGACAAGCAGGCGTTCGGTAACGACTCGGTGGCGTACCTCGAACGGTTCCGGTCCGAAGGCGCGCTCAACGACGTACGGCTGGCGGGGGCATGGGCCATCCGCGACAACATCGTCATCGGCGCCGGCGTGCATCTCTTTCCCGGCGAGAACCGTCTCACCATCGCGCGCGTGTTCGACGATTCGCTGAGCTTCGCGCCGCTGCGGGATTCGTCGAACGTGAACTACTTCGGGACCGGGTTCTCTGCCGGCGTGCTCTGGCATCCCGGGCGCACGCTCACCGTGGGCGCGTCGGGCCGCGTCGGTGGCAAGCTGCGTCTCCGCGAGCGTGACAGCGTGCGCACCACCGCCGACGTGCCGTCACGCTACGGCCTCGGCGTGCGCTACGATGCGATCCCGGGTGCTTCGATCCTGCTCCGCGCCGATCGTACGCTGTGGTCGGAAATGGCGGGGCTGGGCTCCGCACGCGCGACGCCTGACGACGCCTGGGACTTCGGGCTGGGCGTCGATGCGCTCGGTCCGCGCGTGGCGACCGCGCAGATCGCCCTGCGCGCCGGTGTGCGACGGCGCACGCTCCCGTTCCTCGCCAGCGCCGAACAGGTGCGCGAAACGGGGTTCACCTTTGGTGCGGGCGCACCATTCGCGAGCGGCCGGGCGCAGCTCGAGCTCTTCCTCGAGCGTGCAGCGCGGTCGGCCGGCAGTGTCGACGCGAAGGAACGCTCGTGGACGTTCGGCCTGGGGCTCACCGTCCGGCCCTGAGCGCATGACGCCGCCCGTCCAGCCCGACGCGCCGCTCATTCTCATCGCCGACGATGTCCCGGCCAACGTCGAGCTGTTGATCGACCAGTTGCACACGCTTGGCTACCGCACCGTGTCGGCGGAGGATGGACCGTCGGCGCTCGCGGCGTGCTTCACGCATCGGCCGGACCTCGTGATTCTCGACGTGTCGATGCCGGCGGGTGATCTCGGTGTCGATGACCGGTCTACCGGGTTCGAGGTGTGCCGGCGCATCAAGCGCGACGCCCGCTCCGCGCGCATCCCGGTGATCTTCGTGACGGCGCTCAACGACACCACCGATCGCGTGAAGGGCATCGAGGCCGGGGGCGATGACTTCCTGACGAAGCCCCACAACCGGATGGTGCTGGGCGCGCGCGTGCGCAGCCTGCTCCGACTGAAGGCCGCCACCGACGCGCTCGACGACAGCTACCGTAAGCTCCGCGAGCTCGAGAAGGTGCGCGATGATCTCATGAAGATGATCGTGCACGACCTCAAGACGCCGCTCACCTCCGTCATCGCGACGCTCGAGATGCTGGCCGATGGCGACCTCGGTCCGCTCGGCGTCGCGCAGCAGGGCGCGGTGCGCGACACGGAGAACAAGGCGCAGGAGCTCCTCCGCCTCATCGAGGATCTGCTGGAGGTGGCGCGCATCGAGGAGACGTCCATCACGCTCGACCTCGAGCCGCTCGCGCCGGCGGCCATCGTCGACGAGATCATGCACGACTGGGCGCTGCGGCTGCAGCAGGAGCGCGCCGTCACGAAGATCGACGTCGCCGGCGACGCGCCGACCTTCTGGGCCGATCGCTCGCTGCTCAAGCGCGTGTTCGGCAACCTGATTCAGAACTCGCTCGTGCACTCCTCGCGAACCGTGGAGCTCCGCGTCTACGCCAGGAACGATCCGCACGGCGTGCTGTTCACCGTGGCCGACAACGGGCCCGGCATTCCGCCGCAGTACCACGAGGTGATCTTCCACAAGTTCGAGCGCGTGAAGACGCCTAACGTGCCGCGCGTGCGGAGCTCGGGGCTCGGGCTCGCGTTCTGCCGCCTCGTGGTCGAGGCGCACGGCGGACGCATCTGGGTGCAGAGCACCGAGGGGGAAGGGAGCGCGTTTCACATACTGCTCCCGGTACGTCCGCAGTCGGCGACGGCCGCTCGGGCGAGCGCGGGAGCCGGCGCGGCGTCGTGAAGGTGTTTCTCCGTACGTTCGGCTGCCGGGCGAATCAGTACGACTCCGAAGCGGTTCGTGCGATGGTCGAGGCGGCCGGTGGCGAGATCGTCGCGACACCCGATGCCGCCGACGCCGCCGTGTTCAACAGCTGCGCCGTCACCGCCGACGCCGAGGCGGACCTGCGCCAGAGTGTGCGGCGCGCCGCTCGGCGCCGGCCGGCGCTGCGCACGGTGGTGATGGGCTGCGCCGCGGCGCGCGACGACGGGACCATCGCCGCGCTGCCCACGGTCGCACGCGTCGTCGCCGGCGCGGAGCTCCATGCCGTCGCGGCGGCGCTCGGCCTGCCGCCCGAGTCGCGCGTGCCACGCGTGCAGACGGGCACGCGGGCACTGCTCCGCATCCAGGACGGCTGCGACGAGCACTGCACCTTCTGCGCGACCACGCTCGCGCGCGGCGCGGCGCGCTCGCGGTCGGCCGACGCACTCGTGGACGAGGCGACCACGCTCGCCGACCGCCACCCCGAGATCGTGCTCACCGGCATCCACATCGGCCACTACGGCATCGACCTCGACAGTTCACTCTCGGCGCTCGTCGCGCGCCTGATCGAACGGGTCCCGCGAGTTCGCTTTCGCCTCAGCTCGCTGGAGGCGACCGAAGTGGACGACCGGCTCCGCGACCTGTTCGCGCACCCCGACCGACTCGCGCCGCACGTGCACGCGCCGCTGCAGTCCGGCTCCGACCGCGTGCTCAAGCGGATGGGGCGCCACTGGTACACCGCGGCAACGTACGCCCGCGCGGTGGAGCGACTCGCTCGTGACACGAATCGTTTCGCGCTCGGCGCCGACGTCATCGCCGGCTTCCCGGGTGAAACCGACGACGACCACGCGCGCACCGTCGCGCTCATCGAGTCCTTGCCGTTCACGTACCTGCATGTATTCCCGTACTCCGTGCGTCCGGGAACCGCGGCCGAACGGCTGCCCGCGCGTGTTCCGGGCAACGTGGCCGACGCCCGAGCGCGCGAGCTGCGGCGGCTCGGCGACCGGTGCGCGGCCGCGCACCGGGCGTCGCGTCTCGGCCAGGAGTGCGACCTGGTCGTGATCGGCAGCGGCGCGCGCCGCGAGGGGCTCACCGAGGACTACCTCACCGTCGCGGTCGACGCGGCGGTGCCACGCGGCACGCGGTGCCGTGCGCGACTCGGCGGCGACCCCGAGCGATTGCTCGGCGTTCCGCTACCGCCCATCATTCGGTGATGCCCGATTCCCGTCCGACGGTCTACATCGAGACCTACGGTTGCCAGATGAACGTGAGCGATTCCGAGCTCATGCTCGGGCGGCTCACCGACAGTGGCTACGCGTCCGTGGATTCGCCGGACGGCGCCGATGTCATCCTGCTCAACACGTGCGCCATTCGCGACCACGCGGAGCAGCGCGTGATCGGCCGGCTCGGCGAGCTGCGTCGCCACATGAAGTCTGGCACGGTGGTGGGCGTGACGGGGTGCATGGCGCAGCGGCTCGGGCCGCAGTTGCTCGACAAGGCGAAGCACGTGAGTCTCGTCGTCGGCCCCGATGGGTATCGCGCGCTGCCGGCGCTGGTGGAAGGCGCACGGCGTGGTGAGCGCGCCATCGCGACGACGTTCGATCTCGAGGAGCACTACGAGGATTTCCGCCCGCGCCGCTTCGACAAGGTGAAGGCGTGGATCCCCGTGCAGCGCGGCTGCGACTATCGCTGCACCTACTGCATCGTGCCCACCACGCGCGGGTCGGAGCGCAGCCGGCGGCTGGCCGACGTCGTGCGCGAGGTGGAGCAGGTGGTCGCGGAGGGGATGACCGAGGTCGTGCTGCTCGGCCAGACCGTCAACTCGTACCACGACGGCGAGAGCGGCTTCGCGGACTTGCTGCGGGCCGTCGGCGCCGTGGACGGCATCAAGCGCGTGCGATTCACGAGCCCGCATCCCAACGATTTTTCGCCCGAGGTCATCCGGGCGATGGCGGAGGTGGATGCGGTGTGCGAGCACGTGCACCTGCCCATGCAGTCGGGTTCGAACGCCGTGCTCAAGCGGATGCTGCGGCGATACACGCAGGCCGGCTACCTCGAGTGCGTGGCTCGGCTACGTGAGGCCATTCCGGGATTGGCGCTCACTACCGACGTCATCGTGGGCTTTCCCGGCGAGACCGACGCCGACTTCGAGGCGACGTTGGACGTGGTGCGGGCGGTCGGGTTCGATGACGCCTACACGTTCAAGTTCTCACCGCGCGATGGAACCCCCGCGACGCGGATGCCGGTCGAAATGACCGTCCCGGATGCGGTGGCGACGGAGCGTCTCGCGCGTCTCATCGATGCAGTCCGGCGAGGCGCCCGGGAGCGGAACATGACCCTCCTCGGCGCCAAACGCGAAGTGCTGGTCGAGAAGGGTGCGCGGCGCGGCGAGCTGCTGCAGGCGCGTACGCGCGACTTCAAGACGGTGCTCATGCCGGGCGACGACTCGATGATCGGTCGTTACTTCAACGTCGAGCTGACCGGCACCACCGGCTCGACCTTTACCGGTGCGGTATGTCACAGTCGCGAGCGCAGGCCGTTGCCGATGGCAGGATGAAGAACGCGCTGGAAGAATTGGTGTCCGAGGTCTATCGGCAACTGAAGACGCGGCACCCGCAGTTTTGCGCCTGTGAGCGATGTCACGATGACGTGATTGCGCAGGCATTGAACAAAGCTAGACCGCGCTACATCGGCGGCTCCAAGATCGGAGCGGCCGTCACGCGCGTCTCGCTGGACGGCGATCAGGCGAAGGCCGAAATCGCCGTGCTCGTGTTCGACGCCATGCGACGCGTTCACGCCAATCCGCGCCACGGCCCCGAGGACTACGTTCCGCTCGGAGGTGGCGTGTAGCCGGAGCATAGTTTGCCGCTCATCGCCGTCGCGTTCATTGCGCACGCCGCCGGACTCCTTCTCGGGTTCGGCGGCGTTGCGTTCGGGGCGCTCGTGGTGGGAGCGGTCGTCATCGTCGCGGCGCTGCTCCGCCGGGATGCGCGCCTCGCCGCGCTCGTGCTGCTCGCGGCGGCCGGCGTCCTGCGCGCCAGCGGGGCGCGGCGTGCGGATGCCGCCTGTGCGCGGCGCGCCATCGCCAGCGCGCCCGACTCCGATGCGGTGGTCGTGTACACGGCCGTGGTGGAAGCCGACGCGCGGGCCGGCCGCCGCGTGCCGGCGGTGGTCCGCGACGGCGGCTGCCAGCTCCGCGCGAGCCTGCTGGTGGAGCACGGCGACGCGGCGCCCGGCTCCCGCGTGGCCGTGCGCGGCGCCGCCGCGCGCGCTGGCGCGGTGGTGGTGGTACAGCACGCCACGGTCGTCGTACTGCGACCGGCCGGCGTGGCGCGCCGGTGGCGCGAGCGCGCCGGCCGTGCGATCGACGAGACGTTCGGCCCCGACGCGCCGCTGGCCCGTGCGCTGCTCATCGCCGACACCCGAACACTCGACGCCGGAATTCGGGCACGATATGCCGACGCGGGCATCGTGCATCTGCTCTCGGTGTCCGGCCTCCACGTCGCGATCATCGCCGGTGCGGTAGAGCTGCTGTTGTGCGCGGCACGCGCGTCGCGGAGCGCTTCGGCGTGGCTGGCGCTTCTCGTGACGGCGGGGTACGTCGTCGTCATCGGCGCGCCGGCGCCGGCCGTGCGGGCGGCGGTGATGCTCGGGGCGGGCGCCGTATCCCGGCTGACGCAGCGGCCCACATCGCCGTGGGCCGGGCTCGCCCTCGGCGCGTGGGCGCCGATGACCGACGCGCGCATCATCACCGACCTCGGCTATCAGCTCAGCGTGGCCGGACTGGCGGCACTGATCGCGTCGGGTGCGCTTGCGCGGCGCGTGCTCGCGGGGCGCATGAGCGGCTGGCGACGCGTCGTCGCGCGCGACCTGATCGCGTCGACGCTGGCCTCGCTGGTGACGCTGCCGCTCATCGCGTGGACGTTCGGACGCGTGAGCATCGTCGCCCCGCTCGCGAACCTCGCGGCCGGCCCGATCTTCGGCGTGTTGCAGCCGACGCTCTTCCTCGCGCTGCTCCTGTCGCCCATCCGCGGTGCCGCCGCGCTTCCGGCCGACGCCACCCACGCGCTGCTCGCGGCGGTGGATGCCGTCGCTCGCATCGCGACGCACGTTCCGTTCGCCGCCATCCCGGTCGCACCCACGCTGTGGACGGCCGGCCTGCTGGGGGTCGTTTCGGTGTCGCTCGTGGTGGCCTGCGCGAGCCAGCCGCATGGCGTCTGGGCTGTGCGCGCCCTCGCCACTGGCGCGGTCGCGACCGCGCTGCTCGTCATCGGCGTGCAGGTGACCGGCGGCGGTGGAATGGTCGAGCTGCACGCCATCGATGTCGGTCAGGGGGATGCGCTCGCGCTTCGCACGCCGCGCGGCCGGTGGGTGTTGTTCGACGCCGGGCGAAGCTGGGAAGGCGGCGACGCGGGTCGCTCCACCGTGCTGCCGTACCTGCGGCGGCGCGGCGGCGACCTGTACGCGTTCGTGCTGTCGCATCCGCACAGCGACCATGTTGGCGGCGCGGCCGCGGTCATCGGCGCACTCGGCCCGGTCGAGTATTGGGATGCGGCCTACGTCGCCGGCAGCGCGCCGTATCGAGCGTCGCTCGAGCAGGCCGCGCGGCGCCGCGTGTCGTGGCGTCGCGTACATCCCGGCGACTCGATCGTGGTCGATGGTGTGCGCATCCGGTTCCTCGCGCCCGACTCGTCGTGGACCGCGTCGCTCGACGATGCGAACGAGGCGAGCGCGGTGGCGCTGGTGCAGTACGGCGTCGTACGATTCCTGCTCACCGGCGATGCCGAGCGGGGCGAGGAGGATTGGATGCTGCGACGTCACGGCACCGACCTGCGTGCGGATGTGCTCAAGGTGGGGCATCATGGAAGCGCGACGAGCAGCACGCCCGAGTTTCTCGACGCGGTACACCCGCGCATCGCGCTCATCTCGGTGGGCGCCGCGAACTCGTACGGTCATCCGAGCGGTGCCGTCGTACGCGCGCTCGTGGGCCGCGGGGCGCAGGTGCTACGTACCGATCAACTCGGGGGCGTCGTCGTGCGGACCGACGGCCGCTCGGTGAGCGTGGACGCGGCGGGGGAGCGGTGGGCGCGCTGACGCGGATCCTCGAGGCGTTCGTCGGTCGCGCTGTCGCTCTGCCGCCACAACTTGCGGAGCGGTATCCCGAGCTGCGCCAGGCTCGCTATCGTCGCGGCGGCCTGCCGCTGCGCATCGGCGGCTGGTCGCTTGGGGCCACAATGGTGTCGGGCATTACGTTGTGGCGCACCATCTGGGTCGCGACCGGCCGTGAATGGGAAGCGGAACTGCTCTTGCACGAGATCCGGCATGTTCAGCAGTTTCAAGCCAGCGCGTCCTTCCCGCTCCGGTACGTCTGGGAATCGCTGCGGCGTGGGTACCACGCCAACCGCTACGAGGTGGACGCCCGGCGCTATGCCTCGGTGCTCCTCGCTCGGAGGGGCCCTCATCCACCAACGCAGGATGTGTAGCCGTGGTCAAGCACACTGCGACGTCGGTCGTCACGATCGATCGCTTCATCATCGAGCAGGAACGCCTGCATCCGGAAGCCACCGGCGAGCTGTCCGGTATTCTGTACGACCTCGCGCTCGCGGCGAAGATGATCGCCAACAAGGTGCGCAGCGCGGGCCTCGCCGACATTCTCGGGTCGGCGGAGCAGGAGAACGTGCAGGGCGAGATGCAGCAGAAGCTCGACGTGTTCGCGAACGAGACCATCATCAAGGCGATGGACCACGGGGGGCAGCTCTGCGCGATGGCGTCGGAGGAGGAGCCCGACATCATTCCGATCCCCGAACAGTTCAGGTGCGGGAAGTACGTGCTGCTGTTCGATCCGCTCGACGGCTCGTCGAACATCGACGTCAATGTGCCGGTGGGCACGATCTTCTCCGTCGTCCGCAAGATCACGCGCGGCGCGCGCGGCGAGATGGAGGACCTGCTGCAGCCCGGGCGGCGCCAGGTCGCGGCGGGGTACGTCATCTACGGGTCGAGCACCATGCTCGTGTACACCACCGGGCAGGGCGCGCACGGCTTCACGCTCGATCCGTCGATCGGCGAGTTCCTTCTGTCGCATCCCGACATTCGGATCCCGGAGCGCGGCCGCTACCTCTCCGTCAACGACTCGTACGAGGAGGATTGGGCGGAGCCGGTGAAACAGCTCATGCACCGCTACCGCGGCATCGGCGGCGGGCGGAAGCCACTGAGCGTCCGATACGTCGGCTCGCTCGTCGCCGACTTCCACCGCAACCTGCTCGGCGGCGGCGTGTTCTGCTATCCCGCGAACCGACGCAACCCGCGCGGCAAGCTGCGGCTGCTGTACGAGGCGAACCCACTCGCGTTCGTCGTCGAGCAGGCCGGCGGCCTCGCCTGCGATGGGCGGCAGCGTATTCTCGACGTCAATCCGTCGGAGTTGCATCAGCGCACGCCCCTGTTCATCGGCAGCCGTGACGAGATCGAGATGGCCACGGCCGTGCTGTCGGGAGACCTGGCGCTGTCGGCAGCGGTCGGCTGACTCGCGCCCGGTGAGGGCGCGGTATCTTTCAGTCGACAGCCGACAGCTGCTGACGGCTTCCCGCTGTCGGCTGTCGGCTTCCGGCTGTCAGCCAATTCCTCCGCAGGAGCTGCACGCTGACCACCACATCGCGACCGCCGTCGTCCGCCGCCGAGGCGCGGACGACGCCTTCGGGCATTCCCGTCGCCGCCGTCTATCGCCCGGACGACGCCGCCGTCGACTACGCGCGCGACCTCGCCGACCCGGGCCGTTTTCCGTTCACGCGCGGCGTGCAGCCCACGATGTACCGCGGCCGGGTGTGGACGATGCGCCAGTACGCGGGGTTCGGTACGGCGGCCGAGACGAACGCCCGCTTTCACCACCTGCTGGCGGCGGGACAGACCGGCCTGTCGGTCGCGTTCGATCTGCCGACACAGATGGGGATCGACTCCGACTCGCCGCGTGCGCTCGGTGAAGTCGGACGCGTCGGCGTCGCGATCGACTCGGTCGAGGACATGCACGCGCTGCTGGACGAGTTACCGCTCGACGCCGTGTCCACGTCGATGACGATCAACGCGACGGCCGGCGTGTTGCTCGCGATGTACATCGTCGTGGCCGAGGAGCGTGGCATCACGCGCGACCGGGTGAGCGGCACGATCCAGAACGACGTGCTGAAGGAGTACATCGCCCGCGGAACGTACATCTATCCGCCGGCGCCGAGCCTCGCGCTCATCGCCGAGATCTTCCGGTTCTGTGCCGCCGAGGTACCGAACTGGAATCCGATCTCCATCTCGGGCTACCACATCCGCGAGGCGGGCGCGACGGCGGTACAGGAGCTGGCCTTCACGATCGCCAACACCATCGAGTACGTGACGCGGGCGCGGGCGGCGGGGCTCGCGGTGGACGCGTTCGCGCCACGGCTGTCGTTCTTCTTCGCGGCGCACAACGACCTGTTCGAGGAGGTCGCCAAGTTCCGGGCGGCGCGCCGCCTGTACGCGCGGCTCATGCGCGACCGGTTCGCCGCCGGCGACGCGAGCTGCCGCATGCGCTTTCACACGCAGACCGGCGGCGTCACGCTCACCGCCCAGCAGCCGTTGAACAACGTCGTCCGCGTGGCCGTGCAGACGCTCGCCGCGACGTTAGGCGGCACGCAGTCGCTGCACACGAACGGCTACGACGAGGCCCTCGCGCTCCCGACCGCCGAGGCGGCCACGCTCGCGCTTCGCACGCAGCAGATCGTCGCCTACGAGTCCGGGGTCGCGAACACGGTCGATCCCCTGGCCGGGAGCTACTTCGTCGAGGCGCTCACGACCGAGATCGAGCGTCAGGCGACGGCGCTCATCGAGAAGGTGGACGAGATGGGCGGCGCCGAGCGCGCGATCGCGGCGGGCTTCTTTCAGGAGGAGATTGCCCGCAGCGCCTACGCGCACCAGCTGCGTGTGGAGAGTGGAGAAACGGTGGTGGTGGGCGTGAACCGGTTTGCCGACGGCGCGGATCCCCCGACCGTCCCGACCCCCGACTTCTCGGCGCTCGAGCGCGAGCAGGTGGGGCGCGTGGCGAACGTGCGTGCGCGCCGCGATGCCCGTCGTGCGGCAGACGCGCTCGGCGTACTCCGGGCCGCCGCGCCGGCGTACGCCGACTCGAGCGCGACGGCCCGACCGCCGCTCATGCCCCTGATCGTGGATGCCGTTCGCGCACGGTGCACCGTGGGCGAGATCTCGGACGCGTTACGCGAGGTGTGGGGCGAGTACCGGCCAGGCTGACGCTCGCTTCGTCGTCCGGCACATCGCCGTCCGACGCTGTTTCCCGTCCCCCGCTTGAGTGCACCCCGGGCGGCGGCTATGTTTCGGGCTCGTCTGTGCTCCCTAAGTTTCGTATCAATGCCAACTTACGACTATCGATGCCCCAAGGGGCACGATTTCGAGCATTTCTTCCGGAAGATGAGCGACGCGACGGCCGAGCTCGCGTGTCCCGTGTGTGGGGATGCTGCCGTCCGGCGCGTATCGGCCGGCGCCGGCCTCGTGTTCAAGGGGAGCGGGTTCTACCTCACGGACTACGGCAAGAACGCACATCGCGGGTCCGCGCCCGACACCGCGAAGAGCGACGGCCCGGGCGCCGCGAAGACCGACGCCAAAGGTGATTCGGCGAAGGCCGATGGCGGCACGGGCTCGGGCGCATCCTCGTCCGACAGCGCCTCGTCATCCGGGTCGTCCACCTCCGATAGCACCGGCGGCACGTCGTCTCAGACCAAGAGCAAGGGCGGCGACACCCAATGAGCGCGCCCGATCTCATCCGCGACGAGCTCACGCGCGCCGCCCGGGAGCTCGGCGCGCCCGATCCGGTGGCGCCGGTGCTCGAGCGCCCGCGCGACCCGGCGTTCGGCGAATGGGCGACGAACCTCGCGATGACGCTCGCGCGGCCGTTGCGCCGCAAGCCGCAGGAGATCGCCCGCGAGCTGATCGGCCGCATGGACCTCGCGCGCGCGTCCGTGAGCGAGGCGTACGTCGCGGGTCCCGGATTCATCAACTTCCGGCTCGACAGCGGCACCGTTGCCGGCGCGCTGCGCGAGATCGTGACCGCGGATCAGGGCTACGGGCGCTCGGACGAGGGGCAGGGGCGGGCGGTGAACGTGGAGTTCGTGTCGGCGAACCCCACCGGACCGCTGCACGTCGGGCACGGTCGGCAGGCCGCGTTAGGCGATGCCGTCGCCAGCCTGCTCGAGTGGACCGGATGGCGCGTCACGCGCGAGTTCTACTACAATGACGCCGGCGCGCAGATCGCCAACCTCACGCGGAGCGTGCAGGCGCGCATCGCCGAGCTCCGCACCGGCACGCTGGCCATTCCCGAGGGCGGGTATCACGGCGAGTACATTCGCGAGATCGCGCAGCAATACGTCGCGGCACACCCCGGCGACCCCGCCGGGGCGGACGCGGATGCGGTGCGCCGGTTCGCCGTCGCGGCACTGCGCCGGGAGCAGGACCTCGACCTGCAGGCGTTCGGTGTGCAGTTCGACGCGTACTTTCTCGAGAGCTCGCTGTACACCGACGGCAAGGTCGACGCGACGGTGGACGCGCTCGTCGCGTCGGGGCACACGTACGAGCAGGACGGGGCGCTCTTTCTGCGGACGACGGGCTTCGGCGACGACAAGGACCGTGTGATGCGGCGCAGCGCGGAGCGGGGCGGGGATTACACGTACTTCCTGCCCGACGTCGCCTATCACGTCGACAAGTGGAGGCGCGGCTTTCGGCGCGCCATCAACGTGCAGGGCGCCGACCACCACAGTACCGTCACCCGCGTGCGCGCGGGGCTGCAGGCGCTCAGCATGGGGATTCCCGAGGGGTATCCCGAGTACGCGCTGCACCAGATGGTGACGGTGATGCGCGAGGGCCAGGAGGTGAAGTTCTCGAAGCGGGCCGGCGACATCGTCACCGTGCGCGATCTCGTGGACTGGGTGGGGCGCGACGCCGTGCGCTACTTCTACCTCATGCTCAAACCGGAATCGCAGCTCCGGTTCGACGTCGATCTCGCGCGCACGCAGTCGGAGGAGAACCCGATCTACCGCATCCAGATGGCCCACGCGCGCATGTGCGGCATCTTCCGGCAGGGCGGCCTGGATCCGGCGACCATCGATGCGGCAGGGGTGGACCTCGCACTCCTCGACACACCCGAGGAGCGCGAGCTCGCGAAGAAGCTCGTCGATTTCCCGTCGCTCGTGGCCGGCGCCGCCGAAGCGCTCGAGCCGCACCGGGTGGCGTCGTACCTGCTCGAGACGGCCGGCCTGGCGCACAAGTGGTATCACGAGCGGCACGTGCTCGACCAGCCGGAGCCGCTGCGCGCGGCCCGGCTCGTGCTTGCGCGCGCCTCCCAGATCGTGCTGCGCAACGGACTGGCCATTCTCGGCATCTCGGCGCCGGAACGAATGTGACGAGGGAACAGGCATCAGCCATCAGCCGTTAGTCGTTAGCTAGCAGCGATCAGCCCCCGTTCCCGGTTCCCCGTTCCCGGTTCCCGTTGTTTGATCCCCGATTCCCGATCTAGATGACCGTCCTGGTAGTCGGCTCCGTGGCGCTGGACTCCGTCGAGACGCCGTTCGGCAAGGCCGATGACGTGCTCGGTGGCTCCGGAACCTTCTTCTCCGCATCGGCCAGCCACTTCGCGCCGGTGCAGCTCGTCGGCGTCGTCGGCACCGACTACCCGGTCACCGAGCTCGAGCCGCTCGCGCGACGCGGCGTGGACCTCGCCGGGCTCGAGCGCGCCGACGGGGAGTCGTTTCGCTGGCGCGGGCGGTATCGCCACGATCTCAACTCCGCCGAGACGCTCGAGACGCGACTCGGCGTGTTCTCGCACTTCCGCCCCAAGATTCCGGAGCAGTTTCGCCGCGCGCCATTCGTCTTTCTCGCGAACATCGATCCTCGGCTCCAGCTGGACGTCCTCAACCAGGTGGAACGTCCCACGCTCGTGGCGTGCGACACGATGAACTTCTGGATCGAGAGCCGTCGCACCGACCTGCTCGAGCTGCTCGGACGCGTGGACCTCATCACGCTCAACGACGCCGAGGCGCGCCAGCTCACCGAGGAGTCGAATCTCGTAAAGGCGGCGCGGTGGATCCAGAGCCGCGGGCCGCGTCACGTGATCATCAAGAAGGGGGAGCACGGTGCGTTCATGTTCAACGAGCGCTCGGTGTTCTTCGCGCCGGCGTATCCGCTCGAGGACGTGTTCGATCCCACCGGCGCCGGCGATTCGTTCGCCGGCGGATTCATGGGCTATCTCGCGCGCACCGGCCGCGTGGATGACGACAGCCTGCGGCGCGCGGTCGTGTACGGGTCCGCGATGGGCTCGTTCGCCGTCGAGCGCTTCTCGATCCAGCGGCTGCTCGAGATTGGCACGAGCGACATTCGCGAGCGGCTGGTCGAATTCCGTCGACTGGTGGCGTTCGAGGAGGAGCTGCCCGATTGAAGCACGGCGAGGGTGACGTGCCCGGCACGCGCGGCGGCATGGACTACCGCGGCGCCGGCGTCGACATCGCGGCGGCGGATGACGCGAAGGGCCGCCTCGCGCGGCTCGTCGAGTCGACGCGCACGGCCGGCGTGCGCGGCGCGTTCGGCGGCTTCGGCGGCATGTTCCGGATGCCCGCGGGCCTAACGAACCCGCTGCTGGTCGCGAGCGCCGACGGCGTCGGGACGAAGATCAAGGTGGCCATCGAGGCCGGCCGCCACGACACGATCGGCCACGACCTCGTGAACCACTGCGTGAACGACATTCTCGTGCAGGGCGCGCGGCCGCTCTTCTTCCTCGACTACGTCGCGTTCGGCAAGCTCGAGCCGGCGGTGGTCGAGGGCGTCGTGAGCGGCGTGGCCGCCGGCTGTCGCGAGAACGCCTGTGCCCTGATCGGCGGCGAGACTGCCGAAATGCCAGGGCTGTACGTGCCCCCGGATTACGATCTGGCGGGCTTCATCGTCGGATGCGTGGAGGAGGCGCGCGTGCTCGGAGCCGAGCGCGTGCGCAGCGGTGACGTGCTGGTCGGGTTGGCGAGCTCGGGCTTACACACCAACGGGTACTCGCTGGCGCGACAGATCGTGGCGGAGCGGTTGCGCCTCGGTCCGCACGACCGATTTCCCGGGGAGGACGGCTCGGTGGCCGACGTGTTGCTGCGTATCCACCGGTCGTATCTCGCGGCGCTGGCGCCGGTGCTCGATGGTGCGGACGGTCACGTTCACGCCATGGCACACATCACCGGCGGTGGCATCCCGGGAAACCTCGACCGCGCGCTGCCGGATACGCTCGACGCCATCGTCGAGACGGCGACGTGGGAGGTGCCTAACGCCTTCCAGGTCCTCGAGCGCGCGGGCGCAGTCCCGCGCGATGAGATGTTCCGCGCGTTCAACATGGGCGTCGGCATGATCGTCGTCACTGCGGCGTCGGCCGCCGACGCCGTGGTTGCGAGCGCTGCCGCGGCGGGGGTGAACGCTTGGCGGCTCGGGCGGGTGGTGCCCGGCAGCGGGCGTGTCACTCTCAGCTGAGGATCTACCGGCATGAAGCTTTCACGGATCGGTGTTCTCGCGGCGCTGGGTATCACCGGCGGTGTCTTCGTTGCTCCGCTCGGTGCCCAGGGAATCGACTCACGGTGCTCGGCGGGCAACTTCGCGCAGCTCGGCGCGCAGGACGCCTGCCAGAAGGCCATCGACATCTTCGCGTTCATGGCGCCGCAGTTGGGCATCGGGCTCGTTGGCGGGAACGCCACGCTCGGCACCGGCGGCGCGTTGGGCGGCATCGGCCGCTTCTCGATCGGCATCCGCGGGAACGGCATTCAGGGACGCCTGCCACAGGTGGGCGATGTGAACGCGTCGGTCACCGGTGCGGTGCGCAGCGACTACGGGGTCGACGACCAGGTGGTCGGTCTCCCGGCGGTCGAAGGCGCGGTGGGCCTGCTCGGCGGGATTCCGCTCGGCGTCACGCACGCGCTCGCGCTCGATGCGCTCGTGAGCGCGACCTACGTGCCCGAGCTCTCGAGCAACGGCGTCGCCGTGTCGCTCCCGGACGGCTCGCTCAAGCTGGGGTACGGGGCGCGCCTGGGCGTGCTGCAGGAGTCGTTCGCGACGCCGTCGGTGGCCGTGACCTACCTGCGGCGCGATCTCCCGACCACCAGCATCGATGCGACATCGGGCGACGATCGCATCTCGGTGAGCGGCGTCGGCGTGAAGACGTCGGCGTGGCGCGCGGTCGTCGGAAAATCGCTCGGCGTCCTGGGTGTGGCGCTTGGTGGCGGACAGGACCGGTACGACTCCCGCGCCACCGCCACGGTGCGTGTGACCGAAGCCGGCATCGCGCTGGATGGCGGCCCGTACGCGCTCGCCCAGAAGGTCACCCGGTCGAACATGTTCGCCGACCTCTCGCTCAACTTCCCGTTCGTCAAGCTCGCGGCCGAGATCGGCCGCGTGTCGGGCGGCACGATCGATACGTACAACACGTTCTCCGGCAAGCGTGCGGACGATCCGCTCACGTATGCCTCGGTCGGCCTCCGCATCGGAAACTGAATGCGCTACCGCGGATGAGCTACGCCTCGCGGAGCGCCGACGAGCGCGACGCCGCCTTCATGCGGCGCGCGCTCACGCTCGCGAGGAAGGGGTGGGGACAGACGGCGCCGAACCCGATGGTCGGCGCCGTCGTCGTGAAGGACGGCGTCGTGGTCGGCGAAGGCCACCATACGCGCTACGGCGCGGCGCATGCCGAGGTGGAAGCGTTGCGCGCCGCCGGCGACCGCGCGCGAGGCGCGACGGTCTACGTGTCGCTCGAGCCCTGTGCACACTACGGCAAGACCCCGCCGTGCGTCGACGCCCTCATCGCCGCCGGCGTCTCGCGCGTCGTCGCCGCCACACGTGACCCCTCTCCCGTCGCCGCCGGCGGGGCCGAGCGGCTGCGCGCCGCCGGCATCGACGTCACGTTCGACGTCGAAGCCGACGCGGCGCGCGAGCTGAACGCGCCGTTCTTTCACGCGATCACCTCCGACCGGCCGTGGGTGACGCTCAAGCTCGCGCTGTCGATCGATGGGGCCATCGCCGATGCATCGCGAGGACCGGCGTGGCTCACCGGGAAGAAGGCGCGTCGAGAAGTGCACCGGCTGCGCGCCGGGAGCGACGCCGTCGCGGTTGGGCTCGGAACCGTACGCGCCGACAACCCCGAGCTGACGGTGCGCGATGCGCCGCCCCCACGGGTTCCGCCCGCCCGCGTGGTGTTCACCCGCCGCGGCGAGTTGCCGCTCACGAGCGCGCTCGCGCGCACGGCTACCGAGGTCCCGACGATCGTCGTCGCCGAGTCGGTGGACCTCGCCTACGCACGGCGTCTCCTGGCCCTCGGGGTGGAGGTGGTGGCCGCGACGTCCCTCGACGAGGCGATGCGGGCGCTGCGCCAGCGGGGCATGCGGTCGCTGCTCGTCGAAGGCGGCGCGGCCATCACCGGCGCGCTGCTGGGCGCGGCGCTCGTGGATCGGCTGATTATCTTTCAGGCACCGGTGCTGCTCGGCGCCGGTGCGCTCCCGGCGTTCGAGAACGCGCCGCCAGTGGCGGCGAGCGGCGCGCGACGGTTCCCGATCGTCCGCCGTGCCGAGCTTGATGATGATCTCATGACGGTTTACGCTCTCCATTCGATCTGATGTTCACGGGGTTGGTCGACGATGTCGGCACGATCGATCGCGTCGCCGACACGCCGGCGGGGCGGGAGTTCGTCATCCGATCACGCTACGACGACCTCGTCGACGGCGAGAGCGTGGCCGTCAACGGCGCCTGCCTCACCGTATACGGCCGGGAAACGGGCCGGTTCGCGGTCAACGCGGTCGCCACGACGTTGGGCCGCACCGCGATGGCGTCGTGGGCGCCGGGCAAGCGGGTGAACCTCGAGCGGGCGCTGCGCCCGTCCGATCGACTCGGCGGCCACATCGTGCAGGGCCACGTGGATGCGGTGGGCACCGTGCGGCGCGTCGAGCGATTCGCGGATGCGCTCCTGGTGGACGTCGCGGTACCGGTGGAGGTGGCGGAGCTGCTGGTGCCGCACGGCTCCATTGCGGTGGACGGCGTGAGCCTGACGGTGAACGCGATCCCGGCGCCGTTGGTGGTGCAGCTCTCGCTGATCGACTACACGCTGCGGCACACGACGCTCGGCAGTCTGGCGGTCGGCGATGCGGTGCACGTGGAGGGCGATGTGATGGGAAAATACGTTAGGCAGCTCCTTGCTCCATATCAGAGGGGACCGGGAACGGGGAACGGGGAACCGAAGGCTCCCGAGGTCCGCGATTCCCGATTCCAACCGCCCGCCTTCGGCGGGCACCCGCCCGATTCCCGATGACATTCGGTACGATTCCCCAGGCCATCGCCGACATTCGCGCCGGAAAGCTCGTCGTCGTGGCCGACGATGAGGACCGCGAGAACGAAGGCGATCTGATCTGCGCCGCGCAGCTCGTCACGCCCGCGCTCATCAACTCCATGTTGAAGGCGAAGGGCATGATCTGTCTCGCCCTCACCGGCGAGCGCGTCGACCAGCTCGGGCTCCCGCCGCAGGGCGATGAGAACACCGATGCGTTTCGCACGGCGTTCACCGTCAGCATCGATGCGGCGACCCGCTTCGGCGTGACGACCGGGATCAGTGCCGCCGATCGCGCGAAGACCATCCAGGTCGCCGTCGATCCGGCGACGGTGCGCAGCGATCTGCGGCGCCCGGGCCACGTGCATCCGCTGCGGGCGCGCGACGGCGGCGTCCTGCAGCGCGTCGGCCACACCGAAGCGGCCGTGGACCTCGCGCGGCTCGCGGGGCTGTACCCGGCCGGGGTCATCTGCGAGATCCTGAACGACGACGGCACCACGATGAAGCGCGATGACCTCGCGCGCTTCGCGGCCGAGCACGGCCTGACGTTCATCACCGTCGCGCAGCTCGTGTCGTACCGGCTCGGCACCGAGCGTCTCGTGCACCGCGTCGCGGAAGCGCGACTTCCCACCGAGGTGGCGGGCAAGGACTGGCGCATCGTCGGCTATCGCAACGACGTGGATTCGGCCGAGCACGTGGCGCTCGTGTACGGCGACATCGGCAACGGCGAGAGCGTGCTCGTGCGGATGCACTCGAAGTGCCTGACGGGCGATGTCTTCCACTCGATGCGCTGCGACTGCGGCTGGCAGCTCCACACCGCCATGCAGATGATCGCGCGCGAGGGCCGCGGTGTCGTCGTCTACCTCGATCAGGAAGGGCGGGGCATCGGGCTCCTCAACAAGCTCAAGGCCTACGAGCTCCAGGATCAGGGGCACGACACGGTCGAGGCCAACGAGGCGCTCGGGTTCAAGCCCGACCTGCGCAACTACGGCATCGGCGCGCAGATCCTGCTCGACCTCGGGCTCAAGTCGATTCGCGTGCTGACGAACAACCCGAAGAAGCTCGTGGGGCTCGAGGGCTACGGGCTGCGCGTCGACGACCGCGTACGCATCGAGGCGCCGACCACCGAGGAGAACGCCGGCTACCTGGCGACGAAGGTACAGAAGCTTGGACACCTGCGCGCGCTGTGATGGCGCGTCGCATCTCCGTTCCCCGTGGATGCACACGGGTGAACCGCACGCCCGCCATGCCATCACCACACAATGCCTGAATTCAGTGGCGCCCCGCGCGGCCAGGGCCGCCGGTGCGCCGTCGTCGTCAGCCGGTTCAACGAGATGATCACGCAACGCCTGCTCGACGGCGCGCTCGACGCGCTCGTGAAGCACGGCGTCGCGTTCGATGACGTGGACGTGTACTGGGTGCCCGGGGCGTGGGAGCTGCCGGCGGCCGCGCGGCGCGTGGCCGCGACGGAGCGCTACGACACGCTGGTCGCGCTCGGCGCGGTGGTTCGTGGCGACACGCCGCACTTCGACTACGTGGCTGGCGAGGCATCGCGCGGGCTTGCCGCCGCGAGTGCCGACTTCGACGTGCCGATCGCGTTCGGCGTGCTCACCTGCGACACGATGGCGCAGGCCGAGGCGCGCGCCGGCGGCGACCATGGCAACAAGGGCTGGGACGCGGCGCTCGCCGCGCTCGAGATGGTGGACCTCCTCGATCAGGTCGATGGCTCGTCGGAGGACTGAGACGCGCGCGCGCTCGCGCGCCCTGCAGGCCCTGTATGCGTGGGACATGCGTGGAGAGCGCGACCTCGAGCGCGTAGCGGCGCGCGTGTGGGACGACCTCGCCGTCGCCGGCGACGAGCGCCGCGTCGCGGGCACGCTCATTCACGTGATCGCCGCGCGCCGCACGGAGATCGATCGCTCGCTCGCCGACGTCACCGAGAATTGGCGCATGGAGCGGCTCGGCGCCATCGAGCGCTCGGTGCTGCGCCTCGCGGCGGCCGAGCTGGCGGTCGGCGACACGCCGCCGCGCGTGGTGCTGCAGGAGGCGATTCGCCTCGCCGAGCGCTACGGCAGCGCGCAGAGCGCGCGCTTCGTGAACGGCGTGCTCGACGCGCTCGCCCGGCGCATGGGACGTCTGTGAGGATCCTCGTCGTCAACTGGCAGGACCGGGAAAATCCACAGGCCGGCGGAGCAGAGATTCACCTGCACGAGATCTTCGGCCGTCTCGCGGCTCGCGGGCACGAGGTGACGTTGCTGTGCGGTGGGTGGCCCGGCTCCCCGCCTCGTGTCACGCTCGACGGCATTGACGTCGTGCGGATCGGCACGCGCCTCACGTGGCCGGCGCTCGCGCGTGGCGCCTATCGCCGGCTGTTCGGCGATCACCCGCACGACGTTCTCGTCGAGGACATCAACAAGATGCCGCTGTACACGCCGCGGTGGGGCGCGCGGCGGGTGGTCGCGCTGGTCCCCCATCTCTTCGGCGGAACGGCGTTCCAGGAACTGGCCGCGCCGCTGGCCGCGCTCGTGTGGCTCTCCGAGCGCCCCCTCGCCCGCGAGTACCGCGGTGTGCCGTTTCAGGCGATCAGCGAGAGTACCGCCGACGACCTCGTGCAACGTGGGATTGCGCGGCACTCGATCCGGGTGATCTACCCGGGAATCGACGCCCGGCACTATACGCCGGCGCCGGCCGTCCGCTCGCCGACCCCGCTGTTCTCGTATCTGGGACGCCTCAAGCGCTACAAGGGGATCGACCTCGTGATTCGGGCCTTCGCGGAGGCGGCCATCCCTGACGCGACCCTGGAGATCGCGGGCGCGGGCGACTTTCGTCCCGCGCTCGAGCGCCTCGCCGCCTCGCTTGACCTCGGCCGTCGGGCAAGGTTTCTTGGGCGTATCAGTGAGGAGGACAAGGTCTCGCTTCTGCGGCGATCGTGGGCGCTCGCGTTCGCGTCGCCGAAGGAGGGGTGGGGGATCACGAACCTCGAGGCCGCGGCATGCGGAACGCCGGTCGTGGCCTCCAGCTCACCCGGGATCAGGGAATCGGTGCGCGACGGTGAGACGGGCTTCCTGGTGCCACATGGCGACACGGCCGCGATGGCGGCCGCCCTGCGGCGCATCGCCGGCTCGCCGGCGCTGGTGGAGACGCTTGGCTGCCAGGCCCGGCGATTCGCCGAATCGTTCACCTGGGAACGCGCCGCACTCGAGACCGAGTCGCATCTGACCGCCGTGTCGTAAGCAGGAGGAGTTCGGTGGAGATTCTGTTTCAGTCGCACCATGCGCAGGTGTCCGATCACATGCGCGAGCGCGCCCGCGCCGCCGTGGCGCGCCTCGGCCGTCGCCTCATCCGAGTCGTCAATGCCGTCGTTCGGTTCGAGGTAGACGGGCCGACTCGGCGGGTGGAGATCGTGCTGCACGCCCCTCGCCGGCGAGCGATGGTGGCCGAAGGACGCGCCCGCTTCTTCGGTCCCGCGCTCGCGCATGCCATCGAGCGGCTCGAGGCACAGGCCCGGCAACTGAAACGCACCCCCAAAACCCGCGGCAGGAAGCTCGCGCGCGCGTGAATCGACCGCTCACCGTCGGCGCGGTCATCGCGCGCCTCAAGCGCGGGTTTCCGCTGGAGCAGATCGGCGTCGGCGGACTCGATCGCCCGGTGACGAGCGCCGACGTGTCGAGCCCGGGGCTGGTCCTCGCCGGGTACGTCGATCGGTTCCCCGCACAACGGCTCCAGGCGTTCGGCGAGACCGAGATCGCGTATCTCGGCTCGCTCTCGCGCGAGGAGCGCGATCGCATCCTGCGCCAGTTCTTCTCGTTCGACAGCCCCTGCGTTTTCGTGACGAAGGGGCAGGAACTGCCACCCGGGTTCGCCGAGATTGCCGCCGAGTACGGCGTGCCGATCTTCCGCTCGCCCCTGAAGACCGGCGAGTTCTATCGGCGCATCAAGCCGATTCTCGAGGAGATGTTCGCGCCGACGACGACGCTGCACGGGTCGTTGGCCGACGTCTTCGGCGTCGGCCTGTTCTTCACGGGCAAGAGCGGCATCGGCAAGTCGGAGTGCGTCCTCGACCTCGTCGAGCGCGGCCATCGGCTCGTCGCCGACGACCTCGTCATCATGACGCGCCGCGGGAACGACATCCTCATCGGCCGCGGTCACGAGCTGCAGCGTCACTTCATGGAGATCCGCGGCGTCGGTCTGATCGACATCCCGGCCATCTTCGGCATTCGCGCGGTGCGGCAGCAGAAGCGGATGGAGGTGGTCGTGCACCTCGAGGAGTGGGACCAGGACGCCGTGGTCGATCGCACCGGACTCGATACCGAGTCGACGACGATCCTCGGCGTCGAGCTGCCGAAGATCAAGGTGTTTCTCAACCCCGGCAAGAACATCACCGTGATCGCCGAAGTGATCGCGATGAATCACCTGCTGCGCTACAGCGGCGTGCACGCGGCGGAAGCGTTCAACGAGCGCCTGATTGGCCGCATGCGCGAGGCGGCCGACGTTAGGCAGTACCTGGTCGAGGACGATGAGTGAGGCGGAGCGCACGCTGCCGCGCGCGATCGTGGCGGGCCACGGCGAGTTCGCCGTGGGCCTGGTCTCGGCCGTCAGCCAGATCACCGGCCGGGGCGACGCGTTCGTCACGATGTCCAACCGCGACATGAGCGCCAACGACGTCGAGCGCGCGCTGCGCGATCACATCGACGCGTCCGGGCTCGAGGTGATCTTCACCGACCTGCCGGCGGGGAGTTGTACCATGGCCGCCCGCCGCCTGCTGCGCGAGCGCCCCGCGATCGTGCTCGTGACCGGCACCAACCTCGCCACGCTGCTCGACTTCGTGTTCCACACGGACGTGCCCGCGAGCCAAGCCGCGCAGCACGCGGCCGAAAGGGGACGCGCGGCCCTCGTCGTGACGGGGGCGCCGGGTGGCTATTGAGCTCTTTCGCATCGACGACCGCCTCATCCACGGGCAGGTCGTCGTCGGATGGGGACAGCCACTCGATCTCACCTTCATCGTTCTCGTCGACGACGAGGTCGCGGGCAGCGAGTGGGAGCAGGAGCTCTACCGTATGGGGGTGCCGCCGGAGATGGACGTGCACTTCGACACCGTCGAGTCGGCCGCAACGAAGCTCGCCGTCTACCAGGGCGACCACCGGCGCGGCGCGCTTCTCACCGGCGACATCGAAACCATGGCGCGGCTCGTGGAGCTCACCGGCGCGATCCCGCGCGTGAACCTCGGCGGCATTCATCATCGCACCGGCCGCACGCAGCGGTTGCGGTACATCTTTCTCGCGCCTGACGAGGAGCGCTCGTTGCGCACGCTCGCCGCCCGCGGCGTGGACGTGAGCGCGCAGGACGTCCCGGCCGCGCGGCCGCTGCCGTTGCAGGAAGTGCTTTCGGGAGAGGGGAATCGGTGACGGAGGTCGCGCAACTACTCCCACTCGCACTGCTCGGCGCCGTGCTCGGCCTCGACGTCGTGAGCTTCCCGCAGGCGATGATCTCGCGCCCGCTGGTTGCCGCCACCGCGGCGGCCACGCTGCTCGGGGATCCCGCGCGCGGACTCCTGGTGGGTGCCACGCTCGAGATGTTCGCGCTCGAGACGCTCCCCTTCGGCGCGTCGCGCTACCCGGAATGGGGCTCGGCCGCCGTCATCGGCGGCGGGCTCTTCGCCATGCACGGGACCGCCAGCCCCGGGGCGCTCACGGTGGCGGTGCTCGTCGCGCTCATCGCCGCATGGGTGGGTGGCTGGTCGATGGTCCAGGTGCGCAAGCTCAACGCGCGGCTGGCTCGGCAACGACATGACGCCGTCGCGAGCGGGTCGAAGCGTGTCGTCGAAGGGTTGCAGGTCTTCGGCCTCACCGCCGACCTGGCCCGCGGTGGCCTGCTCACCGCGGCAATGCTCGCGATCGCGCTTCCCGCGCAAACGTTCGCGCTTGGCGCGTGGAGCTCCGACCCGCGCGTGTCGCGCGCCGTGGTCGTGGCCGTGGCGGCCAGCGTGGCCGTCGGCGCCGTGTGGAAGGTCGTGCACGCGGCGCCCGGCGCGCGCTGGCTGTTGCTGGGCGGCCTGGCGGTGGGACTCGCACTGCTGGCCCTCCGATGATCGAGCGCATCGAGATCCCGTTCCGCACGCGGCTCGCGATGTTCGTCCGGCTGCTCGCCATCCAGGGCTCGTGGAACTACGAGACGCTGCTCGGCAACGGCATCGGGTTCTGCGTCGAGCCTGCGCTGCGGCTCCTCCCCGGCGGAGAGGGTGGCGAGGCCTATCGCGCGGCACTGGCGAGGCAGAGTCAGTACTTCAACGCGCACCCGTACATGGCGGCCGTGGCGGTCGGCGCGCTCGCGCGCGCGGAGCTCGACGGAGAATCGCCGGCGCGTATCGAGCGGTTCCGCACCGCCCTGTGCGGCCCGCTCGGCAGCGTCGGCGACCGGCTCGTGTGGGCGGGCTGGCTACCGGCGTGCTCCATCGCGGCCCTCGCCGCGTTCGGATTCGGCCTTGGCACGGGCGGTGTGGTGTTCGTGTTCCTCGGCCTGTACAACGCCGGGCACCTGACACTGCGAGCCTGGGGGCTCAGTGCAGGCCTGGATCACGGCATGCGCGTGGCCTCCGCGCTCGGCGGACCGGTGTTGCGGCGAAGCCCGCCGCACATCGCGCAGGTAGCGGCATTCGTTGGCGGCATCGCGCTGCCGCTCGCGCTCGATCAGGTGATAGGCCCGGGGCGCGCGCTGTTCGGCATCGTGATGGCGGCCGTCGCGTGCGGGGGACTGGTGCTCGCTCGCTTGCACGGACGGGCTGAAGGGTGGAAGATCGGCGTGGGGCTGCTCCTCGTGTTCGTCCTCTACTCGGTGGCTCGCTGATGGTTGAACGCTCCGTGCAGGTCATCAACAGGAACGGGCTCCACGCTCGCCCCGCGGCCGAGATCGTCAAGGCGGCGGCGCGGTTCAGAAGCGACATCACCATCGTGCGGGACGATCTCGAGGTGAACGGCAAGAGCATCATGGGGGTGATGATGCTCGCCGCCGAGTATGGCTCACAGTTGGTGCTTCGTGCGCACGGCGCCGATGAGCAGGACGCCGTGTCGACGATTGCAACGCTCATCGAAAGCAAGTTCGGCGAGTCCTGAGTGGAGCGCGCCATCATCGGCATCCCCGCCTCGGCCGGTATCGTGGTCGGTCCGGTGCACCTCCTGCGATGGGAGGTGCCCGATGTTGCGACGCGCATCCTCGCCGATGACGCCATTCCCGCGGAGCTCGAGCGGTTCCGCTCGGCGATCGAGCGGGCCAAGGTCCGACTGGCCCACGTCCGCGACCGGGCCGCCAGTCACGCCGGTCCCGAGGAAGCGGCCATCTTCGATGTCCAGATCTCGATCCTCGACGATCGGGATCTCGCGGCGCAGGTCGAGTCGTTCATCCACCAGAACCTGGCGGCCGAGAAGGCGTTCGATGTGGTGATGCACGAGTGGCGGCAGCGGTTCGCGCACCACACGTCGCCGATGATGCGCGAGCGCGTCGGCGATCTCACCGATGTGCACATCCGCGTGCTGTCGATCCTGCTCGGCCTTCCCGACCACGATCCCGTGGACGTGCCCAAGGGGGCCAAGGCGATTCTGGTCACGCACGACCTGACGCCGAGCCTCACCGTGCAGCTCGACCGCGATGCCATCGCCGCGATCGCCACCGATGCCGGCACGCGCACGTCGCACGTCGCCATTCTCGCGCGATCGCTCGGACTGCCGGCGGTCGTCGGCCTGCGGGACGCCACGGTTCGGCTCAGCGGCGGTGAGCAGGCAGTGCTCGACGGGTCCACCGGCACGCTCGTCGTGAATCCCACGGATGCGGAAGTGGATGTGTATCGCCATCGCGCCGAGCGCGAGGCGCGTGACGAGGCGGAGCTGCGGCTCCTGGCATCGGCCGAACCCGTGACCACCGATGGCGTCAGGATCACGCTCCGGGCGAACGTCGATCTCCCGGAGGAAGCCGGGTCGGCGGCGACGAGCGGAGCGGAAGGCGTGGGGCTTCTGCGCACCGAGTTCCTCGTCGTCGGACGTACCACCATGCCTGACGAGGAGGAGCAATACCGCGCCTACCGGCGCGTGGTGGAGGCCTTCGGCGGCAAGCCCGTCGTGATCCGCACGTTCGACATTGGTGGCGACAAGCTGCCGGCGGGCGGGTTTCCGCACGAGCCGAATCCGTTCCTCGGCTGGCGCGCCATCCGGATGTGCCTCGACGAGTCGGAGCTGTTCAAGGTCCAGCTTCGCGCGCTGCTGCGCGCCGCCATGCACGGTGACGTGCGCATCATGCTGCCGCTCGTCATCACGGTCGATGAGGTGCGCCAGGCGCGGCATCTGCTCGACGAGGCCGCGGCCGAGCTGCAGGAGCGCGGCGTGCCCTTCCGGCGTGACCTGCCGCTGGGGGTGATGGTGGAAACCCCCGCCGCCGCCATGAGCGCCGATGTGCTGGCGAAGGAAGTCGCGTTCTTCAGCATCGGCACGAATGACCTCGTGCAATACACGCTCGCGGTCGACCGCGGGAACGTGAACCTCGCCGCGCGCTTCACGCCGCTCCATCCGGCCGTGCTGCAGCTCGTGAAACGCACGGTGGACGTCGGGCACGCCGCGGGACTCGAGGTGGCCGTGTGCGGCGAGATGGCGTCGCAACCGGTGATGGCGTTCGCGCTCATCGGGCTGGGGCTTCGCCAGCTCAGCGTCGCGCCGCGTTCGGTCCCGTTGCTCAAGCGCATCGTACGCGGTGTGAGCGTCGAGCTCGCCGCCGAGGCCGCGGCCGCGGCGCTCGCCTCGGACAACGCCGCGGGCGCGGAGCGGCAGCTCGCCGGGCGGCTGCGCGCGGCGTTCGGCGACGCCTCGTTCCTCGGCGACGGGTTGCTCGGCAGCTAGCGGATCGCGTATCGTTCAGTGCTCCGCGCCGGCGCCGTAGCTGGCGCGATTTTCACATTGAGAACCGAGAGTATCCGCGTGTACGATCGCCACCTGTTCACTTCGGAGTCCGTGACCGAGGGTCACCCGGACAAGATCGCCGACGCGATCTCGGACGCGGTGCTCGACGCCATCATCGCCGACGACGCGGCGGCACGCGTGGCGTGCGAAACGCTCGTGACGACCGGGCTCGTGTGCGTGGCGGGAGAGATCACCACCGAGACCTACGTCGACATCCCGAAGCTCGTCCGCAGCACCGTGGAGCGCATCGGCTACACCGATGCTGCGTACGGCTTCGATTGCAAGACGTGCGCGGTGGTGAGCACGATCGACAAACAGTCCCCCGACATCGCGCAGGGGGTGGACACCGGCGGCGCCGGCGACCAGGGGATGATGTTCGGCTACGCGACCGACGAGACCGAGGAGCTGATGCCGATGCCCATCCTGCTCGCGCACCGGCTCACACGCACGCTCGCGGCGCGGCGGCGCAACGGCCTCGAGTGGCTGCGCCCCGACGGGAAGGCGCAGGTCACTGTGGTCTACGAAGACGGTCATCCGGTCTCGGTCGACACCGTCGTCGTCTCCACACAGCACGATGCGAACGTGTCCAATCGGACGATTCGGCGCGCCATCATCGATGAGGTGATCGAGGCCGCGATCCCGAGCCACCTGCTCGGCAAGAAGGTGAAGTACCACATCAACCCGACCGGGCGATTCGTCGTCGGCGGGCCGCAGGGCGACGCCGGGCTCACCGGGCGCAAGATCATCGTGGACACGTACGGCGGCATGGGCCGTCACGGCGGTGGCGCGTTCAGCGGCAAGGACCCGTCGAAGGTGGATCGCTCGGCCAGTTACGCGGCGCGGTGGGTCGCGAAGAACATCGTGGCGGCCGGGCTCGCGCGCCGGTGCGAGGTGCAACTCGCGTACGCCATCGGCGTCGCCGAGCCGGTGTCGGTCATGGTCGACACGTTCGGCACGAGCGAGGTCCCCGAGGCCGAGATCATGCGCGCGGTTCGCGAGACGTTCGATCTCACGCCGCGCGGCATCATGTCGGCGCTCGACCTTCGCAAGCCCATCTACTCCGCGACCGCGGCGTACGGCCATTTCGGCCGCACGCCCGAGACGGTGCGAAACGGCCGCTCGTCGGCGACGCTGTTCACCTGGGAGCGTACCGATCGCGCGGCGGCGCTCAAACGGGCCGTGCGCTGACCGCACGCCGCGTTGCCTTCCACCCCGGCGTGCGCTCGCGCATTTTTCGCTGCGAGGTGCACGTCGAATCACTCTTCGCAGGAACGTTTGATGGTGGAAGTCACGGTCGCCCGTCTCGGGCTCGACAGCTCGACCAACTCGTACGTGGTGATCCTTCAGGAAAAGGGCGGCACGCGGCTGCTGCCGATCTGGATCGGCCAGCCAGAGGCCGAGTCGATCGCGATGCACATCAACAGCATCAAGCGCGAGCGGCCGTTGACGCACGACCTCTGCAAGAACCTCATCGTCGGGCTCGGTGGGCAGCTCCGACGCGTGCAGATCACCAAGGTACAGAAGAGCACGTATTTCGCTGAGCTGCACATCATGCGCGGTGACGTGCTCGTGCAGATCGACGCGCGGCCGTCCGACAGCATCGCGGTGGCGCTTCGCCTGTCGGCACCGATCTTCGCGCAGGACGGCCTGCTCACCTCCGTGGACGGCGATGAGGCGGAGGACGCGGAGGAGCCGGATTACGACGCGGCAAAGAGCGCCGAGGAGCTCAACGCCGAGCAGTTGAAGCAGTACCTCGAGAATCTCCGCCCCGAGGACTTCGGCAAGTTCAACCTGTGAGCGCGTCGCGGGCCGGCCTGGCACGATGGAAGGCGGCCGCGTACATCGGTCGCCTTTTGCGTCTCGCCGTGGCGGTGGGCGCGACGGGCGTGGGCGTCGCTGCCGCCCAGGATTCGGCGGGTGCCGCGCCCCGGCAGGCGACATCGACCGCCGTCCGCACGGTCGACGGCCGGGTGGTGCGTCCGGGTCGCGACGGCATGATCGGCGTACCGCGAACGTGGGTGACCGTTCACCGCGTCGCACCCGACAGTAGCGGGCCGCTCGATTCGGTTCGCACCGACGGCACCGGGCGCTACCTCATTCGGTACCGGCCGAGTGGTGACGACGCGGTGTACTTCGCCTCGAGCATGTACGGCGGCGTCGCCTACTTCACGCCGCCGCTCCCGGCCGGCGACGCCGGTGCGGACGCCGCCGAGATCACGGTCTTCGACACGACCTCGCGCCCGGTGCCGATTCACACGCGAGGGCGCCACCTCGTGGTCTCCTCGAGCGGGGCCGATGGGCGCCGCACGCTCGTGGAAGTGTTCGAGCTCTCGAACGACACCACGGTCACCGCGGTGCCCGGCCCGCGGCGGCGCGCGACGTGGGGCGCGGCCCTCGCGCCTAACGCGACCGGCTTCCAGGCGACGCCGAGCGACATCACGCCCGATGCCGTCGCGTTCCGTGACGGCCGCGTGCTCGTGTACGCCTCCATCGCGCCGGGCATCCGGCAGGTGGCGTTCTCGTACTCGGTGCCGGCCTCGGACTTTCCGCTCGCGCTGCCCATTGGAGAGCCGGTGAGCGTGTTCGAGCTGCTGCTCGAGGACCCGGGCGCCTCCGCGAGCGGTCCCGGCCTGTCGGAGCAGCCGGCGGCGTCGATCGAGGGCCGGACCTTTCGCCGCTTCCTCGCGCAGGATCTGAAGCCCGGCGCCACCGTCACGATCGACGTCGGTGCGCCGACGGCACCGACGGGAGACCGGATGCTCCTGGCACCGGTGGCGGTGGTGGCCGCGGTCATGTGCCTCGCGCTGGCGTTCGCGCTGACCCGACGCGGGCCGGCGCGGCTGCGCGTACGTGGTACTCGCGTCGCCACGCCCACGGCGGGCGCGGTGGCGGGCGCCCCGCGCGACGCGGCGCATCTCGCGCGCGATATCGCGGAGCTCGATGAAGCGTTCGCGCGCGCCGCGACGCCGAGCGACGATGCGCGCGCGGAGTACCTGCGCCGCCGCGAGGCGCTGAAGTCGCAGCTCACCGCGGCGCTTGCGAACGAGGACGCCGCGGTCTAGATTCGCGGCACAATTCGAAAGCGGACGGGAGACCCGGAAACCGGTGTGATGCCGGTGCGGCCCCGCCACTGTAACGGGCACCACGCACGCTCGGCATGCCACTGACTTCGGTCGGGAAGGCGAGCGCTGCGGCCCGGAGCCAGGAGACGACTCGTCGTCCGCGCCACACACACACACGCCCTCGGGGGAGGGGCTGGTGGCATTGGGTCGCGCGGTCGCCGCGCGGCGCATCTGCCCAGGCATCTTCCCGTTGGAGGATGCCTTTCGTGCATCATCGGGTCCGCGTCGCCACGCTCATGCTGCACGCCACGCTCGCCGTGGCGGCCGCGCTGGCATCCGCCTGCGAGCGGGACACCGCCCGCGCCGGCGCACGCGCCGCGGCATCGGACACCGCGGCGTCGAGCGCGGCGGCCGCACCGGCCGCGCCCCCGCCGGCCACCGTGCTGCGTGACGACTTCGGCGACACGCTCACGCCGAGCGCCGCGCCGCGGCGGATCGTGTCGCTCAACCCGGCCACCACCGAGCTGTTCTTCGCGTTAGGCGCGGGCGACCGGCTCGTCGGCCGCACCCACTTCGACCGGTATCCCGCGGCCGCGCTCCGCGTCCCCGACCTCGGCAACGGCATGCGGCCGAACGTGGAGGCGGTGCTCGGCATGCGCCCCGACCTGGTGGTGCTGTACGCGAGCGGCGAGAACCGCGACGCGGCCGCGCGCTTCCGCGCCGCGCACGTCCCGACGCTGTCGCTGCGCGTCGACCGCATCGCCGACTTCCGGCGGACGGTGGCGATGCTCGGCGTCGTCCTCGGCGATACCGCCGCCGCGCGTGCGGTGGTCGATTCGGTGAGCCGCACGCTCGCGCGCGTGCGGAGCGCCACCGCGAGCCTGCCGCGCCCGGCGACGTTCTGGAAGGCGTGGGATGATCCCGTGATCGCCATCGGCGGCGGCAGCTTCCTCACGGAGCTCGTCGAGATCGCCGGCGGCCGCAACATCTACGGCGACGACCCGCGTCCATCGCTCGACGTCACGGTCGAGGACGTCATCAGGCGCGACCCCGACGTCGTGCTCGCCGGCCCGGAGGCGGCGGCGCGCATGCGGGCGGCGCCCGCCTGGCAGGCGCTACGTGCCGTGCGCGAGGGGCGCGTGGCGATCGTCGACACGACGCTCATCGGCCGCCCGGGCGTGCGACTCGGCGAAGCCGCCGTGTCACTCGCGCACCTGCTGCATCCGGGGGCCGTTCCGTGACGCCGGGCACGCCGCGCGTCGCGTTCTGGAGCACCCTGGCCGCCGCCCTCGTGCTCGCCGGCCTGCTCGGCCTCGGGATCGGGCCCGTGCGCCTAACGCCGGCGGAGCTGTGGGACGCGCTCGCCGGTCGCGGGGACGTCACCGCGGTGGCCATCATGCGCGACATCCGCGCGCCGCGGGTGGCGTTGGCCGCGCTCGTCGGCGCCGCGCTGGCCATGAGTGGTGCCGCGCTGCAGGGCACGCTGCGGAACGCGCTCGCCGAGCCGTACCTGTTGGGCGTGTCGGGCGGTGCGGCGGTCGGAGCCGTGATCGCGGTCGTCGGTCGAGCCCCGTTCGGACTCGTGCCGGCCGGCGCGTTCGCCGGCGCCGTGGCCGCCGTTATCCTGGTGCTCGCGATCGCGAGGGCCGGCGCGGGGCGCCCCGATCCTCGCGTGCTGCTCATGGCCGGCGTGGTCGTGGGCGCGTTCGCCAACGCCGCGATCATGGTCGCCCTCGCCTCGGCGCCGCCGGACTCGACGCGCAACGCCTTATGGTGGATGATGGGCTCCGTTGCCGGCGCCACGTGGGTGCACGTGCGCTGGCTCGCGGCGTACGCGGCGGTTGCGGGCGGCGCGCTCCTGCTCTGGGCCCCGGAGATCGACGTGTTGGCGCTCGGCGACGAGGCGGCCGCGGGGCTGGGTGTGGACGTGAATCGCGCCGGGCGGCGCGCGTACGTGCTGGCCTCGCTGCTTGCCGCCGCAACGGTCGCCGCGGCCGGGCTCGTCGGCTTCGTCGGACTCGTCGTGCCGCACCTCGTACGTGCCCGCGCCGGCCATCGGCACCGGGCCGTGATCGTAGCCGCGGGCCTCGCCGGTGCCGCACTCCTCGTGGCCGCCGACCTCGTCGCCCGCACCATCCGTGCGCCGAGCGAGTTGCCGCTCGGCGCCGTGACCGCGCTCGCCGGCGTGCCGTTCTTCCTCGCGCAACTGCGGCGGTTGCGGTGATCCGGTTCCGGGACGTCGAGGTGCGGTACCCCAATGCCGTCCACCCGGCGGTGAACGGGGTCTCGTTCGAGGCGCTGCGCGGCCGCATCACCGCCATCGCCGGGCCTAACGGGAGCGGGAAGAGCACCCTGGTGCGCGCCCTGCTCGGCCGAGTGCCCGTCGCGTCAGGGTCGATCACGGTGGACGGCGCGGACGTCAGCCGGATGGACCGGCGCGAGCTCGCCCGCCGCGTTGCCGTCGTGGGACAGCGCGAGGAGCCGGCGTTCCCGCTCCGCGTTCGCGACTACATCGCGCTCGGACGTCATCCGCATCTCCAGCTGTGGAGCGCTGCCGACCCCACCGGTTCCGACGCCATCGCTCGTGCCATCGAGGAGGCGGAGGTCGGCGCATTCATCGATCGCACCACCGACGAGCTGTCGGGCGGGGAGTGGCAGCGCGTTCGCATCGCGCGCGCGCTCGCGCAGGAGGCGGGCGCGCTCGTGCTCGACGAGCCGACGACGTATCTGGATGTCGCGCACGAGATGGCTGCCTTCGAGCTGCTGGATGCGCTCGCTCGACGCGCGCAGGCGATCCTCGTCGTGAGCCATCAACTGAATCTGGTTGCACGCTTCGCCCATTCGGTCGTGCTGCTGCATCGCGGCGTGGTGGCGGCGTCGGGATCGCCAACGGACGTCATGCGCGGTGATGTGCTCGAGCGCGTGTACGAATGGCCGCTCGTCGTCACCCGCGATCCGGCGGTCGGTGCGCCGGCGCTGCTGCCGCTTCGGGGGCGCCGCCGCCTGTGACTCGCCTCGCCTCACTTGTCACCCGCCGTCCACCGCTGTCCGCGTTCCATCTTCTTCCGCCCTCCGTCCGGTCAATGCGCACCGCCCTCGTCATCTCCGCCGCCGCGCTCGCGTGCATCGCGTTTCCCGCCGCCCATGCGCAGCAATCGCGCGATACCACGACACTGCGTCCGGTCGTCGTCACCGCCACGCGCGTGCCCGTCGAGCGCCGCGTGGCGCCGGCAACGGTCACCGTCATCAGCGGGGCAGAGCTCCAGGCGCGCGGCATCGCGACCGTCGCCGACGCGCTGGCCACCGTGCCCGGCCTGGCGGTCGTGCGAAGCGGCTCGTTCGGTGCGACTACCTCGCTGTTCGTGCGGGGAGGCAACAGCAACTACGTGAAGGTGCTCGTCGACGGCGTGCCCGTGAACAATCCTGGTGGCGCGATCGATTTCGCGACGCTCACCACCGACAACGTGGAGCGCATCGAGGTGGTGCGCGGCCCGGCGAGCGTGCTGTACGGCTCCGACGCGGTTTCGGGCGTCGTGCAACTGTTCACGCGCCACGGCGACGGCCCGCCACGCGGGTTCGGCGAGGTGCGCGGCGGGTCGTTCGGCACGCTCGAGGGCACCGGTGGCGTTGCGGGCGGGTCGGGCGCCCTCGCGTACTCGCTCGGCCTCGCCAACCGCGAAACCGAGGGCGCGCTCGCGTTCAACAACGACTACTGGAATCGCGTCGCGAGCGCGCGCCTCTCGCTCGGGCGGGCGCTCACCACGGCCGACTTCACCACGCGGCGCACCGACGCCGCGTACCACTTTCCCACTGACGGCGCGGGCCGCGTCGTCGACAGCAATGCCGTGCGGCGCGATCACCGCACCATCCTCGGCCTCGACCTCTCGCGGCGCCTCTCGCCGCGCGCGACGGTGCGGATCGTCGGCGCCGCGTCTCGTCTCGATGGCGGCTCGTCCAACCTGCCCGACAGTCCCGGGGACAGCAGCGACTTCTACGGCCGCGACGAGGCCCGGCTGGAGCGGCGGAGCGTGGATGCTCGCGCCGACCTGCGGCCCGCCGCACGCACGACCGTCTCCGTCGGCGCCGCGGCGGAGCGCGAGCAGATCCGGAGCACGAGCGAGAGCCAGTTCGGCCGCGCGCCGGCGACGACCGCGGCGTTCGCCGCGCACCGCACGAACCAGGCGCTCTACGCGCAGGTGATCGGGACGACCGGACAACGCGTCACGTACACCGCCAGCGGTCGGGTCGATGACAACGGCACCTACGGGACATTCGTCACCGGGCGTGCGTCGCTCGCCTGGCAGGCGACGACCGCCACGAGCGTGCGCGCCGCCGTCGGCAACGCGTTCAAGGCGCCGGCATTCGACGAGACGTTCTCGTCCACGTTCACCATCGGCAATCCCGATCTCGAGCCCGAGCGGGCCGTCAGCTGGGAAGCCTCCGCCGAGCAGCGAATCGGCGGTCGCGCCGTACTCACGGCCACCTATTTCGACCAGCGCTTCCGCGACCTCATCCAGTACGTCTTCGGCGACGAGACGACGGAGTTCCGCGGCACCAACGAGAACCTCGGCGCGGCGCTCGCGCGGGGATGGGAGCTCGAGGCGCGCGCGCCGATGCTCGGAGCGTTCGACCTCGGCGCCAGCCTCACCGCGCTTCGCACGCGGGTGACCGATGCCGGCACCGGAGCGTTCGGCACGTTCGTGAACGGCGAGCGCCTGCTGCGGCGGCCCGCCCGGTCGGCGACGGTGAACGCCGCCTACCGCCTAACGCCTGTCTCGCGCGTCGGGGCCGTCCTGCGGTTCGTCGGCGCGCGCGACGACCGCGACTTCGGGAACGAGCGGCGCGTGACGCTGCCGGCGTACACCCTCCTCGACCTCAGCGCCACCCTCTCGCTCGCGCCGGTGTCGCACGCGTTGGCGCCGTTCACGCTCACCGCGCGCGTGGAGAACGCGCTCGACCGCGCCTACGAACCCACGTTCGGGTTCGCCGCGCCCGGTCGGACGGTATTGCTCGGCATGCGGGCCGGCCTCGGCGGGCCCGGCAAGGCAGGGCAGGAGTGACAGGGAAGCACGAACCGCTCGCGCAGTCGGTAGGGTGCGGCCGGCACGGCGCAGTCGGCAGTGGACGGCGAATTGAAGCCGGCTGGCGGCTGCCGGCTGATGGCTCTCCATTCCCGAGCTCTTCCCGACTCCCGGCCGCTAGTTTCCACGCATGCCCGCGCTCCGCACCGACGCCGTCGTGCTGCACGTCTTCGACTACCTCGAGACGTCGCGGATTCTTCGGCTCGCCACGCGCGAGGCCGGGATGCAGTCGGTGCTCGCGCGCGGCGCCCGGCGCCCGCGCAGCCGATACGGCACGGCGCTCGATCTCTTCGCCTCCGGCACGGCGGATCTGTACGTGAAGCCGGGGCGTGACCTCCACACGCTCGCCGCGTTCGACGTGAACTGCTCGCGCGGACAGCTCGGCGCCGACCTCGAGCGATTCACCGCGGCGTCGGCCATTGCCGAGCTCGCGATGCGCTTCGGCACGAGCGAAGCCCACCCCGAGCTGTACGACGTGCTCGTCGCGACCCTCGATACAATCGCCGTGAGCCCTCCCGGCGCCAGCACCGATGCGGCGCTGGGTGGCGCCTGGCATCTGATCGCGCACCTGGGTTTCGCTCCCGCCGTGGACACGTGCGCGTCGTGTCACGCGTCCGTGCCCGCCGACGTGGCCGCGTCGTTCAGCCACCCGGCCGGCGGCGTGCTGTGCCGGCGCTGCGCGACCCTCGCGGGCAACAGTCGCACGCTGCCTGGCACGGCTCGCGAAGTGCTGCGTGCGTGGCTCGCCGGCGGCAGCGCGTCGCTTGCCGATGCGCCCGAGCGTCGCGCCCACCAGCGCCTGCTGCGCGAGTTTCTCACGGAGCAACTCGCCGACGGCCGGCCGTTGCGTGCGTACGAGGTGTGGGAGCACAGCGGCTGGACTGCGGCACCCGGAGCCGGGCCACACGACCTCGAGCCACCCGCGGCTGAAGGCGCCGCTCCCACGCGGTCCGAGGCCGTGTCGTGATCATCGGGACCGCGGGCCACATCGATCACGGCAAGACGGCGCTCGTGCGCGCGCTCACCGGCGTCGACACCGACCGCCTGCCCGAAGAGAAGCGACGCGGCATCACCATCGACCTCGGGTTCGCGCCGCTCGACCTGCCTAACGTCGGCGTCGCCGGCGTCGTCGACGTGCCGGGCCACGAGGCGTTCGTGCGCACCATGCTCGCCGGCGCCACCGGCATCGACCTCGCGCTGCTCATCGTCGCCGCCGACGAGGGCGTGATGCCGCAAACGCGCGAGCACGTCGCGATCCTCGGCCTGCTCGGCATTCGCGCCGGCGTCGTCGCGCTCACCAAGCGTGACCTCGTCGAGGAGGACTGGCTCGACCTCGTCCGACTCGATCTCGCCGAGCTGCTCGCCGGCACACCGCTGGCCGACGCAGCCGTCGTGCCTACCTCGGTCGTGACGGGCGCCGGCCTCTCTGAGCTGCGCGATGCGCTCGCTCAGGCCGCCTGCCGACTTTCCGCGCGGCGCGACGATGACATCTTCCGCATGCCTGTCGATCGCGTGTTCACCGTCCGCGGCACCGGTACCGTCGTCACGGGAACGGTGTGGAGCGGCAGCATCCGGCGCGACGACACCGTTCGCATCCTCCCCGACGATCTCCGCGTGCGCGTGCGGGGGCTGCAGGCGCACGGTGCGCCGGTCGATGTCGCGCACCCCGGCATGCGCCTGGCCGTCGCGGTCGCCGGTGTGGACCATGACGCGTTGTCGCGCGGTGCCGTGCTCGTCGCGGACGAATCGTGGTCGCCATCGCGCGTGCTGCGCGGCGACGTCACGCTGCTCGCGGGCACCATCGCGTCGCTCTCGCCGCGCAGCGCGGTGCGGTTTCACCTCGGCACGAGCGATGTCGGCGCCCGTGTCGTCACCGCGGGCGGGGCGTTGTTGGCCGGACACGCGAAGCCCGCGCGCATCGTGCTCGACGCCCCGGTGGTGGCGCGTGCCGGCGATCGATTCGTGATCCGCGGTGGGTCGCCGCTGACGACCCTCGGTGGCGGCGTAGTGGTCGATCCACACCCCACACACCGCCGAGCCAGGCCGTGGGGTGCCGACCACGAGACGCCATCGGCCCGCCTCACCCTCGCGCTCGCGGAAGCGGGGGGCGACGGCCTGGCCATCGACGCGCTGCCGGTGCGCATCGGCATCCCTGCACCCGCCGTCGCGGAGCTGCTGGACCGTCCGGATGCGACCCACATCCGTCTCGGCGCGCGGATCTACGCGGCCGCCAGACGCGACGAGGCCGTCGAGCTGCTCGTGCGCGCGGTCGATGCCCACCATGCGCGGAACCCGCTCGATCCCGGCGCGGCTCTCCAGACCATGCGCGCCCAGCTCACCGGGCGTCCCGAGCTCATCGACGACGCCATCCGGTCGGCGGTCGAGCGTGGGCTGGTGGAGGTGGACGCCGGGACGATGCGCCGGGCCGGGTGGGTGCCGCGTCTCTCCGCCGAGCACGCGTCGCTCAAGGCTCGATTGGCGGAGGCCGTTCAGTCGGCCGGTCCGGAGCCTCCGTCCGTCGGCGAGCTCGGTGCGGCGCACGGAGAGGCGGTCGGGCCGCTGCTCCGGCTCCTGGAACGCGAAGGGGTGGTCGTCGCCGTGGAGGCGGATCGCTACTACGCCGCCGACGCGGTGGGCTCGCTGGTCACTCGGCTCCGCGAACGGATGGTGCCGGGCCGCGAATACTCGCCAGCGGACCTTCGGGACGTCATCGGCTTGTCGCGCAAGTATCTCATCCCGTTCCTCGAGTTCTGCGACCGGCGCGGAGTCACGGAACGGCGCTCAGCCGGGCGGGTACTGCACGGCACGTAGGTTGTACTGAGAGGATATTGTGACATCGCTCGTCCAAGCGACGTGATCCAGTTGCTTGACAAGTGTTTTCGCCGATCCTAAGTTCGCGGCAAGAACGCCAGTAAACCGTCAACCCGGCTCAGGAGTCAGCATCGCGGACCTATTTCGTTAGTCTGGAGAACAAACATGAAGCTACGTTGGGGGGCACTCTCGATTGTGCTCGTACTCAGCGCGCTCATGCCACGTGTCCTGACGGCGCAGGGGAGCCAGAACCCTGGCCGTGAGCGAAATCCCGGAGTTCTGAAGCAGAACTATCCGAACCCGTTCAACCCTGAGACCAGGATCCCGTTCACCATCGGCGACGAGAAGTGTGAGGATCCGGGCCGGCAATACAAAGTATCCCTGCGGATCTACAACATTTTGTCGCAACTGGTGGCGATACCGGTTCTGCAGGGCGGGACAGGAGGCGTGGCAGGTGGGCAGCGTCTCGTCAATGTGATGTTGACGTGCGGTGACTACGTCGCGTACTGGGACGGGAAGTACATGGGAACGAAGAACGAGGTCGCCTCGGGCGTCTACCTCTACGAGTTGCGTATCGATGGAAGAAGTCTCGTAAATCGAATGCTCGTCACCAAGTAAGCCAAACCGCTCAGTGGTCGAACGCCCCCCGGAATCTCCGGGGGGCGTTCTCGTTATGCGGTATCCCTCGCGGGTCGGTGATCGCGCCGTGCGCCGTGCCCCGGTCAGCGCGCCCGCGTCGTGTCGGCGGCGCGGCGCTCCACGGCCTTCCATACCGCCTGAGCGTGCGCCGGATTGCGCGCCAGTTCGGCCGCAGCCTGCTCGAGCCGAGCTGGCGTGAGGCCCCGTCTTTGCAAGATCGACGCGCGGAGAGCGGCGCGCTCCGTCGTGTCGGAGACCGGCGTGTCGTTCACGCGTTTCAGCTCGGCCAGCGTGGCAACGAACGTCGAGTCGCTCACCCCACTGGAGGATTGCGGCTGACGGCACGCAACGGCCGGTGCGGCGGCGACCAGTACCATCAGGACTGCATGCCTGGCTACGAGCGGTGTTTCCATGTGGTGGCAACGCTACCCGGCGGTCTCGAATGCGTCAAGCGAACGTAGAGGCGGATGCGCCCGCGGTTGCGGACCCGCGTGAGCGGCCGCGCGACCCGGCCGGGGCCCGGTTCATCAGCCGCGGCAGGCTCGCGCTGCGCTCCGCCTACTGGCTCGGCGCGCTCCTCGCGCCGCACTCGCCGGAGCGGCCGGCACCGGTTGCCGCGGGGGTCACGCGCGAGCTCGACGCCCTCGGGTACGGGGCCATTCGCCTCGTCGGTGCCTCGGCGCTGCTGGTCGGCCTGATCACCGTCTTCCAGGTAGCGTATCAACTCGCCCCGTACGGGGCGGAGATCGTGAGTGCTCGGGCGCTCGCGTGGTTCGTCGCGAGCGAGATCGGGCCCATCGTGGTCGCGATCCTCGTGGTGGCGCGAAGCGCGGCGGCCATCGCCGGCGAGTTCGCGTCGATGAGCGCCAACGGCGAGCTCGATGCGCTGCGCGCGATGGGGCTCGACCCGGTCAAGTACCTGGTTGTCCCAAAGCTCGCCGCCTTGCTCATCGCGCTGCCGGCACTCACCGCCATCGCGGTCGCGCTCGCGGTCATCGGCGGCTGGCTCGGCACCGCCGTGCTCCTCGGCTACAACACCGCGCTCTATCTCGAGCACCTGCACGAGTCGCTCGCCATCGGCGACGTGGGGGTGGGGTTGGCCAAATCGCTGCTGTTCGCCGGGCTCATTGGCATCATCGCCGCCGACGAGGGGCTCCGCGTCGAGCGCCGGGTTGCCGCCATCGGCGAGGCCGCCACCCGCGCGGTCGTCTACTGTCTGCTCGGCGTGCTCGCCGCCGACACGATCGTCAACGCGATCGTGTACTTCATACCGGGGCTCGCGTGATCGGGGGGCCGGGATGATCGAGCTGCCGCCAGCCGCGCCCACCGGCGCGAACGCGCTCGAGATCCACGACCTCACCGGTCCGGCGGGATCGCCGGTGCTCCACGGCGTGTCGCTCGCGGTGCCGCGCGGCGGGACGCACGTCGTGCTGGGCTCGATCCACGCCGGCAAGTCGCTGCTGCTTCGCCTCGTCCTCGGGCTCCAGCGGTCGGATCACGGGATCGTGGTCGTCGACGGCACGCCGTTCGACGCGGCGCGGCCTAACGAGGACGAGCTGCGTCGCATTCGACGCCACGTCGGTGTCGTGTTCGAGAGCTCCGCGCTCGTCTCCCGCCTCACGCTGCTCGAGAACGTCGAGCTCCCGCTCGTGGAGCACACGGCCGTGGGTGCCGAGGCGGCGCGCGCGGCCGCGACCGAGTTGCTGCGGGAGGTCGGCGTTGCCGGGGACATCGACCGCACCCCCGAGGTCCGCTCGCGCCTCGACCGCCGACGTGCGGCGCTCGCGCGTGCCCTGGTGCTGCGCCCCATCGTGCTGCTCATCGATGAGCCCGCACATGGCCTCGACGCGCATGCCGCCGCCGAGCTCGACGATACGCTCGCGCGCCTCCAGCAGCAGTACGGATGCGCGGCGCTGATCTGCTCCCAGGAAGTGCGCTATGCGTTCCGCGCGCCGCGTGCGGTGTCGGTGCTCGCCGGCGGCACCATCGTCGAGCAGGGGGACCTGGAGCAGTTGCGTCGCAGCCGGCACGACGCGGTCCGTCGTCTCGTCGACCGTCGCGGCGCGGCCTGAGCGTGCCCACATGAGCTACCGATCGGAGCGCACGCGCGTCGCCGTTCTCGTCGGCGTGGGTACCATCGCGTTCCTCGCGCTCGTGCTGTTCGCGCGGCGGCCGGTCTTCCTCGACCGCCAGCGCACGTATCAGGCGGAGTTCCGAAACGTGGCTGGTGTCAACGTCGGCGACGAGGTGCGCTACGGCGGCGTACGTGTCGGCTCCGTGAGCGCGCTCGAGATCGACTCGGCGCCCCCGTCCACGATTCGTGTGCGCTTCCGCGTCCGCCGCGGTACACCGGTGCGCACCGACACGCGTGCGAGCATCACGCAGCTCGGATTGCTCGGTCAACCGTATCTCGCGCTCGACCCGGGCGCGGGCGCCGGACCACTGCTCGCCGACGGTGCCACCGTGCGGAGCGACGAGAACCTCGGCGTTCAGGATGCAATGCGACGCCTCGGCACCTCGCTCGACCGCGCGGACAGCGTCTTCGCGGCGCTCGATCGACTCGCGAGGGCCAACCCGCTCGCCCGCCTCGACACCACCCTGGCACGCGCCGACACGCTCGTGCGCGGCGCGACGACGGGATCCGAGCGGCTTCTCGCGCGACTCGATGCGGCATCACGTCAGCTCGCGCTGTTGCTTGCGCGCTCCGAGCGACTGGTGGGAGCGATCGATACCGCCGTCGCCGAGGCGCGACCGGGGCTCTCCCTGACGCAACGCGAGACGATGGAGACGCTGCGCGAGACGCGCGCGCTCGTCTCCGAGCTTCGGGATGCGCTCGCCGAAGGCGGCGGTGTGACGCAGCTCGTGCGAAACCTCAATGCCGCGTCGGAGAACGTCGCGCGGCTCTCGGCGCGACTCGAGCGTGACCCGTCGAGTCTCCTCAAGCGGCGCGAGCTTCCCGCCAAGCCATCGGGGCCGGCCATTCCGTGACTAGGCCCGGGTACGCGATCGCGATGACCGCGACCCTCGCGGCGACGTTCGCCGCGACGGGCTGCATTCGCGGTCGGCTGCCACCGCGCGAGTTCTATCGTCTCACACGCGCGGATTCGCTCCCGGCGGGGCCGAGGCCGAACGGAGGACCCCCGCCACTCGACGCCTCGATCGCCGTGTCGGCGTACGACACCCCGGGGATCTACGCCAGTGGCGGCATCGCCTACCGGGTAGGCGCGACGCAGTACGGCGTCTACCCGTCCCGTGAGTGGGCGATTCCACTTGGCGAGATGCTCGGTGCGTTGACCGAGACCACGCTGCGTGAGCGCGGCCTCAGTACCGGTCGCATCACCTTCGACCCGCCGCCAGGCCGCTCCGAGCAGTACGTCTGGCGCGGTGCGGTTCGCGAGTTCGACGAGGTGGATGGCGTGGCGTCGGTGTCTGCCTCCGTCGCGCTTACCGCCCAGCTCGTCCGTGTCGCCGACGATTCGATCGTCTGGTCCGGCTCCGCGCATGAGGTCGAGCCGGTGCGGGAGACGCGGAGCATGAGCGCGGTCGTGGCCGCTCTGTCCGCCGCCGCATCGCGCGCGCTTGCGCGCCTCGCGGACTCGGCGAGCGCCGCGCTCCGACGTTCCCCTGCCGCCGGGGCGCAGCCGCGCTAGTCGGACCGGGATTTGGCCGGCTCCGCACGCCAGAACGGCGCACCGTGTGCGGCATTGCCATTGCCCCTTGGAACCGGCTACTTCCACCCACGCAACTTCGACTGGGCGCGAGGGCACAGGCCGCTCGTCCCCGGTCCCAAGTCCCTCGGGATATGATCAACGCCGACCGTCTGACCGTAAAGTCCGCTGAAGCGCTCAACGAGGCGATAGCCCTGGCCCGGCGCGCCGGGAACCCGCTCGTCTACGACCTCCACCTCCTCGCGGCGCTGCTCGCGCAGGACGAGGGGATCGTCGTGCCGATCCTGCAGAAGCTGGGCATCGGCGTCACGCAGCTTCGCGAGCAGGTGGAGCGCGAGAGCGCGCGGTTTCCGAAGCAGAGCGGCGCGCAGCCGTCGCTTTCGCGCGAGCTCAACCAGGTGCTCGACAAGGCGGAGGACGAGGCCAAATCGCTTGGCGACGAGTACATCTCCACCGAGCACCTCCTGCTGGCGCTTGCCGATACGAAGGGGACCGAGACCCGCGCCCTGCTGTCCGCGGTCGGCGCGACCCGCGAGGCGCTCCTCGAAGCACTGCAGGCGGTGCGCGGCAGCCACCGCGTCACCGATCAGACGCCGGAGAACCAGTATCAGGCGTTGCAGCGCTACACGCGCGATCTGACGGACGCGGCTCGCAAGGGTAAGCTCGACCCGGTCATCGGCCGCGACGAGGAGATCCGCCGCGTTATGCAGGTGCTGTCGCGCCGCACGAAGAACAACCCGGTGCTCATCGGCGAGCCGGGCGTCGGCAAGACGGCCATCGCGGAGGGGTTGGCGCAGCGCATCGTGAACGGCGACGTTCCCGAGAGCCTGCGCAACAAGCGGCTCATCGCGCTCGACCTCGGCGCGCTCATCGCCGGCGCGAAGTATCGCGGCGAGTTCGAGGAGCGCCTCAAGGCCGTGCTCAAGGAGATCACCGACAGTCAGGGACAGTTCGTGGTCTTCATCGACGAGCTGCACACGCTCGTGGGCGCCGGGAAGGCCGAGGGCGCCATGGACGCCGGCAACATGCTCAAGCCGATGCTCGCGCGCGGCGAGCTGCGCGTCGTCGGCGCCACCACGCTCGACGAGTACCGCAAGTACATCGAGAAGGATGCCGCGCTCGAGCGGCGCTTCCAGCCCGTGTTCGTCGGTGAGCCGAGCGTGGAGAGCACGATCGCGATTCTCCGCGGGCTCAAGGAGCGCTACGAGGCCCACCACGGCGTGCGCATCACGGACGCCGCGATCGTGGCGGCGGCCACGCTCTCGCACCGCTACATCGGCGATCGCTTCCTCCCCGACAAGGCCATCGATCTCGTCGACGAGGCGGCGTCACGACTGCGCATCGAGATCGACTCGATGCCGCAGGAGATCGACGAGGTGGAGCGGCGCATCGTGCAGCTCGAGATCGAGCGGCAGGCGCTGCAGAAGGAGAAGGACCCCGCATCGGTGGAGCGGCGCGAGAATCTCGAGCGGGAGCTCGCGGAGCTGCGCGAGCGCTCGTCCGGCATGAAGGCGCAGTGGCAGCGCGAGAAGGAGACGCTCGGCGCCGTGGGGCGCATCAAGCAGGAGATCGACCAGGCGCGCGTCGAGGCCGACCAGGCCACGCGCTCCGGCGACCTGGGCAAGGCCGCCGAGATCACCTACGGCAGGATTCCACAGCTCGAGCGGCAGATGCGGGAGGCCGAGCAGAATCTCGCCAGCGCCTCCGGCCGCCCGCAGTTCCTGAAGGAGGAGGTCACCGCCGACGACATCGCGGAAGTCGTGGCGCGGTGGACGGGGATTCCCGTCACGCGCATGCTCGAGAGCGAGCGCGAGCGCCTGACGAAGCTCGAGGACGAGCTCGCGCGGCGCGTGGTTGGCCAGCGCGAGGCGGTGGAGGCCGTCGCCAACGCGGTGCGCCGGTCGCGTGCCGGACTGCAGGACCCCAATCGACCGATCGGCTCGTTCATCTTCCTCGGCCCCACCGGCGTCGGCAAGACCGAGACGGCGCGCGCGCTCGCCGAGTTCCTGTTCGACGACGAGCACGCGATGGTGCGCATCGACATGTCCGAGTACATGGAGAAGCACGCCGTGGCGCGGCTCATCGGTGCGCCGCCCGGGTACGTCGGCTTCGAGGAGGGCGGCCAGCTCACGGAAGCCGTTAGGCGGCGGCCGTACTCGGTCATCCTGTTCGACGAGATCGAGAAGGCGCACCCGGACGTGTTCAACATCCTGCTGCAGATCCTCGATGACGGCCGGCTCACCGACTCGCAGGGGCGTACGGTGGACTTCAGGAACACCGTCGTCATCATGACGTCGAACATCGGGAGCCAGCTCATTCTCGACCGCGGCACCGCGGACTGGGCCGAAGTCGAGTCGCAGGTGGTCGCGGCGCTGCGGCACCACTTCCGGCCGGAGTTCCTGAACCGCATCGACGACGTCATCGTCTTCCGCCCGCTCGGGCAGGCGCAGATCGACGAGATCGTGGAACTGCAGCTCGGGCGGCTGCGCAAGCTGCTGGCGGAGAAGAAGCTCACGCTGGAGCTCACGCCGGCGGCGAAGCGCGCGCTGTCCACGGAAGGGTACGATCCCGCGTTCGGCGCGCGGCCGCTCAAGCGAGCGGTGCAGCGGCTGATCCAGAATCCGCTCGCGATGGCGGTGCTCGAGGGGCACTTCGTGGAGGGCGACCACATCCTCGCCGACGAGGGACGCGACGGCGAGATCGTGTTCAGCAAGGCCGGCGCTCCGCAGGAGGAGCCAGCGACTGCCGCACGCTGAACGACCTTTGAACGACCAGCGGTGGATGCGTGAGGCACTCGCCGCCGCGGCCGAAGGGGCCGCGGCGGGCGAGGTGCCCGTCGGCGCGGTGGTGATGCACGAGGGCACGATCGTCGCCCGCGCGACCAACCGTACGCTGCGCGACCACGACCCGACGGCGCACGCCGAGGTGCTGGCGTTGCGCGAGGCCGCGCGCACGCTCCGCCGCTGGCGGCTCGACGACTGCACGCTGGTGGTGACGCTCGAGCCGTGCGCGATGTGTGCGGGTGCGATCGTCCTGGCGCGCGTCGGGCGCGTGGTGTTCGGCGCATGGGACGACAAGGCCGGCATGGCGGGATCCGTCGGCGACCTGCTCAGGCATCCGCGCCTCAATCACCGGCCGGAGGTCGCGGCTGGCGTGCTGGCCGACGAATGCGGCGCGATGATCTCGGGGTTCTTCCGGGCACGCAGGATGGGGACGGCGCCGACGACGTGAGTCGGCCGCGATTCGCGTGGCGAGTTGGCGCTCCCGCGCGTCTTTCCGGTGCGCGCACATCGCGCGTCTTGGTCTCGCCGCCACCGATGAATGCAGCTGGGCGTCACCGGCCCCAACCCTGATCGATCGTCGCGGGTGTCAGCGCTGGTCGCGGTTCTCGCGATCGTGGCCGGCACGGCGCTGCGCATCACGGAGTTCGCTCGCGACCGCCCGCTGTGGCTCGACGAGGCCATGCTCGCGTTGAACATCGCGGGCCGGTCGCTCGGCGAGCTCGCTCGGCCACTCGACTACGACCAGACGGCGCCGCTCCTCTATCTGTGGGTCGAACGGTTCGCGGTCAGGCTCGGAGGAGTGGACGAGCACACCTTGCGTCTGCTCCCGTTCCTCGCGGGCGTCGCCGTGCTCCCCGCGGTGTGGCTCGTCGGGCGACGGCTCGTCGGCCCGAATGCCGCGACGATCGCGACGCTACTCGCCGCGCTCTCGGTCACGCTCGTCACGTTCTCCGCGGAAGCGAAGCAGTACGGTGTCGATCCCTTCGCCACGCTGATCGCGGTCTGGCTTGCGGCGCGGGTCCGCGAGGCTCCGCACGTCGCGCGCCGATGGGTGATGTTCGGCGTGGGCGGCGTCGCGTGTCTCCTGCTGTCGCAGCCGGCGCTGTTCGTGGCGGGAGGCGTGCTGCTGGCACTGCTCCTCGACGCGCAAGTCCGGGCGTCCGACCGTTTCCGCCACCGTCTGGTGAGCACCGGCGTGTTATGGGGAGCGACATTTCTCGCGCTGTACGTCGGCGTGTACCGCTCGACCGCGCGGAGCGCGTACATGCAACGGTTCTGGGAGGGGACGTTCCTCGATCCCCGCGCGCCGGACCTGACGCTGCGCCTTCGGATGTTCGCGACGGCCGCGTTCGCCGCCCCGACTCCCGCGGCGTCGACGGCCGTCCCGCCCGCGCTACTCGCGCTCGCCTGGGGCGCGGCGGTGTACCTCCTCTGGCGCCGCGATCGATTCGCCGCCATCGCGGTCTCGGCGCCGCTCGGGCTCGCTGCCGTCGCGTCGGCCATCGGCACGTATCCCGTGATGGATCGCCTGTTCCTGTTCGCCGCCCCGCTCACGCTCATCGCGTTCGGCACACTGACGGCGCGCGCCACTGAGCTCGTCGGGGCGCCGCGGCGAGCAGTCGCGCTGGCTGTCGCGTGCTGCGCCATCGTGCTGTCAGCCGCGGGCACGCACGCGCGACGGCTCGCCAACCCCGTGCTCTACGGCGTCGGCAAGCAGATCGTGGCGGACATCGACAGCATGAGCCGCGGCGAGCCGGTGTACATTGCCGCCCGGAGCTTCCCGCTCTGGATCTTCTACACGACGGACTGGCGCGCGCCTGACGAGCGCCGCCTTCGCTGGGCGGCATCGATCGCCGGGGCAGGGGCCGCCGCGCACAACAACGCCCCGTCCCGCGGCCGCGTGCGGCCTGACGCAGGCGATTCGCTCGCGCGGCGGTACCATGGCCGCGTCGAGGTCGTTGGGATTCCAACCGGCCGGCAGTATCTCACCTCCACGCGCACGCTGAACGCGGGGTTGTCGCCAGCGGAGTACGCGCTGCCGCTCCAGCCCGATAGCGGGTGGGCGGAGCATGAGGTGAACCGAATGGCGGCCGTCGCGCAGCCTCGGCTGTGGGTGTTCGGCTCGCACATGTTCGCGCTCGACGGCGCCGAACCCGGCCTCGTGGCGGAGCTGCAGCGCCGCGGCGTGCGCCTGGTGATGGAACGCCGGCAGGGCACCACGGTGGGCTATCACGTGGAGTTTCCGACCGGGCCGTAGCGACGAGCGGACCGGCAGCGAGCGGCGCGCACGCGGCCGCGGCGCACGCTTCGCGCCCGGCCGTCGAGTCGATTCACGTCCCGATTTCCCATTCCCGCTCTCGTTGACCATCCATTTTCGCCTGACTAGCTTACGTGCTCTCCAGGACAGGTGGCCGAGTGGCTGAAGGCACCGGTCTCGAAAACCGGCATACCGTTTACGCGGTATCGAGAGTTCGAATCTCTCCCTGTCCGCTCGACCGACCGCCGTGGGCGCGTGCGTGGTGTGACACGCACGTTGCTCGCCCGGCGTATTGCGCTCAGCGCCGGCATCAGGCGTAGCGCTCCTCTCGGGATGGGTGGCCGAGTGGTTTAAGGCGCACGCCTGGAAAGCGTGTATACGGTTTACCCCGTATCGGGGGTTCGAATCCCCCCCCATCCGTACGCCCCGCCTGACGAGTCACCGTCAGGCGGGGCGTCGGCTTTTCCCGCCGACCGGCGCCGAGCCCGAACGGCAACCGCCGAGTCCGTGAGTACCCCGTTGGCGCTCGCCTGCCGACGTCGGTGTGTCAGCGATCGTCTGGTACCGTGTGAGGCGGCGCCGGACTGACTGACACGCGAACGCGTCGTATCCTCCACTGCGGCCGTCACGCCTGCGGCATTCATCGGAGTGAACGTCATGCGCCTCGTCTTCGCGGCGTTTCTCGTTGCCCACGCGGTGGCACATCTCGTCGGTTTCGTCGGCCCCTGGGGGCTGGCCGGGAGTGTGCCTGGTTCCAGGACCCTGCTCGCCGGGAAGCTCGTGGTCGGCGACGCGGTCATGAAGGTGGTCGGGCTCGTGTGGCTGGTGGTCGCCGTCGCGTTCGTGATCGCCGCCATTGGATTGCTCCGGCAGGCCGCGTGGTGGCGGCCGGTCACGGTGGCCGCGGCCGGCGCGTCGCTCGGACTGAGCGTGCTGTGCTGGCCGCAATCGATCCTTGGTGTGCCAATCAACGGCTTCGTGCTCGCCGTGCTGTTCGCGACGGCCGACAGCCGCTGGCCGCTCTCGCGAACGTGAGGCGCGGCCGGCGGCGTCTCGTCCCGGGGCCTGGCAGGGGAGAGCGACCCGATGAACCTTCCGTTCACGTACGACCAGTTCATCGATGTTTTTCGGCGGTACAATGACGGCGTGTGGCCCGCACAGGGTCTGCTGGTGGGCCTTGCCGTCGCGGCGGTGCTCCTCGGGCTTCGTCGCTCGCCGTCGTGCGCGCGATGGGCCAGCGGCATCCTCGCCGCGTTGTGGATCTGGGCGGGAATCGCGTATCACCTGGCGTACTTCGCACGGATCAATCCGGCCGCGGTGCTATTCGGTGTCGCGTTCGCCGCCCAGTCCGCGCTGTTCGCCTGGCTCGCCTGGCGGCCCGGTGGCCTCGAGTTCCGGCCGCTGGACGCGGTCACGGGCGTGGTCGGTGGCGTCCTCATCACGTACGCGCTCGTCGCCTACCCGCTCCTCGCGACCGCGCTCGGTCATCGGTACCCTGCGACCCCCACGTTCGGAGTCCCGTGCCCCACGACTATTTTCACACTCGGGATGCTCGTCTGGGCAGGCGACCGCGCGCCGCGGCGACTGCTCGTGGTACCGGTCGCCTGGTCGGTCGTGGGCCTCGCTGCGGCGACGCTCCTGAGGATGCGCGAAGACCTCGTGTTGGCTCCTGCGGCTTTGCTCGCACTGGCGCTCTCCTACCGCCGTCGCGTACCCGCCCGGCTCCCGTTAGCCGCGTAGCGAAGCGCCCGTACTCTCCGCCAACCGATGCGTTGACGCGCGAGGGCGCCTGGGAGGCAGCGAGCCGCGACCAGCGGAGCGGCCGGCACGCGGCCCCGTTAGGCGCCGCCTGTCACCTGCGCCGGTCGCCCCGTACGTCCCACGTCGCGATGCGGTCGCACGTCGCGCGCGCGAATGTGAACTCGACAACCTCGCCCTCGCGGAGGCCCGCCACGCGGGCGCGCGCGGAGTCGAGGAGCCCTCCCTGATCATCGAGCACGCGCGCCACCAGGTTCCAGCCCGTCGGCGTGCCCCTCGTGACTTCGAGCCGGCCAGTGCAGCCGCTCGCGGGACCGGTGACCACCCAGGCGAGCGCGCGGAACGCAAAGGGGGTGGGACCATCGCCATCGTCAGGGTCGTAGCTGGCCTCCACCGGAATCGCCGGCGGCGGATCAGCCGACGCCGTGGGTTCGGAATTCGATGCAGCGGACGCGCTGCTGTCCGCGTCGCTTCGAGCCACGCCATCCGGCGGGCGGAGCCGTCCCGCTACGACCCAGGTAATGACCAGCGCCGCCACGACCGAGCCCACCTGCACCCATCGCGGGAGCCGGTGCTCACGAAACGCGTGGTGCGGGGGCGGCTCCGCCGCCATGCGCGCCAACTCCTCCTTGGGCATTGGCAGCGGCGTCGTCGTGAACAGGTCCGAGTCGTCCTCGACGGCCGTCCGCGAGCGGCGCCGGGTATCGTGGCCGTAGGCGGCAGCCGCCACCAGCAACGCGAGCACCGCCACCGCGCCGAGCGCGATGAGCAGCGCGACCGGCCCGGCCCGCCAGGAAAGCCCGAGCAGCCCCGGATCGATCGCCGGAACCAGTGCGACGGCGCCAAAGCGGACGGCGTCGGATCGGGAGGGCACGCGCGAGCGAAGGTCGGAGTTGCGAGGTGCGATCGGTGGCGGCCTGGTGCCGCGCCGGCATGATACCGCGGGTCCACCGCCGTCGTAAGGCCTGTGCCACCACGAGCCGGCCTTCGGCGCCGAAGATCGTACCCGCTGCATCATCCGACGCGGCGAACGCACGGCTCGTCACGGCATTCGCGTCGCTCGGCACGCCGTATGGTTGCATCGAGCGCCGCGTGGGTATACTTCGCTCGTAGTGGATCGCCGCGCGCCCGCCGCTGTCCTCGCGCCCTACGCCCGGCCGTCATGTACACGACCTGTCTGTTCTGCAACGAATCGCTCGGCACGAACGACGTGGTCGAGCTGTTTCCGGTCGGGCGGCGACTGGCGTTCGATCCGGACAAGGGACGGCTGTGGGTAATCTGCCCGCACTGCACTCGATGGAACCTGTCGCCCATCGAAGAGCGGTGGGAGGCGATCGAGGTTTGCGAGCGGCGCTTTCGGGCGACCCACCTGCGCTTCTCGACCGACAACATCGGGCTCGCGCAGCTCCGCGAAGGGCTCGAGCTCGTGCGCATCGGCAAGGCGCTCCGTCCCGAGGTCGCCGCATGGCGCTACGGCGATGTGATCCAGCGTCGCGGCTCGGGACGGATTCTCGGGCTCGCGAGCGGTCTCGCGCGCCGTGGGATCCGCGCCACGCACGAGGCCGTGAGCCGACTCACACGCGACGAGACGCCGAGCATCTTCGCCGATGAGCCGCTGACACGACTTCGCCTCTTCCGGCATCGCGACCGCGTGCTCGATGTCCTCACCGACGATCGTGGCCACCGGTCGATCATTCGGTGGGGGCACCTCGATGCGGCCGAGCTCATCCGCCCCGATCCGAACCAGCCATGGCGCCTCGTCGTCCGGCACGACCGCGGCCTAACGATCGTGAACGGCGACGACGGGCTGCGCACCGCGGCCAAGGTACTCGCGGCGCTCAACTCGGCCGGGGCGCTACCCGACGACGTGCGGCGTGCGACGGCGAAGATCGAGGACGCCGAAGACGAGCAGGGCTACTTCTCGCGCATCGTCGCGCTGGCCATGCGCACGGGCTGGGGGCGCTTCCCCGATGCGCCGCTCAGTACCGCGCCGGTCCCCGCCGCGTCGTCGGCCGCGGAACGGCTGGCGCTGTACATCACCAATCGCTCGTTCTGGGGGCGCGGCTCCATCACGAGCGAACCCAGCACCTTGCTCCTGCGACTTCCGCTGGTGGACCGGTTGGCGCTCGAAATGGCGGCCAACGAGGATACCGAGCGGCGCGCCCTGGCTGGTGAGTTGCTCGAGCTCGAGCGGGCGTGGCGCGATGCGGAGGAAGTGGCCGCCATTGCCGACGGCATGTTCGGCGCGTCGCAGCTCGAGGAGTCTCGGCGTGAACACGAAGCGCGCCCGCTCGTGCGCGCGAGCCGGCTGGGCGGCTGACCACTTTTGACACTGCCGGACGCTGGTGCCCACCGTCACGCCAGCAGCGTGATGCGACTGGTCCCGTAACGGTGTGGCGACCTCGCAACGCCGGCCCGGTTCGCGTCACGCAAGTCCACGCTCCGAACGTGGTTAGAGCGTCCAGGCCGTGGCATGAGAGGTGCCCTTGGGGCCGCCACGATCGCCACGCTTCCCGTTCGGGGGACTGATGCACGAACCGTCGCGCCGCTCACCACTGATACCACTCGCCCGCGTTGCCGCGCTCGTCGCGTTCGGCGACCTGATGACGAAAGAGGTCGCGCTGATGTGGGTCGGCTCGCTCGAGTCGCGCGTGACCGCGGCCGTGCGCTTCGGTGTCGTGCACAACGACAAGGGGGCGTTCGGGCTCACCGCGGGCGATTACACGTTCGAGTTGAGCCTCGCCCTCACGCTGGCCACGCTCGTGCTCATCGTGCCCGTGGCGCGTGATCTCGCGCGCATCGACGAGCGTGCGCCGGTGGCGCTCGGTCTCATCGCCGGCGGCGCCATCGGCAACCTGGTGAGCCTCCTGCTCTCACCCGCCGGCGTGGTCGATTTCATCGCGCTGCAGCGTGCCGACGGCGCCGGCATCGTGCTCAACGTCGCCGACATTGCCGCGTACGCCGGCGTGGCACTGCTGCTCCGAACGAGCGCCAAGGTCATCTCAGCCATTCGTGCTCGGCGCGAAACCACGAGTCGGCCGCCCGCGTTCGACCGGAACGCGGTGCTCACGCGGTTCGCGGACCTCGAAGTGGTGCGGGCGGTGGCGCGCGAGCATGGCGTCGCGGCGAGTGAGGGCGATGGTGCCGCGCCGGCGGGCGGCGCAGTTCGGCAGGGAACCGATCGGCCGGTGCAGCTTCGCGTGATTCACGCCGACGGTTCACCCGAGCGTCCGGGCCGCACGCTCGCGGCCCGACTCCGCGACCGCGAAGGCGGCGCCCGGCCCGGCGCGTCGGCGTACCTGCGGCCGATGTCGCACCCGTCCGACGTCCGACGCCGGCCTTAGCGCGTCGCGCGCGGCGGCCGGGTGCGTGAGGTTCGCGCGAGGCGAAGCGCGGCGCTTCAATTTGCACCGCGGCGTGCCCATATTGGCCTTTCATGGCCGACAAGCCCACGACCGTGCTCGACGCGCGCGCTGTCGCGCGCACCCTTCGCCGAATGGCCGACGAGATCGTCGAGCTGTTCGACGGGACCGAAAACCTGATCCTCGTCGGGATCCAGCGGCGCGGCGTGCAGTTGAGCGACCGGATCGCCGACATCCTGGATGAGCGGGAGGACGGGACGGTCCCGCGCGGATCGCTCGACATCACGCTCTACCGCGACGACCTGCAGACCGTGGGTCCCCGCCCGGTCGTCGGCCCGACCAATTTGCCCTGGAACCTGAACGGCAAGCGTGTCGTGATCGTCGACGACGTGCTTCACACCGGCCGTACCGTGCGCGCCGCGCTGGACGAGCTGGCCGATTTCGGCCGCCCGTCGCGAATCGCGCTCGCGGTGCTCGTGGATCGTGGCGGGCGCGAACTGCCCATCCACGCCGACATCGTTGGCAAGAAGGTCGATGTTGCCCCGACGGACCGCGTCGACGTGCTGGTTTCCGAGCTCGACGGCACCGATAGTGTCGTGCTCGCCAGGCGCGAGGATGCCACGTGACGTCGCCGCTCGGGAAGGACCTGTTGGCGCTCGAGCCGCTGACCCCCGAGCAGATTCGTTTGATTCTCGACACCGCCGAGCCGTTCAAGGAGATCAGCGAGCGGGCCATCAAGAAGGTCCCGACGCTGCGCGGATCGACGATCGTGAATCTGTTCTTCGAGGCATCCACGCGCACGCGCATCTCGTTCGAGTTCGCCGAGAAGCGCCTGTCGGCCGACACGGTGAACGTCACGGCGTCGGGGTCGAGCGTGTCGAAGGGCGAGACGCTCGTCGACACGGCGCGGAACCTCGAGGCGATGCGGATCGACATGGTGGTCATCCGGCATTCGGCATCGGGCGCGGCGCAATTTCTCGCGGAGCGCATCGAGTCGAACGTGGTCAACGCCGGCGACGGCACCCACGAGCACCCCACGCAGGGGCTGCTCGACCTGCTCACGCTGCGCGACCACTTCGGCTCGCTGGAGGGCAGGCGCGTGTGCATCTGTGGCGACGTGCTGCACTCGCGCGTGGCGCGGTCGAACATCTGGGGGCTGAAGAAGCTCGGCGCGCAGGTGGGGGTGTGCGGCCCGCGGTCGCTCCTGCCGAACGCCGTGGCGGAGCTCGGCGTCGAGGTGTTCGACCGCATCGAGGCGGCGATCGAGTGGGCGGAGGCGCTGAACGTGCTTCGGCTGCAGCTCGAGCGCATGCAGGCCGGCTACATCCCATCGTTGCGCGAATACAGCCGCGTGTTCGGCGTGACGCGCGAACGCGTGGAGCGCGCGCCGCGTGATCTGCTCATCCTCCACCCGGGCCCCATGAATCGTGGCGTCGAGATCGACTCGGATGTGGCCGACGGGCCGCACAGCGTCATCCTCGAGCAGGTGACGAACGGCGTTGCGGTCCGCATGGCCGTGCTGTATCTGCTCGCCGGCGGGCGGCCGGAACTGGCGGAAGCGGCGAAGCGAGGCGAGAAGTGAGCGCCCAGCGCCCAAGTCCCGTACCCCCGAGCACGGCGCGCGCACGGTCGAAGGTCGTCCTGCGCGGGGGACGCGTGCTCGACCCATCGCAGAACCTGGATGCGGTGGGCGATCTCGTGCTCGCGGACGGGAAGATCGAAAACTTCTGGAGGGCCGGCGACACCGCGTACGCCGACGACTATCACGTGGTGGACTGCGCCGGGAAGGTCGTGGCGCCGGGGTTCATCGACGTGCACTGCCATCTGCGCGAGCCCGGGCGCGAGGACGTCGAGACCATCGCGACGGGGGCGCGAGCGGCCGCGGTCGGCGGGTTCACCGCGGTCTGCGCGATGCCGAACACGCAGCCCGTCACCGACAATCAGGCGGCGGTCGGGTTCATTCTCAAGCAGGGGCAGGCCGCGGGCGCCGCGCGCGTGCATCCCATCGGCGCCATCTCGTTAGGCCAGGAGGGGAAGGCGCTCGCCGAGTTCGGCGAGATGGTGCATGCCGGCGCGGTGGCCGTGAGCGACGACGGCCGCCCCGTGGCGAGCGCCCACCTCATGCGCACCGCGCTCGAGTACGCGCGCACCTTCGGCATCCCGGTCGCCGACCACTGTGAGGAGCCGACGCTCGCGGTGGGCGGCGCGATGAATGAGGGGATCGTGAGCGCGCGCCTCGGGCTCAAGGGCATTCCCGCCGAGGCCGAAGAGATCATGGCCATCCGCGACATCCTCCTCGCGCGGCGCACCGGCGGCCATGTGCACCTCTGCCACATGAGCACCAAGGGGTCCGTGGAGCTCATTCGCTGGGGCAAGGAGCGCGGCATCCGGGTCACCGCCGAAGCGTGCCCGCACCATCTCTCGCTCACCGAGGATGCCGTGAGCGGCTACGACACGAACGCCAAGATGAACCCGCCGCTCCGCACCGAGGCGGACGTCGAGGCGATTCGCGACGCGGTGCGCGACGGCACGATCGACCTCATTGCCACCGACCACGCGCCGCACCACTACGACGAGAAGGAGCGCGAGTTCGCCGATGCGCCGAACGGGATCGTAGGGTTGGAGACCGCGCTGGCGGTCGTGATGACCTGGCTGGTGAAGCCGGGGATCATCGATCTCGCGACGCTGGTCGACCGGATGTCGGTCTCCCCGGCCCGAACGTTCAGGCTGCCCGGCGGGAGCCTCAGTCGCGGGACCGTTGCCGACGTGACGGTGTTCGACCCCACCTGCGAGTGGACCGTCGACCCGGCACGCTTCGTCTCCAAGGGGCGGAACAGCCCGTATGCCGGCCACACCCTTCGTGGGGTTGTGATGTGTACCATAGTCGGCGGCAGAATCGTCCATCACACGGCGGGGTAGCGAGCGTGCACGGGTCGCTGCCGGCTCGCCGGGAGATCGTGCGCATTTGCAGGCGCTTGTACGAGCGCGGGCTGATCGCCGGGCCGGACGGCAACGTCTCGGCGCGACTCCCCGGCGAGCGGGTGCTCGTGACCCCCGCCGGGATGTCGAAGGTAGACGTGACCGAGGACGACCTCGTGGAGCTTTCGCTCGACGGCCAGCACCGTCGCGGAGCGCGCCGCGCGTCGTCGGAAGTCGCGGTGCACCTCAGGATCTACCAGCGGCGCCCCGATGTGCATGCGGTCGTGCACGCCCATCCGCCCACGGCGACGGGGTTCGCCGTAGCCGGAGAGTCGTTCGCGGCTTGTGTGCTGCCGGAGATTATCTATCAAGTGGGCTGGGTGCCGCTGGTTCCGTACGCGACACCCGGCACGACCGCGTTGGCGGATGCGTTCGAGCCGTTCCTTGCACGACACGATGCGTTTCTGATGGCGAACCATGGAGCCACCACGGTGGGCCCGTCGTTGGTCATCGCGCACCAGCGCATGGAAAGCCTCGAGCACACCGCGAAGATCTTGTTGGCGGCTCGGCTGCTCGGCCGAGTGCAGACGTTGGGGCCGGAGGACGTGCGAGCGCTCGAGACGGCGCGAGCGAGGGCGTTCCCCGGCGCGATCTATCCAGGCTGCCCCGCGCCGGGCAGCCGAGAGGAGTGAAGCATGACGAGCTCGAGTCAGAATCCGATGGACGTGCTCCACGCGCTCATGGAGGAGCGCAATCGCTACGAGCAGTGGCTCGCCCAACTCGACGCGCGGAAGGGAACGACGCCCCCGCACGTGTTCGAGCGAGTGCGCGGCGACTACGGTGAGCGGCTCAAGCACGTGCTCGATCAATTGGCGGGGCGTGCGACGGAGTTGCAGGAGACGGCGACCACGCTGGCCGACCAGGTCGCGTTGCTGTACGCCGACGAGACGAAACTTCGCGACGAGCGCGCTGAAGCCGAGCTTCGCGCGTCGGTGGGGGAGTTCGCCATCGAGCACGCGCGCGAGGTGATGCAGCGCTGCGATGATGCCATCGCGTCGCTCGGCTCGCGGCGCGCGTCGGTGGGCGCGGAGCTCGGACGCGTGCAGGAGATTCTGGCGGTTGCCGTGCGCGCTCCGACGCCGCCAGCCGGCGAGGAGCCGATCATCCCGATCGAGTCGCTCGCTCCGGCGGCCGCTCCGCCCGCCGCGGCGGCTCCGTCGTCCGCGGCTCCGCCGTCGATGGAGGAGCTCCCACCGGCCTCGCACAGCCGTGCCGCCAGCGAGCCGGCGGCACCGGGCGGCTTCGATGAGTTGGCGTTTCTTCAGTCGGTGGTCGACCGGCCTGCTGCTCCGCCGGCCGCCGCCGCGCCGGCCGATGTTCGCGCGCCGGCCCCCGAGTCGCATGCCGAGCCACGTCCGGCATCGTCACAGCCCGCGGCCGCGAGAGGCCCCGCGTTCGAAGACTTCGCGCGTGAAGCGGCCCCCGCGACGAACGGCGCGCAGCCGCGTCGGAGCGCCGCGCCCACGCCGATCCTGACGTCGACGCCGCTGGTCGCCAAGGACGGCCAGGAGTCGAATTCCACGCTGACGCCCGGGAGCATCCCGGCGTTCCTCAAGGACGTGCCCACCGAGCAGATCAAGACGCTCAAGTGCCAGGAGTGCGGCACGATGAACTACCCCACCGAGTGGTACTGCGAGCGGTGCGGGGGTGAGCTCGCGGCCATGTGACCGGTTGTGCCGGCGCGCGACGCCGATCGTGCGGGCTGGATGCGGCGAGGGCCCCGACGTCACGTCGGGGCCCTCGTGCGTTCGCCAGTGCGCTGAAATCAGCGCGACGCCGGCAGCGTGTGTTGCTACGCGGTCTGGGCGGTCGCGAGCCTGCTCTTGTGCCGAGCGGCCGCGTTGCCGTGAATGAGGCCTTTCCGCGCCGCGCGGTCGAGCAGGCTGACTGCGCGTGCGCGATCGTCGGCGGTGGCGGTTGGGGCCTTCGCCTTTTTCAGAGCGGTGCGCAGCGCGGAACGTTGGGCGCGGTTGCGCACGGTGGCGGCGCGAGCCTTCCGCATGTTCTTCTTCGCGGACGCGATATTCGGCACGACGAGTCTCCGGATTCCTGAATCGAATTTCGAAAAGAGACTCGAACCTTACCGGTGCGGCCCCCCGATGTCAAGGCGCTGCATTCGGTTGGACGTCCCGTTCAGCGACGGTGAGCAGGATGGCGAAGCGGGCAGGCGTTCAGTGAGGAGCGCCTGCCCGCTTCACGTGTCGCGCCTCGGGCCGTCAGGGCTGGGGGCGCTGCGGCATGCGCGCGCGCATGTCCTCGAGGTTCTTGTCGAAGGCCTGCTGCTGGTCGGCCGTGAGCACGGCGCGGACGGCCGCGTACTGCTGCTGCATGACCTCCAGGCGCTTGGCGCGGGCCGTGGAGTCCATTGGCTGCCCCGGGGTGAACGCCGGCATCCGGGCGCGGAACGCCTGGCCGATGGAGTCGACCGCGGCCTTCTGCGCGTCGGTGAGCGTGATCCCCTGCATCAGCATCTCCATCTGCCGCCCGCCGCGGCCGCCCCCGCCGCCGCCCTGCGCGTACGCGGCCGGCGCCGCGAAGGCGAGCAACGCGGCAAGAACCGCGAATACCCGAATGCGCTTCATGGTTTCTCCTCTCTCGCGTGATGAGTCGTGTGATGATCGCCCGGCGCTGGATGATCCGATCAAATACACGCAGGTAGGGTGAAACGTTGATCGGCAGCACGCGGCCGGTCGCTCGTCGGCCGGAACGAACCGTGCCGGCGAGTCTGTTCGCGCGCTTTGACTCGCGACGGCGGCGCCGCTAGCTTTTCGCCGCAGTCGCGGAGACGCGGCCGCCTACGCGCTGCCGGCGCCAAGGCCCACTCCCGCGGACGATCGTGCTGGAACGAATCGAGCTCTTCCTCCTGTTCGCACCCGTGCTGCTGATGTCGATGGTCGCGCATGAGTACGCACATGGATATGCGGCGCTCAAGCAGGGCGACCCCACAGCCCAGCAGCTTGGCCGTCTCACCTGGAATCCCGTCAAGCACATCGACCCGGTGATGACCGTGATGCTCCCGCTGCTGACGTACTTCGGCGGCGGGCTGCTCGGACAGCCGCTGATTTTCGGCGGCGCCAAGCCGGTGCCGGTCGATCCGCGCAACTACCGATCGTATCGTCGCGGTGACATCATCGTGTCGCTCGCCGGCGTCGCGACCAACGCCGTGCTCGCCGTTGCCTGTGTGGTGCTCATCATCGGGCTGGGTCTCGTTGCGCGCGCGCTACCCGCTGCGTCCACACCCGTCGCCATCCTGCAGTCGATGCTGATCATCGGCATCAGCTTCAACCTCGTGCTCGTCGCGTTCAACCTGTTGCCGATTCCGCCGCTCGATGGATCGCACGTCGTCAAGCACCTGCTGCCCCCGTCCATCGCGGTGCACTATCAGCGGCTGGGCTTCTACGGGATGTTCATCATCCTCGCGCTGCTCTGGTTCGGCCGCGGCGTGCTGATGGTCTGGATGCGACCGATGACGATCGTCCTCGACAAAGCGCTGCGACTCGTGATGCCGTACGTCGTGCCGAGCCCATGGACGTCGACATTCTAGTCGACCCCACCGCGCCCGGCGCGACCGACTTCGCCGGTCCCCCACCGTCCTTCGACCCGCACCGCCTCGACGCGGCCAGGGACGGAGCGCCGGCTTTCGTCGTCGAGCTCACGCAATTCTCCGGGCCGCTCGACCTGCTGCTCACGCTCATTCGCGACGAGCAGGTGGACATCTACGACATCCCCATCGCGCGAATCGCGGAGCAGTTTCTGCGGTGCATTCACCAGATGGCGTTGGACCAGGCAGCCGACTATCTCGAGATGGCGGCGCGCTTGCTACGCATCAAGGCACAGATGCTCCTGCCGCGCAACGAGCTCGATGAAGCGTGGGAGGACCCTCGCGCCGAGCTGGTGCGGCGGCTGCTGGAATATCAGCAGATGCGCGAAGTCGTCGATGTACTCGAGCGACTGGGCGAGGAACGGCGCGGGCGCTTTGCGCGCGCGTACATCCCGCAGCAGGTCGCGCCGCCGATCGCGCCGCTCGCGCTGTCGCTCGCCGAACTGCTCGCCGCGACCGACCGCGTGCTGCGCGTCGCACGCGAGCCCGCCATCCATGATGTCGTCGCCCGGCCGCTCGACGTGGACGGCGCCATCGCGACGGTACGCGCGGTGCTCGAGCTCCGCGCGACCGCCCGCTGGCGCGACGTGTGTCCTCCGAGCTCGCAGCCGTGGCAGGTGCTCTCGGCCCTGCTCGCGCTTCTCGAGCTGGCGCGCCGCGGCGAGCTGCGTCTCGCGCAGCTCACGCCCTTCGCCTCCGTGTTGATCAGTCGTGAATCCGCTAGCCAGGCTGCTTGAGGCAGCACTGTTCGCGAGCGCCCGGCCCATCCCGCTCGATGAGCTGGCCGCGCTCGATCCCGATGCATCGCCGGCTGCGCTGCAGTCCGCGCTCGACGAGCTGCGCGTGCAGTACGACACCGTGGGCCACGGCGTGGAGCTCGTGGACGTTGGCGGCGGCTGGCAGATCCTGACACGCGCCGAATACACCGAGGCCATCGAGCGCGCACAGCTCGCGGCACGGCCACATCGTCTCTCGAGCGCCTCGCTCGAAACGTTGGCCATCATCGCGTATCGCCAGCCGATCGGCCGCGCCGAGATCGAGGAGATTCGCGGCGTCGCGGTCGGTAGCGTGCTCAAGTCGCTGCTCGAGCGCGGCCTCATCGACGTCGTGGGACGGGCGGAGGGCGTCGGGCGCCCGCTGCTGTACGGCACCACGCCGATCTTCCTCGAGCAGTTCGCGCTCCGCCACCTCGAGGAGCTCCCGCGCGGCGATGAGCTGGCGATCGCGCTCCGCACCGCGGCGCCGGGTACGTCGTGAGCGAGGCCATGCGCATCCACCGCGCGCTCGCGCGCGCCGGTGTCGCGTCGCGGCGCAAATCCGAGGAGCTGGTGGCGGCCGGTCGCGTGCGCGTGAACGGCGTGGTGGCACGCACCGGCCAATCCGTCGATCCGACGGTCGACCGCATTACCGTCGATGGACAGGAGCTCGCCGCGGTGCCGAGCGCGTTCGAGTGGATCGTGCTCAACAAGCCGCCGGGCGTCGTCACCACGCGCTCGGACCCCGAGGGGCGCCGAACGGTGTTCGAGTTCGTCCCCGACGTGCCGGGGCTCACCTACGTGGGCCGGCTGGACTACCTGACTGAAGGGGTACTGCTGCTCACCACGGATGGCAGTGCGGCGCACGTGCTCACGCATCCGAGCAGCGAGGTCGAGCGCGCGTACATCGCCACCGTGCGGGGGGATGTGCGCACGGCGGTGGTCGCGGCTCGTCGCGGTGTGGAGCTCGACGACGGTCTGGTGCGAGTGACGAGCGTCGACGCACGCCCGATCGGTAATCGACTCTCCGAGCTCGAGATCACGCTCGCCGAGGGCCGCAACCGCGAGGTTCGGCGGTTGTGCGAGGCCTTGGGCCTCGACGTGGAGCGCCTCGTTCGCGTGCGGTTCGGACCGGTCGTTCTCGGGCCGCTGCCGAGTGGCGAAACGCGTCCGCTCTCGACCCGTGAACGGCACGAGCTCGAGTTGCTGCTCGGTCGCCCGCTCGGCGCTCGGACGGAGCCAGGTCGGGGCGCGCGTGGCCGGGCGCCGCGCGACGAAGCACGTGGTACACGTGGTACACGTGGTACACGTGGTACACGTGGTACACGTGGTACACGTGGTACGGGCCGGGGCGCGTCGCGCGACACGCCGCGTGGTCCGCCGCGCAAGCCCCGGCGGTGACGCTGGCGGAGCCGAATCGCCAGTTTCGTGTATACTCTCCAGACCGCGCTGGCGGCCGTTCGCGGCGCTCCGGACGCGGTCCCGAATTTGAAACGGCGAGCTGAGGCGGCGCGACGAGCGCGTCGATCTCCGTTCACTACCCCGGAGCGTGCGCGTGGCAACAACGGTCTCCTCGCAGGCGGACATGGCGCTGGTGCAGGGCGTTCTACGTCAGGTGGGGCGTCGCGTCGTCGGGCAGGAGTACATGATCGAGCGGCTGCTGATCGGCCTGCTCACCGGCGGCCACGTCCTGCTGGAGGGAGTGCCCGGCCTCGCCAAGACGCTCACCGTGCGGACGCTCGCCGAGACGATCGACACGACGTTTCAACGGATCCAGTTCACCCCCGACCTGCTTCCCGCCGACGTCGTCGGCACGCAGGTGTTCGATCAATCGACGGGTAGCTTCTCGGTGAAGAAGGGGCCGATCTTTGCGAACATCGTCCTCGCCGACGAGATCAACCGCGCGCCCGCCAAGGTACAGGCCGCGCTGCTCGAGGCCATGCAGGAGAAGCAGGTCACGTTAGGCGGCCAGACCTTCACGCTCGACGAGCCGTTCCTCGTGCTGGCGACGCAGAACCCCATCGAGCAGGAAGGCACCTACCCGCTGCCCGAGGCGCAGGTCGACCGCTTCATGTTGAAGCTCCGCGTCGGCTACCCGTCGCGGGATGAGGAGAAGGAGATCATGCGTCGCATGGCGGGCGGCGAGCCGATTCCGGTGCAGCACGTGGCATCGCCGGCGGCCATCATGGAAGCGCGTCACCGGATCGCCGACCTCTACATGGACGAGCGCATCGTCGACTACATCGTCGAGATCGTGCACGCGACGCGCGAGCCGGCCGAGGCGCGCCTCGACGACCTCGTGCCGCTGATCGAGTTCGGCGCCAGTCCGCGCGCCACGATCGCGCTCGCGCAGGCGTCGCGCGCGCACGCGTTCCTGCGTGGTCGCACGTTCGTGACGCCGGACGACGTGAAGGCGATCGCGCCCGACGTGCTCCGGCATCGCGTGCTGACGACGTACGAGGCCGAAGCCGAAGAGGTCACGAGCGACGACGTGGTATCGCGGATCCTCTCGACGATAGAGAGCCCATGAAAGGCCGGGAACCGGGAACCGGGAACGGGGAACGGGGGGCGGAGCGCAACCAGTCGGTCGCGTTCGAGACGCCGGCGCGCGCGCGTCACGCGCTGCGGACGCCACCCAAGCCGCCCAAGGTCACCGATTCCCGATTCCCCGCGCCCGATTCCCGACGCGGCGTCAAGCCCGACGCTTCCCGCCAGCGCGTCATCATCGGGGTGCCGCCCGAGATCCTGCGCCAGGTGAAGCTCATCGAGCTGCGCACCCGCGGGCTCGTGAACTCGTTGTTCAGCGGCGAATATCGCTCGACGTTCAAAGGGCAGGGAATGGAGTTCGCGGAGGTGCGCGAGTACCTCCCGGGCGACGAGGTGCGGTCCATCGACTGGAACGTGACGGCGCGCATGCGGCGGCCGTTCGTGAAGCGCTACATCGAGGAGCGCGAGCTCACCGTCATGCTCGCGGTGGATCTCTCCGGGTCGGAGCGGTTCGGCACCGTGCGGCGATTCAAGAGCGAGCTTGCCACCGAGCTGGGTGCCGTGCTCGCGATGTCGGCGGTACGGAACAACGATCGCGTCGGCGTCATGCTGTTCACCGACCGCGTGGAGCACGTGGTGCCGCCGGCGAAGGGCCGCCGCCACGTGCTGCGGGTCATCCGCGATCTGCTCGTGCACGAGCCCGTGGGGCGCGGCACCGACATCGCCGGTGCGCTCGAGTACCTGCGCGGAATGCTCCGGCAGAAAGCGATCATCTTCCTCGTCTCCGATTTCTTCGCGGAGAATCTCGAGCGGCCGCTCAAGCTCGCCGCGCAACAGCACGACGTCGTCGCCGTGACCATCGAGGACCCGAGCGAGGACGTGCTGCCGGACATCGGACTCGCGCGCCTCGTGGACCCCGAGACCGGCGCGACGATCGATGTCGATACGAGCGACGCGCGGGTGCGAGACGGATACGCGCGCGCGGTGGGAGCGCAGCACGAGGCCCGCCGGCGACTCATGCGCCGGCTGGCCATCGACGAGATCGTGATGCGTACGAACGGCGGGTACGTCGAGCCGCTGCTTCGATTCTTCCGCTCGCGCGAGACGCGGAGTCGACGCCGGTGATCGGAGTGCTGCTGCTCGTGCTGCTGCAAGGCGGAGTGCCCCAGGGCGCGCGGCCGGCGGCGGTGCGCGCCACGCAGAGTCCCCCGCCGGTCCAGATGGGCTATTCGGTCGTGCCCGATACCGTGACGGTCGGCGATCCGTTCCGGGTGACCGTGCGCGTGCGAGCGCCGCGCACGGCCGCGATCGAGTTTCCGGCGGGCCCGGACTCGGGCGCGGCGGTCGAGGCGCTTGATCCCCGCCAGGAGCGTCAGGGACCCGACTCGCTCGCGCTCGACGTCAGCGCGTCGTGGCGGCTCGCCGCCTGGGATACGGGCGACCAGCCGCTCAGGCTCCGCGACGTGATCATCCGGATTGACGGCCGCGAGCGTCGCATTCCCCTCAGCGCGCTCACCGTGCACGTGCGCAGCCTGTTGCCCGCCGACACGACGCTGCGCGTGCCGAAGCCGCAGCGCGCGTTGTTCGAGTTCGGGCGGCCATGGTGGCACTGGCTCCTCGCGATCCTCGCTGCGCTCGGCATCATCGGTCTCTTCTTCTGGTGGTGGTGGCGCCGGCGTAAGCGGCGCCCCGGCACCGACGAGGATCCGTTCGCCGAGGCGGAAGCCGAGTTCGAGCGCGTCGAACGGCTGGGGCTCGTCGAGGCGGGCGAGCGAGGTCGCTACGTGGCGCTCATGGTCGAGGTGCTGCGACGTTACCTCGCCCGCGGCATTCCCGACGCACTGCCCTCGCTGACCACCAACGAGTTGCTCATCGCCGTGCGCGAGCACCCCTCGGTGCCGGTCAATCGGCTGGCGCTCGTGTTGGCCGATGCCGACCTCGTGAAGTTCGCGCGGCGCGCCACCAGCGCGGAGCGCGCACGCGAGCTCGGCGCGGAGGCGCGTGGCATCGTCGCCGCGGTCCACGACGCCGAGCTGCGCGCGGCCGAGGAGGCCAGGCGCGCGGCCGAGTCGCCGCCGCAGGAGCGCGCCGCATGAAGCCCGCCCTCGACCACCCGATCCTCCTGGTGCTCGCGGTGCTGTTGCCGGTGATCATCGTGGCGCTGGTCATCGTCGGCTACCGGCGCCGGCAGGCGCGGCTCGGCCGGCTCGGCTCGGCATCCATGATAGCGCGGCTCGTGCCGCCTAACGTTGCGCGGCCGCCCGGGTGGCGTGCCGCGCGGCTGGCCGCAGCGGCGGCGTGTGCCGGCGTCGCGATTGCCGGCCCGCGGTGGGGCATCGAGCGCATGATCGTCCGCGGCGAAGGCGTGGACATCGTGCTCGCGGTGGACGCCTCGCTCTCGATGATGGCCACCGACGAGCGCCCCAACCGGCTGGCCAAGGTCAAGCAGGAGATTCGCCGGTTGCGTGCGGCGTCGCCGAGCGACCGGTTCGCGCTGCTCGCGTTCGCCGGCCGCAGCTACATCCTGACGCCACTCACGGTCGATGAGGCGGCGCTCGACCTGTTCCTCGACAACCTCGACCCATCGGTCGTCGGACAGGCCGGCAGTTCGCTCGCCCGCGCCATTCGCCAGGGCACCGACCTGCTCGTCGCCACGAAAAGCGGCAGCGATCGTGCGGTCGTCATCTTCAGTGACGGCGAGGCGTTCGAGCCGGTTGAGGATGTGGTGGCGGCGGCCAAGCAGGCGGGCGAGGCCGGCGTGAGCGTCGTGACCGTCGGTTTCGGCACGACGGCTGGCGCGACGATCCCCATACGCGACGGCAATACGGTCACCGAGAAGCGCGACCCCGAGGGCAACATCGTCGTCACGAAGTATCATCCGGAGATGCTGCGCGCTGCTGCCGAGGCGGCGGGCGGTACCTTCATCGACGCCGCCGAGAGCGACAAGGCGGCGAAGATCCGGCGTGCGCTCGTCCAGTTGCGCGGCGTGCAGCGTGCGGTCGAAGCAGGCCGAACCCAGACGCCACGCTTTCAGCTCTTCCTGATTCCGGCCGTGATGCTTCTGTTGCTCGACACCGCACTGGCGGAGCGTCGAGGGCGGCGCCGCCGCACGGCTGCCGCCGCGGCGACGGCCGCGGGCATCCTGCTCGCCGTGCTGATGCCGCTCCGCGCGGCGCGCGCCGACGACGTGCGCGACGCGGCGCACGAGTACCAGGCGAAGCGCTACATGCGTGCCGCCGCGCTCTACCGTCGCGCGATCGAGCGCGGCGATAGACGTCCGGAAGTCCTCTACAATCTCGGCACATCGCTCCTCGCCGCCGACTCGTTGACGTCAGCCATCGAGGTGCTCGAGCGCGCCGTGAAGGCCACCGACCCCGAGGTGCGGTTCCGCGCGATGTTCAACCTCGGCCTCGCGCACCTCAAGCGCGGGCTGGCCGCGAAGGGCGACTCGGCGGAGCCGGCGCTCGATGCGGCGCTCGAGACCTACAAGCGCACGCTGCTCATGCGGTCGAGCGACGGCGACGCGAAGTGGAACTACGAGCTGGCGCTGCGGAAGAAGCAGCAGCAGAGCGGCGGTGGTGGTGGTGGTGGTGGTGGTGGTGGCGGCAGCCAGAACCAGCCGAGTCCTCCACGCCAGCCACAGTCCGACCGTCCGAGCGGCGGACTCGGCAACCAGCAGGCGGAGCAACTGCTGAACAGCGCGGAGCGCGAGGAGCGCAACGTGCAGGCGCGCAAGCAGCAACAGAATCGGCCGCAACCGCCGCCCGGCGGCAAAGACTGGTGATTCTCGCGCTCGCCGGGATCGCCCTCCAGATCGTCGTCACCGTTGCCGCACCCGAGACCATCACGGTCCGTCAGCCGGCGACGGTGACCGTCCGCGCCGTGGTCCACGGGCCTGTCGCGCCGACCATTCGGCCGCCGAACTTCGGGCCGTTGAGTGGCATCCGGGTGGAGGAGGCGACGCGCGTCGACGCCGGTACGATGTCGCGCTCCCTGGCGGTCGTCGAGCAGAAGTACCTCGTCGTCGCGCAGCGGGCCGGCCCGGTCGTGCTCCCGCCCGTCGAAGCCCGCGTGGGCCCGATGGTCGGCCGGTCGGAGCCGGTGCGCCTAACGATCGTCGATGTGCCGGCCATCCCCGTCCCGGCCATCGTCTCGCAGCCGCGGCTCGACCCGCGCGCCGGCGTCAACTTCCACGCGCTCGTCACCCCCGATACCGTGTACGTCGGCGAGCAGGCAACGTACCAGGTGGGCGTCTTCCTGAACGACGACGTGCGGTACCGGCTGCGCCGAAACCCCGAGTTCATTCCACCCGAGCTGCGATCGATGCTCGCGTACGACCTCTCGGCGCCGCGGTCGTTCGTGTCCAAACGCGTGATCGAGGGGCGCCGCTACGAGGTCCACGTCTTCCAGCGGGCGCTCTTTCCGCTCACGGCGGGCCGCTACGAGATTCCGCCGGCTCGCCTCAACTACTCGCTTCCGCTGAGCGCGAGCTTCTTCAGCCGCGAGGAAAGTCATCAGCTTCGTTCCGAGACGGTTCCGCTCGTCGTCGTCGAACCGCCGGAGACGGGACGACCCGCGGACTACTCGGGCGCGGTGGGGCGCCTCGCGCTCGAGGCGCACCTGGACAGCGGTATCGCCAGGGTGGGCGACCCGATCGTGCTCACCGTGCGCGTGACCGGCGCTGGGAACGTGAGCTTCTTTCCGCGGCCCGATGTGAAGGTGCCGTGGGGGCAGCTCGTGCCGGCCGAGGAGCGCGTGGAGCTCGACTCGAGCGCGACCGTCGTTCGCGGGTCGAAGGAGTTCGACTGGGTCATCACCCCCGGGCAGAGCGGCGAGGTCGAGGTTCCGTCGATTCGATACCCGTTCTTCAATCCGTACTCGGAGCGATACGAGCTCGCCGTCACATCGCCGCAGCGGCTGTCGGTCGCGCCGGGCGCACTCATCGCCACCGACGCGCAGGCCGATTCGGCGCGCCCGGCGTTTCCCGTCCGCCAGACCATGCGCGTGGCGGCGCGCCCCCCGCTCTCCGCCACGCGTGCGTTCTGGCTCGTCATGCTGGCTGCGCCGGTGCCCGCGGCCCTGGCGCTCGTCGCGCGACGCCCGCGGAGCCGCCGGGCCGCCACGGCCGCCGAGCGGCTGCGAAAGCTCGCGCGTGCGGGAGGTGAGGCAACGGCGGCGGAGGCGGCAACGCTCCGCCGCACCTACGCGACCGCGCTCGCGGAACGCATCGGCGTCGCCGCCGCCGAGCTCGCGGATCGCCGCGCGTTGGTGCGTGCACTGAGGCGGAGCGGCGTGACGGCCGAATCCGCTCGCGCGGCGGATGAGCTGCTCGGTGAGCTCGACGCTGCCGTGTACTCCGGTGCCGGCGGCGCCGTCCCCGGGGCGGCGAAGCGTGCGTGCGACGTGGTCCAGCGAGTGGATCACGAGGCGCGCCCACGAATCGTCCCGCGCTCATCGCCGCGTGCCATGCCAGCCGTCGCGGCGCTGACGCTCGCGCTGGGCGTCGCGCAGTCCGACCCCACGGCGCGCGACGCGTTCGATCGGGGCGTGCGCGAGTACGACGCCCGCCGATTCGCGCGCGCGGAGCGGTTCTTCGCCGAAGCGGCGCGGCTCGAACCCACGGCCGCCGACGCGTGGGCCAACTTCGGCACTGCAGCCTGGGCCGCGCGTGACACCGCCGCGGCAGCCATCGGCTGGCAACGAGCACTCCGCCTCGATCCGACCGCTGACGAGATCCGGTCGCGCCTCGATCTCCTGCCGGGGTTCGGCGGCGCCGCGCTCGCCAGTGTCCCTCCGGTGCCCGAGACGGTCATCGCGATCGTTGGCGGCGCGTGTTGGTTGTTGGGCTGGGGGCTCGCGGCGATCGGGATCTGGCGCCGGCAACGTCGCTGGCGCTACGCCGCGTACGGTCTCGGCGCCGTGGCGATCGTGAGCGCCGTGGTCGGCGTCCGCGCGCGCGAAGCGCATGACGCGCGGCGGCTCGGCGTCGTGGTGGATGCCGAGCGGCTCCGGTCGCTTCCGGCGTTAGGCGGCGAGCCCGGCTCGCCCGTACTCACCGGTGAGGTCGCGCGCACCGTACGCGAGCAGGGCGTGTGGTCGCTCGTCCGCACGGGCGATGACCGCGAGGGGTGGATCGAGACGGAGCGCCTGGAGCCCATCGCACGTCCGTGGGCGAGCGGCCGCCGATGAGTGCGAGCGGCGCAGGCGTCCGCCGCGCATCGCGCATCGCCGTCCTCCCGGCCGCCGTCGCCGACCAGATCGCCGCGGGAGAGGTAGTCGAGCGACCCGCGTCGGCCGTGAAGGAGCTCGTCGAGAACGCGCTCGACGCGGGCGCGACGACCATCGAGGTCGCGGTCGAGGAGGGCGGTCGGACCCTGATCCGAGTGAGCGACGACGGCATGGGCATGGCGCGCGATGAGGTGTTGCTCGCGCTCGAGCGGCACGCGACCTCCAAGATTCGGAGCGCCGCCGACCTCGTCGGCGTGACGAGCTTCGGCTTTCGCGGGGAGGCGCTGCCCGCCATCGCATCCGTCTCGCGGCTCGAGATCGCGTCCGCCATCGATGGCGGCGAGGGCACCGTCGTGCGGGTGTCCGGCGGATCGGTGGTCGACGTGGCGCCGACCACGCGGCGTACCGGCACCACCGTGTCGGTGGGCCAGCTCTTCTTCAACGTCCCGGCGCGACTCAAGTTCCTGCGAAGCGCGCGCTCCGAGTGGCGTGCCGTGGTGGAGGCGCTGATCGCCACCGCGCTCTGCCGGCGCGACCTTCGCCTCGGCGTGACCAACGACGGCAAGAACGCGCTCAACCTGCCGCCGGCATCGTCACTGCGCGTGCGCGTCGCCGGCATCTGGGGCGGCACGTTCGCCGAGCGATTCATCGAGGCCGAGGATGTGAGCGGCCCGGTGCACGTGAGCGGGCTCGTGGAACGGCCCGCCGATGTCGGCACCGCGAGCCGGCGCGTGTACCTCGCCGTGAACGGTCGCCCCGTTCGCGACCATGGGATCGTGCGCGCCGCGGAAAGCGCGTACCGTTCCACGATATCGGCCGGGTTGCGACCGTCGCTCTTTCTCGATCTCGTGCTTCCGGCCGATGCGGTGGACGTGAACGTGCACCCCGCGAAGGCCGAGGTCCGCTTCCGCGATCGGTGGCCCATCGAGCGCGCGGTGGAGCATGCCGTACGGCGCGCACTCGGCGATACGCGAAGTGCCGCCTTCGTGGGCGGGTCACGGAGCTGGACGTTCACCGCGGCACCGGGGGCGCAGCAGGCCAGTCCCGTCGATGTCGAGGTGCTCGACCCACGGGTGGCGCCGGCGGACGGATTGTTCGCGGCGCCGGTTTCCGCCGACGTGCCGTCGGGAGCGGCGGAGTCGTCGAGCGTCCCGCATTCTCCGCCCATGACGCTCGACGTGCCGCCGCTCGTACAGTTGCGGCGCACGTACCTCATGTTCGAGCGCGGCGAAGGGATCGTGCTCATCGATCAGCATTCGGCGCACGAACGCGTGCTGTTCGAACAGTTCATGAACGTACTCGAGCGCGGCGCCGCGCCGTCGCAGCGCCTGCTCTTTCCGGCGACGCTCCACCTCGGCCCGGCCGAGGCCGATGCGTTCGAGGCGAACCGTGACACGCTCGCGCGCCTCGGCTTCGAGGTCGAACCGTTCGGAGGACACTCGGTCATCGTCTCCGCGGTACCGATGCCGCATCCGCGCTTCGACGCCTTGCGATGCCTGCGCGAGACTCTTGACGCGCTCACCGGTGACCGCGTCCCGAGCACCGCGGCGCGCCACGAGCGCCTCGCCGCCACCGTGGCGTGCAAAGCCGCGATCAAGGCGGGCGACGTACTGTCGCCTGCGGAGATGCAGGCACTCTACGTCGGGCTCGCCGCCACCACGCTGCCCGCCCACGACGTGCACGGACGCTCGACGATCGTGCAACTCACCTGGGATGAGCTCGAGCGCCGCTTCGGACGAAAGTAGCGTTCGCGTCATCTGCGGGCCCACGGGCGCGGGCAAGTCGGCCATCGCGATGCGACTCGCCGAGTCGCGAGGCGCGCTGATCATCAGCGCCGATTCTCGGCAGATTTACCGCGGATTCGACATCGGCACCGCGAAGCCGGACGCGGCCGACCAGCGGCACGTTCCTCACCGGGGGATCGATGTCGCCAACCCTGACGAGCGGTTCTCCGCTGCCCGGTGGGCCGACGATGCACGCCGGTGGATCGATGAGGCGCGCGAACTCGGGCGAACGCCGCTCATCGTCGGTGGCACAGGGTTCTATCTCCGCGCGCTCATCAGTCCGTTGTTCGACGCGCCGGCGCTCGATCGCGAGCGTCGTGCCGCGCTCGAGCGGGCGCTGTCCACGATCTCGATCGAGGACCTGCGCCGCTGGTGCGCGCGGCTCGACCCGCCGCGAGCCCATCTCGGGCGCACCCAGCTCGTTCGCTCCATCGAGACGGCGTTGCTCACCGGCGAGCGGCTGAGCGACCTGCACCGCACGCACGCGCGCGCGCCGGGCATCGAGGCGCGCTATCTTGTGGTCGATCCCGGAGCGGGACTGGGGGCGAGACTCGCGCGGCGATTCGATGCCATGATGGCGGCGGGGTGGGCCGACGAGGTGCGGGCACTCGCGCGCGACGTCTCGCCCTCGGCACCGGCGTGGAACGCCAGTGGCTACCGCGTGATTCGTGATCTCGTTGCGGGACAGGTCCCGGCGGCGGCGGCGCGTGAGCGCGTGTTGATCGAGACGCGCCAGTACGCGAAGCGACAGCGCACGTGGTTCCGGCATCAGCTCGACGAGGCATCGACAGTCCGCGTGGATCCCGACGACCGGTCGGCCGACGCGCGGATAGACGACTGGTGGGACGGGAGGACGACGGCGTGAAGATCGGCATCACTTGCTATCCGACGTACGGCGGATCGGGCGCCGTCGCCACCGAGCTGGGCATCGCGCTCGCCGAACGCGGGCACGAGGTCCATTTCATCACGTACAAGCAGCCGTTCCGCCTGCCATCGTTCCTGCCGCGCATCTACTTCCACGAAGTGGACGTCGGCCGCTACCCGCTGTTCGAGTATCCGCCGTACGACCTGGCGCTCGCGGTGCGCATGCACGAGGTCGTCCGCAGCCACCAGCTCGACCTGCTCCACGTGCACTACGCCATTCCGCACGCGACGAGCGCGTGGATCGCGCGCGAGATGCTCCGTGAAGGCGGATCGGACGTGAAGGTGATCACGACCCTGCACGGCACGGACATCACGATCGTGGGGCAGGACCGCTCGTTCCACCCGATCACGAAGTTCTCGATCGAGAAGTCGGATCGCATCACGGCCGTGTCGCGCTACCTGCGCCAGGAGACGTTCTTCGCGTTCGGCTGCACCGGCTGTCAGGTGGACGTCATCTACAACTTCATCGACCCGACCATCTACGACCGCGCGAAATACCCGCCGGTGCTGCGCGACCAGCTCGACGGCGGCCGCCGGGTGCTGATGCACATCTCGAACTTCCGGGCGGTGAAGCGCGTGCGCGACATCGTGCGCATCTTCGCGCGCGTGCGAGAGGCGATGCCGTCGGCGCTGGTGATGGTCGGCGACGGGCCCGATCGCGTCGACGCCGAAGAGGAGGCGCGTGAGCTCGGCGTCGATCGCGACGTGTCGTTCCTCGGAAAGATCGAGTCGGTGGCGCCGCTGCTCGCGGGGGCCGATCTCTTCCTGCTGCCGTCGAGGACCGAGTCGTTCGGGTTGAGCGCCCTCGAGGCGTTGGCGTCGGGGGTGCCGGTCGTGGGAAGCCGGGGCGGCGGCCTGCCCGAGGTCGTGACGGATGGCGTGACAGGCGCCCTCCGCGACGTGGGCGACGTGGACGCGATGGCGGCCGCGTCGATCGAGATCCTCTCCGATCGCGAGCGCTGGGAGACGATGAGTCGGGATGCGGCGGCGGACGCGCGCGCCCGCTTCTCGCGCGACGACATCGTCGCGCAGTACGAGCTGCTCTACCAGGATGCGATTCGGTAGGGCCGTCCTCGCCGTCCTCGCGCTCGTCCGGTGGGAAAACGTGCTGCTGTCGGTGGCCGGCGTGGTGCTCGGCGCGTGGTGGGCCACCGGGCGACCCGGGGAGCCGGAGACGATCGTCATGGCCGGGGTGGCGGTGCTCCTCACCGCGTTCGCGAACGCCGACAACGACGTGCGCGATTGCGAGATCGATCTGGTCGTGCACCCCGATCGCCCTCTACCCGCGGGACGGCTCTCGATCCACACCGCCCGTCTCGTTGTGGGCGTGGCCGCTGCCGCGGCACTCGTGCTTTCGGCGCTGCTCGGCGCGGCGCAGACGCTCGCCGCGGTGGGGGTCGTCGCCGCAATGACGTTGTACAACCGGGGCATCAAGGCGCACGGCATTCCGGGCAACGCGCTCGTGGCCGTGGTTGCGTCGCTGCCGTTTCTCTTCGGCGCGTGGAGTGCTGGCGATCCGGCGGCCGGCGTCCCGCTCTTCCTCGTCGGCGTTCCGCTGCACTTCGCGCGCGAGATCGCGAAGGACATCGACGACGCGCCGGGCGATGCGCCGCATCGCCGCACGCTGCCCCTGCGCGCCGGGGCCGGCACCGCACGGCTGGTCGTGGTAACTTCCGTCGCGCTGTTCCTGGTGGCACTGGCACCGTTCGCCGTGCGCCGCCCGAGCTTCGCGATCGTCGCACTCCCCGCCGTCGCGCTCTGCATGGCTGCGGCCCATCGGGCGCTCAGCGGCCGGCGCGGCACCGCGCGGTTGCTGAAGTCGGCCATGGTCGTGGCCATGGTCGCGATCGTGCTCAGCGCGCGCTGGTGAGAAGCCGGTCGCTTTCACTCTCAACGTGTTCGACATGACTGTGTTCCAGGCCGTGGTGCTCGGGGCGGTGCAGGGGCTCGCCGAGTTCCTCCCGATCTCCAGTTCCGCGCATCTCGTGCTCACGCCATGGGTGTTCGGATGGTCCGACCCGGGCCTCGCGTTCGACGTCGCGCTGCACGTCGGCACACTCGTCGCGGTGCTCTGGTACTTCCGCGCCGAGTGGGTGCGCCTCACGCGCTCGGGCCTGTCGATCGTTCGCCATCGACGCGCCGACACCGAGGAGACGCGGCGGTTTCTCTACCTCGTGATCGCGACCATTCCCGCGGCGATCGCGGGGGTGCTCCTCGAGGAGTACGCCGAGAGCACCTTCCGATCACCGAAATTGATGGCGGGCACGCTCATGGTGATGGGCGTGCTGCTCTGGGCGGCCGATCGCTTCGTCGCGCGCACCCGTCCGCTCGCCGGGATGCGATGGCGCGATGCACTGCTCATCGGACTCGCCCAGGTGTGCGCGCTCGTACCCGGCGTGTCGCGGTCCGGGTCGACGATGACCGCTGGGCGGGCGCTTCGCTTCGATCGCCAGAGCGCCGCCGTCTTCAGCTTCCTCATGAGCATGCCGGTGACCGCGGCCGCGGCGGTGCTCAAGGTGCCCGACCTCTTGCGCTCGGACGGCATCACGGCGCCGCTCATCGCCGGGATTCTCGCGGCGGCCGCGAGTAGCTGGCTCGCCATCGCCGTGCTGTTGCGCTATGTGAGCCGGCACAGCTTCGGCGTGTTCGCCGTGTACCGCCTCGCGCTCGGCGCCTTGATCCTCGTGTTGTTGGCTGCGCGTGGTTGAGATCGCGCGCTACGACGGCCACGACGCGGCGTCGCTCGCGCGACGGCTCGGCGTTCCGCGCGTGGTGGTGTTCGATTCGACGGCATCGACGATGGACGACGCCCATGGCCTCGCTGCCACCGAGGCGCCGGCCGGAACCGTCGTGCTCACCGACCGCCAGACCGCCGGGCGCGGTCGCGGTGGACGCCGGTGGGCGTCCGAGAGCGGGCAGGGTGTCTGGGTGACGGTGATCGAGCGGCCGAACGATCCTGACGCCGTGGACGTCCTGTCGATCCGCCTCGGGCTTCGCGCGGCGCGCGTGCTGGATCGCTATGCCGCGTCGCCCGTGACGCTCAAGTGGCCTAACGATCTGTTCGTCGGCGGCGGCAAGGTTGCCGGCATCCTCGTGGAGGCGCGATGGCGCGCGGCGCGGATCGATTGGGTGGCCATTGGACTCGGTGTCAACGCGCGCGAACCGGCCGGCGTGGCGAATGCGGCTGCCCTGCGGCCGGGGGTCGAGCGGGTGGAGTTGCTGGCCGAGCTGCTTCCGGCCGTCCGGGCCGCCGCCGCGGCACGCGGGGCCCTCACGCCGGGCGAGGTGGCCGAGTTCGCGGCGCGGGACCTGGCGGCCGGCCGCGCCTGCATCGACCCGGCCGCGGGTGTCGTGCACGGTATTTCTCCGTCGGGCGAGCTGCTCGTGCGCACCAGCGTCGGTGTGCGAGCGTTCCGCGACGGCTCACTCACCTTCAGCGGAGCGGCGCAATGATCCTCGTGTTCGACGTCGGCAACACCGAGACCACGATCGGGCTGTTCGACGGTGAGGCGCTGCGCGGCCACTGGCGCGTGATGACCGATGTCGCGCGAACGCCAGACGAGATCGCGCTGCTCATCCGCGCATTGCTCGCGAGCGAGGACATCGACCGGGCGCTCGTCGATCAGGCCGCGATCGGGTCGGTCGTTCCGGCGCTCACGGCGCCGCTCGCGGAGGCGTGCGAGCTCGCGGTCGGCACCGCGGCGCTCGTCATCGACGCCCGGTCGCCGCTGCCCATCCGGCTCGACGTCGAAGAGCCGCTCACCGTCGGCACGGATCGCATCGTCAACACGCTCGCCGCGAGCCGGCTGTACGCCCGCGACACGATCGTCGTCGATCTCGGCACGGCCACCACCTACGACTGCATCACCGCCGACGGCGTGTTCCTCGGGGGCGTGATCGCGCCGGGGGTCCGCACGTCGGCGGAGACGTTGTTCCGGCGCACGTCGAAGCTGCCCGCGACCGAGATCGCGCCGCCGGCCCGGGTGATCGGCCGGCGCACCGAGGAATGCATTCGGGCGGGCGTGGTGTTCGGCAGCGCCGAGGCGATCGATGGGCTCGTTAGGCGGATCAAGGCGGAGTGGCCGGGCACCGCGGTGCCGTTCGTCGTCGCGACCGGCGGCCTGGCCGGGACCTTCCAACCGTTCTGCCGCGAGCTCGACCTCGTCGAGCCGTATCTGACGTTGCAGGGCCTGCGCATCGCGCACGAGTTGGTCAGCGCCGCATCGCCGTGAGCATCACGGTGCCACGGCCCGACGCCGGCGCTCCGCGCTGGCGCACGCTCGGCCGCGCGCGGCGCATCGGCTACGCCATCCTCCCCGGCGAGGCGTTCAGCTACGTGCTGCATCTGCGGCCGCGCGAGTGGCCGATCATGGTCGCGCACACCTCGATCGGGTTCGTGCTCGCCATCGGCCTGCACGCGGCCGTGCAGGGCGTGCGCTCCGGCGCGTGGCTCACGGCGCTCCTGGCGTGGGTGGGCTGCCTCAACGCCGGCACGCTCGCGCTCAACAGCGCGTTCGATCGAGACGAGGGCGACATCGGCTACCTCGATGCGCCCCCGCCGGCGCCGCGACGGCTGGCCGCGGTGAGCATCGCGCTCATGACCGTGGGGCAACTGCTCGCGTTCACGCTCCCGTTGAGGTTCGCGGTGGCGTACGCCGTGTGCTTCGCCATGTCGGTGGCGTACAGCGTGCCGCCGGTGCGCCTCAAGGCGATACCGGGCGCGGACTGGGCGATCAACATCGTCGGCGTCGGGGTGTTGACGCCGTTCGCGGGCTGGGCGGCCTCGGGCATGCCGCTGCGACGTGATGGTGTGTGGGTGATGATCGGCTTCGGCTGCCTCTTCGCCTCGCTCTACCCACTCACGCAGCTCTACCAGCTCGATGAGGACACCCTGCGCGGCGACCGTACGCTCGCGCGCATGCTCGGCGTCGGTGCGAGCCTGTCGGTCGCGACGTTGGCCGCGGCGCTCGCCTTTGGCGCGTTCGCGCGTGGACTCCATGTGGCGGGGCCCACGCGCACGGCATCGGCCGCGCTCGTGCTGGCCGCGCTGGCGTGGGCGGCTGTGCTGCTCCCGTGGCTCGCGTCGCACCGGCGGCTGACTGGGGAGCAGCACAAGCGCGGGATGTACCGAGCGCTTGCGGCGTGGGCGGTCGCGGACGTCGCGGTGATGGTGGCGTTCGCGTTGTAAAGCTTTACGCTGCAACGCTTTGGTATCGGCCTGAGTTTCTGCCCCCCTCTTGACGCGGAACGTGTGGTGTCTTTAACTTAGGCCGCGTTAGCACTCCCGGTTAGTGAGTGCTAGTGGTCGCTTCTGACCTCATCCATTCCCATCAACCCACGCACGAGGGGTGCACCCTATGGCCACGAAGAGCGCCGCTTCGACGAAAGTCAGCCCCCTGGCTGATCGCGTCGTCGTCAAGGCACTGGAGGAGACCGAGCAGATGCGCGGTGGTCTCTACATCCCCGACACCGCGAAGGAAAAGCCCCAGCAGGGCGAGATCGTCGCCGTCGGGCCCGGCCGGTTCGACGAAGGCAAGCGCGTTCCCATGGAGGTCAAGGTCGGCGACAAGGTGCTGTACGGAAAGTACAGCGGCACCGAAGTCACGATCGACGGGGAACAGGTCCTGATCCTGCGCGAGAGCGACGTCCTGGCCGTCATCACCTGACGCGCGTTCCGCCCGGTTCCGTCGTCCCGCACCTAACGACTCCTCTTACCACCTAACGTTCATATGGCTGCCAAGGAACTCCATTTCAACACCGAGGCCCGCGCGGCACTGAAGCGCGGCGTCGACCAGCTCGCCGAAGCTGTGAAGGTCACCCTCGGCCCCAAGGGCCGGAACGTCGTCATCGACAAGAAGTTCGGCGCCCCGACCGTGACCAAGGACGGCGTCACCGTCGCCAAGGAAGTCGAGCTCGCGGACCCGCTCGAGAACATGGGCGCCCAGATGGTGAAGGAGGTCGCGACCAAGACCTCGGATCTCGCCGGCGACGGCACCACCACCGCCACCGTGCTCGCCCAGGCGATCTTCCGCGAAGGGCTCAAGAACGTCACCGCCGGCGCGAACCCGATGGCCCTCAAGCGCGGCATCGAGAAGGCCGTCGCCGCCGTCGTCGAGCAGCTCCGGTCGATCTCCGTTCCCACGGCGGGTCGCAAGGAGATCGCCCAGGTCGGCGCCATCTCCGCGAACAACGACAAGGAGATCGGTGACCTGATCGCCGAGGCGATGGAGAAGGTCGGCAAGGACGGCGTCATCACCGTCGAGGAGGCCCGCGGCCTCG